>Ga0209168_10000085_pt1 | contig 105047 bp, 80 predicted proteins | sample Coa_R1_FD_187156 | JGI IMG/M metagenome (GOLD analysis project Ga0209168, IMG submission 187156) | Surface soil microbial communities from Centralia Pennsylvania, which are recovering from an underground coalmine fire - Coalmine... | ecosystem: Environmental > Terrestrial > Soil > Unclassified...
TGCTCTTCGCGAGGAGGTCCATGCGCACGCGTAAAGCGATCTTGCCCGACGCTCAGCCTATTCATCAATTAATCTCGGCCTACTCGGGCGATGGTACGCTCCTGCCACGCACGTTGCCGGAAATCTGCGAGAACATTCGAGACTTCGTTGTGCTCGAGCAGGATGACAGCACGATTATCGGATGCGGCGCGCTGCACCTCTACGGCACGCATTTGGCAGAGATTCGGTCGATCACGGTTTCTCCTGCAGCGCAAGGCAAGGGAGGCGGCGGGCGTCTTGTGAAAGCTCTGTTAGCCGAGGCGAAGCGGCATCAGGTAGATTGCATCTGTTTGTTTACACGCAAGCCTGACTTCTTTGCGGGTCAGGGATTTTCTGTAGCACAGCGTGAAGATCTTCCGGACAAGATTTACAAAGATTGCCATGTCTGTCCGCGATTCCATTGCTGCGATGAGGTGGCCATGGTGCGCGGCGAACTGCCGAAGTTTGCGATTCTTCCCGAGCCGGCGAATTTGCTGGTCAAGCTGCAGGAAATGTCAGCGAACGCTGGAAGCTAGCAATGTCCTGGGCGAAGAATTGCCCCGGCAGACAGCCCCGGGTCGGGAGTCACCGCATTCACTGGATCGTCTCACCCGTAGACTCGAACCTGACTCCTTGCAGAGATTTGCCCGATGCCAGCGCTTCGCGAATCGCGGAGCGGTTTGCGCCTGCTTGCGCGGCCGCAGCAATCACTACGCGAACAGCCTGCTGAAGAGACGTACCTTGTGGAAGCCGAAAGATCCACGGAATATTCGTCGACGTAAGGGCGCGGTCGGACGAGATCGCGATTACAGGCACGAACGATTTCACCCCAATCTGCTCAGCGAGGTGGCTGGAGTCGCGATCGAGTGCGATGATTGTGGCGATGCGATCCTGATACACGGCTTCGACGAGTTGATCGGCGGCCTTACCCCACTGTACATCCGATGAAATCGCGATCAGAGAAACGGGCTTGCGTTCCGCTTTCTTTAGAAGAGATAGCAGTTCTGGCGAGTGCGTAACTTGCTCGGCTTGAGGACCAAGGATTCCGATTGTCAGATTATTTCCATGCTCGTTTGTGGCCGGAGGGCCGAAAAAGTTCACGCCATCCTCTCCGACGCGTGCGTACGGCTTCTCCATGGTGATACGGCGATAATCGATCTTTCCATCGTGAACGCGTCCGAGAAACAGAGGAGCAATATTCTTGCAATTCGGATCGAAGATCATGTCGCCGGTTACGCCTTTGTAAGAGGTCAATCCGGTGAGTGCATCGCGAATGCGACCCTTGTTCAAGCCCGCACGGCAGATGGAATCCAGGAGGATGCGCATCTCGTCGTAGGCTAGAGCGGCGAAGTGATCAGGAGCTTCGTGATAACGCGATTCGTAGCGGGCGACGAACTCTTGCCATAGCGGATCGAGGCGGTTGGGATTGTAAGGATAAACCGCTTCAAAGCCTTCGGCCGCCGGACCAGCCAGTTGGATCAACTGGTCACCGATGGTGCGATGGCTGCCGAAGACGCGCTGCTTCATGCCGAGTTCCTGCATCTGGCGCAGAATTGCGGCTGCGGGGGCTGTGTCCGTCCACAGAACAATGGCATCCACCCGAGAATCCTCGATGACCTGCAACTGGCGGCGAAAATCCGTGTCGCCCGGCATGAACTTCTGCTCAATTACAACTGGATGACCGAGGCGGCGCGATGCGTCTTTGAACTTGATAACTCCGAAGCGTCCATAGCGGTCATTCACACGTAACAGCGCGACTCGCTTCAGACCGAGCTCGGTGTAGATGTGGCGCGAGAGAGTGTAACCTTGCAGGCGGTCATCCTGAATGACAGTGTGATACCACGGGATGATCGTCTCTGGAATAGTGGGATCGGTCGACGCGCTGTTGACAAGCGGAGTCTCGGCTTTCAACGTGAGCCGCAGGGCGATGTGGGTCGATTCGGAGCTGATCGATCCGAACATGGCCCAAACTTTATCGTCATAGATCATTCGGACGGCATCATTCGAGGCTGCGCCCCAGATCGCGGAATCTTTTGAAGCTCCAGTTCCAGCGGAACTGATCTGCCAGTTGTCGTAATCGTTGTGGGTGATCAGCCGAAATGGCTTGCCGCCATAGCCGCCGGCGGCATTGGCTTCGTCAATCGCCATGTTGGCGCCATTGAGCATGCGACTGCCATAGGCCTGATCCGGATGATCGTAGAGCGGAGCGAGAAACCCGATGCGAATTTCGGTCAAATCCTTGAGATCAGGATCGGGAACCTGGCGCGCCGCACCGTTGTATTCAATGAGATCCTGGTAGTACTCGTAGTAAGGAGTAGTGAATTTCGAGAACGGTCGAAGATCCTCTGGCGCTCCTGCGTAGGGCTTCAACGACCGAGATGCGGGCGGACCGGGAGGATTTTTGCCGCAGGCGCAAGGCGCGAATGTCTGCGTCCAGGCCGCAGAAGCCAGCGCGAAGGTGAGCAGGATGATGAATACGGGACGCATGGCGCTTCTCCTTGCTATCGTTCTTACGTCGGGCGAGCTTTCTATCCAACGGGGACGCATCCCCCCTCGCCACACACGGGCCCTTAGATACTGAATTGATGGTTCATGCGCCTCATACGGTCCTTCGGAGGGACTATCGCTCTCCTCAGGATGACATCCATTTACAGACGCATTTGAATAACAGCGCATTGATTACGATTCCCGCCGGAACATGGCGATCGCTTCGATCTCGACCAGAAGATCGGGCCGGCAGAGAATTACCTGGATGCCAGTGGACGCGGGCAGCGGGTCCAATTTCTGTTCTCGATAGAACGCAGTTCGTTCTTCGTTAAAGGCCTGGTAATCACGCTCGATGTCACGGAGATAGCACGTGGTGCGGACGATGTCGTGCCAAGTCGCACCCTCCGCAGCCAGCAATTTGGTGATGTTGTCGTAGGTGCGACGAACCTGAGCGCGAAGGTCGCCGACGTGCACGGTGCATCCCGCCTCATCGATGCTGGCGGTTCCCGAGATCAAGAGAATCGTGATCCCGTTGAGGTCGATTCGCATGCCGCGCGAGAAAGCGCTTCCGTAATCGTAGGCCTCGTTCAGCGCATCATGGTTCGTGATAGCTCGTTTCACGACCGGTGCTGTGCCTATTTCTGCAAGTAGTTCCTGAACATTCATAATGATGGCTCCTAGTTAGTTATTTTTTGTCCGCTTTCTTGGCGCGTATTACCTTTGCTATCTCAACGGAATTCTTTTGCCGAATGCCGTGGCTCAATCCTTTTGCCGTCGCGACCCAGACGTCGTCGCCCTGAAAATCAAGGCCAAGGATGTAGTTGTGCGCTGGAGCACTTTTGACGGCGATCTTCTTCATATCTCCGGACGCATTGCGCACCAGCATCTCTGGCTCGTGAGTGTCGAGAGCAGGACGATAGACCGCCCAGTTCGCGCCGTCGTAGTAGGCCAAGCCCTTGTCGGTCGAGAACCAGGCTCGGTTCGCGTCGACGCCTTTAATCTGGTTCAGGAAGTTGCTGGGAAGTCCGCTGTCTTTCGTCAGGAAGTTGTGCCAGTAGCGGCCGTCATAACGGCTTGCTCCAAAGTACGTCGCGACCCAGAGAATCTTGTCGACGTAGCTAACCGAAGTGGTGATCTCGTGGATCAGACCTTGGTCTTTCATCACGACCATTTCGGTTTCGCCGTCCGGATCGTTGTAGTCCTTCCATCGCTCGGATTTCTGGTCGTACTCCAACACTCCGCCGCCCCATACCGCGTAATAGACTTTGTCGTCGGCAGGGCTCACTGAATACGTCCAGATTTCATACATGGGCGTGTTGCGATTGTTGAAGAGCGACCATTGCCCGGTGCGCGTATTGAAGCGGCTGGCGCCAGCGGCAGTCGCCGTCCAAACATAGTCGCCTTGGACGCCCACTCCATAAACGATGTCATTACTCAGGCCAGAATTCAGCTGGGTAAAGGTATCGATGCGTCCGGCAGAGATACGGCTGAGACCGCCCATGGTTCCGGCCCAGACGTCTCCAGTGCGTTTGTCGAGCGCCAGTGATAGCACTGCCTGATGCGCTAGACTCTGTTCCTTCGCTGCGGGGTCAGGACGGAAAACCTTCCACATGCCGTTCTCATACAGGCCCAAGCCATTTTCGGTGCCGGCCCAGATCCGATTTCCGTCCACCAGGACACAGAAGACGTGGTCAGCCGGTAGTCCGTTGGCAGTGGTGAAATTATCCCAGTGGAACATTGGGAGATCTTGAGCAGATGCAGGGAATACCAGAATCAGAGCCGTGATTACAAGTGAAAGTGTTGTCGCGCCAAATGACAGCAGATTCCTCAGCGGTTTCGCCGCTTCGGAATGACAAGATGAGCTGAGACTCGAATTTGCTTTCATCTTCATAACGTCTTCAGATATTCGACGAGGTCGTTCAATTGATCCTTCGTCAAATCGTTGGTCATGCCATGAGTGTCTTTTGGATTGAAGACGGTCCAGATCTCTTCCAAGGAACGGGCCGAACCGTCGTGCAAATATGGCGCGGAGTAAGCAACATTTGGGAGCTGCGGTACGTCAATCACAGGCGATCGGTCAGTCGACTTACCGGATCCAACATCGATCTGTTTCTGATTGGTGTACTTCGGACCACTGTGACAATAGGTGCACTGATTCGTCTCGGGGATGGGGGCGCCGTTCTTGGCTTGCGTCCGCTCGAAAATCGCCTTGCCGCGCTCCTGGGCCGGCGTCAGCTCGCCGTTCGCGAGACGGTAGCGATTCGGACGGTAAGGAAGCGAATAGACGAACGTGACAAGATCGGTGAGTTCCTGTGATGTGAAACTCTGCGACCGGAAGAAAAACCTCTCAGTACGTGGGCCACATTCGGTCGGCATGTCGGGATTGCCACCGTTCCATTTGAAGGGCTCGGTTCCGGCAAGATTTTCCAGGGAACGATTGTCGACGATGTCTTTGCCGAAACCGTCGGGCTCCAAGTCCCATTGAAGGCCGTCGATGGTGGCGTCGATGTGGCAGTTCGAACAGCCGAACTGGCCCTGGAAGGCGAAATCGGCAGTGTAGAAGAGGCGCTCGCCGCGGCGCAGAGCGTCGGCATTTCGAGGTCCACCAAGATCAATGGTTGAAGTAACGGCGTCGGACTTGGTGTCGATCACCGAGATGGTGTCATCGAGCCGATTTGCAACGTAGAGCCGCTTTCCATCTGGAGAAAGCGCTACCCCACGGGGATTGTGGCCGACGGGAATTCGCGTGACAACGTACTCGGCCGACGCCGACAGATCGTTGGCAAGACTCTTGCCGTGACCGTCGACCGCTTTCAGCAAGCGAGCCACGTCAATGACGGTGACGCTCTGCGATCCTGCGGTCGTCAAAAAGATCTTGGATTTGTCGGGTGTGATTGCAACGCCCCAGGGCAGCGCATAATAGCGGTCGAGTTCATCAATCGGCACTTGCACCGGACGATCGCCGACGTCCTCTCCGAACAACGTAAGCGAATCGCCAAAGGCCCACCCGTGTTCGACATGCGCCAGCGGGATCAGATTCTTGGGCCTAAGTTGTGCTGCGACCGACAATTTCCCGTCGGGAGAAGTCGCAACGTGAAAGAGACCAGCGACATTCTGCAGCGGCTTGTGCTCCACGACTCTCTGACTTTCGGTGTCGATGACCGTAATCTCCGACACTGGAGTAGCGCGGAATGCGCCGGGATTGGGATAGATGTGCGTGCAATAAATCCATTTGCCGTTCGGCGAGAGGGTGAGATAGCTGGCACCGCGGCCGGCGAGAAGGCGTTTGTTTTCCTGACCTGTAGGGAGGTCGATCACGGAGACGTCGCCACTTAGGCGATTGGCGACGAACAGCGTATTGCCTGCATGATCGATGACGACTCCGCTGGGCTCAAATCCGGTGGGAAGCGTTTGGATCACTTGCCGGTTTGCTGTATCGATGACGGAAACGGTATCGGACCCGGCATTCGTCACATAAAGCCGTTTGCCGTCTTGCGATATGGCGATGCCGCGGGGAACATGGCCGACTGGAATGCTGGCGAGAACTTTGCCGGACGCGGCGTAAAGAACTCTGACTTCATCGCTATCCTGGCAGACGACATAAAGGACGCTGCCGTCTGATGAAACACTTATTTCGAGAGGCGAAAGATAGCGTTCTCTCGGAAGTGCCGAGGATTGCTTTGGAGCAGGCCGAGCCGCGATCGCCAGAAGAGAAACCGCGAGGACTCCGGCGATCCGCAACATGTGCCGAAAACTCGCATTGTCGACTGGACGCCGAGGCATCTATGGTTCCTCCACCGTGAGCACCCGATCGATGGCAAGATTTTCGAGGACCTGATTCTGCCCGCTGGGCCAGTGAATTGTGAGTTTGTCTATTTTGGCCGCGGCACCCAGCCCGAAATGAATGCGGCCATCATCCTGCGAGAGGTAACTGGACCCCGCGAATCGTTCGGCAATCTGCTTGCGCCCGCCAGCTAACAATTCCAAATGCGCGCCAATTCCATCCCGATTGCTCTTCTTCCCATTCAGCTTCACTGTCAGCCAGTGATTGCTGTTCTGCGTTACGTTGTGCAGCAGCGTGCCGGGTGTGCCCAGGTTTACGACGAAAGCATCGACTTTGCCGTCGTTGTCGTAGTCAGCAAAGCAAGCGCCGCGTGAGACGGTTTTCACGTCGAGCACGGGACCCGCGTCGCGCGATACGTCAGCGAACTTTCCATTTCCCAAACCGCGGAACAGCGACTGTTCCTGTGGGACGAGATGAATCAGGCCACCGTGGAAGATCAGGATGTCTAGCCACCCATCATTGTCGTAGTCATAGATCCCACTGCCCCAACTTACGTACTGCGCCGTCGCTTGTGAAATTCCGGAACTCGGGCCGATATCTTCGAATCCGTTCGCTCCTGTGTTGCGCATGAGGCGGTTGTACTTAGAATCGGTGACCCACAGGTCAACGCGGCCGTCGCCGTCGATGTCGGCAAAAACTGGGCCCATTGCGGAGGTATTCTCGCCGTTCTGTCCGTAGGCGACGCCCAGTTCACCAGCAACCTCTTCGAAGGTGCCGTCGCGCTTGTTGTGGAAGAGAAAATTTTCTGTCTTGTCGTTGGCCACGTAGATGTCGGGATAGCCGTCGCCATCGTAGTCAGCGGCAGTCACACCCATGGTGCGGCCCTTGTAGGCGCCGATACCCGACCTGTCCGTCACGTCGGTGAAAGTGCCGTTGCAATTGTTGTGGTATAGCCGGTTGGTTTGACCAGCATAGTCGAGCGGTCCGGGATAGTTATCAGCCGGGTAGAAGTTGCGGTATTTGGGATCGAACTTGACGTAACGTCCAACAAAAAGATCAATGCAACCGTCGCGATCGTAATCGAGCCATGCGGAACTGATGGACCAGCCGTCGACATTGATGCCGGCTTTCGCCGTGACATCGGTGAACGTTCCGTCGCCGTTGTTGTGGTACAGAATCGCTTTCCCATATCCGGTGACGAAGAGATCGACGAATCCGTCATTGTCATAGTCAGCCGCGATGGCAGCCATACCATAGATATTTGCCGCAACCCCGGCCTGATCGGTAACGTCAGTGAAGGTGCCGTCCCCGTTGTTGCGATAGAGGTGATTGTGCGGGAGCGTCGCCGGTGGCTGCTTCAACGGATAAGGATGGATGCCGCCTTCGAGCGGCTTGCCACTCACGACGTAAAGATCAGGAAGTCCATCGTTGTTGTAGTCGAACCACACGCAACCTGAACCGGTGCTTTCGAGCAACGAGCCCAGGCGTTCGGCGCCGAAGCTGTGGGTGAACTGAATGCCGGATTTTGCGGTTGCATCTTCAAACCGAATGGCCCCCCCGACGTTTCCTGCCGTTGTCTGCGCATAAGCTTGGCAAGCCAGAAGAAGAACGAGAATGAATCGAAGTCTCAAGCTAATGTCCTCCGCTTGCTGCGTTTTGTACGGCTACGACAGTCATGTCCGCGGGAGTCGTCGATTTCAGCAGGATCATGGGAACAGCATTCTCGGGTGCGGTCTCCGGACCGGCGTGGCATCCAACACATCCGCGCTGCTCGCCGCGCCGCATCCAGAAGAATCCAGATTCGCGTTTGAGAGTCTTGCCGTCTGCATCCAATAACTCAATTTGCAGTGGCCGATCATTTGGAACCTGCACGAAGAAGGATCCGTCGCGCTCCACGGGAGCGGTACCGAGGAGCTTCGTGACTCCTGCGGCATCGTGGGTGTACATCCGTACGGAGTGAATCGATCCTGCCGCAAACCGATATTTTGATGTGTACGCATTGAGGCACAGCAGATTCGCGTTTGGCCAATCGTGCAGGCCAGAAGGATGCCGGTTCGGCACCGAGCGAGGATCAAACAGCGTAGGCTGAACGGCGTTGGCCCCGGATTGGGCGAATCGATCTCGCGCAAAGACCGGCTCGATTTTCGTGGAACCCGGCGCCCAGCGCATCAGGCGGAATGGTGCTTCGGCATTTTGACGCCAGGATACGATCCAGTTACCGGATACAGATTCAGCTACGTCCCCCGCGTATTCACCGCCGGGTGCTGAAGTACTGATTTGTTGCGCCCTTGCTGAAGTGAATCTAGCCAGGCCCTCTGCGGTCGCGAATACGATGTCGCCCGAACTGCCCTGCCGACCGGAGTGCCTCGCTGGGCCGTGATCACAACGATAGGATTCGATGCCGCTGCCGTCGGAATACACCGTATAGAGTTCCGGCCTGCCGTCGGTCCCCAGCGGGTAGCCGGATTCGAATAGAATGCGTCCGTCGTGGAGGACATCGGTAGGAAGAGAGTTTGCGGAGATGTAGGTCAACGGCAAAGCTCTGCCACCAGCCAGGTCTGCCGTTTCAATTACAAATCTTCCGTCAAGCTTGTGCGCATACACGATGCGATCGTCTGGCAGATAAAACGGGCGAATGCAGTCGCTGCTGCTGGACGTGATCCGTCGCGGCTTTTCCTCCGATCGAGTAAGTTCCCAGATCTGCCAGAGATCCTGCGCATGAGCCTTGCCCGCGAATAAGACCCTTTCCCCATCGAATGAAACCGAGGGATCGGCTGATGCAGCAAAGTGGGGAATCAGAAGATGCTGCTGGCCGCCTTCGCTTATGTAGATCGAAGCGTCGGCGCTGAAGCGGTCGGCACCCTTCAGCCAGGCAAGCGGATCGTAACTTTTCGCGACTGTATAAATGAGTGGAGAGAGGGTCGCGCTCGCCGCAGGTTCAGTTGCAGGCTTAGCAGGTGCGCTTGCGATCAGCACAAAGACGAGGGCCAGGATGGAGCGCGGCTGCACTAATCTGCTCCTCCTGCCGCCAGAAGTTGCGGACGGAGTTGACGCGACTCATGCTGCAGATCCAGATAAGGTTGAAGGTCGGTCATCATGCGACGGAATTCTGCGAAATTCAGCGATTGGTTGCCATCGCTGAGCGCCTGCTCCGGACATGGATGCACTTCAACGAGTAGGCCGTCCGCGTCAACCACCGCGGCTGCTCGTGATAGCACTGGGACAAGGCTGCGTACTCCCGCCGCATGACTGGGATCGACAATGACCGGAAGGTGGGACACGGCCTTGAGCACGGGCACCGCGGCAATGTCGAGAGTGTTGCGGGTGGCGGTTTCGAATGTGCGAATGCCACGTTCGCACAAAATAATGTTGGGATTTCCGGCGGCGGCGATCACCTGCGCCGAACGAAGGAATTCTTCCAAGGTTGCGGTCATGCCGCGCTTCAATAGAACGGGACGTTCGCATCTACCGAGGGCTTCCAGCAGAGCGTAATTTTCCATGCTCCGCGTGCCCACCTGCATGATGTCTGCGTATTCGGCGATTAGTTCCACGTCTTCTTCACTCATCACTTCCGTGACGATCGCCAGGCCAGTCTCTTCGCGTGCCTTGCGCAGAATCTTAAGTCCCTCGACTCCCAATCCTTGAAATGCGTACGGGGAGGAGCGCGGCTTGTAGGCACCGCCGCGGAGCACGCGCGCGCCAGCTTCGGCTACGGCTTCGGCGGTCTGCAGAACCTGAAGTTCTGACTCGACGGCGCATGGCCCAGCCATCACAACGAAATCATCGCCGCCGATTTCCAAGTCACGAATCTGAACGACGCTACGGGCATGCTCTGTGGTCTTTGCAACCAAATCGAAGCACGAGAATTGTCCGTTCCACTTGGGATTCATACGCGTCGCAATTCTAGTAACGGGTGATTTTGCGGGCACTAATAAGAATCTGCTAGAAACCGCGAAATGCATGCGAAAACATTGGCGATTCCGCAGCGTACGTGCCTCTAAGTCTTTTCTACTGACAGCGTAAGGAGGGGGGTGTGATTTAAATCACTCATCAACGAGACGGCGCGCACAAGAGAACACTCCAAAACTACCTTCGCCCGGATGAGACTTGAATCGTAAAGGCAGGCTGAGCGCGATCGTTGGGCGGCGAAAGATACGAGCATCTCCGTAGTGGTATGCAGATTCGATGGTAATTTCTGGTATTTTCAGGTCAATTTATCCGCATTCTTGCTCTCCACCGCTTGCCTCAGTCATCCAAATCTTCGGGTCTGATCGCAGAGATGAGCCAGCGTGCTAAGGAGAAAGGCCATGAATAACATCGAATCCACGAAGCATCAGGATCAACACAATGCAATATCGGCGTGTGCATGTTGCCTGGGGATCCAGGGGCACGAGGCGTGGTGCGTAACGCGCGATCCGAACGTGCACTACGCGTACTCGATTGTGCTCGAACCGCGCAAGCTAACCATAGGAGACTCGCTGATTCTTCACTCCTTGGGCGTTACGTGGAGCGATCTGGCCGTCAGGAGATAACAGCAGCTAGGAAGCTGGCCTGGCTTCAATCAGGACCAGCCCCTCGCCGGGAATTGTGATCTCCACCGACGATCCGGTCACCGGCTGAACCTCCCCGGGAGCAAGGCGAGACGCAGCGCGCAGCTTTTCAACCTGATCTCGTGTTGGATATCGGGGTGATCCCATTGCTTCGTAGGCTGGGTGGACGTCTCCGTGCTCAGGATCCACTCGCGAAATTCGCACGCTTCCAATCTTGGTATTTACGAAATTCAACTGGATCCTCTTTGCGGCTCCAAGCGCTCCGGGGCCGGTCAGATTCCAAGCTGCGATGACTAAGGAACCGTCCTGCCGTCTGGTGGCAAGGACATCATCGGAAGATACAGCCAGACGTTCGTCACCGAGCCAGTGCAGAAGTTCAAAGGCATTGAATGCCGGCTTGGGGATATCGTCTTCAGCAATCAATCCATAACCGCCATAGAAGGGCTGCTTCACAACTCCTTGCTCTTCGAAGACATCAGAGAATGTCCAATATGACATTTCATCGACGAGCCCATCGCACTGACGGATGGTATCGGCGAGCCAAGGGCCCATATAAGCTGCGTCGGTCACATCCGGCTCATTCGCATAACTGGCGTTGAATTCAGACCAGATCAGCGGCAGCTTTGGCATTGCAGAGGACTTGATCTGCTGATGAACTTTGGCGATGGCGCGGCAGACCATACGATCGCGCGGAATCTGCTCGTGCGTTCCGAACACATCTTCCGCTTTGTCATTGCCGTACACGTGGGACGAGACAAAATCGACGGGCACATTGTTTGTCGCACAGTGCCGAATGAAAGCGTCTGCCCATGCTGCCTGGGCCGTTGCCGGACCACCGACGCGCAGTTTCTCATTCACCGATTTGATGGCACGAGCGGTGTGATCATAGAGTTCGAAGTAGGTAGCTTGCTTGGGCTCTCCTGTCCAGAAGTCGATGTTCGGTTCATTCCAGACCTCAAAATACCATTGGGAGACTTCATCGATCCCGTAGCGATCGACGAGGTGCTTCGTGAACTGAGTGATCATCTCGTCCCACTTGCCATAGTCTTTAGGAGGAGAAACATTCTGCTTGTACCAGAAGGCATGAAGCGTATCTTTCGCTGCCAACTTCTTGGGCATGAAGCTCAGTTCGACGAATGGCCGCACTCCGTTGGCGAGCAGTCCATCGTAGATCTGGTCGACATAGGAAAAGTTAAAGACGGGATGGCCCTGTGCATCTTCGTCGTAGAGTCCGACTTCATCCTGAAAGATCGCATGGAAACGGACGTATTGCATACCGGTGACGCGCTTTGCTTCCCGCAGATCGTCCCGATAGCTGTCGCGCAGCGAGAGAATTGCTCGCCCGGAACCAAACATGTGCTCCCAGAAATGAGGAAACGGATGCGCCTGAGCTTGATTGTCGATGACAACTTTTTCTGTCTGGGCTTGCGCTGTCGCCAGCGCTCCGAACATGAGCAGGAAAGGCAGGAAGGTAGGCAGTCGTGTGGTCATCGAAACCCACTTTAGCAAATTTAGACCACCTGCGCGCTCGCTGAGTTTATTTTCAAAATCGGGTCTTTCGTACGGCGCGGCTCGTCCCTTTGCCGCTTGCGTTCGCGCAATCCGACCGTTCTCTATAAACTCTCAGGAACACCTTTCGGATGAGGACCCCAAAGAGCTCCGTGCGCTGGTTCGTAGCAACGATGGTTGGCGCATTCGCCTTCGTCAGTTACGTGGAGCGTATGAACATTTCGGTCGCTGCCGCGGCCATGATGCCTGAGCTGTCACTCAGCAAGACCGAGATGGGCCAGATCTTCAGCAGCTTTCTGTGGGGATATGCAATTTTTCAAGTCCCCGCGGGTCAGGCTGGAGATGTCTTTGGTCCCCGCAGGACGTTAACCTGTGCGGCTCTGATCTGGGCCGTAACCTCGGCGTTGACAGGTGCTCTTCCAGGACTCGTTTTTACCGGCACCGTCGGAGTGATTAGTTCACTCTTGCTGCTTCGATTTCTGCTCGGTGCGGGTGAGGCGGCAACTTTTCCGGTGGGTGCGCGAACCATCTACAACTGGACTCCGCTATGGGAAAGAGGGATTGGCAATTCCATCATGATCGCGGGGGCATCGATCGCGGCCGCATTCACCTCGCCTCTGGTGTCGTGGCTGATGGTGAGGACCGGATGGCGAGCTTCGTTTTACATTACTTCTCTTGCAGCCCTCGCACTCGCCCTGGTGTGGCGTTTCACAGTGACCGACAATCCGGCCGATCATCCCTGGATAAGCGCGTCGGAACTGGAACAAATCACTGCCGGAGGCAGTCCGGAGAGATCCGGCCATCGGGCTTCGGCTTCGTTACGAGAGTTGCTGAGAGACAAGAACGTCGTACTACTCTCCCTGAGCTACACGTGCGAGGGATATGTCCTCTTCATCTTTGTATTCTGGCTTTATCTTTATCTGATCGAAGTCCGCGGATTCACGATCCTGAATGGCGGCTTTGTCGCCAGCTTGCCCTGGCTGACAGCGTTCGCGTTTACGCCTATTGGCGGCTTCGTTTACGATCGCATGACTGCAAAGAAGGGCCGTGTGGCGGGAGCGAGAGTGGTCATCATGCTGGGTTACGGCATGTCGGGCTTCCTGCTCTTTGCCGCAGCCAGATCGGAAAACCGCATTGCATCCGTCGTTGCGCTCTGCTTGAGCATTGGATGTCTCTATTTTGCCGAGCCGGCATTCTGGGCGACTGCGGTGCACATCTCGAGCGAACATGCCGGAGCGTCTTCGGGATTGATGAACACGGCGGGCATTCTCGGAGGAATCGTTTCGACATCGCTAGTTCCGGTAATTGTGAAGCATTATGGATGGATGGCCGCGCTCGCGTCCGGCGCTGGCGTGGCGCTCGCCTGCACGGGCGCATGGCTGGTTATCGGTCGCACGGGAATCACCGATCCCGAACTCCTATCAGGGCGAGACGTTGATATGATCCGTGAGAAATAGAGTTGCAGAAACCGATGAATCGTCGTGAATTCTTGACCCGTGGTGCGGTGTGTGCAGCAGGATCGATCGCCAGTCCTATGGTCGGGCCATTGTTGGCGATGTCTTCGAAGGCAGGACCAGCGAGCCATCGTACACGTGCTCTTGCCCGATATGAAGAGATGCAGTTCGGCGTCTCGTATCACTTCAGCATGAACACGTTCACAGGGAATGACTATGAGACTGGAGCAGTACCGGCCAGCACGTACAATCCTGAGAAGCTCGACGTGCGGCAATGGATACGTGTCGCTCGGGATCTCGGCGCCCGGTACGCCGTTCTTACAGCCAAGCACATGTGCGGCTTCTGCCTGTGGGATTCAGAAGGCTACGATTACGACGTCGCCGCCAGCGGGAATAAAACCGACGTCGTTGCGGCATTCATGGCAGCTTGCAAGGAGTACGGTCTGCGTCCGGGCTTTTACTATTGCATTCTCGATCCCCACAATGAGGGCAAGTTCGATTGGGATTCCTCGGTTCCCGAGAACTACTACAAACTTATCAAGCATCATTTGACGGAACTGCACACCCGCTATCGCACTCCGTTTTATCAACTGCTCGACATCACCTGGAAGATTTCGCAGCAGCAGCGTTGGGAGTTATACCGGCTCGTCAAGTCGATGAGCCCGGAGTGTATCGTCGTCATGAACCAGGGCTTTTACCAAAGCCGAAGGAATCAGGGACGCATCTGCGAACCGGCGAGCTGGCCCACTGACGTGATCAACGGAGAAGACACGCTTCCGCCCGGAGAGGGTCACGATCCAATCATCAGAGTCGATGGGAAGACGCATTATTTGCCAATGGAAGCATGGATCCCGACCGGACCACTATACGCACCGATGCCGCCCATGCACAGCTGGTTCTGGCGAGAGGGATTCAAGACGCAAGATCCCGAGGTGATCGCAAGTGCCTATCGCGATTGCAAACAGCGAAGAGCCAACCTGCTGCTGAATTTCTCGCCCGACATCTCCCGGGAGACTGCCCGATGAGGCCGTGCAAGCAATGCAGCAGGTAGCCAAGCTGATAAAGAGCTAGAAATGCTTCACGATTTGACGCTCAAGGGCGCGCTCTGCTTTTTCTCATTCCGTGATGGGCGAGGAATCCCCACCTCCGCAATACTCACTTCTTAGGTAGGGAAGCTTCGACTCCGAACGAGTTCACCGCGCGATCTCGTTCTCCGCTCAGCATGACAACAGGCTACAGTTCCCGGTGAAAATAGCATCAGTCCAAGTCGGTCTACTGGCTCGTCACTGCGGAAGGCCGTTTGAGGTGACTTCGACACGTAAGCTCACCGCGCCGAATTTGCTTCCATTGCTCTCCGCTTCCCAGCTCAGGGTCTGCCATGTGCCCTTGTGTGACGCTGAGGGCGTGATAAACAACTGCGTCGAGTAATCGTCGTGCGGACCGACCGTGTATTGTGCCGCGTTCGGCTGCTGCGACCAGCCGGCAGGAAGCGTTGCGTGCAAATTGACCTTCACTTCCCTATCAGTGTCATTGCGTATGATCAGCGGCACCCAAAGCGTATCTCCCGGCGCGACTTGTGCCTCGGGCGCATATAGTTTGCCGATCTGCTCAATGTTGTGCGCGGTCCAGAACGGTCGATAGAAAGCCCAAGGGCCACCCAGTTCGAGGCTGATATCGGCTTTAACGCGCGGTTCGTAGCCGTGGGCCGGAACATAGGAAATAGGACCCGCGGTTACTCCTTCGAACACGTCGCCGGTCACTGAGCCGCCGACTAATGATTTTCCGAAGATCAGGCGAATTGGCATCTCGCTGTACTCCTTCAACTGGGCGTCGGTAAAGTCGTTCTGTGTTTTGTAATAGCCCCATGCTTCCGCAGCAACGCGCGAATACGGAATCTTGCGTGAGGGAGAAATGTCGCTCGTAGGATATTCGGGGCCAGCACCGTTCAGGAACTCGAAGTGGGTGGCGTCAGTGAAATAGTAGATCTTCTTCGGCTGCCAGGGACGAAGTCCCTCGCCGTAGTTATTGATGCCAAGTCGATTCCGCGGTGCTTCCAGTTGCTCCGGGAATACAAGCGGATTAGCGGCCAGGTCGAAGGCCTCGGTAGCAAGCACTCCGGAAGCCTGATGGTCCTCGTGGTTTTCGCCCACCACATAGTTCGGCATCCAGGTCATGATGATTTCAGGACGAGTGATGCGTACCAACCGGACCACTTCATCCAGAGCCTTGCCGTGTCCCCAGGATTCGAGTGAATGCAGAACATCCGCTCCGGGCGTGTCGGACCCGTGCAGGAACCATGCATTGGTGATTCCGTAAGACGCCAGCGAATGACGAGCCTCCATCTCGCGGATATCGGCGAGAGCGTTGGCCTGTTCCGAACCGGCAGCATTGCCTCCGGAATTTCCGCGAGTTCCGTAGACAACGGCAGCCGTCTTATGCTGCTGCTCAATCAACTTGGCAATGTAGGCGGCGACTTCGATGTCGTCATCGGGATGACCAACAACAATCAGAATATCGACTTTATAACGTCCGTCCGGCTCGGGATTGGGTTCGGCCTGCTGGGACTGCGTGCGTGGAACTCCCATCAATACGATTGCAAGAACAAGACACACGTGTAGTTTCATGGATTGAATGCGTCCTCTCTCTACAGTGAAACTCTTCTATGAACTGCCAACAGAACGCGGAACCCGCCTACGCAGTATTGCGTCGGCGGGCTCAACGGTTAGAAACGGAAGTGTAATCCGAACTGCATCTGGCGCATGGTAGCGGCTCCGGTAATTGTTCCCGCTCCCAGGGCGTCCACCGTGTTGTTTGGATTGACCAGATTGACGTGGTTCAGAGCATTGTAGTTTTCCCACTTGAATTCGAGAGTCTTGCCCTCTGCCACCGTGAATACCTTTCCAAGCGAGAGATCGAAATCGGTCAAGCCAGGCCCACGCAAAGAGTTGTGGCGGACATCACCCTGACGGCCTATATCCTGCGGAACTCCGTAGGCCTGCGGATTGAACCAGAGCGTTGCACTGGGGTTGGCAACGTGCGGATCTCCGACCTGATCAGGCCGGTATTGGCTCAGGTCAGCCTCGGCATTGGGATTGTAAGAAAGCACTGGGGTGAACGGCAGACCGCTTTCAAAAGTCGTGATGCCGCTAAAATCCCATCCACCCAGCACCATATCAATCGCTTTGTTTCCGGAACTCCATCTGCGTCCATGGCCATAGGGCAGCTGCCAAACGTGGCTGATGGTGAGCGTATGCGTGCGATCGTAATTCGCTGGACCGTGATCTTGCCACCAGTTGAGGTTGTTCCCGAACGGGCTGCCGGTCTCTGTGTTGGCCATCGCTTTGCCGTAGGTATAGGTAACGAGGAAGTCCAGGCCGTGACTGGCGCGCTTCTGCACTTTGACCTGCATCGCGTTGTAGCTTGAGTTATCGCAGTTGCAGGTCTGGTAAATTCCCTGCGCCAAGCCGAACAATTGATAGAAGTGGCGGCGCACGTTCCAGTCGTAGCAACTGTTATCGCCATTCGGCAATGGACCGCAATTCGGATCCAGCGCAGCCTGGTTCACATTGGGATTGACGAACAAATGGCGGCCGACGTTACCGATATAACCGACTTCTGCCGTCAGGCTAGACGAGAATGCGTGCTGGGCAGTGAGGTTCCAGGAATCCGCCAACGGGATCCGGTAAGAACTCGGCGGATTGAAAAAGTAATATACGTTCAGGTTGCCGGGGAGAGGAAAACGTCCGTTGGTGCCCACGGGCGCGGTGGGAACCGGCCCCGGGCCAGTTAGAAGATTGAAGGCTGGCATATAGCTGTTGGGAGTCGCAATCTGTTCCGGCAGAGTAATCGGTGGATCGTAATCCGGAGCCTGGCCAAAAACAGCCCCCAAGCCCGCTGGAGTGAAGCTGCGACCGTATCCGGCTCGGACGACGGTGTGCTCCGTCACTTGATAAGCGACTCCCAATCGCGGGGCGAATCCCAAGTTGTAAGGCTTGACCCCCATATTCAATGGTACGGATCCAACACCAGCGACCAGAACATCGCCTGTATTTGGATCAAAGCTACCCGCGCCGCCCGGGCTGGCAGCAGTCTGCGGGAGATAATTCTCATAGCGGACGCCGTAGTTCACCGTCAGTTTTTTCGTCGCGCGCCATGTGTCCTGAGCATAGAAAAACAGGCGAGTCTGCCGTAATCCCGGATGGTAGCCATTCCCTGTTACGTACCGCGAAAAACTTCCTGGATATCCAAGCAAGAAAGCGCCCAAAGCAGCCCCGGTGGTCGCCGAGCCGCCGGTGATCTGGTCGATGTCGGAACTGCCAGTCAGGCTATCGCCGAAGTTCATTTCGCCCGAGCGATGCGAGTCGCTGGGAACACGCTGTTGTTGCGCTCGGCGGATGTCAGCGCCCCAACCAATGCTGTGGTTGCCCAATGTCTTGATCCAGTTGTCGACCCACTGAAAATGGTTCTCCGTTTCTTTCAGCGGGCAGTTGCACTGATTCACGCCCAATGCGTATCCGAAGTTAAATCCTGCCACGCCACCGATATAGAACGCTGGCATTCCACTGGTCTCCGGTGTACCCAGATTCAGTCCGGGGAACCCGGCATTCGTGGCCGGGGTTGTGCCGACCCCATTAGGCTGGACGCGAATGCGATAACGATAGAAGCCGAAACGGAAGTCCGTGACGAGGGTTGGACTCAGCGCGTAAGTAGCCCCGAGTGCTACGCTCTGATTACGATCCAGAGAGCTACCGGCAAAATAGATACCGTTCAGACCCGGGCCGCCGGCCTCAGTACCATATGCTCCGGGAGCGGAGAGAGTGAAGTCAGCGAGAGTATAGCGTCCGAAGAAATGCCATTTCTCAGAGAAGGTGTAATCGACTCGACCATCCACCTGATCACTATCGAAATGCTCGCTTCCGCTGGCAACGAAATTATTGAAAAGGGCTCCGTTGCCTGTGTTCGGAGGCGGAATGTAATTCAGGATATTGGTGACAGCGGTGGGAACCGGAATCATGTTCGGCTGGCCCTTCGTTGTAATCGCTTCGCGGCCAGCTCCGTTGACATCTCCAGTCGTCGGATCGAAGACCATACCCGCTCTAGCCGCGGTCGTGCCTCCTTCAGTCGTGGGCACCATTACGGCGGTAGCGCCGCAACCAGTGGCAGATGTGGTTCCATCGCTGCAGATGTAGTCACCCAGGAACGCGGTTAAATCGCCGCTTCGCTGGGCTGCAGTTGGAACATTCACAATCGCGGTACTCTCGCGGCGCCGTCGTGTACCTTGGTAGTCGGCGAAGAAAAATACTTTGTCCTTTTTGATCGGTCCGCCGAATGATCCGCCGAACTGGTTCCACCGCAATGGCAAAGTCAACCCGGAGAATCGATCCTTAGCGTTGAAGTAGTCGTTACGCAGATATTCAAATAGCGATCCGTGATATTGGTTCGTCCCCGACTTGGTCGTCGCCTGCATTAGAGCTCCAGCCACCGAACCAAATTGGGCGTCATAGTCGCTGGTGGTGACCTTAAATTCCTGTAGCGAGTCGATATTTGGATTCACCACGGCGATTCCCAGAATCGCGCTCTCGTTTTCGGTACCGTCTAGCAAGAATCCGTTGCCGGTGAACTGCTGTCCGTTCACGTCGATCTGGTAGCCACCCTGAGGGTTCTCGGCCGCGGCATGGTTCCAATCGTTGAGCTGGGTACCGGGCGTAACCAGCAGTATCTGCGTCAGGTTACGATTCAGAATTGGCAGACTGCCGAGTTCATCGGTGGTGAGAGTCGTGCTGACGTCCGCACGGTCCACTTTCAGCAGTGGCGTTTCGCCGGTGACCGTTACCTGTGTCGACTCACCATGCACACCGAGTGCGGCGTCCACTCGAGTGGATGCGTCGATCTGGACTTCGGCCGTGGCTTCGAAGGTGCTAAAACCGGGTGCGCTTACGCTCACCTTGTAGTGACCAGCAAGCAAGTGGGTCTGTTCATAATTGCCACTCGCGTTAGCGGTAAGCGCATAAGCCTGCCCACGATCGATGTCTTTGATCGTGATTGTGGCATTTGGAACCGTCGCTCCGCTGGCATCGGTAACGGTGCCGATGATGTTGCCGTAAACGGCTTGTGCAGACGAGAGACTGGAAAACAAGGGAAGCAAAACGAAGCAGAGAACGGTAGATTTGAAACGTTTCATTTAGCCCTCGTTACTGTGACCTGCGCCTCGATTCGACGTGGCTTGGCTGCTGGTCTGTTTATGTGAGAAGAGAGTCTGAACTCAAGCGACGGTGATGGTCAAGAAAAAACCGCACGCTCCTGTCCCAACGTTACCGCGAAAGTTTTGCACCTCAACCCCGGTGCGGATATCGCAGGCAACGGCTGTTTGGTCGAATCAGCGGCGCTCAATGCTTCGCATTTTCAGGCAATGAAAATGCGACATAAACTCCGCCGGAACCGGACTTGGGATCTTTTCCTCCACCCGCGGCAATCGCCACGTACTGGCGTCCGTCTATCGAGTAAGTTACCGGAGTCGCATTGCCCGCAAAGGGTAGGGTCGTTTCCCAGAGAAGTTCGCCGGTCGCCTTGTCGAATGCGCGAAATTTCTTGTCGTAATTCGTCGCTCCGATGAAGAGCAGACCTCCCGCGGTGACGATTGGCCCGCCGTAGTTCTCCGAACCGGTATTCTTCATGCCCTTCGCCGCAAGCTCAGGATACTCGCCCAAGTTGATCTTCCATTTGTACTGGCTAGTACTCAGATCGATCGCATTGAGTGTGCCCCATGGAGGGGCAATCGCAGGATATCCGTCGGGGTCCAAGAAGCGGCGGTATCCCGTAATCCGGTATTTCATTGCCGGAAGTTGCTCACCAGAGCTGGAAAGTTCCTTGTTCTCTCCGCTCAAGAGGAACTCAACCAGACCGTTGAGTTGATCTTCATAGAGATTTGGAAAACCGGGCATACGGCCCTTGCCGCCACGAATTGTTGTGGCAATGTCCGCGGGGCTCCTGCGATCGCCGATTCCGGCGAGGGCAGGGATATCGGGAGGCGCGCCGTGCATATCCTGGCCATGGCAAACCGCACACTGACTCATGTAAATCGCCTTGGCGCCGTGCTCGCCCTTGTCTTCAAAGAGAGATGCTGTCCACGCCATTTCGTTCGCATTGATGTAAACGACGCCGGTCTCGGGATCGACCGCAGGTCCACCCCACTCGGCGCCGCCGTCGAATCCGGGAAAAAGAATGGTCTCGGTATCGACTCGAAATGGCACAAACTGGCCTTCGTGAATCGAGGCGCGAAAGCGGTCAAGCGCCCATTGATGCAACTCAGGCGTTCGGGTCGTCAGCGTATCTTCAGTGAGCATCTGACGAGCGTATGGCGCTGGCCACGTTGGCAGACCTTGTTCCGTCGCCGCAACTTCGCCCGGGAGCGTGCTGGCTGGATACTTGCGGTACTCGATGGGGGCCAGCGGCTTGCCAGTCGTGCGATCGAACAAGTAGACGAAACCTTGCTTGCTCGTCTGAACGACTGCATCCAGTGGCTTGCCGTCATGCTGAAGTGTGACTAAAACTGGCGCCGAAGGAAAATCACGGTCCCAAAGATCGTGACGCACTCCCTGGAAATGCCAGATTCTTTCTCCGGTTTCAGCGTTGAGAGCAATCAGGCAATTGGCGAATAGATCATCGCCGACACGGTCGGCTCCGTAGAAATCAAAAGCTGCCGAACCCGTGGGGACATAGACCACGCCACGATGAACATCGAGCGCCATTCCTGCCCAGTTGTTCGCGGCGCCGCTTGTCTTCCACGCGTCTTTCGGCCATGTGTCATATCCGAACTCGCCGGGATGCGGAATGGTATGGAAGGACCAGCGTAGTTTTCCGATGCGCACATCATAAGCGCGGATATCTCCCGGCGGCGCCGGCAACGTTTCTGGATTGCGGCCCCCGACGATGATGAGGTCTTTGTAGACAATCCCCGGACTGGTCAGCGAGATCGATTGAAACCGCGGCTCGCGTCCCAGATTCTCTTGCAGATCGACGCGTCCATTCGTGCCAAAGGTCGGAATCGGCTTTCCCGTGGTCGCATCCAGCGCGTACAGAAAATTCATGACACCGACGAGGATTCTCTTGTCGTCACCATTCGACCAGTAAGAGAGTCCGCGATCGGGCTGCATCCCCTTAATGCCCGAGTCGAAATTCCAAAGCAGCTTGCCGGTTGTGGCATCGACCGCGAACACCTTCTGAGTTGGGCTAAGTCCGTAGAGCACTCGTCCGACGACGAGCGGACTTGTCTGCAGCCCACCCTTCTCGCCGGTATCGTAAGTCCATGCGACCTGCAGCTGTTTGACGTTCGATCGATTGATTTGCTCAAGGGACGAATAGTGCCGATTCTCTGGTGAACCGCCCCACACCGGCCAGTCCTGCGAGGGGGTCGAGGTTTCCGCTTGAGGAAGCGCCCGTGCGGTATGCACACTGAATATGAGCAGTGAAGAAAGCGCAATAAGAAAAACCAGAGCCCAGGACCGAATCCGCATGCCGACAATCTATAGTGTTTCGGCGTTCGCGTCCAAGTCTGTTTCGAGCCCAAATAGTCTCGAGCTATGACCACCAGGCGGCTTCCGGCTTCTCCCGAATCACAATGCTGTTGAGGAAGTTCGCTGCCTTCGTGAGGCCTTCAGCGGGCGAGAGCAAGCTGTCCTCATGTTCAATCGAGATCACGGAATCGTAGTTGATCAGGCGCAGAGTGGAAATGAATTCGCTCCACCATTCAGCACCGTGCCCGTATCCACAGGTGCGGAATATCCAACTACGATCGCGTTCCTGTGTATACGGCTTGGTGTCCAGCACGCCTGTGCGGGCCAGGTTCACGAGATAGAGCTGCGTATCTTTAGCATGAACGTGAAAAATCGAACTCCCGAGCACGCGAATTGCTTCAATCGGATCGATGCTCTGCCAAAAAAGATGGCTGGGATCGTAATTACAGCCAACTGTGTCGCCTGCAATAGAACGCAACCGGAGTAGCGTTTCGGGATTGTAGACGACGAAGCCCGGGTGCATTTCGACGGCAATCTTTACGCCATGGTCGGCGGCAAACTTAGCGTGATCTTTCCAATAGGGGGCGACCACCTCGTTCCATTGCCAGTCCAGAACCGTGCGGAAATCCGGAGGCCACGGGCAGGTGATCCAGTTTGGAGCTTTGGCATTTGGAGAGTCTCCGGGACACCCAGAAAAATCAACCATGGTCGAGACGCCGAGCTTTTCCGCAAGCTGAATCGTTTTGCGGCTAACCTCGCGATGCTGCTGACTGATCGCCTTGTCCGGATGCAGCGCATTGCCGTGACAGCTTAGCGCGCTGATGCTGAACCCGTGATCGACGATGACTTTCTTGAATTCTGCAAGGGCGGAAGGATTATCGAGCATCGAGAGCTTGCAATGCGCATCGCCGACATAATTTCCGGTAGCCAGTTCGACGGTGTTGATCTGGAGCGCAGAAAGCCGCTTCAAGACTGCCTCTAAGGGGAATTGCGACAGCAATGGAGTGAAAACGCCGATGCGCATGGAAGCTGGTTCTCCTCAAATTGGACCGGGTCATTCTACCGCAGCCGAGTTATGGTACCTTTACGTTCAACACTTTTAGGGCTGGAAAGATTTTCGGAGCCCTTCGAGCGCTGCTCTGATCAAAAATCTCTGTGGGGGAGATTTACTTGCGCCAAGCTCGATTCCTTCTGTCTCTATCCTTGTTCGTGATTCTGGCGATCGCTTTCACTGCCGCACAAAACCAGGTAGCCGTCGATCCTGCTTTGCCGCCTCCTCCTCGCGAGAAGAAGATCCACCTCAAGCACGTTCTTGTGGTCGGTCAGACAAAGGGATTCGAGCACGACTCAGTTCCTGACGGTATGGCTGCCATCTACAACATGGGTCATGACACCGGCTTGTGGGAAGCCACTCTGCGCACCGACACCGAATTAATCACGAAGAAGACGCTTGACCGGAACGCGAAGAACCTCGACTACTTCGATGCCATCGTTTTTGTGAGCACTACCGGCGAGCTTGACATGGACGACTCCCAGAAGAAAGACATGATGTCGTTCATTAAAGACGATGGCAAGGGTTTCGTCGGTGTCCACGCTGCGCTCGATACCAATTACAAATGGCCAGAATACGGAGACATGATCGGTGGATGGTTCGATCAGCATCCATGGTTCACCTTCAACGCTCCCATCGTGAATGAAGATCCCAGTTTTCCAGCCGTGAGCCACTTCTCTGCTGCATTCATCAAGTACGACGAGATCTATCAGCCTAAGGAATGGTCGCGCGATAAAGTTCACGTGTTGCTAAGCCTGGATCCTGCGAAGCTCAACTACGACAATCCTCGCGTCCACCGTACGGATCACGATTTTGCCGTTGCCTGGGACAAGATGTATGGCAAGGGTAGAGTCTTCTATTCGACACTGGGCCACACTCAGGAATCCTGGAACGACCCTGACATCCGCAAGATGTATTTCGAAGCCATCAAATGGGTACTTGGGATGACCGAGGGCAGCACGGCGTCTCACCCGCGCCCGGCAGGTACGGGACACTGAGGCTATCGATGATCTCTCAGCGTTTGGTTCTCCGCGGCCTTCTTTTCTGCTTTTGCACTCTTGGAATTTGCCCAGGTCAAAGCACGCAGAAAGCGCCTCAGCCGAAGGCGAGCGCTCCCTCCGCGGCGAAATCATATCCGCCGGAACTGGTCAAGAAAGGAAGCGCGCTCTTTCAGCAAGACTGCTCGTTTTGTCATGGCCGCGATGCGACCGGCGGTGAGAGCGGCCCCGACTTGACGCGCTCAAAGCTGGTAGCGGCCGACGTAAAGGGAGACAAAATCGGCACCGTTGTGCGCAATGGGCGACTGGAAAAAGGCATGCCTCCATTCGACCGTTCAGACGATCAAATCGCCGCTCTGGCTGCGTTCATTCACACCCGGCGCGACAATGCCATGAGCGGAACGGGTATTCGCGGTGTCGGAGGCCGCAAGGGGGTTGACCCCTCGGATCTGCAGACGGGAAACGCGGAAGCAGGCAAGCAGTATTTCAACGGCGCTGGAGGATGCTCGAATTGCCACTCGCCCACGGGCGATCTCGCCGGTATCGCCTCACGCCATGAGGGCCTGGAACTTGAAGAGCGAATGCTCTATCCCAAACATCCGAAATCGAAGATTGAAGTGACGCTCGCTTCTGGTCAAACAATTAGCGGCACGCTTGCGTATCTGGATGAATTTACCGTTGGGGTCGTCGACGCCTCAGGCGTCTATCACTCATGGCGCACAAGTGACGTCCAATATAAGGTCGATGCGGCGGTGAATGCCCATGTCGATCTGTTCAACAAATATAAAGATGACGACATTCACAACCTGATGGCTTATCTGCAAACTCTTCGATAGTGGGTAAGGTTTCGGCTGAGGTTTGTGGGGATCTTTTGATTATGAACTTTCTGCGGTCTGCATTCTTGGTGGCTGTGGGCACGCTCGCTACTCTTTGGCTCCCGCCGCTTCTCGCGGCGCAAGGAGTCGACGAACAGATGCTGCTGCATCCACCCGCCGACAGTTGGCCAGGATACCATGGCGACTACTCTGGCCGCCGTCACAGTGCTCTTACCCAGATCACTCCCGAAAACGTGAATAGCCTCTCGCTGGCATGGGCTTTTCAGACAAATCAAACCGCATTCATTAAGTCTTCCCCGCTGCTGGTTGACGGAATCTTGTACTTCACCGTTCCCGAAAATATTTGGGCTGTCGACGCTCGCTCCGGACATGAGATCTGGCACTATCGTCACCCCAAGAGCCCGGGAGTGCACATCGGTCATCGCGGCGTTGCCATGTACAAGAGCTATCTGTACTTCCTGACCCCTGATGCACACCTTCTTTCGCTCAATGCGAAGGACGGCACGGTCCGATGGAATGTTCAGATCGCAGATGTGAACAAGGGTTACTGGACCAGCATGGCGCCCCTGGTCGTGCGCAATCACGTGCTGGTCGGAGTGTCAGGAGATTTCGACAATCTCAGCGGATTCATCCGTTCGATCGATCCTGATACCGGAGCTACCCAGTGGCAGTGGGATTCCACGCCTCCCGCGGGAACTCCCAATCAGACAACCGGTGGGATGACGTGGATGACTGGTACGTACGATCCCGATCTCAACCTTGTCTACTGGGGCACCGGAAATCCAACGCCTGTACTGAATGGTTCCACGCGGCCGGGGGATGATCTATACACCTGTTCCATCGTTGCCCTGAATGCGGACACCGGAAAGCTGGCCTGGGCGTTTCAAGTCTCGCCGCACGACACGCATGATTGGGATGCCGTCGAGACCCCAGTGCTCGTTGATGCCGATTTTCACAGCGAGCCGAAGAAGATGCTGATGCAGACATCGCGCAACGGCTACTTCTTTGTGCTCGATCGCACCAACGGAAAGAATCTTCTGACGGTTCCGTACGGGCCGGTGAATTGGTCGCTAGGCGTCGATAAGCAAGGTCGTCCGATTCCAAATCCTGAAAAGGAACCTGCGCGAGATGGACGGCTCATCGCTCCCGACGAGGGCGGTCTAACCAATTACCGCTCTCCCAGTTTTGACACGAAGAATGGTCTATTCATTGTCGATGCCCATCCCAGCTGGAGCATCTATTTCGCGAAGCCCGCCGATGGAGTCTACGGCTGGGCTGGCGCGGACTACGACGTCTGGGGCAAAGGGACGCTCGAAGCGATCGATTATCAAACCGGGGCGATCCGCTGGAGCCATGAACTTGGACCGGAAGGATCCGGCGCAGGCGTGCTCACCACCGACTCCGGCCTGACATTCACGGGTGATGCCATGGGCAACTTTCTGGCGCTCGACACTAGCAATGGCAAGACACTCTGGCATGCGGGCTCGGGTTCAGAGATCGTCAGTTCTCCGACGACTTACCAACTCGACGGACGCCAATACGTCCTCACCAGCAGCGGCGGTGTGCTATTTGCCTGGAGCCTGCCGGAAAAACAATAGAAGGGCGGGAGGGTAACGATTCTGCGGGCTATCGAAGCAGCCCGTAAGAGCTTCAATCGATCCCGAAACTTCTGCCGACTGACACGGTCTTAACCTGAGAAGTGTGTTTGAAATAGGTCATCTCGACGCAAGTTACGTTCGGTTGGACATTGTCTTGATTCGGGGGCAAGTCCTTAGGATTTCGCAGTATGCTCATGCATTGAGGACCATTCGAAATCCTGTTCTGCTTCTCACCCTTCTTATGTTCCTGGGGTCGGCTGCTCTCCCCCGGGAGCCCTATAAGGAGAAACCCGCCCAATCTGCTCAGGATGCCTGGGCGGAGAATACTCTGAAGACCCTTTCTCTGGAGGAGAAGATCGGGCAACTCTTCATGATCCGCCTGCGGGTGGATTTCCTGCGGAGTCGGAGCACCGGTTACGCTGAACTCCGCAAGGATATATCCAAATATCACATCGGCTTGCTGGCGATGTCGGTTCCGGCGCAAGGACGTGGAAGCAATGTGAACCGCCGCCTCGAGACCGTTACGCTGCTCAACCAGCTGCAGACGGAATCGAAGCTGCCACTGCTGATCGCTGGAGATTTTGAGCGAGGAGTCCTACCTGCGCGTCTCTTTGGAACCACAGTCTTTCCCCATGCAATGGCCTTCGGAGCCGCCGGGAATCCGGCCTACGCGGAGGAGTTCGGTCGCATCACTGCGCAGGAGAGCCGAGCGCTAGGCGTGCACTGGAACCTGTTTCCTATCGCCGACGTGAACTCCAACCCGGCCAACCCCATTATCGGCACACGCGCCTTCGGCGGAAATGCGGAGCAGGTAGGCGACCTCGTGGCTGCTTATATTCGGGGAGCTCGGGCAAATGGAATGCTGACCACAGCAAAGCATTTTCCCGGTCATGGGAATACCGCAACCGACTCCCACCTGGCGGTCGCGGTTGTGGATGATGATTTGTCGCGGCTGCGTACGATAGATCTTCCTCCATTCCGGAAGGCAATCGCTGCCGGAGTCGATGCTGTCATGACTGCGCATGTGCGAGTGCTGGCTCTCGATCCCGACCAAGGCCTCGTGGCAACGACCTCACCTGCGATCGTAACCGGCCTGCTGAAGAGACAGTTGGGCTTGAAGGGAATTGTCGTCACCGATGCCTTGGACATGGCTGGCCTCAATGGTTTGTATGCAAACAATCCCGGCCGTGTAGCGGTAGATGCCTTCAAGGCCGGAAATGACGTACTCACCATGCCTGCCGATCTAGATGCAAGCTATCGAGCGATGTTGGAAGCTGTCCGGACGGGTGAGATCAGGGAAGACCGGATCGAGGCATCCGTCTTCAAAATCCTGCGAGCGAAGGCGCGGCTCGGTCTCGAGAAAAACCGTCTCGTAGATGTAGCGGCGATTCCCAAGCTGGTTGGAACTGCGGAGAACATTGCAATCGGGCAACGCGTTTCCGATGCGTCGGTGACTCTGGTGCGCGATAACCGCAAACTGCTTCCACTGACTGGCATGCGCCTCGACAAATCGTTACCGGTTCGGTATCAACCCGGTAAAGGTCGCACCAGCCTTCTCGTGGTTATTCTCTGCGATAGCGTCCGCGCGGACGATGGAAGGGTTCTGGAGCGCGAAATCCGCAAGCGGAGAGCAGATGCGAAAGTACTCTACGTGGATCCGCACATCGCGGCAGCTAGATCGAACGAGGTCTTGCACGCAGCGGATCGCGCGCAGCAACTTGTGGCGGCCGTATATGTCGTCCCTTCGGCAGCACGAATGAGGACCGTAGCGCGTGGACAGAAAAATTCTGCATCTCTGCCGGATTCGACCGCGAAGTTACTGAGCCGGATTCTCGACCGCGGAAACGAGAAAACTGCGGTTCTAGCCATGGGCACGCCATACCTCACGGAGGATTTTCCCAAAATCCAAAACCTCATCTGCACGTTCTCCAATGCGACAGTCTCGGAGATCAGTGCCGCGAAGGCACTATTCGGTGAAATTCCGATCGTAGGCCGCCTGCCGGTCAACATTTCCAACGCAACCCTGGCCACGGCGCACATCAAACCGCCCGCCCTGGTTGCCGTCGGAAGTCCGAGTTCAAAGTAAATCGAGACCGATCCAACAGAGATGTTCGTAGACCAGCCCGAACCCTGCCTCAAGGTCAGCCTGACAATCCCTTCGCAGCGACACGTCTTCGTCCAAACCATCTTCTGGAGAAGGATGCTTAGTTTTGGACTATTCAGAATCGTCCGGTCCGCATTGTGCACAGGCTCGCGGTGTAAGTGTCGGGGTCGTACGTCACTTGGCTCCTCGTATAGATCCGGTGGACCGCAAGCGGAGGGTTTGAATGCCAGACTTCATTTAAACTGCCTCTAGGGGGCGGTTCTGTCCAGAAACATCGAGCTTGCCTCAGGAGAAGCGGTTGAACTCGAGTAAAGATGCGCTTTGGTACAAGGACGCGATCATATATCAAATTCACGTCCGCACATTCCACGACAGCAACAGCGATGGCATCGGTGATTTCCAGGGGCTCGAACAGAAGCTTGATTACCTAGAGGAACTAGGGATCAATGCGATATGGCTCATGCCATTTTTTCCTTCGCCCCTGCGTGACGATGGCTACGATATCGCAGACTACTACTCAGTACATCCCAGCTACGGGACACTGGAGGATTTCCGCAAGCTTCTCGAGTCGGCTCATCGCCGCAGTATCCGGGTCATCATCGAAATGGTGTTGAACCACACGTCCGATCAGCACTCTTGGTTTCAAGAGGCGCGAAGTACACAGAACAGCGCCCGCCGCGATTGGTACGTCTGGAGCGAGACGGATACCCGATATAAGGACGCAAGGATTATCTTCCTCGACACCGAGAAATCCAACTGGGCATGGGATACAACTTCCAAGTCTTTTTATTGGCATCGTTTTTTCAGTCACCAGCCAGATCTCAACTATGACAATCCTGCAGTACGAGAGCAGATGTGGAATGTGATGAAGTTCTGGCTGGAGATCGGCGTGGATGGCTTCCGGCTTGACGCGGTGCCGTATCTAGTCGAACGCGAGGGGACAAATTGTGAAAACTTGCCGGAAACCCACCATATTCTGAAGGAATTGCGGCGAAGACTGGACGAGGATTTCCCGGGAAGGATGCTTCTGGCGGAAGCCAACCAGTGGCCTGCGGATCTTCGTCCCTACTTCGGAGAGTCCGACGAATTTCATATGGCATTTCATTTTCCGCTGATGCCCCGGATGTTTATGGGGCTTAAGCTTGAAGACCGGAAGCCTATCACAGAAATCTTGCAGCAAACTCCGGAGATCCCGCCGTCCTGCCAGTGGTCGCTCTTTCTGCGCAATCACGACGAGTTGACCCTGGAAATGGTCACCGATATCGAGCGCGACTACATGTACGACATGTATGCCCAGAATAAAACGATGCGGCTGAATCTCGGAATTCGGAGGAGGCTCGCCCCACTATTGAATAACGACCGCAGACGGATCGAGTTAATGAACGGAATGCTGATGTCGCTGCCAGGCACTCCGATCATCTATTACGGAGATGAAATTGGGATGGGCGATAACATCAGCCTGGGCGATCGGAATGGAGTTCGGACTCCCATGCAGTGGAGTGGAGGATGGAACGCCGGTTTTTCAACCGCGGAACCGGAAAGGCTGTATGCTCCCATTATTCATGATCCTGTATACGGCTATTCCGCCGTAAATGTCATATCCCAAAGGGAGAGTGAGCATTCCCTCTTTCATTGGATGCAGCGGATCATCGCAGTGCGGAAATCGAGTACCGTATTCGGCAGGGGCGCGATTGAGTTTCTGTATCCAGCAAATCACAGAATACTGGCTTACCTACGGCGCCTCGGCAACGAGACAGTTCTGATCGTCAACAATCTTTCGAGCGCCGCACAAGCTGTCGAATTGGATCTGCGGCGTTACAAAGGAAATGTCCTGATCGAGATGTTCGGCAATAATCTTTTTCCCCGGGTGGGCGAACTGCCTTATCTGCTCACGCTGGGGCCTTACCAGTCTTACTGGTTTCGGCTGCGACGAGTCTAGGCAAACGCGAACGACGAACGAGTGCCGAAAGCCGAAGATTCGCTACAATCACATGGAATCCTGACGTGGAAGACGGTAATTTTCTTACGGATGATTTTCTCCGGCAGCTCATCAACGTTGGCGAGGTTGATATCCTTGTCGGCCTGCCCACTCACAACAATGCCAAGACTGTGGGCTCGATCGTCCACACCATTCGAAACGGAATCCTCCGCGGTTTTCCCCGTGAGCGGGCGGTTATCATAAATGCCGACGGCGGATCACGCGACGGCACCCCAGAACTGATCACCGGCGTATCCATTGATGATGTGCGCCCAGCCTCCAGTGTGTACGCGCTTCGCACACTGCACGCGATAAGCACAAAATATGCCAGCACCCCGCACAGTGGAGTTGCTCTCCGTACGATTCTAGCTGCGGCCGAACTGCTCCGCGCCAAGGCGTGCATCGTGATGTCCCCCAAATCCGAAGGCATCACGCCTGAATGGATCTCCACCCTTCTCCGCCCCGTCTATTACGAAGGTTTCGACCTCGTCTCCCCCACCTATCGCAGGCATAAGTTTGATGGACTATTGATGACGAACCTGCTGTATCCGATGGTTCGCGCTGTCTATGGCGTAAGGATCCGCGAAGCCTATATGCCGGAGTTCGGATTTTCCGGTCGTCTCGGAAGCCAATTCCTTGGCCAGAATCGATGGAACGATGGAATCGGGGAGGACGGGATAGAGCTCCGCTTGACCCTCGCAGCTGTCACCGGCGGATTCCGCATCTGCCAGTCTTTTCTTGGAGAAAAGTATCCTGTCGAACGGCACGCGGCTGACCTAGTTCCAACATTGCGGCAGTCTGTTGGTGTGCTGTTCTCCGCGTTAGAGTCCGACTTCCAATTGTGGAGCACAGTGTCTAGTTCTCAGGAGGTGCCGACGAACGGGAGTGACGTGGAGTTACTCCTGGATCCCTTGCGGATCAACCGGAAACGCCTGCGAGAGATGTTCGTTAAAGGAGTGTCAGAACTGGATTCCGTTTTTCAGTCGATTCTCTCTCCTTCCACCCTAGCGGAGTTGAAGCGGATCGCCAGTTTGGGTGAAGAGGAGTTTCGCTATCCTCCTGAATTATGGGTCAGAACGGTATATGAATTTGCTGCGGCCCATCAGAAATCTGTGATCAATCGGGATCATATTATTCAGGCACTCGCACCCCTTTTTCGCGGGAGAGTATTTACGTTTGTCGTCGAGAATCGCAACGGTTCCGCGAATGACGTTGCCAATAACATCGAAGATCTATGCCTTGAGTTCGAGCGATTGAAGCCCTATCTGCTCGAGATGTGGAAATCAAAAGAGTGAGGCTACTATGCGAGAAATGATCATCAGCGAACTGACTCAGGCGGTGCACGACCTCGCTAGAGATTTCGCACACTACCTTCCTCGTCTCATCGTAATGCTGATCTTAGCATTCGTGGGATGGCTGATCGCATACATGGTCAAAGTAATTCTGCGCAGCATACTGCGACTCATCAAGTTCGACCGGCTGTCAGAGAATGCAGGCGCTTCTCAACTGCTTACCAAAGCCGCGCTTCCTTCGGCGACGGAGATGTTGAGCCGGTTCGCCTTCTGGGTGACATGGCTGGGCTTCATTTTGCTAGGAGTAAGCGTGCTAGGAATTCTGGGCCTGCAGGAGCAGGTCACTCGATTTTTTCTATTCCTACCACGTCTTTTCGCAGCCGTCTTGATCTTGTTTTTTGGCATGCTCGCAGCTGGATTCTCTGCTCGCGCTGCTCTGCTGGCCGCGGTGAATGCGAATGTTCCCTCCCCTCGCCTTCTGAGCCTTGCCGTGCGCAGCATCCTTATGGTTTTCGTCTTTTCCATTGTCTTTGAAGAGTTAGGGATGGCGGAACAGACCATGCTGGTTGCGTTTGGAATTGCTTTCGGAGCTCTGATGCTTGGGTTGGCCATCGCATTTGGCATTGGTGGCAGGGATTTAGCACGGCGATTCCTGGAGGAGAAGTTTGTTCGCAACAAGAACGAGCAGGACGAAGATGAACTTTCGCCGCTCTAGTGCCAGGATATATTTTGATATTGCATTCCCGAGCATCTGACGGGATCACTCATTGCAAAAGAAGGCCTTGCTTCGACGGAATGGTCTGGTGTCGGACTGCCTTGGAGGTGCTCAAAACGGAGCCAGCTGGAAAGACGCGGAATGATTGTCGCCCTCGCGGGAACTATCGTTACTTGAAGGGATCGGCAGCGTCTTCTCGAGGAGCTGGGAGTAGGCAGTCTGATCAGAGGCTGGGATGGTTATCGGTGAATGCAATGTTTATATGTTCTGATCCAGCGTTCACGGGATCATCCTGATACACGAGTACGAAACGGCCAATGATCGTGTCAAACCGCCTTTCGAAGTGCATCGCAGCAAGATCGCCAACTTCGAAAGCACCCTTCATAAGGTGCCGTCGCATTGCTCTTGTGCGAGCTCTCTGCGCTGCAGCCGGAGACCGGTCCACGCCCAGCACAAATCCTTCTGAACCAACTATATCGACAGCCGGGAAGCTTACATCTCCGCTGCCGCTCCCCACATCAAGCATGCGTATACCCGCCGCTAACCCTGCATCCGGAAAGAGCTGACGCGTGTAGAGTGGGAATACGGCGCCTTGAAAGCTGAGACGATCCAATTCACGAGAAGAGTAGCCAAAACATAGTCGACCTTGGTATTTGAAATTTAAAATTCCACTAGATAATGCGTAGTGCAGGTGTGTCCATCCAGAAGGCCCGCACGACCGGCCACCAAAGCGCCTGTACAAATGCAAACAACTTTGCGGCCAGGACGCATGGCCTTCCTCAGCCAGGTAACAATCGCGTCTTCGTCGGTGGCATCCTCGGCAGACTTCCAGAGCCCATTCCACCGCCGCATAACGTAACCTGCTCCATACATAGCTGGCGCTGATCTGGTGACGTGCATCGTAGTCCGCGGATGCATAGTTATTCCGCGGGTTGAATGGGTCAATTTGTGCCTGAATACCATAGAAGAGACTGAACGGCAGGACTCCTCCGTTCGACGACTCATCAAGGGCGTGGGAGTAGGAATAATTCAATCGTCCACTCAACCCATGCCAGGCATTCTCCTGCAGCGAGAGTGTGACTCCGTTGTAGTTCGAGATTGTAGCGTTTTGGGTTGTGGCAACCCGGGCGACGCGTGGGTCGGGCACCATCGCGGGCAGATTGCCCTGTCCGAAGCCGTTGAGATAGAAGTTCCCGAACAACTCGTCGTAGCCGCGATTCCCGACCTAATTTGCGGAGAAGACTGTGTACGGTGTAAGCATTTGATGGATCTCGAAATTCCATTCCACGTACTTGGGATTTCGCAGGTTGCGGTTGATCTCGTTCAAGTTGGGTACTAACTGATAGCTTGTTACTCCGTTTGCTACAGTTCCGGTGGGCGAGCCGGTGTTCGTGCAGTTGGGAGCTGCAGCCTCATAGGTATAGAGGTTGCCGCCCGAGTAGTAATTCTGAGTGAACCACGAATTACACGTCTGCACCAGCGCAACTCCGCTCGTGGGGAACGCTGTCTGTCAAGGAGACTGAAGGTCCCACGCGAGGCTTCCACCCGGAACGTTCCAGAGATTGACCTGCGGAAAGTTCGTGTCGATGCCGCTGAGAAGTGCGCCCGGGTACAGATCCGTAAACAATCCAACTCCCTCGCGCAATACCGTTTTGTCGCCCCACGGTGTGTACGCAAAACCGAATCGAGGCTGGGAGACGACTTTTTCGATTGGGAACGATACTCTTCAGCCCAGTCTGAAAGGACTGGTTGTATGGGATATCAGCTCCGTGTGGCAGATCGTTGAACGGTGTAACGGGCAGGCCGGCGCAATCGTGCTGGCAAGACCCACCCGAATTTCGATCCGCTCTCAGAGTGAGCGTCAGTTTGAGCTTCGAACTGGCCCTGAACTCATCCTGGAAATACAGGCCCATGCTGTAAAAAGCAACCGGTTGTACGGGGCTCTTGGCGAAGTTATAGTTTGTTCCGACCGAAACCTGATCGTTCGCTAAACCAAAAAGCGTCGTCCACACTGCCGGGCGACAAGCTCTATCTGAAGCCCAAGGATCGGGTGACGATCTGGTAGCGGCTTCGATAGGGTTCCTAAAGCGGCTAGCGCAAAAATCGGCACATGCCAAATCAGATTAAGTACTACTGCGGACCGGCCGCTCGAGCGAGTATCCGGAGACTACATAGGCGATGCTGCTTCTGCGATATCAAGCATTCGCGAAGCCGTAGTCCAATCAAGCTGCAGAGCTGGTTTGTTGCTCTTCTTCCTGATCTGCAGCCGAAAGCTTGTGGGCGCGTTGCACGGATTTCCGCCTCTCCTGAGCGGCTGTGAAAAAAGTGCATTGTTTGTCAAGAATGCGTCAACAGTCATCAGGACGCTTGAAGACAGCGTAAACTGTGGCGATGCTTCTGGGAGACAGACTGGAACGGCGTGCGGTTGAAGCACTGGTTGGCCGCCGCGCGGAGCTCGACCGTCTGGAGGCTTTCGCCTTAGGGGATGAATCGCTCGTGATGCATATTCAGGGCATCCCGGGCATCGGAAAAACTCACCTGCTGAATGCGCTCGCGGCAAGTATCGCCGGAAAGGGTGTTTTCGTTGTGCGGATGGACGCCCGCTGGTGCGAGCCTTCCCCGGCGGCCTTGTGTCGAGCGATCTGTAAGGAAATCGCGGCCGCGGAGTCCGAAGATCCCACGGTTGTGGGGAGCCGTCTATTGGACGGGGCCAAGCGAACGCTCTTGGTGCTCGACAGTTACGAGTCTTTCCGTCTGATTGACTCTTGGCTAAGGCAGGTTTTTCTGCCGTCGCTCGGCGACAGTGTGCGCACCATCCTGTCCAGTCGCGAGCCACCCCGCCCAGCGTGGCGTATTGCCCCGGCATGGAGAGGCCTATTTGACTCGATGCTGCTCGAAACATTTTCTCCGGAAGTGGCTTTAGAGTATCTGACTTCCCGGGGTATTCCGGAGGCGAGCGCTCGGGAGTTGAATCGGGTTGGGCGCGGGCATCCGCTGGCACTCTCCTTGGGACTGGCACTCTACTCTGCGGGCGGGCATATGCATGGGGCGGCGGGTACTCATCATCAAATAATGGAGCATATGGCGGCGCTCTTTCTGGAGGATGCCGATTCTGGAACCAAAGAAGTTGTACAGGCGACCTGTCTGGTCCGAACGGCCACTGCGCCGCTGTTGGCGGCCATGCTGCCGCATACCCGGGCCGATGCAGCCCTGGATCGGCTGCGTGCGCTGCCATTTGTTAGCACAGGTCCTCATGGACTGGTGGTGCATGAAGCCGTTCGCGGGCCGGTGACGGCTGCTCTCAGGTCCCTTGATCCGGTGCGGTACCAGGCATACCGGCGCGCGGCTTCCGAGGTCGTGAGGGACCTATACAGGCAGGCACCGCGATCCGACCACTGGCGTTGTACGGCGGACGTCCTCTATCTGCTTGAGAACGAGAACCTACGCGAAGGTTTTTTCCCCACGACTGAGAGCGCGGTCTCCGTCGAGCTAGCGCGCGACGACGACTGGAAATCAATTTCAACGATCATTCACAACTTCAATGGAGCACAGTCGCGTCAGGCCCTGGAGCAATGGTGGCGCTACCATCCAGACTCGTTTTTTGTCGTGCGCGATGAACATGGCGGAGTGCAAGGCTTCTACCTCGCAATTGTCGCGTCGAAGGTTCACAAGAATGTGATTGCGAGAGACCCGCTGGCGGCAAGCTGGGCCCGGGACCTACCGCGTGCAGAAGATAGGGCGGCTACTCTCTGGATACGGCGTACGTTGGATCGCGACACTGGAGAAATGCCGTCATCTGGTCAGGCGGCCTGCTGGGTCGACATCAAGCGTACTTATTTGGAACTGCGTCCGCGGCTGCGCTGGGTCTATACCTGCTACTGCGATGCGGAGGTCTATCGCCACTCCTTCGAGCAATTGGGACTTCGGCCGGCGGACGAGGGCCGACCGGTGCTCGACAAGGTTATGCATCACACATTTCGCCTCGACATGGGAGTAGATTCCGTAGATGGCTGGCTTGGCAACTTGCTTGCCCAGGAAACCGGCACGGCAGCGGTCGAGGCTGCGCCTTACTCGCCTTTGCTGGATGAGCAAGCACGTGAATTAATCGTGAACGGAAGCCGAATCAGCCTGACACCGCTTGAGTTCGGAGTCTTTGCATATCTTGTGGCCAGGCCGAACAAGGCTGTGGCTCGCTACGAACTGGTGGAGGCGGTCTGGGGATATGGAAAGGAAGCGTCTACTAGCAACGTGGTTGAGACGGTAGTGCGCTCCGTTCGACAGAAGCTAGGAGCGCACCGAAACGCGCTGGAGACAGTGCGGGGAGTGGGCTATCGATATCGGCCAACGACTTGAATTGCGCTCCCCGCACGATTGAGTGTTGTTCAGGGACGAGCCTCAAGAATCAGGTTAAATGGAGTTTCTATGGCTACCTTCGCGCTGCGGAACCCTGCGTCCTTAAGGATTGCAAGCAACTGCGCGGCGCCAGCCTGCGCTCCCAGTGAATAGCGTCCTCCTTGCGATAGTGCGTTCTGGGTACAGAGAGCAGTAGACGCGGAGTAGTACATCCTTGCTACAGGGCCGACATTTTCCTCAGACCGGTCCTTGGCGAACGGTTCCACCAGCATGAGTGCGCCGTCGTGAGTCATTGCCTCCCGCGACGCCCAGACAGCTTCCAGCGGGTCGCCCATGTCGTGAAGTGAATCCATAAAACAGACCAGGTCGAATTTCTCCTGACTGCTGGCAAGCACCCGCGGGGTAGCTACCTCAAACCGAATCTGATCGGCCACTCCGGCCTGCTTCGCCCGCTCCCGCGCCACGGCGATCGAAGATTCATGGTAGTCAATTCCCACGAACTTTGACTTCGGAAATGCCTGTGCCATGAGGATGACCGAGGCGCCGTGCCCGCAGCCAAGGTCGGCTGCCCTTCCGCCATTTTCTAACTTCTCCTGGACACCGTTAAGAGATGGAATCCAGGTTTGAGTCAGGTGCGCCCGGTATCCGTTGCGAAAGAAGGCCTCCGTCCCGCTAAACAGCCGGCAGTCGTGTTCGTGCCAGCCCACTCCGTTGCCAGAGCGGAAAGCGGCGAGGATTTTGTCTTCGCCGTGCCACAATGAAGCGGCTACGTCGAACGCCGGCGGAAGAAATGCGGGACTATCCGGATTCGCCAATACAAAAGCGTGTTCAGGTGGTAGTAAGTACTGGTTGGTGTTTGTATCGAACTGCACATACCCTCCGGCGACCTGCCCATTGAGCCACTCTCGCACCGAGCGCTCATTGGTGGCGGTGCGGCGTGCCAGTTCATGTGAATTGATGGGACCACACTCTGCCATGGCCCGGTACAGTCCGAGTTTGTGACCAAGGTTGGTCATGACACCAGCCATGGCGGCTGCAAGATCGGTTACCACCTGGCCGGCGAATTGTTCAATTCTCTGCTGCGTGTCTCCCCCTGTGGGGTTGGTGCTGGGACTTTGCATTATTGACCTCCTGCCATTAGGGCAACTGGTTGTGAAGATTGCACGAAAACATCCTGCAGAGGAGCCCGGGTAAAAGCCGAAAGCGAACTCTCTACATCCCATAGCTGGGACTCGGTGGATACTACGGCAGGATTGCTGCTCACAGCGCGGATTACCGGGTGGTTCAGGTAAGCTTCGGCAGTTTCACGGTTGGCAAACAGGTACACGCCTCCGATCTCAGACTTCTCTTCATTCAAGACCCATATCTTCCAGATCAGACCTTCTACCGAGGCAATAATGGTCGCGCCTTCACGGCTGTGTGAAAGGAAGACGTGTGGCGGTACGCGCAACTTGAAGCACAGATGCAATACCCTGTAGGTGGTAGCACTCTTCTCTAACATTTCGTTTCTCCGATGCGTCTGTCTCTACGTCTGTGGCAGACACAAGTGAGTCTAGGACTCCCGAAACGTTCCGAGATGAGAGCATGATGAGAAGATGATGAGAATTGGGTACTGTGCCGGTGCAAACGTCGCAGCCTTCTGCTCGCTTGCCTGACGGAGAGGAATCTATGGAATACCTGATCGGGGTCGGACTAGCACTGGCGGTGTGCGTCTTCGCCATGTTGGTCGGATTTGATCGCGACCGCGTCTTCTATCCGACGCTGGTGGCAGTGATTGCCACTTACTACATCTTGTTTGCCGTCATGGGGAGTTCCTTGCCCGCGCTGGCCATGGAATCCATAATTGCAGCCGCTTTTTTCGCGCTGGCAGTGGCAGGCTTCAAGATCAACCTGTGGCTGATCGTGGCCGCCTTCGCCGGACACGGAGTTTTCGACTTCTTTCATCACCTAGTCATTCGGAATCCAGGTGTTCCGGTGTGGTGGCCCGGCTTCTGCCTTTCGTTCGATGTCCTCGCCGGAGGTTTCCTTGCCGCGCTGCTGATGCGACGTTCCGGATTCGCTTCAATGGTATAGAACTGCAGCAGCAGGTCCTACTATGCTCGCGGCGTGCCACTGCACAACTGTTGCGTTCAAGAACTTTGATCCTCCATGATCAACGGAGCTAAGACCCCCTTCTTACAGGACCCAGGGCTATGACCTGTCGTTTTGGCTCATTTGGAGGAAGCCGCATGAGCCGATCTCCATTGACTGCGGAAACGCGCGGGAGGAACTGTGAACTCGCGTTTGAATGCACGGTTGAAAGCAGCTTCGGATTCATAGCCCACTTCGGCGGCGATCTGAGACACTGAATAACTGGTTGAAGCCAGCATCTCCGCTCCCAGTTGAAGACGCCAGCGCGTGAGGTACGCCATGGGAGCTACATTGAGATAGTGCCGGAAACGCTCCGCCAGTACCGACCGGGAGGATCCAGCTTCTTGAGCCAAGGCGGCGATCGTCCATGGATGAGCCGGCTTGCGGTGCATCAATGCCAGCGTTCTTCCGACCTCCGGATCACGGGCGCCAGCGAGCCAACCTGTTTGCTCAGCCGGTAGATTTGCGATGTAGGTCCGCAGTGTTTCGACGAATAGTACCTCTGAGAGTTTGGCCAAGACTGCCTCTCCGCCCGCTCGAGACGCATCGGCTTCATTCACAGAAAAGCGGATCGAGTTTTCGAGCCACCTGCCCGACGGATCGTTGCGAATGCTGACTTTGAAGACCGGCGGCAAACCGCTGAGAAACACCCGGCTCAGGCGCGGCTCACATGCCATGTAGCCGCACACGAATTTTGTAACGTCTCCTCCGCCACCCGAGCGCACTAGCTTCAATCCCTGGGAGAAAATCCGGGCTAGTTCCTTGGACAGGTCCACAGTGTTGATCGGTCTGCCATTCTCAATAATGTGCGCGTCGCCATGGGGAAAGATCACCACGTCACCAGCCTCGAGACTTATGCGATCCCCATCGTCCACGCGGGCGGACGCGTGGCCTTCGGTGAGCAAGTGATAGATGATCACGTGTCCCGCGCCCATAGTCATTAGGGGAGCGACGTTGCACGAAGCTGGCGAGCGAAAGCTCCACGGAGCTGAAAACTCCCCGTTGTAAAAGATCGCACCTTGGAGCTTCACCACTTTCAAAACTTCCGAGAGCACATCCATATCAGTCCCTCGCAGAATGTGGGCAAACCTTTTCGGACTCTGGAGCAAGACATCATACGGCAGTTGCGTTGTGGACAAGAATGCCGGACGCGCGGACAAGTGTCCACGAGCATGCCGACGCATAGTGGCTGCGTCGGCACGGCCAAGTAAAGCATCGCAGGTCGATCAAAAATTTAAGATACGGGAGGATGAAATGACGGTCATACACGAGAAACGAATCAAAGAAACCTTCGCGGGAGAGCCTCAGTCCTATTCTGTGGCCGAGGAGCGAACAAAAGCGGGCGGAGCAACTCCCATCAAGTACTTGCGCGTCGCATTGCAACTGGTGGGCCTGATCTTTATTTTCGGAATTTACGCGCTGAGCATTGTTTGGCCATCTGGTTGGGTATGGCATACGGGCCACACCTCACATTATCTCCAGATGATTCTGGGCGTGTATGCCACGCTGGGCGTGTTTCTGCTGATTGCCAGTCGCAAGCCCCTAGCACACTTGAGCCTTATCTGGTTTACGGTGTGGTCCAGCGTTGTACACGCTGCGATCATGGCCGTCCAAGCCCTGGCGAACCCGGACCAAGTTGGACACCTTTGGGGTGACGTTCCTGCATTGCTCATTGTCGCCGCCGTCCTTGCGTTTCTGACGCCGCGAAGCATGGCAGCTACCGTCATTGAGAACAAGTAAATACCTAAGCGAAACGGAGGAAACATGAGCACAACTACGACTGCACCGGAAATCGACGGTCTGAAGATGCGGCTAAAAGAAACTTGGATGGCGGGAGACTATGATCGATTCTCGCGCTACATGGAACAAGGCGCTCGTATTTTCTACGAACAACTCGATATTCCTGCTGGCTGCCAACTGCTCGATGTGGCTTGCGGATCGGGTCAGGTCGCGCTATGGGCAGCCCGGGACGGAGTGAACGTTACAGGAGTGGACATCGCGCCAAATCTGATACAACGCGCGCAGGCTCGCGCCAAGGCGGAAGCGCTACACGCCCGTTTCATGGAAGGTGATGCCGAAGCACTCCCGTTTGAAGACGGCAGCTTCGATGTCGTAACCAGCCTGGTCGGAGCTATGTTTGCTCCGCGACCGGAAATCGTAGCTCGCGAGTTGCTGCGAGTCTGCAGTCCGGGGGGAACAATCGCCATGGGAAATTGGACGCGGGAAGGATTTGTAGGACAGATGTTCAAAACCTTCGCCAAGTTCATCGCACCGTCTAGTATGCCAGCTCCGGTGCTGTGGGGCGATGAGACAGTCGTGCGCGAGAGGCTGGGCCACGGGATCTCGGATCTTAAAATGAAGAGACGCCAGTACGATTTTACTTACCCCTTCCCGCCGGCTGAAGTGGTGGAGTTCTTTCGTCTGTACTATGGGCCCACGAATCGCGCGTTCGAGTCGTTGGATGATACGGCCGCCCGAGATCTGCGCAAAGAACTCGAAACATTGTGGTCGGCGCATAATCGCGCGGGCGACGAGCTAACCGTCGTTCAAGCAGAGTACCTGGAAGTCATCGCAACTCGCGCTTGATAAGCGAGGCGCGAGTCGAGTAGTTCTCGAACTCGCATGGAACGATCCGAGTCCGAATCGCACAGTTTACCACCCTCCTATGTGGGAAGTTATTGGCAAGGATGGGATTAGGAGGGTCATCTCCGACCACGAGGCGTAACCAATGTCTGCACATAGGCGAGACCATGGAGCCAAAGATGTTCCCCACGAGTTGCAGACCCGTTTTTCACTTTTTTACTGCTTCCAGGGTGTGTTGCCGTGCGTGTTCCATAACCGATAGTTGTGATGATACGCCCGAAAAAAACAAAGGTTAGGAAAATGGAAAGAATTAAATGACCGCCACGTTTGCTCAGACATTGGAAACGAACTTGAACGCAATAAAAGGCATCACACTTCGCCGTGCCACGTTGGATGACGCAAGGACAATTGCAAGACATCGTCGTTCGATGTTTCGAGATGGGATATCTCGATGAAGCAGAACTGGATGCAATGATGCAGAAGTTCCTGCCGTGGATCAAACGAAGATCACATCGGGCAATTACTTGGCATGGCTGGCTGTTAACTCGGATGACCTTGTCGTGTCGGCACCGATCTTTGGCTGATGGATCGGCCGGCCCACATGGTCGGCTCCAGCGCCCGCCGTGGCAACATCCTTGATGTCTACACCAAACTGGAGTTTCGCCACGGAGGATTGGCCCGGTGGGTTGATCGAAGCGGCACTCCATTGGTGCAAGGCCAACGAAATCGACTGCGTGATCCTGCACGCCTGCCAGCAGAGTCGAAGCCTGTATGAGTCGCTGGGATTTCAGGCCAGCAATGAGATGCGGATCAAACTGTGACGGGAACGAACTTAAATACGGTTATTGACCTGGCCGAATCGGGCATCGCACAGTGATCTGCGAATCGCTCACTTATATAAGAGGCACCTCGGAAACCTGCGGCAAGAGACGAGAATGGGAGATCTCTGCTGCCAGCCAGAAATCTCCCGTGGCGATGTTCTTGGGTTTTACCCGTAGAGTGCGGGGCTGCTGTTCGCATGCTCCTGCTTATTCCGACTCGGTTTCCTGTTGTCCGCTGGAAGAAGCTACTTTTTGTTTTGGAGATAGGTTGAAGCTGGTGTAGATGCAGTTGGCGCCCTACATTCCTTCGAGCGCTTCCTCCTGGAGACGAGCTTTGTTCTCTTTTCTGATGGCGAAGGAGCGGCTCATATCGGTTTCAGAGGGGACGCTTTCGTCCTGCCCTCTACCATTTCCTTGCCTCGGGACAAGAGACCCTTTGTGATCGCTGCGGTATCTACCTGGGGGCCGTCCGAACTCGCGCTTGAACGCCCGGTTGAAAGCTGCCTCTGACTCATACCCAACGTCGCTGGCGGTTTCCGCAACACCTCGCGATGTCTTTTCAAGTGATCGCGCGGCTAATTGGAGTCTCCAGCGCGTCAAGTATGCCATCGGCGGTTCGGAAAGATATCGAGTGAAACGTTGCACCAAAGCTGATCGTGAAATGCCCACTTCATCGGCGAGACTCGCGATCGTCCACGGGTGAGCGACCCGTCGATGCAACAGGCCGAGGCTTTTCCCCACAATCGGATCGCGTGCTCCCGTGAGCCAGCCTCTTTGCTGTTCGGGCAATCCGGCAACGTAACGCCGTAAGGTGTCAACGAACAAGGCCTCCGAGAGCTTCGCAAGCATAGCCTCACTGCCGACTCGTCCCGAAATCGCTTCATCGACCAGGTGCAGAATGGAACTTTCCAACCACTGCCCGGATCGATCCGCCCGGATGTTGACCTTGAAAACAGGTGGCAGTCCGCTCAGTATAGGGCGGCTGATGTGGGGGTCACATGTCATGTATCCACAAACGAAGCGGGAAGTCGTGCCGCCGCCGCCGGCGTGCAAGGGACTCAAATCGCGCGCTGTGATCTTGTCATTGATCCCGTAGTCAGGGAACGGTGGCTTAGCTCCCTTACTGCGCATGTGATGCGCATCCCCGGTAGGGAAAATGACGACATCTCCGGAGTTGAGCTCAAGGGACTTCCCATCCGACATTTCGATAACAGCATTGCCCTCGACCACCAGATGGTAAAGCAAAAAATGTCGCGCTCCGGGAGCGAGCCTATCCGCCATGTGTTTCGAGGCAGGCGCCGAGAATCCCCAAGGCGCCGAGAACTCAGCGCTGAAGAACACTGCTCCGTTCAGCTTGACCCCGCTCAAGATTTCGGAGAATGCGTCCATGTATGGTGGACTCTCTGCAAAGTTAGCTGGCATGCCCGCAAAGGGATCTGCGCCCACAAGCCGTTCGAGCAAGTCAAAGCGACGCCCGGGCATGGTCGCCCGCCCCCAAGTCGCCGCACAATTGTAGTCCTGACGCGAATCAATGCCAATCGGGAGATCATCAAATGATTCTCAAAATCATGGAAACGAATAAGGCCCCAAACGGAGCCGCCAAGAATCCAAATCAAGCATTATGGGAAAAAGGCGACTTCACCGAGATCGCCGCTTTCATGCGGCAGTCCGGAGAAGCGGTTGTGGAGTCTCTTGGCGTTACGCCGCCGCTGCGCGCGTTGGACCTCGGTTGTGGAGATGGCACCACAGCACTCCCACTAGCCCTTCTGGGCGCCGATGTAACGGGAGTTGATATTGCCAGGAACCTTGTGGAGGCCGGAAACAAGCGCGCAGCGGGGGCAGGTCTCAATCGCCTGAAGTTTCATCAGGGCGATGCTTGCAATCTCGAAGGAGTCTACGACGATTCGTTTGATTTGACTCTATCTGTGTTCGGCGCGATGTTCGCTCCTAAGCCCTTCGACGTCGCCAAAGAGATGATGCGGGTCACGAAGCCCGGCGGCCAGATTGTAATGGGCAACTGGATACCCAACGATCCGACGTTCGTGTCTCAGTTACTCAGGATAAGTTCGGCGTTCACGCCTCCGCCTCCGAAAGGGTTCGTCAGCCCGATGACTTGGGGGATGGAGACTCACATCCTCGAGCGCTTTGGTCAAGTTGGAATACCCAAGGAGAACATCTCTATGGAGACGGACACGTACTACTTCGCGCATCCCGAGAAGAGCCCCTCTGAGTTCATCGAGCTGTTCGAAAAGTTCTATGGACCGACCATGAACGCCGTCGACGCAGCTCGAAAGAACCGAAGAGAAAAGGAGCTGCACGATCAGCTCGTGGAACTGGCGAACGCGCACAACAAAAGCCACTCTGGAACGTTCATCCCTGCGACCTTCATGCGAGTTACCGTTAACGTCTAACAAAGAGGAGAATTCAAAAATGTCAATGTTGCATCCCGATCCCACTTTCTATCCTTCACCCAAGGCGGCTATGCAAGCTCCACCAGAGCGACTGGCCTACGTAGCCCTGCTCAACGACGGCAAAAATGGAAACCACGACAGTATGGGCGTCATTGATCTGGATCCCAGTTCGTCCGGGTATGGTCGGCTGGTTGGTCAGGTAGATTTTGGCCGCGGTGATAATGAGCTGCATCACTTCGGATGGAATGCGTGTAGCGCGTGTCTCTGTCCGCAGGCCCCGCATCCGCACATGGAACGGCGTTACCTCATCGTCCCAGGTATTGGGTCATCCCGGGTTTACATTCTGGACACGAAACCGAATCCCATGCAGCCGAAGATTGTGAAGGTGATCGAGCCCGAAGAGTTCATCAAGAAGACCGGCTACACGGCGCCCCACACATTTCATTGTGGACCAGACGCCATCTACGGGAGCGCACTCGGATCGGCGAGTGGCGACGGCCCTGGAGGCATTTTCGTGATGGACGCGAACACGTTTGAGCTGAAGGGACCTTGGGAAAAAGATCGTGGCCCACAGCAGCTGGCCTACGATTTTTGGTGGCACCTCGGGCACGACACGATGATTACGTCCGAATGGGGCACTCCGAACATGGTGAAAGACGGCGTCAATCCGGAGTTACTGATGGCGGGCAAATACGGCCACAAGATTCATGTCTGGGACCTGGACAAGCGGCGTCATCAGCAGGAAATTGACCTGGGTGCAGAACAACAATGGGTGCTCGAGCTGCGTCCGTCTCACGATCCCAACAAGACGTACGGCTTCGTCAGCGTCGGCGTCTCGCTCAAAGACCTTTCAGCCTCAATCTGGATGTGGTATCGGGAGGACGGTAAGAACGGCAAATGGGCGGTTCGCAAGGTGATTGAAATTCCGGCCGAGCCGGCTGATCCGGAAAAGCTGCCGCCATTGCTGAAGGGATTCAAGGCAGTGCCACCGCTCATCACGGACATTAACCTTTCGCTCGACGATCGCTTCCTCTATGTTTCATGCTGGGGAACCGGAGAGTTCATCCAGTACGACGTCTCCGATCCCGTGAACCCGAAGAAGACTGGCTCGGTACATCTCGGCGGGATTGTGCGCCGTGCGGCTCACCCGAACAAGCCTAGTGAGGCGCTCAACGGCGGCCCGCAGATGGTGGAGGTCAGCCGCGACGGCAAGCGTGTCTATTTCACCAATTCGCTTTACTCCCCTTGGGATGAGCAGATCTATCCCGACGGCTTGAAGAGTTGGATGGTAAAGCTTGACGTGGACCCCAATGGCGGAATGCGACTCGACGAGAAGTTCTTCGTGGAGTTCGACGGGCTTCGAGCGCATCAGGTCCGGCTGGATGGTGGCGACGCCTCATCCGATTCCTACTGCTACTCGGAGGAGAAATGATGCACGCCGAGATGAGTTCGACGGCGCTGTGGCTGATGCTGCTTCTCGGTGCCTACCACGGAATCAACCCCGGCATGGGTTGGCTCTTCGCGGTGGCACTGGGGATGCAGGAGCAGAAAGGCAGCGCCGTTGCAAAATCGCTTGTCCCAATCGCGATTGGGCATGCGCTGGCGATTGGCAGCGTGGTGATGGTTGCCGTGTTTCTCGGCAAGGCGCTTCCGCTCCTGACGATTCGCTACTCGGTCGCGGCCCTGTTGGTTGGCATCGGAATTGTTAGCTTGCTGGGTCACTGGCATCCGCGGTGGGTCCGCATGCGCGTGGGCTTTCGAGACCTTATAGCCTGGTCGTTTCTGATGGCTTCTGCGCACGGCGCCGGTTTGATGGTGATACCGGTGTTGCTGGGGAGCAGCACAGTTGAAGCCCATGCTCACATGGCCGGCCACAGTCACATGTCCGCGACCGCATCCCCTTTAACCGGCATGCTCGCCACCGGAATCCACACACTCGGCTATCTTGCCGTGACAGGACTGGTCGCGTGGGCGATCTATCGTAAGCTCGGCCTCTCGCTTCTCCGTAAAACTTGGTTCAATTTCAACTTGGTCTGGGGCGTCGCGCTCGTGGCTACGGGTCTGTTCACGCTCCTTTGATGTGACGGGTCTGGCAGGGTCAGACGCTCGGTCCGGCGCTGTTCGTACCCACAGTAAAATGTGTAGACGCGCCGCCCACGCAACTTGAAAAGCGCCAAGGAAGCGTGGCGCCGAGCATTGATGTTCTAGCGCGTCATTCCCTGTCGAGGAATTCCGAACTGTATGGCCTGCGTCGGAATCAGAGTTTCAAGTTCCAACTGGCGACAATTCGGGAGTTGATGGCGATAAGCCCGTTTCCCAGGATTAATGTGTCCGATGCCGGCTGAAATCCTTGCTCGATGAGCGCGTTGGCCTCAAAGCGGCAGTTGAGCCGAGGTCACTCCGGAAGGCGACGATTCGGCCAGGTAACGAGAGCGCGCTTAAACTAAGCCTCCGCAGCCACCCCTGGCTGGGGTTGCAGGGGTGGACCTGCGTTTGCTTTGCGTTCATTATCTCGCGCATGACGATCATCAAAACTCTAACTGCTTATTTCGCTTGCGCGAGCTTTGCAACAACTGCGGCAACTTTATCGAGTATCTCGTTCCAGCCTTCAAATTGGCCGCTATTCTTCGCGCTCTCCATGGGTTCATTTCCAATAAAGGTAAGTTTCGTCTGGCCGTTTCCGAGATCCTCGAAGATGGTCACGTCGTACGCACCGTCGATGGCCTCTTGTTCTATTCCCAGTTGCGCAGGCTCGATCTTGTTTCCCTTCGGGTCGGAAAAGTACATCAAGGAAACGATCTTCTCGTACGGAACAATCTCGTGGTATTCAACCAAGTTCCAGCACTCCTGCCCATCCGGCGCCTTCATGCAGAGGAGAAGTTTTCCCCCAACGCGAAAATCCATCTGGCAAACGGGCGCAGTAAAACCCTTCGGTCCCCACCACTGCATCACGTACTTCGGGTCTGTCCACGCCTTCCAAACCAATTCACGTGGGGCATCAAAAACTCGTGTGACAACCATCCGCTCAATTTCGCTAGCCGTGTTTTTTGTCATCTCTGGCCTCCTCTTTCTTCATTTGATTCACAACTGCATCCAGTTTGTCGAAACTCTCTTCCCAGAATCGGCGATAGCTAATCGCCCAATCGCTGAGCGTCTTGATCGTCACTAGCCTAAGCGTGTAAAGCTCTCACTTTCTTGCCGGCATAGGAGCATCCAGAAATTGTGTCGCTATCGTTGGTAGCATGGGAGATTCGGTGATGTTGTAGTGGGTTGTTCCGGGCAGGATCGCCAGCCGAGAATCCGGCATTCCTGATCCATCCCAGCCAGGATCCTTCTTGCCGCCTCCGAGTAATTCAAAAAACTCGATCTCATGCTCGGGTCGAATCGCATCGGCATCCCCGAAAATGAGCAGTGTCGGCGCCTTGACGCCCCGCACTTCGATTGAGAAGTCGTAATCCTTGCTTAGCAGTTCGTGCAACTTGGTGAGGAACACTTCCCAGTCCTGCGGCCTGGGCGCGACGCGAGCGTAAGTTTGATAGAGCGGACTCTGTTTCAAAAGTTCGGCAGGCAACGGGCGCGACATAGCAGCCTGGCCCTCTGGATACCAGCCATCCCGGCGGAACACGGTCGAAACAAGTATCAACTTCCGGAGCATTCCCGGGTGCTGAATGGCAAACCTCAGCGCGACGCAACCACCCAGCGAGTAACCCATGACATCAGCCTGGTCGATATGCAGGTAGACCATGAGCGCCGCAATATCGTCAGCCATGGCCTCGCAACTCATTGGACGATCGACATCCGCCGTGCGCCCATGCGCCTGTAAGTCTACGGCGATCACCTCGCGATTGGCCGACAAGACTGGCATTTCCCCGGTCCAACTGTCCGTCGACATAATGCCTCCATGCAGCAGGATCAGCGGAACTCCGCCTCCATGGCCCTGAGAAGAATGGATTTCGTAGTACAGCTTGAGGCCATCAACGGGCGCATACCCGCTTTTGACCATTCCAGACGTACTTACCTGTCCGAGCAGCGAAGCCGTCATCAGACCCCAACCTGCGAGCATTCCCACATACCAGTTCATAAATCCTCCTGCAGATACGTCGGATCAAGGCGCGCTACATCGACATCCAATGGGTCTGTTCACGCCTTCCAAACCAATTCGCATGGGGCATCAAAAACTCTTGTGACAACCATCCGCTCTGTCTCATTCAACGTGCTTTTTGCCATGTCCAACCTCTGCTTTTTTCATTTGATTCACAACTGCATCCAACTTGTCGAAACTCTCTTCCCAGAATCGCCGATAGCTAATCGCCCAATCGCTGACCGTCTTGATCGCCGCCGGCCTAAGGGTGCACACACTCTCTCGTCCACGCTTGGTCTTGACCACAATCTGTGCCCGCACCAGGTAGGCAATATGTTTTGAAATCATCTGCTGCGAGAGTGCGAACGGTTTCGTCAATCCATGCACGGAGGCAGGCCCATGCGAGAGCCGTTCGATCATTGCCCGGCGGGTTGGATCAGACAAAGCCGTAAATGTTGTGTCCAGGCGATCCACAACCATATGGTAGTGGATTATCTTTCGATGTCAAGTGTTAATTTCGCGATTCCTGAACCCTGACTCATTCACCTGACGATGAAAGTGCGCACCGCAACCTGCGCAGGAGCGCGAGCCGCCACGGTTGCGGCGCCGGCATCAGGGGCCGAAGGAATGCAGATTGCCTCTGGAACCTGTTCTCGATGCGCCACCGGCTTGTCGGGCAGTTGATCTTTGCAGTTGACTCTCTAGCGACTTTCGCGACGAGTGATAAATCGCCAACTCGCTCAGCGGTACCGGTTTGTACCGATAAGTCGACCTATGTGGATCGATGCGAACGCACTATGGATACCGAGCAACCCAGAAGTTTGTGAAGCCGGCCATTACATGTTAGGCGTACGTAATAGCAGTTCGCGCGATGGCGCTTGAACTGAAACCCCGCTCGATTGGCGTGGGAGTGGCGCGTTGTCGGCCGCTGCCCCGAGCCCTGCAAGCCATGAGTCGCAATCAGCACGACGTTTGTTCGTGGATTTTTGTTCGGCGTCTGCAGAAGCGGACGCACCGACCTAGGTTGTGGGGCGCTTGTGTACCGTCCCAGATAATTTTTCCGAGCCAGTTTCAATCAGCGCTTCGCCATCGGCTTGATGGACAACAACCTGCTGACCAGTGGGCGGGGATTTTAGGGTAGCCAGGATTCACGGAAATAGGTAGCCGGACTCGCTAGGCTCCTATTTTCAAGGGATTAGAAAAACTGGCGGAGAGAGTGGGATTCGAACCCACGTTACCCTTTCGAGTAAACACGCTTTCCAAGCGTGCGCCTTCAGCCACTCGGCCATCTCTCCGGCGTGATGCTTGAGGAAGGAACCACTCTCAGACGACTTAACGGAGCGCCACTGAAACTGACTCTCAGCACTTCCGTTCTTTTCAATTCTATGGGTGAACGCGCAGAAATCGCAACTTCAAAGGACGGGATTGGACCGACTACGAAGATTTCTCGGGTGAGCCCGGGATTACTACTGCGCTAGCCGAGCCGGTCACTGCTGCGCCGCTCCCGGAGGCTCCCGCTGCGGCTGCGCTAGCCGCGGCGTTTGCCGAAGCTGGTAGGGGCGGCACCTTCGCGTTGTCGACCACATGATGGTTCAGGCAATACAACGCCAATTCCAGGCGATCGGCAACTCCAAGTTTGTCATACACCTTGCGGAGGTAGTTCTTCACAACCTGCTCCGTTGTGCCCACGCGCAACGCAATCTCTTTGTTCTTCATGCCCTGGGTTACACAGGAAACAATCAATGTCTCTTTCGGCGTGAGTTGAACTTTGGATCGCGCGCCAGACGCTCGATTGTTCTGGGTACGGTAGGCTTCCATCACCCAATGGATGGCCTGCTGATCAAGCCATGTCTCGCCTGATACGACCTTCCGCAAGCAGTTGACCATCAACTCTGGCTCGACTTCGCGCGATACAATTCCATGTGCTCCGCGGCGGAAGAGTTCCAGGGTCAACTCCTCATCTGGTCCGGGAGTGACCACCACGATCCGCAGTTTCGAATTCTGCCGCAGCAACTCACATACGGCTTCCACTGGATTCGGTGCCAGCGCTGATTCAAAGATCAGAATGTCAGCGGAAAACTTCGCTACGGCGGATTGCGTTTGCGCCAGCGTCTCCGCCTGGCCGACCACCCGGATGTCATCTTCCAGTGCGAAGATCTTCCGCAAGCCGGCGCGGAAGATGGCCTGTGTATCAGCCACGATCACGCGGACGAACTGGCCTTGGCCAACGTCCTCGCCTGCTCCGAAATTTTCTTCCATGCCAACCGGAATGGTAGCCATTCAGTCCTTGCCTATGCTCGTTCGAAATGGTATTCGTCGATCACTACTCCAACACCGAGGCGTCCGCGATCTTCAAAACTGCGGACGACGCGTCCCCGGCAATCGACCTGCACGTCCTGCCGCGCACCTACAGCTTCGGCCGGCAGCATGATTGTGAAGTCGACAATTGATCCAACAGGTACGTTGCGGTCCATCGCAAACAGAACGCCGTTCGCTGAGATGTTTTCCGTCTCCGCCGAATATGCCGCCCCTTCAGATTTCACAGAGGCTGAAAGATGCAGCGGGAATCTGGGCGCGCTTTGCAGATCTTCGAATTGGCTCGCATTCATCTGCGCCTCGGTCATCGGTGCTGTGCCTTCCGCCGCCACGCTTTGAGAACCTTTCTTCCGGTTGCTTCTCTTGCGGTTCCTGCCCTGCTGATCCGGACTCTCAACTCAAGGGCAGCGTACACCCCGGAATCAGCGGAACAAAGTTACCGAAGTCATTGAACAAGTGCGGATAACTTCTTTTCTTTGAATGGATTAGAAGGGATTTGCAAGCCCGCAAATCAACCCGAAATCGCCTGTCGGAAGCCTGAGGTTTCGGGTAAAAAACGGATGATTTCGGCCAATTCTCGGAGACGAAAACCAGATCAGAGACTACGCAACGAGGAAGGGGCGCAACATCAAACCTAGAACCTGGTCACTTCCGTGAAGTTGAAATTACGGATTTTCATTGCCGGCACAACCATGTCAAACGATTCTTCTCCACAGGAGCGCCCGGGCGTGCTCATCGCCTCCACGTTTGACAGCATGTGGATGAGACTCTCGTTCAAACGAAAATTTCGAATTCCATCCTGCACGTGCCCATTCTCGATCAGGAAAGTACCGTCTCGAGTCATTCCCGTCAGCATCTTTTCAAACGGCTCCACTTCGCGGATGTACCACAGGCGCGTTACCAGCACGCCACGCTCCGTGGAAGCAATCATTTGCTCCACCGTTTGGGGGTTGTCGGACGCCGCAAACACGATGTTGAGAGGCATTTCTCCCATCTCGTTGGGAAGCGGGAATCCATGCCCCGTCGCCTCGATCGGACCCACGCTGCCACGATGCTCGGATTGCCTCATTCGCGTTGCCGTAGCGCGGGCATATACCACCCTTTTTACCACTCCGTTTTCTACCAACGGAACCTGGTGCCGCAGCACTCCTTCTCCATCGAACGCGGATCCCGACTGCATCGGATGCGCAACGTCATCGATGATCGTGATGTTCTCGCCAAAGAGCTTCGTTCCGATGCGTCCTGTGAGAAAGGAACGCTGATCTAAAATCGCCATCCCTGAATAATCCCAGAACATGAATCCGACCATGTCGAGCACGGCTGCAGGCTCGAGGATCACAGTGTATTTCCCTGCTGGAATCTCTCTCGGATGAGCCGAGTCGACCGCTTTCTGAGCCGCGACTTCAGCAAGGCGCACAGGGTCGAGATTCGCGACATTCGGCGAATTCATCTTCTGCCATCCCGAAGAATCTTCTGCCACCATCGTGATCGATGTTTCTGCCAACGTTTGAGCGTGCCATCTGGTTAGCCCGCGTGAATTGAAAATTCCTTCGAACGACTCTCCGCTGGAAAAAACACCTGCCGTTGTCAGCTTGTGTCGATCGGCAATGCCAACGATCCGTTTCACAACGTCAGCGCGCTGCTCGGGCGTGATCGTCGCAGTTTCGCCAAAATAGCGAGTCGGGATAATGCGGCCATTTGGGACTGCACCGCCATCGGCCTCCCCAGGATCAGGCATAGGCAACAGATCCGGATCCGCATGCTGAACCTTCGCCAGTGCCTCCGAGCTCTTCACCACCTGCCGCAGACTCTCATCATCCAACTTGTTAGTAGAAGCCCGGGCTGTCCGGCCGCCAAATGCAGTTCTGACCGACACAACGTGGTTCTCTTCCGCAACATTCTGATGAATGCTGTTGTTGGCAAAACGGGTTAGTGCGAACTTCCCGCCGGAAAAAAGAACCTCGACCTCATCGGCACTCGATAGTTTGCGAATGCGGTCGAAAATGTCGGCGGCTTGTTCGGACGTCAGCATTCAGCACTCGGCACTCAGCATTCAGCCCGCAAGGCGATCGGTTTCGACTTTCCTCGCCAGAGCTGACAGCATACGTTTAACCTCCACCACCGTCGTATTCAATGTCTGAATAAACCTTGTTATCCAGCAAGTGGAGGTCGTCAGCGAGCACAAAAAATGGTATTCCAATTCGCTCGCAGAGCCACTTGCTATGTTTAGAAATCTTTGAAATTACCATTACCGCGTTTGCCGCAACCCTCGGCCGCAATCGATACGGCTGCTCTTCGGATTTGACTGGTTAAGCCGAACAACTCGCTTTTCGGAAAATCGTTAGTCGCTCGATAGGAATCCAGAGCCAGCAAATGCGCTTTCTCCCAAACTCGCAAATCTCTAAAACTCTTAATGTCAGCAACTCCTGTTGGTTGGCTGAATGCCGAATGCTGAGTGCTGAATGCTAAGTCCTTCGAGACCCGCGGTCAGTGATCTCCCTCACGAATTCTTAAACGCACTTCCCACCTTGATACTTCGAAACCTTGCCGGCGCCGCTCCATGCCCCGTCCCCATCACCTGCTGCGGCTGTCCTTTCCCGCAATTCGGAGTGCCCCAGAGCGTCCATTCATCGCGCGAGCAGATGGCATCGAGTGAATTCCAGAACTCTGTCGTTATACCGGAGTAAGACGGATTCTTCAGCAGCCGCACGCGCTTCCCGTTCTTGATCTCCCATCCGATTTCACATCCGAACTGGAAGTTGTACCGCTTGTCGTCAATCGACCACGAACGGTTCGTCTGCGTCAGAATTCCATGATCGGTGGAAGCGACCAGTTGTTCGAGTGTGAACGGCTTCTCTCCAGGCAAAATGCTGATATTCGTCATACGAATCATGGGCAGCCGGTTCCATCCCTCAGCCCGCAACGTTCCACCGGATCGGTTCTCACCAATGGTATGGGCCGTCTCGCGCGAACTCAGATATCCCGTGAACAGTCCATTCGTAATGATCGGAGTACATTGCGCCGCCACGCCTTCGTCATCGAATCCGAACGTTCCCAGGCCCGGCCCATGCTCCTGACGCGCGTCTGCTACCACATTCACCAGGTCGCTGCCGTAACGCAGATGGCGCAACTTGTCGAGGGTCAGAAAAGATGTCCCGGCAAAATTCGCCTCCATTCCTAACACTCGATCCAATTCGATTGGATGCCCCACCGATTCATGAATCTGCAATCCCAACTGCGAGCTGTCGAGAATAATGTCGAACGTTCCTTCCGGACACTGATCCGCCTTATGCAACGCAACCGCTTCTTCTGCAATCCGGCGTGCGTTCTCCGCCAGTCTCAACTCTTCAATCAGCTCATATCCTTTGTTCTGCCACTGCCCGCCAAACGAGTTCGGATACGACCGCTTCTGGATCTCGTTTCCGGCAAATGCGTAAGCCGCATATCCCGCACCGGTCGACAACTTTGTCTGATGGATGTCCGCGCCCTCTGACGACGCAAACCACTGCTCTTCACGATTGAAATTAAGATTCGCTTCCGCTAGCGTAATTCCGGCTACGGAACGCAACTCTGCATCAATCTTCAGGAGCAGTTCGATGTTCTGCTCGATCGATGTCGTAAAGGGATCGATGCGGTATGGCGTGCTCCACTCGGCGACCGCAGGCTTCTCCGGCACCAACCGCACGTCTTCTCGCTTCACTCGCGCTGACGCTCGCGCAATCTCGACTGCCTGTGCTGCGGTTGCCTCCACGGCTCCGCGTCCTAACTGCGACGACGCCGCAAATCCCCACCCGCCATCGGCGATCACCCGCACGCTCATCCCCACCGATTCCGAGTCGGACGCACTGCCGACTTTGCCGTTCTTGGTGGTGAGTGCACGGCCCCGTTGCGCCACGACGCGCACGTCGGCATAACTCGCCCCACGCAGCGCAGCGATGTTCAATCCCCAGTTTGCAACGTGCTTCATACGGAAATTTCAATCTACCACACAGCTTCACACCGGTGCGGACCACACCCCGATGGGCTCCACAGCTCGTAAACACCCGGTATCACCCCACACACCGGCCTGTGATGCCAAGCACTGTTTGCTGCATTCCCCCGCCGTTCAATAGAGGAGAGTGAGACTTACACAGCGGACTGCCCCCGCTATGCCCAGCACAAGGAGACCCTATGAGTCCTGTCAAATCCGAAGAACGAAAGAACGCCCAGACGACAAGCAGAGCCAATAACCGTAAGAAAATCGGTAAACCGCAACCGGCTGCCGTCGATAGCCAGGCCAGTAAGAAAGCAGATCTAGCCGGACCCGGTATCGGCAACTATGCAGAACTTGAGAAGATCCTGCCCCAGGACTACGCGTCTCTGCTGACTCGCAAGGAAACACAGAAAGCCATTTTCCATCTGCGCCGCTATATCGAAGATAATCTATGTAAGGAGCTCGGCTTGCAGATGGTGCAGGTTCCGCTGATCGTCGATGTCGAGAGTGGCGTCAACGACATGCTCGACCGCGACGGCTCGCGAACTCCGATCCAGTTTCATATCTCAAACGATCGAGGAATGAATCCTATCGATGCGCAGGTGGTTCAGGCGGCGACCAAGTGGAAAAGAGTCGCCCTGAAGCAGTTCGAATGCAAACCCGGAGAGGGCATCTGCACCGACATGCGCGCCGTCCGCAAAGACTATTTCCTCGACCACGATCACTCCGCCTATGTCGACCAGTGGGATTGGGAGCGGGTCATTACCGCGGAGCAAAGAAACGTCGAATTCCTGAAAGGAATCGTCCGCAAAATCTGGAAGGTGCTGGTCGGTGCCGAGAAATTTGCGGAAGAGATGTTTCCGGCATTGCGCAATTCCCGTTACCCGAATCTACCGGAAGAGCTCACCTTCCTGCATGCCGAGGAATTGCTGGCGATGTACCCTGATCTCCCGCGCAAGCAGCGTGAGACGGCGATTCTGCAGAAGTATCCGGCGGTCTTTATTATTGGCATTGGCTGGCCGCTCAAAGATGGCTACCCGCATGAAATGCGCGCCGCTGACTACGATGACTGGGTTACTGATACGAGTAAGGAGACGAACAAAGAGACCCACGGGCTCAACGGCGATATTCTCGTTTGGAACCACGTCACGCAGCGCCGGCATGAACTCACCTCAATGGGCATTCGCGTAAACGCCCAGACACTTCGCAAGCAGCTTGAAATGTCGAAACTGCTCGACAACCTCAAATTCCCCTATCACCGGGGAATCGTGAATGACATTCTGCCGCTTTCGATCGGCGGTGGAATCGGCCAATCGCGCACTCTGATGCTGCTTCTGCGCAAAGCACACCTCGGCGAAGTCAGCGTAACCGTGTGGCCGAAGATCCTGAAGGAGATGTGCGCGAAGAAGAACATCTTCGTGCTGGAGTGAGCGTTTTGGGTGGGAGAAGAGACGGGACGGCGATGCCGTCCCGTTGACATTTGGCTCGGGTTCTATGGTGATGCGTGCGCTTCCGCCAGCGCCTTCTTCACCGCCAACAGTTCTTTCAGAACACCGCGCAGCTTAGTCGATTCCAGCGCATTGGCTCCGTCCGACTTCGCTTCCTTCGGATTGTCGTGCACTTCCATGAATACGCCATCGACGCCAGCCGCCACAGCCGCACGCGCCAACAACGGGATGAACTCCGGCTGTCCGCCGCTTACCGCCGGACCATTCTCATCCGACTGCGACGAGGGCAATTGCACCGAATGCGTCGCATCGAATACCACCGGCGCAAATTTTCGCATAATAGCCAGCGATCGCATGTCCACCACGAGGTTGTTGTATCCAAAGCTCGCTCCGCGCTCCGTCAAGAAGATCTGCGAGTTCCCTGCCTGGCGGCATTTTTCCACCGCGTGCCGCATATCCCACGGCGCAACGAATTGACCCTTCTTGATATTGACCGTGCGCCCGCTCAGCGCCGCAGCGACGACCAGATCCGTCTGGCGACTCAGAAATGCCGGAATCTGCAAGATGTCAACAACTTCAGCCACTTTGGCGACATCCGCCGTCTCGTGCACGTCAGTAAGCACGGGCAGCTGCAACTGATCCTTAATCTTCTTGAGAATGCGCAGACCTTCTTTCAATCCCGGCCCGCGAAAGCTGCGGATTGATGTCCGGTTCGCTTTGTCGTAGCTCGCCTTGAAAATGAATGGGAAACCCAGCGAGCGAGCCACTCCCTTGATAATCTCCGCCATCCGGATCGCATGCTCTTCGCTCTCAATGACACACGGTCCAGCGATGAGAAATAGATCGCCAGAACCGATGTGAATTTCGCCGACTTGGAACGAAGTAATCAAAAAATGTCTCTGATTCAAAACCATCCACCACAGAGGCACAGAGTCACGGAGAGAATCCATTTGTTTTCCTCTGTGGCCCCTGTGTCTCTGTGGTGAATCACACTTCTATCGTCCCACCACGCGCTCCGGCCGATGAAACATCTCGACCTCGGCGATCTCTTTCTCCGCGTGCCGCTTCTGGCCGTATTCGTACGAGGCTCCGACAAAGGTCTTGAACAGCGGATGCGGCTCGAGCGGCTTCGACTTGAACTCAGGATGGAACTGGCATCCGATGAAGTGCGGATGATCGGGCAATTCCACCATTTCTACGTAAGTCCCATCCGGAGTCGACCCGGAAATGCGCAATCCCGCCGCGATCATCGGCTCTTCGTACTCGCGATTGAACTCATAGCGGTGCCGATGCCGCTCGCTGATTTCGAGGACGCCGTAGATTCTTGCTGCCAAGGTATTCGGCTCGATCTTGCAAGTCCAGGCTCCCAAACGCATGGTGCCGCCCAGTTCTTCGACGCCGCGCAATTCACGCAACTTGTAGATCACCCGATGCGGAGTGGCCGGATCGAACTCACTCGAATTGGCATCTTCCAGTCCAACCACATTTCGCGCGAACTCAATACAGGCCGTCTGCATTCCCAGACAAATGCCAAAATATGGAACCTTCTTCTCGCGCGCATAGCGGATCGCAATCAGCATTCCCTCGATACCACGCTTGCCGAACCCTCCGGGAACGAGGATTCCATCATAGCCTTCGAGTTGCGACTCGACGCTCTTTTCGTCGGCACCTTCGAGTCCTTCCGCCTCAATCCAGTTCAATTGCAGTTTCAGATTGTGTGCCAGCGAGCCGTGGACCAGCGCTTCTTTCAACGACTTGTAGGAATCCTCATACTCAACATACTTGCCCACAATTCCAATCGTGACCGTGTCCTTCGGGTTGTACACACGGTGGACAATATCTTCCCATTTCGAGAGATCGCGATCCTTCGCTTCCATATGGAGACACTTCAATACAAGCGTGTCGACGTTCTCATTGGCAAAGACGAGCGGCACTTCATACACGGACGCCACATCTTTGGCCGTGATCACCGCCTCTTCAGGAACGTTGCAGAAGAGCGCAATCTTCGACTTCATCTCTTTCGCCAGGAAACGGTCCGTGCGGCAGAGCAAAATATCCGGCTGAATTCCAATGCTGAGCAGTTCCTTCACCGAATGCTGTGTTGGCTTGGTCTTCAACTCCTGTGCCGCCGCAATAAATGGCACCAGCGTCACGTGGACGAATAATGTGTGCTCGCGGCCCAGTTCCTGCCTCATTTGACGGATCGCTTCCATAAACGGCAACGACTCGATGTCACCCACCGTACCGCCGATCTCCACGATCGCCACGTCCACGTCCTGCGCGACTTTCTTCATCGCGGCCTTGATTTCGTTGGTGACGTGTGGAATCACCTGCACTGTTTTACCGAGATAATCACCCCGCCGCTCCTTCGCGATGATCTGCTCATAAAGGCGGCCCGTCGTCCAGTTGTTATCGCGAGAAAGTTTGGCATGTGTGAAGCGCTCGTAGTGCCCCAGGTCGAGGTCCGTCTCCGCCCCGTCGTCAGTCACGAAGACCTCGCCATGCTGGAACGGCGACATCGTCCCCGGATCGACATTCAGGTAAGGGTCGAACTTCATCAGATTGACTTTGATTCCGCGGCTCTCCAGCAGGCATCCGATCGAAGCCGCGGCTAATCCCTTGCCGAGTGAAGACACAACTCCGCCCGTCACAAAGATGTACTTCGCTGGCATCTCTTCCTCGCTTTAAATTGTGTTTGAAAGATTGTGCAGGTGGGGTGCACGATCAATTATGGCAGAAACGCCTGTGGAAAGAAACGGCAGAAAGTGGGAGCGCTTGATTTTTCCTTTGGAAACGTTGTGACGTTGGTCGGTGGACGTCTTTGGTCGGACTCCGAAAGCACTCGCGTTGACTATATCCCTTCAGTCGGCGAGAATAAATGAGGTCACCAGCACTAGACGAGTAGTGTCCTCACAAGTGGGCCTGTGGCGCAGCTGGGAGCGCGCTTCCATGGCATGGAAGAGGTCGTCGGTTCGATCCCGACCAGGTCCACCATCATCACTTCGTGTAATGCCTGCCGTTTACATCCTGCTGAAATCTCCGAAGCCGCCAAGGCGACCGACGATATAAAAGATTCTCGGTTTACGACCCACCAGCTCTGCTCTTTTCGAAATGACTTGATTGGCTGCCGCCTCGTCTCTGGTTTGAGCCTCGAGCGCGGATAGTTTGTTACGCCCTTCGGAGTAACGCCACACGGCATAATCCATTCACACGACTTTCTTTCGAATCCAACGAGGAAAGAGTGGGTCCAGGAAGAAGAACTTGTCCTTGTAGCGATCCAGGATGTCTCTAGAATCCAGAGAGTGCAAAGCTTTCTGAACCGTGGATGCTGGTCCAAGGCGAAACTCCATTCGCACGAGTTGAGAATAGATCGCCGAAGACCCTTGCTCAGCCAATGCCTGTAGAGTTGCGCGTTGGCTTGCTGAGAGTTGCTCCCAGAGAAGCTCGTAATAGGTAGATTGCCCCGCCACGAGACTATCTGTAACCGAGTTCACGTCACTTGCGTCAAGGTGACGTTTGTCTTTCAGCTCCGCGTAATCCCACAACTCATGCGCGATACGCTGTACGTCATAGGGAATCAAGTCGGCAGTCACTAGCAAGGTCTCCAGACCCTGATCGTCCAGTGCGCGTCCTCTTTTGTGGAAATGTTGCGCGATGAACGCCTTCCAGTCGTCTGCAGGGATCTTGTCCAGGAACATCTGAGGTCCCGCTTTATGAAACGGCCGTTTGGCTGAAAGCATTTCCTTCATCAGAGAAGGCTGAGACCCTGCAAAGACATAGCCTACCTCGCGCTGCGCCTGAACCTGGTTCCGTATGACATTTTCGACGGAACCGCTGTCGAACTGGGAAATCTGTTGAAACTCATCGAGGCAGATTGCCATGCGAAATCCAGCGCTCTTGCTCAACTCTCCGGGCATCGCAAAGATCTCCGGTGCAATGGGATCGGGGTCGAATCCCGACCCTTTGCCCAAAGAGACACTCACTTCGCCGGTTCCCATGTTGTAGCTTATGTCGGGTTTCACGCTGCGACCGAATCGCGTGACCCAGTCCTTCACGCGATCCCAAGGCCCGGCGGCTCGCAAAACCTTCTCTGCAAATTTCTCAAGGAACTGAGTGTAGCTGGAGTAGCTGCTCACCGTAATGCTGACCGTGTGAATGTGCCGCTTCTTCAGTTTGAGCAAAGCCAAAGCGACCAGCGAACTTTTCCCGAAACGCCGGGGAGAGAGCAGGAACACCTTCTGTCCATCGGCTAAGTCTCTGACCAGTTGGTGGAGTTCGTCAGTACGGTCAACGAAATTCGGCTCTTCAATAATTTCGCCGAAAACAAAGGGATTTTCCGCAGTAGCCATTACGCTCATCAGCGTAACGCTATTCAGCGTAATTAGCAATCTAGCCTCTTACGCCAAATAGCATAACGCGCGCGGGCGATGGCACCCCCCTCACTGATACGTCAGCGTTAAGTTGTCGAGATATACCTTGTATGCGTCCTGGTTCTGATTCCCGTCCATCTGAAAATTGACCGTCAGCCCGTACCATCCCGGGCTCGATCCTTTTTCAAATGTCCAGTTCAGATTCGCAGTCTGTCCATTCAGAGTAATCGACTGATACGTCTCGTGGTTATCCGATGTCCGTTGGACTTTGATCGTGAGGTGGTTCCACTGCCCGCTCTTCGGATAACACGGCACACCCGTCGGTATCCAATGTCCCTTGGAGTTGTCCCAGACATCCCACTGATTCCCGGCAGCAATACGGCATTCGTGGCCAAAAATGAATCCCATATTCCCGAAGAACTCATTAATGTCGAACTCCAGAGCTTGCGACACTCCCAGATTGTCTCCGTAGAAGTACACGTCATAGGTAAAGCCGGAGAGATTTGGTAACTGGGACTGGTTTTCATCGAACATGCCTTGCGAGGACAACGGACCAATAAGGTGGTTATTCCACAGAGCGTCGGAATAGGGAGCGGTTCCTCCCACCCAGAAAACTGTCGAATTTCCGCTGAGGGACGGGGATGAGTTGTTTTGCGTCATCGAAAATTCGATCCCATCGCAGGGCGAAGGCGAGCAATCGACAAAATTCGGCGGCCCTTGCCCGTACTGCCCCCAACCACCGACTTTTTGCAAATTCGTAAGAGCGGTCCCTCCGCTTGAATTCCCGCTCGGTGCGGGGCTGGGAGCTGGTGCAGGACTAGGCACTGGAGCCGGTGCAGGCGCCGGTGCGGGCGCTTGTGCAATCGCGATCTGTAATGACTGTTGCTTGGAATCCCCTTTAGCGTCTGAAACTGATACGCCAAAATTGAAATTTCCCGCTGCGGTCGGGATTCCAGAGACCGCTCCGGTGGCGTTATCCAGGCTCACTCCTTGAGGCATCTGCCCTGAGGTGACGGCGTAATTGTAGGGAGACGCTCCTCCGCTAGCGGTAATACTGCCCTTGTAAGCTGTGCCTTGCGTCCCTGCCGGAAGTGTGGCAGAGACTGTTAGGCTCGGCGTTGGAGTCGGAGTCAACACCGGAGTTGTCGGGCCCGAGGTGAGGGGTTTGGGGCCTCCGCCACACCCGCCGAATACGGTAATCCCGGCCAAGCTGGCCACGAAAACTGCTTTTCGAAGAGCAACATTTCGATTAGCGCCTTGGACAAGCGCTGAACTACGGAAGAATTGAGACATCATGACCTCGATTGGGGATTTTTTGGTGCTCTTGAGCGGAAGAGTCCAGTGGCATGTCTAGCTCGGGAAACCCGGTAGACGGCCGTGGCCAGAAGAGGTGCTAAGGCTTACAACACCCCGGTTTTGCAGACGTTAGCGCGGTGCGTGCTATCCGTACCACTCCCGCGGACGCAGCTCCAGATTAGCGGATCAGGAACTACAAGGTTCTACTCTGGAAGGTTACAGTTAGGACAGTATAGCGTCCGACTGTCCCGATTATCAACATGCCGACAGTTTTTAAACCCAGGTAAGTTTTTAAACTGAGCCCAGAGTTCTCGAGCAAGCCCGAACGTATGGGGGTACAACCTGAGACGCTAGCAAGACGTATCAGCCGCTAACCACTCCTCCGCAAACCAGAGGCCTTTCCTCAAAATGCGAACCGCAGCGCGAACTGCATAAAGCGTGGCGTGGTTAATGTGTTCAGGTACCTGCCGAACTGCGTCGGGGCGTACGAAAGCGACGGTTGAGCACCACGCACGTCGTAGCGTACAGAGTTAGTGGCATTGAACGCCTGCCAGCTAAATTCCAGACGCCGTTGCTCACCCAGCGAAAAATTCTTGCTTACGCCCGTATCGATGTTGAACATTCCGTCGCCAATCACGTTGTTGCGCGCTCCGGATTCTCCCGGCCACTCCGGACGGAAAGCGGCTTCCGCCGCTGCAGGGTTGGCAAAGATGTCGGGGCCGATCCCCACGCCATTCACAATCGCATTCTTCGGATTGGACGCGACCGGAGAAGGTCCGTTCGGCATTGCGTCACCTTCGATGTTCCAGTTCGTTGCCCAGGTAAACCCGTTGTTGATCGTGATGGGGAACCCAGTCGTCCACCGGAAAATTCCGGAGACGTGCCATCCTCCCACGAGTTCATTGAGAATCGTACCAGCGCCACTCACGAACCGCTGGCCTTTTCCAAACGGAAGCTGGTAGACCAGGTTCGCGTTGATCTGGTGAAACGCGTTGAAGTCCGAGAGCCCGCGCAGTGACAGAGGATCGTAGGAATTTATAACAATTCCTCCGCCATTTAAGTCGTTGCCCGTTCCACCTGTGCCCTCGTAAGGGCCAACTCGTTCGGCCGCCGATGCTTCGTCGAACGACTTCGAGAACGTGTAGTTGAATTGGCCCGTCAGATTCGACCATCGGACGTTGTAGGTGACCTGCAGCGCGTTGTAGTCCGATGTACCAATGTTGCGCCACGAGTAGAGCGAGCTGAACTGGTCGTGATAGAAGGCGAATGGCCCCAACTTGCTGTTTGGGAGGGAAGGATTCAATCCGGTGATTGAGGCTGGCAAATCCATTTCGAACAGCGAGAAGGTTTCGTTGTGCGGGAAACAATTCCAAAGTTCGTAGATATTTTGCGTGGCTGTCGGTTTTCCGGGCAATTTGCCAGGCGCGCAATTGTCCCCCTTGGGGTTTGACGGGGTTTGGTTGTTCAGACCGATTGCACTTTGAGTGGGGACCCCAGCCCAAGCAGGAAACAAATTTTCGAAGAATGGAACTGGTGGCAGCTTATTGACGTCCGTTCCCGCCGCGGCTGCTTTGGAAAGCATCGTTGCTGCCTGAAAGTATTTCGTGCCGCTGGCTGGGTCAGTCAGATTCGTAGGCATGGCCAAATCGACCTGCAGAGGCAAACGTCTTCCGACGCTTCCCACATACGCAATCTGTAACGAAGAGCGAGAATTAAGCTGGCGCTGCAACGACAGGTTGAAAACGTGCGAGTAAGGCGTTTTTACGCTTTGATCCAAGCCCCAGTTGATGGCAAAGGCGGTATTGCCCGGAGTGTAGGGGAAGCCACCCGTTGGCGCTGGGCCAAACAAGCACCCCGGATTGTTCAAAGACGGGCAAGGCTGAGGCAAGCACGACTGGCCCGACGATCCCGGGACGAGGCAGGTGAACCGTGGAGCATTCGACGGAGATACCACCCCTGCGGGATTTCCGAGATCTGTGGAAAGACCGAACGAACCGTGTTGATCGAAGCTGTTCACGATCGGAATGCCGAAGTGGTCATACATTATGCTGTAGCCACCGCGAATCGAGAATTCGTCTTTCTTCCCAAGGACCTTCGAGATCCACCCATCACCCGTGTCCGGCGCCCAAGCCACGGCCACGCGTGGGGAAAGATCCTTGTGGTCCCAGTTCCACAGCCCTGGGCCATGGTTCTTAGGTCCACCCAGAATGAATGAAATTTCCCCGGCATTGTTTGCCGGCTGCCCGGAATTCGCCAACGCGGCACTGTGAGAAAACCAGTCGGCGGCATTTTGATTAGTGCAGCCTCCGCCGGCAGCTTCGATGCAAGGCGCGACCTGATATCCATTCGTCTCGTAAGGCGGCGCCTCAAGCACCCATCTCAAGCCATAGGTGACCGTCAACCGATGCGTCATTCGCCAGGTATCCTGCCCGTAAAACTCGTAATCATTGATGGCGTAACGCCGGTTGATGGGAGCTCCCTGAGGCAGCGCGCTGCCGCTGCGCGAGAAGTTATAAATACCATCGCCTTCCGGGAAGATTCCCATGACGATGGTGGTCGCGCTGTCATAGTTGGGTCCAAAGTTACTATCCACCGCCGGATATCCGTTGTTGAAGGGATCGAGCGGGCTGGAAGTACCTGCAATTCCTCCTGTATTGAGATAGACCGCGTTGGTCTGCACGTCGGAGAACGAATTGGCATAACTAGTGTGGTTGTTGCGAATCAGAAACAAGTCGCCGCCGAACTCAAACGTGTGATTTTTTCGGGTCCAGTTCAAGCTCTCAGTGAACTGGTTGACCGGCACAAAGAAGATGGTCGAACGAGTGAAAGGGGTAAGGTTATCAAGACCGTTCAGAAGAACGGCCGGATCTTGAGAGACGCCCGCGTTCTGTCCTCCCTGCCTGATGAAGCCCCAGCGAAAATCGTTGACGAGTCTGGGATTGAGAAGAGAGGTAAGCCCAACGGTCACACCTTTGCTGTCGTCTAGCACCGACGTGGCGGCCGACTGGCTGGGAAACTGTTGCTCTCCCGGATTTTTTTGAGTCTGCGTCTGTCCGCGCACGAAAAGAGTTTCCGAGCCGCTGGAAGTGATGTGCCAATCCGTCTTCAGAATGAACGTATTCCACGGGGAATCAGCGTTGGACGCAAAGCGATAACCAAGTGTATTGGCACCGTCCCCTGCACTTTCGTTGGATCCGGGGTACTGCTGCAGGATGCTCAGCACCCCCGGACTCACGCCAATTCCCAACGGGTCCATCGCTTTGATCTGAGCTGGCCCGAGTGCGTAGTAGCCGGCTGGAACATTGCTGACACCGTTAACGGTTCCGCCGGAACACCGTGGGTCCGGACCTCCGTTCTGAAGTGGGCCGCACAAGTACAGCAGATCGCCGGCACGCAGACTAGCGCTCGGGACGTCGCGCAATACGCTGGTGCCCTTCGCTTGCCTAAACCCCTCATAGTTGGCGAAGAAGAAGAGCCGGTTCTTCTTGACTGGCCCCCCGACGGTCACGCCAAATACGTTGTACAGAAGCTTAGGCGCGATATTCGATTGACCGCTGGTTAGCTGCGAATTTTTCAGGAACGGATCGTTCGCGCTGAAGATGGTGTTGCGGTTGTATTCGTACGCCGAGCCGTGAAAACTGTTCGTGCCACTCTTGGTCGCCAGCGCGACTTGGGCTCCACTGGAATAGCCGGAGTCGGCATTGGAGTTGGCGGTGGTGACTCTGAATTCCTGTACCGAGTCAGGGGGAACGTTCAACACGCTCGTAAACGCGTAACCATTGTTCTGGTCGTTGACTCCGATGCCGTCAAGGGTGACGTTCGACTGGTCACTGCGCATGCCATTCACCGCACCACTGCGCGTGTCCTTGTCGGCATTCAGTTCATTTCCCAGATATGCCACTCCCGGCTGCAGACTCAGCAATTGAACTACGTTGCGCGCCGCGATCGGCAATTCCTCGATCTGATCTCCTGCGACAACGTTGCCGAGCGATGCGTCTGTGCGATTGACGAGTGGTGCTTCGCCTTCGACGTTGACCAATGTTGTCTCGCCCGCAACTTGCAACCGGAGAGGTACGGTGGACGGCAATTTGACCAGGATCGTGATGTTCGGCACCGCAACCTTCGCAAACCCGCTTGCCGTTGCTTCGAGCCGGTAGTCACCCGGCGGCAAGTCCAGGAACTGGTAAAGGCCCGAGGCATTGCTCGTGGTAGTGCGCTGGAGACCCGTCGCCTTCTCCGTGAGCATAATCGTCGCGCCTGCGACGCTCGCCCCTGACGGATCAGAAACGCTGCCATTCAGCTGGCTTGACGATTGCGCTATCGCCAGCGAGGCCAGAACCATCAATGCCGCGACTAACCCAATCGCGCGTCTCGCTCCTAGTGCACAAAGATCGGGAAAGTGGTGCCACCGCTGGTGCAGCCTGCTGCTCACTTGCTGATGGATCCGCGTCATCGCTCATAGCCCCCAGGGTGAAGGCATCGCTAAACGAAAACGCGCGAGAAGAAAGGTAAGACGTGCGTTCCACTTCCCGCGGTCCGCCTGCGCCTTCAAAATCTCTGAGATTGTTCCTTGGTCTACCGCACGCGACCGACCCCAGAGTTGGCGCATTATAGAAGAGTGGATGAACAATCATCCAGAAGAATGTGACCGCTGACAGGTTTTCCTATTCAGCCAACGTATTCAGTGAGTAATGGTCCGAGGTCGCGCTCAGGCAGAGGCCTTCGTGCGCTTGTTGGCAAACCACCAATACACCGGGATCCCCAGTAGTATCACCACGACACCCGCAATCGAATTCCGAAGATTGCTCACGAAAGTGTAGTAAAGAAGAACCGTCGCCGTGGCAATGAACAACACCGGCACAAACGGATACCCAGCTGTTTTGTATGGTCTCGGAACACCCGGCTCGCGCTTGCGGAAGACGAAGATCGTGCTCGCTGCTACGACGTAAAACAGCCATTCCGCAAAAATCGCGAGGGAAAACAATTCCCGGAATGCTCCTCCCACCAGGATCAAAACAATGGCAACCGCCGCCTGGACTACCAGGGCCAACGATGGCGTGTGAAATTTGGGGTGCACTTCTCCTAATGCCCGAAACAGATACCCATCACGCGCTACCGCGAACGGCACGCGGCCCCCGCTCATCACCGTGCCATTCAAAGTGGCCAGCATTGAAATGATCATGCCAATCGAAACCAGCGAGATTCCGATTCGGCCAAGGGCGACTTCGCTCGCCGCGGCGGCAGGAACGGCGGCTTGCGCGATCGCGGTTGCGGTCAGTGCCCGCTGAATTCCGGCATTCATTCCCATGTACAGTACGGCGACCAGTCCTACGCCGGCGATCAGAGCGATCGGAATGGTTCTCTCCGGGCGCTGAATCTCTTCGCTGACCATATTCAAATCATTCCAGCCGTCGTACGCCCACAATGCTGCTACCAGCGCAGCCATGAATCCGACCATCCCGCCTTTGGCCCCCGCGAAGCTCGTCCCAAAATTGCTCCACGAACCAGAAGACGCAGTCAGCGCCACTACCGCGATGCCGACAATCATTACAACTTTGAGAATCGTGAATCCCAACTGAAAATTACCGGCTTTTCTCACTCCGACATAGTTCAGCGCGGTGATAAACGCTGCCGCTCCCACCGCCACGAGATGGCCGTAATTCATGGTCAGCACACGGGTTGAAGTCACGTGCAATGCGAGAATCGTTTGGGGAAGGAACGCAAAGGCTGGAAACGTTCCGAGCACTCGCACCAGACCGGCCGTAACGCTAGCAATCGACGCAGGCTTCGCGATGAGGAACCACGTCCAGCCATATAAGAATCCTGGCAGCGGCCCGTAGGCATCCCGCACATAGACGTACTCTCCACCGGCAAATGGACGGACGGAGCCCAACTCCGCATATGTCAGCGCACCGAAAAAAGAAAGCAGGCCGCCAACAATCCACGCTAGATAGACCAGTCCGGCCGATCCGACGGCCTGCATCATCTCTGCCGGCACCAGAAAGATGCCGCTGCCAATGATCGTTCCCGCCACGATCGATGTGGCATGCCAAACGTTGAGCCCGCGCACCAGTTCGGGAGCGTGTGGTGTTCCAATCGACGCGTATTCTTTCGTTGTTTCTACCGACATCTCAAACGCCCGGTACTTCGCACTTTGTAATCTCTGATAAACCCGTGAGGACCCAGATTCGCATCGCCGGATTATAGACTCTGCGGTCGATCCAGATGCTAGGCTGATGAGGTGACTTTTTTCGGAATCGCAAACCGGCTCATGTGGAGACGACCGCCATGCAAGCGCAAAGCGGGGCGCTCCCGAGCAATTAATCTGCATTTCATATTTGCCGCCCTCCTATGTCTCGCAACCATTCCAGCGGCCGCCGCGTCATGGACTGTTGAGACCGAACCGCAAAAGCTGTTGAATGGCGCCCCAGTCCTTTTCAGAGTCCACCCACCCGCCAAATTAGACTCGCTCGACGCAACCTGGCTCGATCATCAACTTATCTTCAGCTACGACGCTTCCACAAAAACGTGGTTCGCTTTGGCTGGAGTCGCCTTCAAAACTACTCCTGGCAAATACCCACTGTCGCTCAAGGGAGCTAAGGCCACGACCAAAGCACCCCTCACTTTCGAGCGCAGGTTCATCGTCTACGCCGCCGATTATCCTAAGACCTATGTTCATCTCGAAGTCGAAAAGAAATTCACCGAGCCGAGCGCTGAGCAGCTCCAGCAGATCGAAGAGGCGAAGAAGGTCAAGGCGGACTATCTTGAGCGTGTCACTCCCCTGCGGGAATGGGATGGTACATTTGCCGCGCCTGTCGACGCACCCACTTCCGACGTCTTCGGTTCGCAACGTGTTTTTAACGGAGTGGCACAGCGCGAGCACCAGGGCCTCGACTATCGAGTCCCCAGCGGAACTCCTGTCGCGGCCATGAACGCCGGTACCGTGCTGCTCGCTCGATTCCTCTATTTCGAAGGGAATTGCGTGGTCATCGACCACGGCCAGGGGTTACTCACGCTCTACTTCCACTTGTCGGAATTCAAAGTGAAGGAAGGAGACACGGTAAAGAAAGATCAGGAAATTGGCTTAAGCGGCGGCACCGGCCGGGCGACGGGCCCTCATCTTCACGTCGCGGTCCGCTGGCAAGGAACCTACCTCGATCCCGGCCGCCTAATCCAGTTGACTCTGCCCTGATTACGAGAGATATGCGATGTTGGGTCTGATCGGTCCCCTTGTCCGCGTTCGAAATCGTGATCCTTGGATCTCTACGCTGCTCCTCCCGAAAGCTTTCCCCGGCTTCGAATGGCTTGATTCAAGTCATCTTTAATCCCCAGATTCCGAATGAGCCGATGCAGATAGTTCGGATGTACTCCCAAAATCTGCGCTGCTTCAACGTAATTTCCGCCGGTTTGTTCGACCGCATCCAGAATCAATTGCTTCTTCAGTTGCTTTACACTCGCTTGATATTTCCCTTCCGGCATTTCCTCTGACGCATTTTGCTCCAGTAGCGATTCCGGTAGATCCTCGAGCAGTAGCATGTCTGAGGAACCCATCACCAGCGCTCGTTCAATCGCATTCTCCAGTTCCCGGATATTCCCCGGCCACTCGTAGTTCACCAATGCTGCCATCGCTTCCCGCGAAACAGGTTTCGCCTTCACCTTGCACTTCTTCGCGTGCTTCTGCACAAAATGGCGGGTGAGCATGGGAATATCCTCTCGCCTCTCGCGCAATGGAGGCATGGTCAGCCTCACAACGGCCAGCCTGTAATACAGATCCTGCCGGAAGCCCCCTTTCTTCACCGCTTCGTCCAAGTCGCGGTTCGTCGCCGCAATGAGTCGGATATCAACTTTGATGGGATGCATGCCCCCTACGCGGTCGAACTCCCGCTCCTGCAGCACTCGCAATAATTTCACCTGGAGGGCAGGGGCCAGCTCGCCAATCTCGTCCAGGAAAACGACTCCGCCATCCGCTATCTCCAGGCGCCCTTTCTTTTGCGCCGCCGCTCCAGTAAAGGCTCCGCGTTCGTGACCGAACAAGTCACTTTCCAGCAGAGACTCCGGAATTGCCGCGCAATTAATTGCCACGAATGGCTTATTCGCCCGGGGACTGTTGCGGTGCAGCGCCTTCGCCGCTAATTCTTTGCCCGTTCCGCTCTCGCCTTCAATCAGAACCGTTGATTCCGTCGGAGCGACCCTCGCCAGGAATTGGAATATATCCTTCATCTTCAGGCATTCGCCAACCAGGCTCTGATCCTGCCGGACCTCTATCGTCAGACGCTGGTTTTCCTGCTCCAGCCATTGCTGGCGGCGCGCATTATCGAGCGCCACCGCTGAAATCCCCGCCACGGCTGCCATGAACTGCAGATGATCTTCACTGAACCGGTTCACCGTATTGTTGCTGTCGAGGTAAATGCATCCGATCATCCGCTGGAAAACACTGAGCGGTACACACACTAGAGAACGCACTTCCGCGGCGACCAGGCTCTCCACATCGCGCAAGGCGCCGCTTGCCGGGACATCCACCCCCAGAATCGCAACATTTTCTTTCATAACCTGCCGCGCAATCGTGCGGCTCACGCGGATCAATTGCGGCTGCCCTGCATTCCGGGTCTTCGCGTACAGACAACTGAACTCCTGCCCGGATCCTTCCGACAGCATGATTGCCCCGCGACCCGCAGGGACGGCTTCGAAAATAAGATCCAGGAGTTGCGCTTGCAGCTCCTCCAGATCCCGGATCGCATGGACAACTCGGCTGATTTTCAGCAGTGCGCTTAGATTGCGTGCGATCTGCGACGAAGCTGGCAGCTCTCGCAGAAGCCTATCCGGCTGTAGATAGACCACTTCTCTGGGATGAATGATTCTAGTTTCGGCAGTGGGATGGCTTTCCTCAAACTCCACACGGCTCGAAGGTGTCGCCCGTTCGTCTTCTTCCAACAGGAATAAAAACACGGAGTCGCCCGTTGCGATTTCGTCGCCGTGCCGCAACCAATGGTCCTTAATCGCCACCCCGTTGACGAGAGTCCCGTTCCGGCTGTCCAGATCCTTGATCTGAAAACGGCTATCTTCACGCCGAAGAACGCAATGTTTCCGTGAAACCGAGGGATCGACGACCGCTACCGCACTCGTCGGATCCCGGCCGATTGTGGCCTCTCCCTCTGGCAAAGGAATAACGGAGTCTTTGGAGGGTCCCGCTATCACCAGTAATCTAGGCCGCAATCAGGGTCTCCCAAATTCGTGCACAATTTCTTACCACAGCGCGGCCCTAAATGCATGTCCCGAATAAAGGTTTTCCAATATCCGAACGGTTAGTCCAACCTATCCGAACGGATAGTGATATCCGGACTGCGTTGCTCCCGGAGTGCCAGCGGAAAACGCGAAAACGATTCTAACCGCTTGTCGCCAGACGGTTTGAGACTGTCGCAGATGACCGTTAGGCGCCCCTACTAAACTGGCCTTCAGATTGCAAATACTCATTGTGCGCATGCTCGGCAAAAGCGATGGGGGAAGCGCTTTCGATCAGTTCTAGCCGAGATCGCCGGTCAGGAGCTCGGGGGACCCCCTCATCGGGCTTCTGACCTTTTTGTCTAGCAACACGCGAAAGAGCCTGCCTCTTCCCATCGCGTTGTCGAAATCTTGGTTCTATCCTGCGGCAGCCTCAATCGTCAGCGACCGCTCTGAATTGGGTGGGACAGCCACACCATCTTGATAACTGACCGTCCGCCCCGAGATCGCCGGCACTCTCTCGCCCGGAACCAGAATTCCCACGAGGTTCAACGGATCTGCCGCCGACAACGTCAATGTCTCCCCGCTCAGCGGCAAACTCCGGGTTGCCCGTACGGATTCAACGGCCACCGGCAAGGCAAACTGTTCCCCGAGAAATCCATCCACAAACCGCCCGCCACGAATTTCGCCCCGATCCTCCAACCTCCGGAATGCCATCAACAGTTCGCGCCATGTCGGCAAATTCGATTCCCGAGCCAATAGATCACGAATCACAATTCCGTACCGCCGCAGCAGCATCCAGCACGCTGCCTCAATCGCCCGCGGACGCTCCACCGCCGCGTCCGCATGCAACAGCGCCCACCGTCCTGTGCTGTGCCGAGGACGCGTACTGCGCCCGCTTCCCTGCCCCGCACGCCGCTTCGGATCAACCAGTGAGCGCAAATTATCGAATCCATCCGCCGTCACCAAACCGCCGGCGACCAATTCCCATAACGCGGTCTCGATCTCGGCCTTCAGCTTGCCCGTACCCCGCACAATATCGGCGAAGAACGACGCTCCGCGATGGCGCAGAAACTCGAGCACCTGATGCGCCCCATAGCTGAGCCCTGCTCCCGCGCGCCCCATTTCTCCCTGCATTTGGGAGAAGTGGGGGTTTTCTCGTAGCCCCAGCCAATCAACTTCCTCTCGCACAAAGAACGTGATCGGAGCCACGCTTGTGGGAATAACGCGCCGCTGTCGCGGAGCGGTCAGTCCGTCCGATCCATCCGCCCCACCTGTATCCAGCGTCGCTGGATGCGGCGACAATCTTCCCCAACCGACTGCTCCGGTGAGGCAAAGCTGATCAAGCCACTTCGGGTCGTAATCTGCAATCCGCCGCGCCAGTACCTGCCGCTCCCACGCGTTCGCCGGAACTTCGAATCCCTGCAACTGCTGCAGGACCTCCAATGTGCCGCGCTCTCCCTTGGCCTGCGATCCCGGAGCTACATGCTGCCAACGCAGCAACCAGCGCAAGAACTGCGCCGCTGTAACCGGCTCAATCTGCTTCCGCAGCATGCCAACCGTCAACCGATGAATGCGAGCTAGAAGCCTCCGCTCGCACCATTCCGTCTCTGGTTGTGTCTGAGATTGTGTGGGGACAGCCACCTCCGGCTGTCCGGTCGAGCCTAGCTCGACAGCCTCGTGCGGCCCGGGCACTCCCTTCGACAGGCTCAGAGTAGGCTCTGCCCTCGTGCTTCCGATGCTCGTAAACTTTCCGCGCAGAACTGTCCCCGAAGCCTCCATCCGGAGCAGTGCCTTCTCGATATCGGAGGCTGGGAGGCCAAGGGCATTCCCCAGTTGGGCAGCGGTCGTCGGCCCGACGGCGGACATCCATCCCATCGCCAGCGTGAGCAAAGCTTCGTCGCGCGAGACGTCTCCCTTCTCAACCTCGGCCGGATTCTGCTCAAATTTCGCTCCCGGAAACAGCGATCTAAAGCTTCGCGCCCGTTCCGCCGCGACCCAATAGTGACGGCCCTCGATCGAAGCCACTCCAGCTCGTCCCTCATTTACAAGTCTGTCGAAGTACAGCCCCCACGAAGTGTTGCTCATGTGGGGATAGCCGCCGCCCTCGGCTTTTCGGTCGAGCAAAACGTCTCTGGCAGCCGAATCGGAAAGGCCGTCTGCTTCGTGGGATGGTTCAGCTTCGCTGAACGGTGCAGCCGAGGGCGGCTGCCCCCACACGAAATCCAATCCCTTCGGCAGCGCCACCAGCGTATGCAGCACATCGTGTAACTCATCCGCATCGCGGACATCAGGCCAAGCCTCGCTCCGCACCTGCGCAATGGCCCCCGGATCCAGCCCTCCCACCTCTTGCAGCACTGACTCCGGCAACACCCGCCGCATCTCCACTGCCCGTGCTCGCCGCTCCTCCAGCGGCGCGTCATCCAGATACGCATAGGGATTCGCATTCAAAATCTCGTACGAGAATTGAGATGGCACTGGAGTATCCACCGCTATCACGCGAATTTCTCCCGAGGCCATGCCGCGTAACACGGACTTCAACCCCTCAACATCCATCGCCTCGGTGAGCACATCCTTCATCACTTCAGCCACCAGTGGATGGTCCGGAATCTTCCGCTCGCCCTCGATATTCTCGAAGCAGGCTGCGGCATCCGGAAACACCGACGCCAGCAAATCGTCCGAGCGCATCCGCTGAATCTGTGCCGGAACCTTCTTTCCATTTTGGAAACGTAAGAGAGCCAGTGCCCGGTTCGCGTCCCAACGCCAGCGCGTGCCAAAGATCGGAGAGTCGAGCGCCGCCTGTTCTAGAATCGGCTGCACGGTATCCGCATTCAGGAAGTGAACAACGTCGCCCAGCGGAAAGCTGTGCTGCTCGGCTAGCGCGATGTTCAGCCCGTTATCCGTCGCCGCTGCCTGCAACTCAAAATTGAACCCAACGCAAAACCGCTTACGCAGTGACAATCCCCAGGCCTTGTTGATCCGTCCACCAAACGGCGCATGGATCACCAACTGCATCCCGCCGCCCTCATCAAAGAAGCGCTCGGCAATCACGGTGGTCTGCGTCGGCACCGCGCCCAGCACGACCCGCCCCTGTAGTAGGTACTCGATTGCCTGTTCGGCACCCGAGTCGTCCAGCCCGCATTCTTCCTTCAGCCATGAGACTGCAGCAGCAACTTCCGGCTGAGTCGCGGAGAATCCAACAGGCGAAGTCCGCGGCAGCATCTCGCTGACCTTCTGCCGCAACTCCCCAACGTGACCCGACAATTCCTGGGTCCGCGCCGGTGCCTCGCCACGCCAGAACGGCACGCTTGGAGGCGCGCCATGCGCATCGTGCACCAGCATTCGCCCGTTATTGGTCTCGATGCGGTGGATGATCCACGAAGAATTCCCCAGCAACATGATGTCGCCGCGATTGCTCTCCACGGCGAAATCTTCGTCGACCGTTCCCACCATCGCGCCATCCGGTTCGGCAACGACTGTATAAAGCGAGTTATCCGGGATTGCTCCGCCACTGGTGATCGCAGCCAGCCGCGCCCCCCGCCGCGGCCGCAACTTCCCATTCACGCGATCGCGATGGATGTAAGCTCCATACCGTCCTCGCCGCGCTGCAATTCCCTCAGACAGCATTTCGAGGATGGCGTCAAACGTCTCGCGCTTTAGGTTCCGATAGGGATACGCGCGTCGCGCCAGCGCGAACATCTCCTCCTCACCCCACTCTTCGGCCGCGCATGCCGCCACAATCTGCTGCGCCAAAACATCCACCGGTGCTTCCGGAATCATCAGCCGGTCGAGATCTCCCAGCCTGATCGCGCGCACCAGGGCGGCTAACTCCATCAAATCGTCGCGAGTCGTCGCAAAGAATCTTCCCTTCGGAATCGCTCCTCGCCAGTGTCCCGATCGCCCCACTCGCTGCAAAGCCACAGCGATTGCCCGCGGAGAGTTGATCTGCACCGCCAGATCAACGAAGCCCACATCAATTCCCAACTCGAGCGAAGCAGTCGCCACCAGCACCCTTACCTGGCCTTCCTTCAGCTTCCTCTCGGCCGCCAGCCGCAGCTTGCGCGACAAACTTCCGTGATGCGCCGCCACATTTTCTTCACCGATGCGCTCGCCCAGCTGATGAGCAATCCGCTCTGCCATGCGCCGCGTGTTCACGAACACCAGCGTCGACCTGTGTTGCTTTACCAGCTCCACCAGACGGTCGTAAATGGTGTCCCACATCTCATTGGAAGCCACCGGGCCCAGGGGGATTGGCGGAATTTCAACCGCCAAGTCCAACTTCCTCTTATGTCCGACGTCGACCACGACTGGATCGGCGCGACCGGTCCCGGTCAGGAAATGGGCCACTTCCTCAATCGGCTTCTGCGTCGCTGACAACCCAATCCGCACAGGTTGACGATGCGTTAGGGCTTCCAGCCTCTCGAGCGATAGCGCGAGGTGCGCGCCTCGCTTATCGTCCGCGACAGCGTGTATCTCGTCGACAATCACGGTTTCGACGTCGCGCAAAATAGCCCGGCTCTTATCCGAAGTCAACAGAATGTAAAGTGACTCAGGCGTAGTCACCAGAATGTGCGGAGGCCGTTTCAGCATGGCCCGCCGCTCGGGCTGCAGCGTGTCGCCCGTACGGACCGCTGTGCGAATCTCCGGCATCAGCAACCCGCGCTCTCCCGCCAAAGCGAGGATCTCCCCGAGTGGAATCTCCAAATTTTTCTGGATGTCGTTCCCCAACGCCTTCAACGGAGAGACATAGAGCACTTCTGTCCGATCACTCAGCTCCCCGGCCAGCGCCTTGCGCACGAGCCGATCAATGCAGGCGAGAAACGCCGCCAGAGTCTTGCCGGACCCGGTGGGCGCTGATATGAGCGTAGTGCGCCCGGCTAGGATATACGGCCATCCCTGCTCTTGCGGCTCGGTTGGCGTTCCGAACTTCTGAACAAACCACTCCGCTACTAGAGGGTGGGCCCAAGCCAGTGACGCGGGAAGGGACTGCATCCGGATATTTTAGCCCGAGATCGTAGTTTCGCCAAGTATTCGCCTTTCAATCCAATAGAATTGCGGCGCATTAGCCCACGCGTCAGTGATACACTTCCGCTTCATTTCCATTCTTCCTGGAGAACACTGTGACCTCGCTACGCGCGCTTTCCTCTTTCCTGCTTGTCTTCGCTGCGATGGCTACTGGCCAATCCGCTGCAGATACTCGCTCGACTTCCTCCGCCGCTCCATCCTCCGCCGCTCCATTGCTCGGCTACACCGCGAACACGACCTCTACCGAACAGTCTCTCGAGAGGAAATTCCAAGACGCGATCGTCGCCGCAAACATCCGCGAAAATATGCGCCGTCTGTCAGCCAGGCCTCATAATGTGGGATCTCCGTACGACAAAGACAATGCTGAATGGATCCTGGCGCAATTCAAGCAGTGGGGATTCGATGCCCACATCGAAACCTTTGACGTCCTCTTCCCCACTCCCAAAGAGCGGATCGTCGAACTGGTCGCCCCCACAAAATTCCGCGCCAAGCTGCAGGAACCGGCACTTCCCATCGATCCAACTTCGAACCAAACCTCCGAACAGCTCCCCACCTACAATGCTTACTCCATTGATGGAGACGTAACCGCGCCGCTCGTTTACGTGAACTACGGGAACCGTGAAGACTACGAAGACCTCGACCGCATGGGCGTTTCCGTCAAGGGAGCAATCGTCATTGCCCGTTACGGTTCGGGATGGCGTGGCATCAAGCCCAAAGTCGCTGCCGAACACGGCGCAATCGGATGCATCATCTACTCAGATCCCAAAGGTGACGGCTACTTCGAGGGCGACGATTATCCGGCAGGAGGGTGGCGTTCGCGGGATGGCGTCCAGCGTGGCAGCGTCATGGATACCGATTACCCCGGTGATCCTCTCACTCCCGGAATCGGCGCCGTTGCTGGCGCGAAGCGGCTTGATATCAAGGACGCAAAGACAATTACCAAAATCCCCGTTCTGCCGATTTCTTACGGCGATGCGCAACCTCTCCTCTCAGCTCTCCAGGGCCAGGTCGCACCGGAAGCCTGGAGAGGCGCGCTGCCCATCACCTACCACCTCGGACCCGGTCCAGCGCGGGTTCACTTGAAAATTGTCTCTGATTGGTCTCTGAAGACCCTCTATGACGTCATCGCGACAATGAAGGGTTCTGCTCCCGATCAGTGGGTCATTCGAGGGAATCATCACGACGCCTGGGTGAACGGCGCGGAGGACCCCATCTCCGGAATGGCCCCGCAGTTGGAAGAGGCGCGCGTGCTTGGCGAACTGCACCAGCAAGGATGGACTCCCAAACGTACTATCATCTATTGCGCGTGGGACGGTGAAGAGCCCGGCCTGTTGGGTTCTGTGGAATGGGTTGAAACTCACGTCGACGAACTGAAAAAGCATGCAGCTACGTACGTCAACTCCGACAGCAACGAGCGAGGCTTTCTCCACGTGGGAGGCACCCAGGACCTGCAATCCGTCGTCGGCGCAGTGGCTCACGACGTGACCGACCCTGAAAAGCACATCTCTGTCTGGGAGCGCGCCCATTTGCGCGCCATCGTGCACGCCAAGGACGCCGAAGAGCGGGGCAAACTTCGCAAGCGCAACGATCTCGTCGTCACCGAGTTGGGTGATGGATCAGACTATACTGCCTTTCAGGATTTCGCTGGTATCTCTTCGCTCAATGTGGGTTTCGGCGGCGAGGACGAGGGTGATCAGTACCACTCGATCTACGATGATTTCTACTGGTACACCCACTTCGCCGACACGGATTTCTCATACGAGCGGGCTCTCGCCCAGACTGCCGGATCGATCGTCCTCCGGATCGCCGACTCTGATCTGCTCCCCTTCGATTACTCTCCGCAAGCTGACGCCATCGCCCAGTATGAGTCCGATCTCGAGAAACTGCTGAAAGATAGGCAGGAGGAGATCGGCGAGCGCAACCAGGAAATTCAGGAAGGTGCTTTCATCGCTACCGCAGATCCGCACAAGACCTTCGTGCCGCCTCCCATCGAGACCATTCCGCCCTTCATGAACTTCGCTCCCATGAAGAACTCAATCGAGTCGCTGAAGAAAAGTGCGGAGCGCTATTCGAAAGCACTCGCAAAATTCCAGTCTGCGGCGGACGGTTCGATCTCACGCGCTTCGCTCGACACTGTCAACGCTGACCTGCTCGGTATCGCCCGCCTCTTCCTCAATGAGAAGGGACTGCCCGAACGCCCCTGGTTCAAGAACCAGATTTACGCGCCGGGCGCCTACACCGGCTACGGGGCCAAACCGGTCGCTGCCGTGCGCGAATATATGGATCAGAAGAAATGGAAGGAGGCGGATGATCAGATTCCCATGGTCGCCGAAGTGATCAATAACATTTCGACTGGGATCAACAAAGCCGCCGAAGATCTGGAAGCCGCAGTACTTAACAAAAACTAGAGCCCAGCAGAATCGTTCTAAGCAACGCGTGGGCATTGCGTGCTCGACATCTCCACCTTCTCGCAGCACTCAAAATGCTAGAATCCCGCCGATGGCCAAACTTTCTCCGCAAGCCCGCGCCCGCAAAATCAAACTTCTTCTCTTCGACGTCGATGGAGTGCTGACCGACGGCAAGCTCTTCTTTCTTCCCGATCGCAATAAGAATTCTCAAGTCGCGTCCGACTTGAGCGCACAGGGATCGATCGAATTCAAAGGATTCCACGCTCACGACGGAGTCGCGATCTCGCTGGCGCGAATCGGCGAATTGCGCACCGGACTCATCACCAAACGCTTCTCCGAAACAGTCGCGCTGCGCGCCCGCGATCTGAAACTCGAGTTTGTGCGGCAGGGCAGCCACGACAAAGGAAAGGCTTTTCAAGAAATCGTCCACGAGGCTGGGTTGACGCCGCCCGAGGCCGCATTCGTCGGCGACGACATCGTTGATCTACCCGCCATGCGCCTCGCGGGTCTCGCCGTCGCAGTCGCCAACGCTCGGGCTGAGGTGAAGCGCGAATCCCACTACACCACGCCTCACCCGGGAGGCGACGGCGCTCTTCGCGACGTCGTGGAGTTTATCCTCAAAGCCCAGGGAAAATGGAAGAGAGTCCTCGAAACCTACGTCGCAGAAGGCCCTGTAGTGCAGTGACCATGACCTGACAAAATACTCAGCGAACCCTGCGGTCTGAGCTCTTGGTTTTGATTTGGGGTTTTGAAAACTCGCGACTCACGGCTCGCAACTTACGGCGAAAGAAAAAACCCACCGGAAGCTTGCTTGGGGCGTGCTCGGGTCAGCATCCGGTGGGTCTACCGTTTCTCCTTACTCACCCTGTTGTTTTCAGGAGTTGTTAAAAAAATTAAACACCGCCAGCAACGGAAGTTACGTCTATTTTTGTAAAGCTTTGTAAAACCCATCCGGAATCCACAATTGTCAAGTTTTAGAGATAACCTACGCGTTATTTCAGTTTAGGGACTGGCTGGTCATTCACTTGCAGATCGAGTTTACTCGGCGCAGGTTGGAGTGCGCTTTGTCGTTCTCTTCGTCTGTGATAAGTGATTTTGGAGCTATCCTCGTTGAGACTGCTCTACTCCGGCAATGCCGGAGTCTTTGTAGACATAAGTTCGGTAAATCGTTTGTCCTTGCGCAAGGTCGCGAACTCGGTGTCTTTGTAGACGTTCTTCATATCCTTGTAACCCTCTTCCATTGCCTTGCGCAGATACTCGAGCGACCGGTCGGAAAAACCCATTTTCGCGTACAACTTGGCCACCGTATAGTCGTAGCGCGCACGATCTTCCGGACTGGGCAACTGCGCCTGCACTCCCCCGCGCGAGGTTCGCTCAAACACGTCTGGATCAATCTCCACTGCTTTCTGATACGCCTGCACCGCGGGCTCGAACTGTTTCTTTGAAAACAGCGCTGCACCCAGGTTGCTGTAGAACGAAGCGGCATTTCCATCGAGCGCGATCGCCCTACCGTATTCCTTCACCGCTGCCCCATACTTCCTCCTCTCGTAATACACCACGCCCAGATTGTTATAGGCGTCAGCGAACTTGCGATCGGCTTTGATCGACTGCTCAAACGTCTTCTTCGCCTCGCCATAGCGCTGCATCATTAACTCGGTGATCCCGATCTTGTTCAGAATTCGCGCCGATTTCGGCTCCTTGCCCAGCGCTGCGCGATAGTAGTCCATCGCATCCAGATAAAGCTTCTCCGTGCGCAAAAGGTCCGCCTTCTCCTCCAGATCAGCGACCGTTGCGTCAGCTTTCGGAGGATCCACCGAACGGATCAATGGGGGCGCGATCTGCACTTGCTCCGAATGCGAAACCTGCGCCAAAGATGTGAGAGAAAACTCAAGAACAACAACGGTGAGGAGAGAGACGAAAACCAGCGAACCCTTACGGTCGACAGTCACGGGGCACCCCCAGCTTCTTACGCGTATTTTGGCACAGTTTGGGCCGTCCGGCTAAGATTTTCCCCTTCGATGGGGGCCGAGAACTGTCCGAAAGGCCTATCAATGAGGCGCCGGCGGCGGCGGTCCACTGTCTGCTGGTTTAGACACCGGGGCTGCGTTTTTGTCATCCTTAAAGATTCCGGCGATTTTGCCAAAAAATCCCTTCTTTTTCTTTGCATCCTCAGGATTGTTTGGATCCGCATTGGCTACCGGCTGGGCTGAAGTCTGCGGCATGACTGGCTTGTCGCCACCGCCGAAAATCTTGGAAAGAAACCCTTTAACTCCTTGCTGCGACTCGCACGTATCGTGCGGCTCGGTCCCGGCCACAAATGCGGTCGTATAGTCATCCGTGCATTTCGGCGTAGCCAACAGGTTCGTGGACTTATCGAGTTGCACGTCAACTACCCCCGCAGGTTGCGTAAATGGACGCATGTCCGCGTACTGTGGCAGCACCGACGCTTCCTTCATGAACTCCGTCCAGATCGGTGCCGCCGTCATTGCACCGCTCAGCCGCAGGTCGCTGTAGTCGTCGAATCCAACCCACACAATACACAGCAGATTCGACGTATACCCTGCAAACCACCCATCATGAGAACTGCCGGTCTTCCCTGCCGCTGGAGGCGTAAATCCGCGCAGCCGGACTGCCGTGTATCCCAGTCCATTGTTGATCACGCCTTCCATCATGTTCGTCATGACGTAGGCGATTCGCGGATCCATCACCTGCCGCTGATCGGTGCTGTAGTTCGAGATCACATCGCCCCTGGCGTTCCGGACCGACCTCAGCAGGATCGGCGACAGCCGGACGCCGTTATTGGCGAACACAGTGTAGGCTCCGCTCATATCCAGCGGCGAAGCGTCGTACGAACCCAGAGCCATCGCCGGAGTCGCTTTCACCGAAGCAATACCCGCCGACTTCGCCAGGTCCGCGACTTTGTCGTACCCCACTTCCTCAGCGACCTTCACGGTCGCGTTGTTCAGCGACATCGCCAGCGCGTACCGCAGGGTCACATCTCCGTGATATTCCTCTTTGTAATTCCGCGGCTCGTAAATCGAATCCCCGTACGCAAATGTCGAAGGCTCATCGGTCACTGTCGAGGCTGGAGTAATCACGGTTGGCGATCCATCCAGCGCCGTATTCATCGCTGCCGCATACACAAAGGGTTTGAAGATCGATCCCGTCGGGCGCTTTGCGACGGCATGATTCAACTGGCTCCATCCGTAATCGCGGCCACCCACCAGTGCCAGCACCGCACCTGTGTGCGGGTCGATGGCCACCAGCGCCACCTGCGCCTGCGGACCGGGCTGCACCGTCGTCTCAAATTTCTTTCCGACCTTTATCTTCTTTGTGCGCAGTTTCTTGACCTGCTCATCGACCAGCTTGATTCCCATCTCCACCGACTGCGCCGCGGCCTTCTGCAAGTCTGGATCCAGCGTCGTATAGATTCGGTACGACGAATCGTTCAACTCGCTCTCGCTGAATTTGTTGATGAGCTGGTCCCGCACCATGTCGACAAAATATGGAGCATCGCTTGCTTCCACGTTCGGAGGCGCCAACTTCAGCGGCGTGGCTTTTGCCCTGTCCGCCTGGTCCTTGGTGATCGCATGCGACTCGACCATCGAATCGAGCACTAGATTCCGGCGTTCCAGTGCGCGTTCCGGATGCCGGTATGGGGAGAGCCGGCTCGGCCCTTGAATAATCCCCGCGAGCAACGCCGCCTCAGGCAGGCTGATCTCGTTCAAATCTTTGTTGAAGTACGCCCGTGACGCTTCCGCGAATCCACTAATTGCAAACGATCCTCTCTGCCCAAGGTTCACCCAGTTGGCATAGAACTCGAAAATCTGTTGCTTGGTGAATTTCTGCTCGAGTTCTTCGGCAATCAGCATTTCCGTCAACTTGCGCTTGATTGACTTTTCCGGGGTCAGAAAGAAACCCCTCGCTAACTGTTGCGTTAGCGTAGAGCCGCCCTGCGCACGCTTCTGACGGATCACATCCTCCCAAACGGCCTCCACGGTTCGAACGAAATTGATGCCGCTGTGCTCGAAAAACCGCCGGTCTTCAATGGCGAGCGTTGCTTGCACCATCACGGGAGGAATGTCGCTGTACTTCACCAGTTGCCGCTTCGATCGCTGTTCCGCGTTGAACAGCGCCGTCACCAGCTCAGGCTCCAGTTCGTACGCCGAAAGATCGGTCCCGCGGCTCGTGATTTGGCTCACCTGTCCACCTTCGATGCTGATGCGAGCAGGCTCGGGCGCATGATACGACTCCGGGCCCGGGGTTATCTCAATTCCTCCCTTCACCAGATGGAATGTGCCCAGCTTTGAGTCGCCCTCTTTATCGGAATATCCTGCCTGCCGTAGCTCGGTCGCGACCTCTTTCGCCTCAATCTTCTCCCCGTCCCGCACTACGCGCGGCAAGGCATAGATTTTCGCCGAATTGGCGAAGACTGGTGTCTTGAACCGCTTCTCGATGATCCGGTCGTATTTGATGTAGAAGTACGAAAAAACGATCGTGAACGACACAGCTAGGATGAGAAACGCAACCAATGCTGCCCGCAACACAGGGTCGCGCGGCAGACCGCGCACTTTCGCCCCGCCCTCGCCACCTCTTTTCGGAATTCTGATCTTGATTGCCAAGGTTCGACTCTACGCCCGGATTCTATTCAGACGATGGGACCGGGTAAAAGGTTTCATGCACTCTCGCGCCGCCACCCTTATTCCCGTCATTCCGACACGCGATGCCAGCGAGCAAAGAGGAATCTGCTTTCCGATGCCTCTATTGTACCGCCCATCAATCAAACAAAAAGAGACCCGCGGTACACGCGGGTCTCCAACTCATCCAATAAGTCATTCAGCCTACGGAGCGTCCGCTACGGCCCAGAAGCCCGGGGTCGCAATCGTCAACGTTCCCGCCGGTTGTGTCAGCACGCCTCCCGATCCAACGGAAAGAGGAGCGATCTGTGTCGTGATCTGATTTGTGCTCGTATCCAGATAGCTGCCGTAAACGAACAAGAGGGCTCCGCTCTGGTCCAGTTGCCCCCACGAGCCCGACCCGACCTGACTGAATGGGGATCCACCGTCCGCTACCAGCGTTCCCGCGCCATTAATGGTGTAGCCTTCTACCGGATTGAATGCCGTCTCTGTATCATTGAACCCAAACGAATACACCTGCGCTCCGCCCGAGTTCTGCTGCACCGCAATGCTGAAAGGCGCATACACTGTCGACTGCTTGACTACTTGCGTAAGAGCTCCAGTAGTTCCGATGCTGAATACATATAAGTTGTCATCGTCGACACCGGCAGACGGCACTGTCTTTCCGGTCGTTCCGATCATGAACTTCCCACTCGGCTCTCCCTTGATCTGCCACATAGGAAACGCGAACGGGCTGCCCACTACTGCCGTCAACGAACCGGTGCTTCCGATCTGGTAAGCCGCCACTTCTGAGCCTGTGTGGTTGCCGCTGTTGCCGTTTACCACATACAAATACTTTCCCAATCCATCCGTGCCCAGATTCATCGGTGTGAATCCCAATGGCAGGCTGAGAGGCGACCCTGTTGCCGTTGTCAGAATCCCACCGCTCCCTATCTGATAAACATAGATCTGCGACGTGATCGCATCGGAAATGAATAGGAACGCCCCCTTGGGATCAGTGGTGATGTTGTCCTGTCCAACGCTTCCTATGAACCCGTTCAGGAAAGGCGCGGTATACGGGCTGCCGCTGACCGTAGTCAAACTTCCACTCGAACCAATCGTCCAGCCAAACAGTTGTTCGGTTCCTGCGAATCCTGCATACAAATACTTTCCCTGAGCCACCACCATGCCCACGCCACCCTGATTCACCGGAACGCTCGGCGCTGAGTAGCCGGTAATCGGGGCAAATGAACTCGTCGACGTCACCAGCGAGTAACCGTCGATCGTTCCAGTGGTCGCGCCAGTTGCGCCCTGATCCACAGCGTAGACGAACGCTGACGCAGAACTCGTGCCACCACTCTGCGACAGACCGCCGCTGCCATTCGATCCACAGGTCGTGTTGCCAAACCCAGTGTGACACACATAATGCCCACAGCCGGCGAGCCACAGCGTTGCCAGCAGCAAAAACGCAGCCGAAAGAACTCGATCTTTCATAGTCATGAACCGCCTCCACCTCAAATCCAGCTTTCCTAGCGCCGCTACGCCGCTCCAATGCCCCAGCTGCCAGAGCAACTTCTTGTGAAGAGACTCCTGCCACCCGATTCTTCGATGTTAGGGCCCTGCGTAACCGGTAGACAACGTTACGAATGTCACTGTCCGTGACGAACGATCTGCAACTGCCTTCTTACACCTCTGAGAGTTCGCGCCGACTGTTCCTCCGATGATCCTAAGAGGACCGACATCGCTGAAAAATAAAAGACCCGCAATAACCGCGGGTCTTAGGGCTTTTCGGGTAATCGATCTCTACGGCTCGTCGGTCACGGCGAATGTAACTCCCGCCGACCCGGTGGGCGGCAGACCGCTACTCAATCCTCCGGTGCTAGATACCGAGATAGCTAACAACCCCGCCGCTGGTTGGTTCGTCTCCGACCCCTCAGCGAAGATGTACTGCCCGGTCTGATCGAATTTGCCAAGGCCCGACAAGAACGTCGTGGATGGCATCGGACTGGTTAGTGCTCCCGTCGAAGCGTTGAATGAAAAGCTGACGATGGGCTCCGCCTGCGTTGCAGAAGTAGACAGGTCATCCAGGTTAAACGTGAACACCAACGTTCCAGTGGGGCTCACGACGATGTACGACGGCGTCTCGGGAGTATTCACCACCGTGGGCTGCGCCGAGAGAGCACCGGACGTCCCGATCGTGAATACATACACATTGTTGTCGAGTGTGGCGCTCTGCGCTCCATTGCTCTCCGTAATTCCCAACATGTACTTCCCCGTCGGCTCGCTTGCCAGCATCATCATCGGAGAACTCACCGCTCCCACGCTCGTGAGGACTCCGCTGGTCGAGTCGTAGGAATATTCCGAAATATTCGTGCCGTCCATCGCGTACAGATACTTCCCGGCTCCGTCCGTTGACATCTGTACTGGTTGTCCAATTCCGCTCGGGAACGGCGACCCGTTTACCACGGTCACTGCTCCGCTGGTCGAGTTAACCGTGAGCGCATAAACTCCAGACGCCGTCCCTACAAACAGGAACTTCCCAGACGGATCCGCTGCAATCGGCGATGACACCAAAGATGGCAAATTCAACGAGGTCGTTGAGGAAACCGACAATGCGCCGGTCGTCGCATCGATGGTGTAGCCGTGAAGACTGCCATCGGAATAAGGCATGTAGAGATACTTCTTGTTCACGATCACCATACCCCCGTCATAACCCTTAAGGACAAGAGTCGGAGGAGCAACCCAATGCGGAATTGGCGCGAAGGTCCCGGAATTGTTCAGGTCCAACGCCACAGCCGCCATCTGGCCCGCGTGATCGTCCATGAAATACACGAATGCTCTCTGGCTGGAGCTTCCGTTCTGGCTGCTGCTGTTTGATGCACATGTCGTGTCGCCAAAGCCTGCGCCGCAAACATAGTGCCCACATCCCGCCAGCCACATGGTTGCCCCAAGCAACGCTACAACCCCTAGCGCCCGAACCTTCACCGTCATAAACTGCCTCCACCTTCGTATCTGCTCGTCCCGATCGAAACGGACACTCCGGCTCGTCCGTTCACCTCTGCCCAATACACGATCAGAATGTGAGTGATTTAGGAAAGTCTGGATCGGCCCTGTACAACTGCGCGAAAACACCCTTTCCCACGCCGATGCTAGGCCGCTCGTAATCTCACGACAAGGTTACGAACGTCATTGGCCGCCTCCAAAGTGCGGCTTTTGATGACCTTGCCCATGCCCCGCGCGCGCTAAGAGCCGACTTTGAAAGGTACCTACCGGCTCGTGGCGGTGAAATGAAAAATCAATGAAAATCCCGGTAAGACCACGCGCGAGCGATACTTCGCCACCAAGAAAACTTTGGGATTCTCCGCCGTCCCCGACCGCTGAACCAGAATCTGATTCGGCCCAAGCTGAATTTCGTGGCCTGCAGCGCGCCGAATGACAGCATCGCGTAAATCATTATCGGACGACTGTGCCAGTAGCCCAACTCGCAATCCGCCCATCGCCGCGATATCTTTCAAATCGTCCCTGAATTCGTAATTGGCAAATTCACAGGAAGCAAGTTGCCACGCGGTGCTCATCACCAATGCGAACAAAAGAAGGCCGACGATAACTTTGATTTTGCCCACGACAAATTCCTACTAAGCACTACATTCGCTGGGCTGAGTGTTGAAAAGGAGTGCCAGTGTGCTACATGCCCCGATTTCCGCTGGATGGCGTGAAATGCAACGCGAAAGAATATCCCGGCAGGCTTACAGGCACGCTGTAATCGGCGGCTACGTATACTGCCGGCGCGCCGGGCGTTCCAATTCGCTGCACTGTGATCTGTTCCGGGGCCAGTGTGATTTGGTGTTCCTGCGCCTTCTTTACGACCGAATCGATGATCTCCTGGTCCGACTCGTGCGGATTGGCGCCGCCCACCATCGCGATGTTCCGCAGATCGTCCTGAAAGGAATAATTCGTCAACTCAGGCGGAATGATCTGAAAACCCGCATAAACCAAACCGATGATAACCAAAAAACCGGCGATCGCTTTTACTGTTCCCATGTCCCACAATTCTGCTCAGCAGGACGCAGATATCTGTTCACGACGCCCGGCCAAGCACTCCCTGAAGATGTTCGACTATCGCCGAAATCGTAACATCGCGTACCTCGCGAGTCTCGCGGAAAACGACCTCCACGGTACCTTCGGTAACTTTCTTTCCTACCGTGATTCTAAAAGGTATACCCACCAGATCCGCGTCCTTGAACTTGACTCCTGGCCGCTCATCCCGGTCATCCAGCACCACATCAAAGCCCGCGGCTTCGAGACGCTTGGCAATGTCCTGTGAGGCGTTCTTCACTGCCTCATCCTTCACGTTCACGGGAGCCACCACAACTTCGAACGGAGCAATTGCCACCGGCAGCCAGAATCCATTCTCGTCGTTCCCCTGTTCGACCGCCGCCGTCAGAATGCGCTCAATTCCAATCCCATAGCACCCCATGATCGGCATCACTTCCTTGCCGTTCTTGTCGAGCACACGCGCTCCCATCGACTCCGAATAGCGATATCCCAACTTGAAGATGTGCCCAATCTCGACCGCAGTATCAATCCGCAGCGGCCTTCCGCAATTCGGACACCCTTCCCCCGCCGTCACTGCCCGTAAATCCACGTACGCCGTGGCTTGAAAGTCCTTGCCTGGCGTCAGGTTCTTCAAGTGGTAGCCCTCTTTATTCGCGCCCGCGATCAGATTCGCCCGGCCCTCCAGCGCTTTGTCCACGAAAAGATACGGACGAGCTTCGTCATCAAGACCTCTCGCCCAGTCGATCCCAACCGGCCCAAGATATCCCGCCGGGGAATGAAACAGGGCGCGGATCTCTCCCTCTTCCATCGGACGCGTCGCCGCCGCAACCGTCGCATTGAACTTGGCCTCGTTCAACTGATGATCGCCGCGCATCAGCACCACAACCGGGCGCAATTTCTTCTTTCCCTTCCCGTCGACCTCATCCGCCATATATGCCAGGGTCTTAATCTTGTTCTTGGGAGACACACCCAGAAACTTCGCTACCTCCTCAATCGTCTTCTGCCCCGGAGTGTGCACCTCCAGCGGTTTTCCATCGCCCTCTGCCGCGAGATCCGCCACGCTTTCCAGCTTCGAAGTCGCCTTCTCCATGTTCGCCGCGTAGTCGCATCCGTCGCAGCTCACAATCTGGTCCTCGCCCGCCGGTGTCCGCACCATGAACTCGTGCGACTCCTTGCCGCCCATCGCTCCCGAATCCGCCTCCACCACCATGTACTTCAGCCCGCACCGGTCGAAAATCCGGCGGTACGCCTCGTAATGTTTCTTGTAGGAAATGTCGAGACCAGCCGCATCGATGTCGAACGAATACGAATCCTTCATCATGAACTGGCGCACGCGAAGCAGCCCTGACCTCGGACGCGGCTCGTCGCGAAACTTCGGCGCGATCTGATACCAGATCTGCGGTAACTGCTTGTAGCTGCGCAAATCCTTCAGCGCAATCGATGTCATGACTTCTTCTTCGGTCATGCCCAGGCACATGTCTGCGCCCTTCCGATCTTTGAGCCGGAACAGGTTCTCGCCCATCAGCCCCCACCGCCCCGAGGCCTCCCAAAGCTCACGCGGATGCAGCGCCGGGAGATAAAACTCCTGCCCGATCCGGTCCATTTCCGCGCGAACGATCGCCGTGATTTTGTTGAACGACCGTGTCCCCAAAAAGAGGTAGGAATAAATCCCCGCGGCAAGCTGCCGGATGTACCCGGCACGCACCAGAAATTTATGCGAAGCCACCTCGGCATCTGCAGGCGCTTCGCGCAATGTAGGAATAAATAGTTCTGACCAACGATGCATAGTTTTTGAGTTCCGAGTCCCGAGTAGCGAGTACCGAGAGACAGGCACAAGCCCGATTCAAAGGGGAATTTGCTATTTTACGACACCGTTAAGGGCTCTCAGAGAAATGCCGACTCATCGCCATGAGATCCTTGCGGCAAATTGTCGCTCCGGCGTGATCCTGTCCAGAGGGGCATTTCAGGCGAAGCAACGGATCTCGCGCGGGTCGGGACTGAGCACTGGCCAATGGGCATTGAGTACTGGGCCGGCGCACTAAGCAGCCAGTTGCTTCAGAATCTCTTTGCCCAGCTTCTGCGCTTCCCCAAAAAACTTCTGGTACTCCACAAACAACCGGTTCAGCTCCAGCGACTTGTCCGCAGTCAGCTTTTTGCGCAAAATCATATCCCGAATGTGCACGGGATTGGGCAACGTCGCATCTTCGGTAAGCTCTTCCAGCGCGGTACTAGGATCGTAGTGATACATGGAAACCTCACTCAGAAATTGAGAGATCGGGCGGTTGAGTGATCGAAGGCAGAACAGTGGGCTTCCAATCGCACAATCTCCCGATCGCCTAATCACTCAATCCTAGACCAGTTCGGTGGTCCACAAATCATGTAGATGCACAATTCCCTCTAGCTTCCCAGTCGAATCGACAACCATCAGCGACGTAATCTTCTTCTCCTCCATCAGGGCTAAAGCGGTGGCTGCAAATTCCTCCTTAGCGATCGTCTTGGGAGATCTCGTCATCGCCTCCCCGGCAGTCAAATCCATCACGTCCTTGCCGCGCTTCTCGAGCAAGCGCCGCAAGTCTCCGTCACTGATAATCCCGACCAGTCGATCGCTCTCAATGACCGCTGTCACGCCCAATTTCTTCCGCGACATTTCATAAATCACGTCCAGCATCCGCGTCGAAGGAGTAACCCCAGGTACTGCATCACCCGTATGCATTAAGGATTCCACTCGGGCCAGCCGCTTCCCTAATGTCCCCCCCGGATGCAGGTTGGCGAAGTCCTCTTCCTTGAACCCGCGCCGCTCACTCAGAGTCACGGCTAACGCATCTCCTAACGCAAGCATCGTCGTCGTTGACGCCGTAGGCGCCAGCCCTAGAGCACATGCCTCCTGCGCAATCGAACAATCCAATGCCACATCCGCTGCCGAAGCCAAAGTCGAAATCGAACTGGCTGCCTCACCCTTCGCGCCTTTCGAAGGGTGGGAATCCCTGCTCGCTGAATCTCCACACACTGCATCTCCGGTCATGGAAATCAGCGGCACCCTTAGTCTCTTGATCGTCGCCAGCAGCGCCAAAATCTCCTCGGTCTCCCCGCTCGCCGACAACGCCAGTACCACGTCCCCGCGCACCACCATTCCCAAATCCCCGTGCAGAGCCTCCACCGGGTGCAGATACAGCGCCGGGCTTCCCGTCGAACTCAAGGTTGCCGCGATCTTTCGTGCGATCAGCCCGCTCTTCCCCATGCCCGTGACGACCACACGTCCCGCGCAGCAGAACATCAAATCGACAGCCCGCTGAAACGCCGCCGCCATCGGACCGGCAATCCGATCCGCCAGCGCACCTAGCGCCTCTGCCTCAATCCGCACCACGTTCTCGCCAATATTCTTCATTTCCAAAGTCGTTCCCCCGTGGTCCTCTGTGCCCCCTGTGGTGAAAGGGTTTGTGACGTAAGCGGATGCACGGAAAAGGAATGGTAACAAACCCAGCCCGGTCTCGCTCCAAAGTAACCTACCCGGCCCCCGTTCCCATCCCTTACGCTCGTTCCAAGAGCTAAAACCCATGCCTTATTCGTACGCCTATTTATCGCAAGGACAGCTCCACCTCAAACTGGGTGATGACCCCGTCCGCCCTATCGATAGCAAATTCGGAGAATCGGTCCGTGAGCGCGCCGCCCAAATTAACCACCGCAACTCGTGGAAAACGCAGGGCACCGGCGCCAAATTCATGTCCGGAGGTCTGCTCTGGGGACGCCAACCCGGAGACCCCTCTGACATTCGCATCGACATCACTGGAATTAGTCGCGGATGCAAGTCCGGCGAGTTCTTCTACAGCCTCTCGACCGAAGACATTGGCGGAGTCTTTCTGCTTCGTGACCACGCCAGCGACGAACTCCGCCTGCTCCATACCGCCGACTTCCGCGTGCGCCGCCTTGCCGCCGGGCCGGATCAAGATTCTCTCGCCTGCGTCCTCCATCGCAAAGGAGGGATCTCCTGCATCGCCGTCATGCGTTCCGACGGCACCGAGATGCGCGATGTCACCCAAGGTGACACCATCGACGACGCTCCGCATTGGGCACCCGGCTCCGCCCGCGAACTCGTCTTTCAATCCTCCGCCATCGGACGCAATCGCGCCGGATTCGCTGTGACCCAAGCCCCCTTCGCGATTCACAAACTCGACCTTGACGCCGGGACAGTGACCACGCTCGCCGAGGATCCAAAATTCGATCTGCTCATGCCGCAGCTCAGCACCGACGGATCCCTTTATTACGTCCGTCGTCCCTATCGCGACCCCAATGAGCCGCCCGGCCCCTTGCGCGCTGCGCTCGATCTTGTGCTTCTGCCGTTCCGTTTGCTCTTCGCAATCTTTCAGTTCCTGAATTTCTTCACCGTGCGGTACACGGGAAACACTCTGACCACGACGGGCAATGCCCGCCAGAAACATGCCGACATTCGCAAGATGATGGTCTGGGGAAATATGCTCGATGCCGACAAGGCGGCCAACCGCGCCGACGACGGCACGCCTGCACTCGTACCGAAGTCCTGGGAACTCGTCCGCCGCCATACAAACTCTAACGCAGAAGAAGTCGTGGCCAAAGGCGTACTCTGCTACGACCTCTATCACGACGGTTCCGTCCTGTATTCGAACGGCAGCGGAATCTATCACGTCGATCAGAAGGGATCGACCGAGCGCCTCGCCAAAGACGGCCTCATCGAACAGATCGTAGCCGTCGAAGAATAAACAACATTTAACGAGGAACCATGCGGGGACAGCCGCCTCGGCTGTCCGCCAGAATCCTCATCGCGAATCCGCAAGCCCGCCAGCGAGCATCATCGAAGAGTTTTGGAGCCATGCCCAAGGTCCGAAGGCCCAAAAGCCCGAAGGCCGAAGCCTAGAAATGATCCCCATCCACCCGCGCTGCCAGTTCCACACGCGGTTTCTGACCCAAAATCGCCAACCCGCGGGCCTGGATCAACCGATCCCATGGCCCCGCCTGCCAGTTGTCCCTTAGCCTTTCCGGATGCCTCCATGGCGGCAACGTAATCATTAGATTCCGCGCCGTCGCATGCACGTAGGGTTCGTACATCGACCGCAGCTTTGCCAATTTCTCATGCGCATACTCGTCGCTCCGAACCTTCAACCCTGCTCCCTCAAGCGTCGAACGCAAGCCCTCGTACTCCTCGTCAGTCAACCGCTGCGGCGTCGCCGGGTCGTATCTGGCATTCACCACCTGTGCCAAATCCACTGCCGCATGCCGCGCCATCGCGAATGTCAACTTCGCCTGCCCCGGATGCACTCCCTCAATCCCGATCAGGACCAGCGAAGAAACATCCAGCATCGTCGTCAGAGCGCCCAGCCACGACTGATTACTGTGCTGCGACCGGAAAAATGTCAGCACCGGATAGGAAATCTGCGCCTCCAGCAGCTCCGCCGCCCATCGCTCCCAATCGCGCAGGACCTCATCGAGTACTGACTGGCTCACACCTCCGTCTTCCGTTCGTCCTGCCAGTCGCACCAATAACTCCGCAGCCGACGGAGGCGATCCCGCCCGCGCATCGAGCATTGATATCTGAACCTCTCGACGTGAAAATGCTGAGTACACCACGGGGATGTAACCGATCACAACGCCGAGAAATGCAAATCCCATCCCGGCTTCAAATACTGAAAGCGCCCGGGCGGCCGGTGATGTCGGAATAATGTCGCCATATCCCAGCGTGAAAAAAGTCTCCCCGCTGTGATAAATGATCTTGCCGAACGTCAGGTGCTCACCGTTCAGTTGCTCGTGCCCGCCAATCCCGTACTGAATCAGCCCAAATCCAAAGATGAGTCCTGTCGCCCAGAATCCAAGCAACAAAATCAACGAGAGCGGCCCGAAGTAGCCCAGGAAATTCTGCTGTCGCGAAGGCTTCTTGATCCGCCGCGCAATTCCTCGCCATGGGATCCACGTCCGCCGATAGAAATAGGCGGTCAGCTTGAAATTCCGCAACACCCGCCGCGGCAGCACGACTGTCTCAAAAGCATCCAGCAGCACCACCCAAATGATGGCGATGCCAAATACAACAGCGACAATGTGCACGTGCGAACTCATCCGATTAACAAACCGATTACAGCAGTTCTCTCGCTATCACTCTTTGCAACGGCAATGTCATGCTGAGCGAGGATTGAGCTTCGCAAAGCGAAGCTCAAATGCCACCGAAACCGTATCCAATTCTGTGGGCAAAACATCGGATAGCGTCTGATCTAGATGCGCCGGAAAGCTTACCAGATTCGCACGAAGTCGATCATTTTCCGCTGGGCTGATTTCACGCGTGTTGCGAGAGAAATGAGGGACAGGTTGGTTGCGCTCTAGTCTTAAGAGTCCAAGTTCGACCGTTGGGTTCTCAGGACTGAGGGTGCCCGTCCGCGCCTCTACTGCGGCGGCTGCGCGGGAGCGCTCTGCGTGGTGGAGCCTGCTGGAGGCTTGGTTGCATCCGTCGCCGGTTTTTTCGTCGTCTTTTTCTTCGCGGGCTTCTTCGGCGGTTCAGTATCATCCACCACAACTTTCTTCGGGGGCGCCGCCTCCGCTGCGGCCTGTGCCGTCTTCAACGCGGCACTCAACCGAGTAATCTCCGTCTCTTTCAAGGCCGCGAGATTTTCGATTCGCTCCGCCAGTTGTCGGCGTGATCCCTCAAATCCGTTCAGATCGTTCGACAGTGCCTGCAGGTCGTCCTTCGATCCAAACGCCCCCGCACCCTCCACCACACCACCTAACACGTCATACAGCGCATCAAGGTTGCGGTAGAGCTTAAACGTGGTCGGCAGATCCTCTGGTGCGTTACGCAGCTGGCTGATGATCTCCGGCAGCGCTCCCTGCAGATTTCGCTGGATCGAATCCACATTCCCCAGCGCCTGCCGCTTGTACGATCCGTCTGCCTTCCACTTTTCGATCCTCAGCTTCACCAGATCGGCCTGCGTATTCTTGGACGTCGCTTCGAGCTGTGAAAGCAAACCATTCAGCTGGGTCACCGAAGCGTAAGAAACAGGCTGCCCCTGGCCACCATTGGCGGGAGCCGCGGTCGGGGCAGGCCCCGTTTGTCCCATCGCCGCCACGATGAAACCGAGATACAAACCGGGAGAGATCAGAAAGTTCCGTTTCATTGGTTGGACGTTCGTATTCGCGCCCATCAGAATACTACAAGCCCCACCTTACCGTGGATCAAGTCTATTCCTGACCTAACGAATCATGCGCGGCCAAGGCTCTTCCTCGGACAGACATCCCCCAAATGTGACATTCGACTCGCCTCACCATCAGGGCGATAATTAAGGGGAATGTTTTCCGTCCGCAGCATCGCCACACTAACCCTCGCTTTTTTGCTGACGATTCCCCTGCTGGCCCAGGAGACGCCTCGCCGCCTGATCCTTAAAGACGGTTCATACCAACTCGTCACGAAATATGAGGTCAAAGGAGATCGCGTCCGCTATTACAGCTCCGAGCGGGAAGAATGGGAAGAACTCCCCAATTCATTGGTCGACTGGCCAGCCACCGAGAAATTTGAAAAAGATCGCGCTGCCGCGGCTTCCACTCCTGAAGCTGTTCAAATCGATAAGGAAATTGAGCACGAGCGCGAACTTGAACAGACCGAACTGCCGCAGGTTGCCCCCGGACTGCGTCTTCCCATGGACTCAGGCGTGTTTCTGCTCGACAATTATCAGGGACAACCGCAGATTGTTGAGATCAATCAGACCGCCGGGGACGTCAACCGCAATACCAAATCCAATATCTTCCGCGGCGCCATTAACCCCGTTTCATCGCTCAAGCAGACGATCGAACTCGAGGGCGCGCACGCCACGGTCCAGTCTCACGTGACTGTTCCGACGTTCTACATCAGGATCGACGAGACTTCGGATCAAGCTTCGGATAAGCTGGCACCCGCTGCGTCCTCGCATCCCGCCCAACCCCAGCAACCGCAGCAGGCCATCGTTCCCTTCGACCGCTTTCGCATCCTGCGCGTCGAAGTCAAAGGCAACAAGCGCATCGTAGGAGACATCAAGCGCCAGGTGACGGGCAAGATCACACGCGAGCAGCACCAGATCAAGAGTACGATAATGGACATCCGTGGTGGCTGGCTCAAACTATCTCCTAGCGAGAATCTTGAGCCGGGTGAATACGCGCTCGTGGAGATGACCGAGAAGGAAGCGATGAATCTCTACATATGGGATTTTGGCGTCAATCCCAGGGCTGCTGTGAATCCCAACCCCTGGAAACCCGACGTAAGAGCAGGGACTTCCTCCAGTTCGAAGCCGGATACGAAATGAGATGGGGTTCCAGCGTTCGACTCAGACCTCGCACCCAGAGTTTGGACGAAGACTTTGAAAACGCCGTTCAAATATGAGGACAACAGCGCCAAGATGGGCGGAGATCTGCCGCCCCGAGAAGAGGACTCTACTCCTTCAACATTCCCCGCTGCGCAATACCGATGTTATCCCGTGTCGAATTCTTCACCATGTACATCATTCCGTCAGCCTGCCGGATTACGTCATGCGCTGAGCGCGCGTCATGCGGGTACGTCGCCACTCCAATTGATGCCCGCACATTGAGATTCAGCCCTTCTTCGCGGCAGAAAGCACTCGCCCGCAAACCGTCGCGCAAGCGCTTCGCTACCACCAGTGCCTGATCTTTCCCCGTCTGTGGCAGCAATACTACGAATTCATCGCCGCCATAGCGGAACGCAAAATCAATCAACCGCAGCTGCGCTTTGATCAGATATCCGATCTCGGCCAAGAGCTTGCTTCCAATCAGATGCCCGTGGGTGTCGTTCACCGTCTTGAAGTGATCGAGATCGATGAACAGAATGCTGAATTCATAGCCAAAGCGCGAAGACCGGTACACCTCAGTCTCCAGCGTTTTATAAAGGTGACGCGCGTTGTAGAGACCTGTGCAGTCATCCGTAATCGTCAGTTCCTGGATCTTTTCGACCCACTTGGCATTCTCAATCGCGATCGCTGCGTAATCGCACAACGACTGCAGGAAGAAGAGCTCCGGCTCCTTGAAGCGCTCCATGTCGACGTTCACCAACTGGATCACGCCCAGCACGCGCAGCTTCGAGCGCAGTGGCACGCAGATCACCGACCGGGTCTCCCACTTGGTGGCATCATCGACCCGGCTCGCGAAATAGGGATCGCTTCTCACATCGGGTACAACCCGCGCTTCGCCGTGTTTCGCCACCCACCCGGCGATGCCTTCACCAACTTTCAGACGCACATTCTTGAGCGCCTCAGCCTTATCGCCCACCGCGATGGCGAAGTACAACTCGTCATGGCCTTCATCCACCATCAACAGCGACCACGTGTCGGGACGGAAATATTCCGCCATTTTTTCCATAATTGTCTGCAGAATGGAATCGAGGTCGAGCGATGACGTGAGCGCCTTGGCCACGTCGTGGAAAATCGTCAATTCCTGGCTCTGCCGAGTCAATTGAGTGCCGGCCTCAGGCATGGATATCCCGTCATTCCTCACAGATAAGGGTGGCGTTGAAAAATTATACGGGTCACTTTCGTCCATGGGCAACGAACGTTGGTAACCCGTACCCCTAACGCCAACTACCTAAAGGAGTTCCGGTGTGGTCCTCGCTGATGACCCTTTCCCAATCCTCGGCGTGGCGGAGGTTTTATAATCACCCGCAATGAAAATTCTGATGATCGCTCTACTGCTCGCACCAGTTCTGGCTCAAAAAGCGGACCCACATTCCATTCCCGCGATTGACGCCGGCATCGGCCCCTGCACCGCCGACTTCACCGTCACCGATAGCGGCAACAAACCGGTGTACGCCGCGAAGGTCAAAGTCCACATCGCCTACGGATTCGGCGGGTTTCATAAGCTCGACCTGGAAGTCGGCACAAATGTAGACGGCAAAGCTCGCTTCACCGGACTGCCAGACCGCCTCAAGCAAGGACTTTTGTTCGAAGCCTCCGAGAATGATCGCACTGGGGAGGCTTTCGACAACACCTCGAAAACTTGCCAGGCCCAATTTCCTATCACTCTGCGACAGCCGGTTACGCCTCCTCAATAGAGTCAACGCCTACAATTCGGGCGAAGGGCGAAATGCAAACAACGTGAATTTCGGCGGCATTTCTAGAAGTCCGCTGGCTTCGTGAGGAGCGAACCCTCGTGTCAGCTGCTCCTGAGCTTTGCCCTTCCGGCAGATGAACGCTGACACAGTTACCCTCCCCCTGACCTCTCGTCCCGTAGCGCTCTCATCCCTGTTGTCCTATCATGGTCTCGAATATCACTCCTGCAGGTTCCATCACAGTGGGCGAGTTTGGGAAAAAATTCCGCAAGGCGCGCGAGTCTAAAGAGCTCACGCTCGAAGCTGTTTCTAACGTCACAAAGATCAGCGCGCGCATGCTGCAAGCCATCGAGGAAGAGGACTTCGACCGGCTGCCCGGCGGCGTCTTTAATAAAGGCTTCATTCGCGCTTACGCCAAACATCTCGGCCTCGACCCCGAAATTGCCATCGCCGAATATCTGGACTGTCTCCACCATACGCAGGTCGACTCTCAAGAAAGATGGGATTCTAACGCTCGTATGGCCCCTCGTGCCAAAGGCGCGGTGGCTACGAAGCCTGCGGCCAAACTTCAATCCGCAGTCGAGGTGGAAGAGGAACTACCCAATCTTCATCTGCCTCGCGCCGAAGACATACGTCCTGCGCGCAAGGAATATCTAGGCCGACCGTCGTCGCGAAGTCCATGGCCGATAATCTATTTGGTCGGAATTTTAATCGTCGCAGCTGTGCTTCTCTGGATACGACATTCGCGCGCTATTCATAACGCTGATGGCCAGCCTTCTGCGTCTGTGTCCGTGCCCGCGAACTCCAGTCCGGTTACGACTTCGTCCACTCCCGCGGCGCCCAGCACGACAGCCCGTCCGGCGGCACCGGCATCGCACCCGGCGGCGGTCACGCATGCAATGCCCGCCGTTTCCAATCTCGCTGCGGACGAAATAAAAAACACGAGCCGCGCCCAAGGTCAGGCACAAATCAAGGTGGAAAATAAAGAGGACGTCACGATGCGCTCATACGGCACTCCAATGGCGAAGACTGCTGAATCGTCAGGAGAAAATGTGACGCTCACCATTCGCGCTTCTGAGAATTCATGGATTTCCGTCACTGCCGATGGGCAACTCGTAACGCAAGAAATTCTTATCGCGCCTGCTCATCCGAAATTCCATGCCGCTCGCGAACTGGTGGTTCGCGTCGGCAACGCCGCCGGCGTCAGCTTCGTCTGGAATGGCGAGGAGATCCCAGCCCAGGGCGCCGAATCAGAAGCTAGGACGATGGTCTTCGACACACAAGGAATCCGAGATCCAACCGCCGATCAATCTGCTCACTAGCTCGGCGGCACGCGGAAGGATTTCCCCGCTGCATTACCACCCGCATCAACTCCCCATTACCCACGCCCGGTGCAGCATGCTGCCCCTGCTGGAACCTCTTTATCTAGCTCGCGCAAAATCCCCTCTAACGCAGCCAGCAAAGCGTCGCTTCCCTTATCGAGCCCGAGGTCCGCTTTATCGAGGAACCCAAATGCTCCATCTTTCCTGAGGCGCGCGGCATTTTTCTGCGAAAGTGCTGTGAACGCTACTACTGCAATCCCCGAAGTCACCGAATCCTTCTTCAGCGCCTTCAGTACGTCCGGGCCCGTCATCTTCGGCAGGAGCATATCCAGCAGGATGAGGTCCGGATGCTCCTTCCGCGCCAATTCGATCGCATGCATTCCGTCGGCAGCCGTACTCACTATGTAGCCCGCCCGCGCGAGGGCCCGTTGGGTCGCCATGCGCAAGAACTTGCTGTCTTCTACCAGTAGGATCTTTGTCATGCCTTCACATCTTTCGAATCTGAACTCGGGGACCCACCGCCGCGCCCGTATCTCCCTTACGGCAGGCTCAGAATATTTATCGGCAGAACTGTTCAGTCAGATGAGAAGCGAAGACGACAGAAGGTGAAATCTTTCTCAGAAGTACCGGCGGAAAAGAATTGAAAAGCGAACGGCGTCCCAGCGGGATAACACGCACTTCGGGGGATCGTTGTTTCAAATCAGCCACCAGGATCGTAATCTTTGCGTGACCTCTTTCGCCCACCTTCAATGAGCGCTTTTATTCCAGCCCTGCACGCGACCTTCAATTCCTGTTCATGCCCATCGGGTATCGCTCTTCCAATGAGCATCATTGCCGTCCCATGCAACAGCGCCCACATCTCCAGCGCAAGCGTCGTGTGATCCTCCGGAGCTCCACCCAATTCCTTCGCGGCCATTTTCTCGGCAAAATCGAAGTTGGGCCGCGACTCGCGGATGGGCCGTGGACCCTCACGACCCTTGGGCACGTTCAACAGTCGCGCCTCCTCGAAGAACAGGCAATAGTCGTTAGGGTTCTCAAGCGCGTAGTCCAGATACGCCTCGCACATGTCTTCGAGCGTTTCTCCCTGTTCAAAATGCTTGCGAACGCGTTCCGCGACTCGCAGCAGAATCCCCCGCACCAAGTCGTTACGGTCCTTAAAGCGGCGATATACCGCCGGAGTGTTTGTACCTGCCGCTCGAGCCACGGCCCGCATAGTGAGCGCCTTTGCTCCGCCACGTTTCCATAAAGCATCGGCAGCACGCAAAACTCGATCTTCGAGGCTCGGATCGGGGTGCCTTGGCATTGATCTCTCCGATTCGTTACCGGTGTTACCGCAACGACATTATCACTCGGCATTTATGTTGACATCGCATACATAATCAATACTGTAACTAGCGAAGTCCTCCCGCCATCCATCCCTCTGACTGTCAGGAAGCGGTTGCTGCCTTTGAAAGCGCCGGCCGCTTGGGTCTTCTCTGTCTAGTCGAATCTGCGCGTCCGTGATGAGAATAACGGGCTTACGTCTACATCGTACACAAACCAGCACAAAATACATGGACCGGGCTTGTGTGTATCGTACAGCGTCTGCCTAGTGTCGTTTCAGGGCGTTGCACGCTGGAGAGCGCAATTAATTGCTGACTAATCCCTGCCCCATAACCGGCCCGTTCGGATGGACATGCGACTCATCTAGCACTTGTCGCACCTTCCCCGCCAAGGTTGACGGTGTGAATGGCTTCGCCAGAAATGCGATCCCAGGATCGAGCACTCCCTGATGCACAATAGCCGAGTCCGTGTATCCGGACATGAAGAGCACCTTGGTCTTTGGCCTGATCTTCTGCACGCGGTGGGCTAGTTCGGGTCCGCTCACCTCTCGCATCACCACGTCTGCAAGTAAAAGATGGATCTCTCCGCCATGCTGCTTGCACAGCCGCTCCGCATCCTCTGCGTTCTCAACATTGAGAACAAGATACCCGCACGCTTTTAGGATTGTCACCGTTAGGTCGCGCACCTGTCGGTCGTCTTCGGCGACCAGAATTGTTTCACTCCCGCTGATCGTCGGTCTTTCATCCCGCCTCGGTGTGGTTTCCGCGACTTCATTCTCTACCCGCGGCAGGTAGACCTTGAATGTGCTCCCTCGACCGGGCTCGCTGTAGACCCAAACGTGTCCCTCGCTCTGTTGCACCACGCCATACACGGTCGCGAGGCCGAGGCCCGACCCTTTGCTTATCTCCTTGGTTGTGAAAAACGGTTCGAAGATGTGCGACTTCGTATTTTCATCCATTCCGATGCCAGTGTCGCTAATCGCCAGCATCACATAGCTCCCTGGCCGCACACCGGCGTGTTGCCCGGCATAAGCGTGGTCGAGTTCCACGTTTGCTGTCTCGATTGTTATAGTTCCGCTACCCGGCATCGCATCGCGGGCGTTGATCACAAGATTCAACAGCACCTGCTCCATCTGTCCAAGATCAGCCTTGATGAAACCCAGGGTCGCTTCTGCTCGTGTGACGATCTGCACGTTTTCAGGGATTAGCCGCCGCAGCATCTTGTCGACATCCGTGATCACTGCATTCAAATTGATGACGCTCGGCTGCAGCATTTGCTTGCGCCCAAACGCCAGCAACTGCCTTGTCAAAGCTGCCGCGCGATTACTTGCCGTCAAGATCTGGCCTGCGCTGTGATTCACTGCGTCCGGATTCGGGAAGTCGATCATCTGCTGCGCATAGCCCATGATAATGGTCAGTACGTTGTTGAAGTCGTGCGCCACTCCTCCCGCCAGTCTTCCAATGGCCTGCATCTTTTCCGCTTGCAGTAGCTGCTGGAATAGCAGCCGGTACCGTTCTTCCGAAGCCTGCAATGCCACCACACTCTCTTGCTGCCGATATTGGCTGATTGTCAGGTGCGCACCGTAACAAACCAGAGAAGTGATTACCGTGCCATACACGACGATGCGGTCATGATTCCCCGCACGCAGAGCGAGTGCCCAGACCGTCAGCGGCATAATTGCAAGCCCAACATTTCTCGGCAGGAAATTTCGCTTGTTCCATTCGCGCGCTGGCAATTCGCTAGTTTGTTGCTCGGGGGGCTCATATCCGGCAGCCAGAGTTGCCGCCACGATGAATGGCACGGTCCATGCCAGACTCGACCAACTTCCAGAGTTCGCATGGAAGAATGTCAGCGCGTAATCACCAATCCCGGCGGCTAGCGCGTACACGATGAAGTAAATCGACATCCGGCGGCACAGACTGCGCACCAGCACGGTTCGTCCCCAGTACGAACGCGCTACGAACGACGCCATGAGAATGAAATTGAGTACGTTCGTCATGCGCTGTTCCATAACTTCCAGGCTGTGCGGTCCCGCCTGCTGAGCACGCAAGAAGAGGAAATCGAAATAAATAAGGAATGCCACCGTCAGCATCTGCACGAAATCGAGCGAGCGTTGCCAGTCGAGTCCTGACGGATCTTCGCCCTCACGCAAGAACAGCGCCATCACGATCGGAGCGTCGTAACAAATGTAAAGAAATTGCGATACTGGCGACGCCGGCACTGGCGTCCTCAGCCAGTTTTCATAATAAGTCCAGATAATGTTGGAAATCCCGTAGGCCGAGTAGGAGATGGCAAACAAGCCCCAGAACGTTCGATCCGGCCCGCGGCCCCGCCACGAGGCGGCGACGCAGAATGCTGCTGCCGTGATACAGCACGCCACCTGCACGATGTTTGAGACCCACGCGCGCAGTGGCTCGCCAAGCAGCAGAAACGCGACGATCTGAATCGCCACTAGCAACCATGCAGCCGATGCGGCTCGCCGCCTCATATGTTCTATTCAGAGCACAGTTAGTGGCTCCCTATACCTCCCGGGCACGCACCACTTTCTTCCCAACGCGAAAACACTCACGTAAAGATCGCGCGCCGCTCCCTTGCTGAGGCGAATACTAGAGGTCCGTTACTTCCGAGTCAACTGACATCGCGATGGGAAAAAGCGAGAGTAACTCCTCAGAAAATCTCGCGCGACTTTGCAGCCAAGATTGGATGGAAGCGATTTTCGTTGAGATTAAGCAGTCACCGCTGCGTCGCCGTCGTCTAAAATCATGGAAGGCAAGTCAATCGAGTCAACGAAGGGGGCCAATGTCCGACGACTCCATCACTATTTCTCCCGGTCCGAAGTTCAAGACAGCCATGCTGCTGGCCATCGTCGCCGACGCACTGCAATTAGTAGTCTTTCCCGCATTTGTGGAAGGTGCACTTTCTCCCGCTGATGACCTGCTTGATCTTGGCATCGCCGCCATGATGGTCCGACTGCTCGGATGGCACTGGGAATTCTTGCCTTCATTCTTCGCAAAGCTAGTGCCCGGCATGGACCTTGTTCCATTCTGGACGCTCGCTGTTGCTAATGTCTGGCGCAAGACCAAGGCCAATGTTGTTGCCAGTGGCGTCCAAGAAGCGGATAAGAAATTTCTTCCCCAGTAAGACATATCAATGGCTTGCAATCAGTGGTGATTGAGGAGCAAGCTGCCACGGAGTTTGGGAATACGGTGTTTAAAGAGAATGGCGTAGAAGTGATTCCACCGCGCTTCATGTCACGTTGTGTCCACGGCTGGACACTTGCACCGGCACATGGAAAGTTGCTTGATGCGGGCCCTGACGTCTTCATCCCGGTTGCGTGTTCAGCGGTGAACTCACTTACTCGTCTCTCTAAACTCCTCGTCCATCCACTTCTTGAACGCATCGAGATTCTGCGGACGCCCGAGGAATCCCTTCACCAGTTCCGTCCCCGGTTCCGACCCTCCGGGTTCAAGTACTGTCCTCCGATATCTCATCGCTGCCCCGCCACCGAGCAAATTCGACTTATCAAACTGGCTGAAGAAATCCAGCGCGATCACTTTGTCGAGCACATAAGTGTAGTAGTTCGACGTGTATCCCATTAGATGACCGAAGCTGGCATACATGCGATTCCCTTCGACAAATGGATACGGATAAAACCGCGTGTAGTCCTCCCGCAGCAACGCGTCCAGATCGATCGTCTCCGGCCCGCGGTCGTGCACGTCAAGCGAGTAGGTCGAATAAAAGAGTTGACCCTGAGTCCACCCCGCGCGGCCAAACGCGCTCGCCCGGTTCATTCGATCAATCAGATCCACGGGCAGCACTTCACCTGTCTGATAGTGCTTGGCAAAGGAACGCAATATGGTCGGATCTCGGAAGAACTCCTCCAACATTTGTGAAGGCGCTTCCACGAAATCCTGCTCGGTCGAGAATCCAGTGATGCCGCTCCATTGTTGCTGCCCGCCAAGTATGTTGTGCATCAAATGCCCGAACTCGTGGAAGAACGTTACAACATCGTCATATTGCATGAGACCGGGGTCCCCTGCCTTGCCTCCCGCAAAGTTACAGATCAACACACCCTCAGGTAGTTGCTTGCCCTTGATGCCGGGCACGACCGGTGATGAGCTGAACCACTTGTCCTTTCCGTCCCGCGGATGCATGTCCAGATAAATGCGGCCAATCAGATTTCTACCATCAAACACATTCCATGCCGAAACTGAAGGATCCCAAACGGGCGCATCGGTCGCTGTCTTGAATGACACATGAAAGAGCTTGGCCGCCGTGTCGAGAATGCCTTGCTGCACGCGATCATAGGTAAAGTACGGCCGCACCGACTGCGAATCGAAATTGAAACTCGCGCGCGCGTACTGGTCCTC
>Ga0209168_10000088_pt1 | contig 104511 bp, 106 predicted proteins | sample Coa_R1_FD_187156 | JGI IMG/M metagenome (GOLD analysis project Ga0209168, IMG submission 187156) | Surface soil microbial communities from Centralia Pennsylvania, which are recovering from an underground coalmine fire - Coalmine... | ecosystem: Environmental > Terrestrial > Soil >...
AGGGACGCCGCGTCGTCGCCGTCGGGACGACGACCTTGCGCGCGCTGGAAGGCTGCGTGCACGACCGCGGGGCGCTCGTCGCGGGAAGCGGCGAGACGTCGATCTTCATCACGCCCGGCTATCGATTCGCCGTGGTCGATGCACTGGTCACGAACTTCCATCTGCCGCGCTCGACGCTGCTGGTGCTGGTGAGCGCCTTTGCGGGCCGTGAGCGCATCCTGCGCGCCTATCGCGAAGCCATCGCGCAACGCTACCGCTTCTACAGTTTCGGCGACGCCATGCTGTTGGAGCGCCCGTAGTCCGACTCGCCTGCGGGGGCGACGTGGATCGTACGCTCGCCGTCGTACCAGACGAGTCCCGGAGGTGCGCCATGCTGTTTGCGCACGCGCTTGCGCTTGGTGTAATCGACGGCAACGCTCGCGCTGGTGCGCGCTTTGGAATGCAGAGCTGCCAAACGCGCCGCCGCCTCAACGTCCTCTTCGCGCGCCGCGCTTCCGGGCGGTGTGCGCAAGATGACGTGGGCGCCCGGCACGCCCTTGGCATGGAACCAGAGATCCTCGGGTCCCGCGACGTCGAACGTCAGATACGCGTTCTCCGTCGGCGAGCGTCCGATCATGATGCGCGCGCCCGAGGGCAACTCGACCGTCAGCGGCCTGCGTTTGCGCGCGCCGTTCGGCCGCTCAGCGGAAGAAGGCGCGCGGCTTTTCGCTGCGCCGCGGCCCCCAGAGAGCGCCGCGATGGTGGCTTCGACGTCGGGCAGGTCTTCGGCCGCTACCCGTTCGACCTCCCAACGGAGCGCAGCCACCGTCTCGAGGCGTCGCCGCAGGTCCTGGAGGCGGCGCTCGATGTGCGGAAGCGACGACGCCAGCTTTCGATAGCGCGCGAAAAACGCGGCGGCGTTCTCCTTCGCGTCGAGCTCGGGATCGAGCGGAATCACCAGTTCCGGCGCCGAGGGCGGCACGAAACGCTCGACTCGCGGTGGAACGTCGGCGAGATGCGCGTAGAGCGCGTTGCCCCACGCTAGGAGACGTTCCCGTTCTTCGGCGGCGGAGAGACGCCGGCGCAACGCGTCCGCCTCCCGTTCGGCGCTCTCCTCGAGTTTCGCGAGCGCCCGCAGAGCGCGCTCGCGTCTGCGTTCCACCTCCGCGTCGAGGGCTGCGCGGCGCTCGCGCTCGTGGCTCTCGGCCAGCACGTCCAAGAGCGAGTCTCGCCGTTCGACGCGTGCTCCATCGTAGCCGGGCAACTCGACCGGATGAGCAGCAAGGATGCGTCCATCGCCGCGATCGCGGTACACGAGAATCGGGCGCGCGAGCAGCGCCGACGGGTCATCGATGAACGGTGCAGCCGCCGCCTCCAACGCCGCGCGATCGGGGCGCGCCGGGGGAGGCGGGGGCGGTTGATACCGGCGTCCCGGCAGCGCCTCGCGCACCTCATTCTCGGCGCGGGTGAACTGCCGCGCCAGCGCGACGATCGTCTCACCACGCAGCACCAGCAAGTTGCCGAAGCGCGGCACCAGCTCGGCCACGAGACGGGCCTCGCTCCGCACGCCGAATTGGCTGCCGCGGCCCAGCTCCACGATCAAGATGCGGTCGCCACGGACGCTCGTCACCCCGACCACGGTCCAGCCGATGAGGGCGCCCGCCAACGGACGCGCCCAGCCGGGCTCGTCCGCGACGGCCAGCTCTCCGCGCTCAAGGAGCACGTTCGGCTGTGGGCCGAAGATGTCGAACGCCAGGAGCCGGTCTCCGCGGCGTCCGCCGAAAGCGAGGGCGAAACGCCCGTCGGCGAGGCAGCCGGCATCGCGGATGCGCGCTCCCCGCAGTTCCGCGTCGAGTTCTGCGGCCTCCCGCCTCAGGAGCATCCAGTCGATTCGCATGGTGGGAACCAGGGTTCATGGAAGATCCGTGCGAATCTTGCAGTTTTGCGTCGACAGTTGGTCGTAAGGAGGTTTCGCCGGTGACCGGCCCCGGATTGCTCTTCGTCATCTCCGGCCCTTCCGGAGCGGGCAAGGACACTCTGGTGGAAGGCCTCTTGCGCGGGTCTCCCAATCTCAAGTACTCCATCTCGGCGACGACGCGGCCGCCCCGCCAAGGGGAGCGCGACGGCGAGAATTATTTTTTCCTCTCGCGCGAGGCTTTCGAGGAGCGCATGCGTCGAGGGGAGTTTCTCGAAACGCGGGAGTACAACGGCAACCTCTACGGCACGCCGCGCGGCTTCATCGAGCGGACGCTTGCCGAGGGCTACGATGTCGTAGCCAAACCGGAGGTCAATGGCGCGCTGAGGATCAAGGCGTCGTTCCCCGACGCGATCCTGATCTTCGTCCTGCCGGACAAGTTCGCGCACTTGCGCCGCCGGCTCGAGGCACGAAGGACGGAGACCAACGAGGAGATCGCAGCAAGATTGGCCATCGCGCACGAAGAGATCAAGGCGATACGCAACTTCGACTACGCCGTCATCAATGCCGACGCGCAGCACGAAGCCGCCGTGGCCGACCTGCGGGCCATCTTGCAGGCGGAAAAACTTCGGATCCACCGTTATGCCGACGGGCGGTTACGAGAAATCGTCACGGAACCATAGAGATAGAGAAGGAAAGCGAGAGAGCGTATGTCACCTGGTTCGGTATTCGGAGACGTCGAGGGACTGCTCAAGCATGTCGACTCGAAGTTCACGTTGGTCAATGTCATCACAAAGCGCACGAAACAGCTCAACAACGGCGTTCCGCCGCTGATTGAGGGCGCAAATCCCAACAAGCCCGTGAGCACGTCGTTCGAGGAAGTGGCCGCGGGCAAGATTCGCTACCAGCGCCTCAAAGAAGGCGTAAAGTAAAAAGAGGACGGCTCACGAACGGAGCGCCGTGTGTGAGCAGGGATACGTGGGGGAATTGAAACCCGGGCCGAGTGGCCGGGAACCTTTCAAACGAAAGGGGCCCCCACGAGCGGAGCGCAGCGAAGTGAGTGGGGAAAGATGTGTGGAATCGTAGGGTACATCGGCCAGCGCGATAGCGTGCCGATCATCTTGGACAGCCTGGCGCGCCTCGAGTACCGCGGCTACGATTCCGCGGGCATCGCCGTCCTCAACGATCGCGGCCTGCAGGGCAGCAAGAGCGTCGGCAAGCTCTCCCGCCTCGTCTCCATGCTCAAAGACGAGCCGCTCCACGGCACGGCGGGGGTCGGTCACACGCGCTGGGCGACGCACGGACGACCGAACGACGTCAATGCCCACCCGCATCTCGATTGCACGGGAACGATCGCCGTCGTCCACAACGGCATCATCGAGAACTACGCCGAGCTGCGCGAGCGGCTGAAGGCGCAAGGCCATCGGTTCGTCTCGGAGACGGACAGCGAAGTCATCTCTCACCTCATCGAGTCGCACGACAAGGGCGATCTCGTCGACGCGGTGCGGCGAACGCTGGCGCAGCTGCGCGGCGCCTTCGGTCTCGGGGTGATCTCATCGAAGGACCCCTCACGCCTCATCTTCGCGCGCAACGGCGCGTCGCCGCTCATCGTGGGGATCGGCGATCACGAGATGTTCGTCGCCTCCGACATTCCGGCGCTCCTTCAGTACACCCGCGACACGGTCGTGATCCAAGAGGGAGAGATGGTCGTCGTAGGAAGCGACGGCTACAAGCTGACCTCCTTCGACGGGGCGCCGGTCGAGCGTAAGGCGACGCGCGTCACCTGGAGTGCGGCACAGGCTGAAAAGAGCGGCTACAAGCATTTCATGCTCAAGGAGATCTTCGAGCAGCCCAGCGTGGTGAAGGAGACGCTGGCGGGGCGCATCGACGAGAGCTACGACGTCCGCCTGGAGCGCGAGTTGGGCTCCATCGACGACGAGAAGCTCCGCTCCATCTCGAAGATCTGCATCACGGGTTGCGGCACGGCCTACCACGCCGGGATGGTCGGCATGTACCTGTTGCGCTCACTCGTGGGACTTCCCGTCGAGATGGAGCTGGCCAGCGAGTTCCGGTACGGTGATCCCGTCGTCGATCGGTCGACGCTCGTGGTGGCCATCTCCCAGTCGGGCGAGACGGCCGACACGATCGAGGCGGTCAAGATCGCCAAGAGCCTCGGAGCTTCGGTGCTGGGCGTCTGCAACGTGATGGGCTCTCACCTCACGCGCCTAGCCGACGGCACGCTCTATACGCGCGGCGGCCCGGAGATCGGCGTCGCGGCCACCAAGACGTACACGGCCCAGCTCACGGCCATGATTCTCACGGCGCTGCACCTGGCGCGCGTTCGTGGCTCCAAGCCCATCGAGCGGCTGCGCGAGATCGCGGCGGCTACCGTCCTCCTACCGGCGGCAATTGACGTGGCGCTCAACGAGAGCGATCGCATCAAGAAGATCGCGCGCACGCTGGCCGAGGCGCAGAGCGTGCTCTTCCTGGGGCGCTACGTCAATTTTCCAACAGCCCTGGAAGGCGCGCTCAAGCTCAAGGAGATCTCCTACATCCACGCCGAGGGCTACGCCGCCGGCGAGATGAAGCATGGCCCCATCGCCTTGCTCGACCGCCACACGCCCGTGGTCGGCATCGTCACGGAAGGCCACGTGCGCGAGAAGATCCTCTCCAACATCGCAGAGGCCCAGGCGCGGGAGGCGCCCATCGTTTGCGTCGCCAACGCTGACGACGAGGACGTTGCGTCGATCGCCGACGTCGTGCTGCCCGTGCCGCGCGTCGAGCCGCTGCTCTCGCCGATCGTCAACGCGATCCCGCTCCAACTGCTCGCGTATCACATCGCCGACTTCAAGGGCTGCGACGTCGACCAGCCGCGCAATCTCGCCAAGACGGTAACCGTCGAATGAACTTGTTTCAAGCCATGGGGTCCCCACGAACGAAGCGCAGCGGAGTGCGTGCAACCCGGAGCGGGTGCTCCGGAACCTTTCAAGCCATGGGGTCCCCACGAACGAAGCGCAGCGGAGTGCGTGCAACCCGGAGCGGGTGCTCCGGAACCTTTCAAGCCATGGGGTCCCCACGAACGAAGCGCAGCGGAGTGAGTGGGGAATGAGCCCGCGCGCCGACGGACGCGCGCGTGATGAGCTTCGCCCCCTCACCATTGAGGCCGGCGTATTGCCGCACGCGGAGGGGAGCGCGCTCATCACGCTGGGCAACACCAAAGTGATCTGCGCCGCGACGGTGGAGCCGGAAGTCCCGCGCTGGCTTCGCGGGCGCGGGACCGGCTGGGTGACGGCGGAATATGCCATGCTGCCGCGCGCCACCGCCGAACGGACCCCGCGCGAGTCGATCAAGGGCCGCATCGGCGGCCGAACCCACGAGATCCAGCGGCTGATCGGGCGCTCCCTCCGGGCCGCCACGAACATGGCCAAGCTGGGCGAGCGCAATATCATTCTCGACTGCGACGTGATCCAGGCCGACGGCGGAACGCGCACGGCCTCGATCACGGGCGCCTATGTCGCCCTCGCGCAAGCTCTGCGGGCGCTGCAGGCGCAAGGCGCGATCCGCGAGTGGCCGCTCGAGCGGCAGGTGGCGGCCGTGAGCGTCGGCTACGTCGGTGGGTGGCCGCTGCTCGACCTCGCATACGAGGAGGATAGCCGGGCTGAGACCGATATGAACGTCGTCATGACGGATGCGGGGACGTTCGTGGAGATCCAGGGAACGGCGGAAGCGGCGCCATTCAGCCGGGCCGACCTGGAGAAGCTCCTCTCGCTGGCCGAGCAGGGAATCCGCCGGATGTTCGAGGAGCAGCGGCGCGCACTTGCATGATGCCGATTGCCGTCGATCTCGCCACGCTCGTGCGCCACGTAGGCGCCTACCGGATCAGCGATCGGTCGCTGCGCGCCAGCCTCGAGCGCGTCCAAAGCTACACCGAACGGGGCGAAGCCCCGCCCGAGCCTGAGCTTGCCGCCTTCATGCGTGCCGCTCGGCGCTATTTCGAGACATTAGAGCGCGAAGCGCGCGCCCATCTCAAAGATATCGATCGTCGTCTCGACGACCTCTTCCAGCAGCAATACAACCTCCAAGCCGAACGCGGGGTGGCGCAGCGGCGGCTCGCCGGCGCAGGCGAGACACTGGCCCTCCTCGAGCGCGCCGAACGCGCAGAGCGATGAGGGCGCTGGAGTCCGTCGGCCGTCTCACGATCTATATGCTCGAATATGCGGGGGGCGTGGCCGGGCTTGCCAGCGACGCATTTGCATTGATCATCGCTCTGCGCGTGCGCGTGGTCGAGACGGTTAACCAAGCGTACTTTCTGGGCACGCAAAGCACGTTGATCGTGCTCTTGACGTCGCTCTTCACCGGCATGGTGATCTCGCTGGAGTCGGCCGTGCAAGCCGTTCAATACGGGTTCGGCAACTTAGTCGGCGGCGCCGTGGCGTACAGCACAGCCCGGGAGCTCGGACCGATGCTGACGGCCGTGGTAGTCGCCGGGCGTGTCGGCGCGGCGATCGCCGCGGAATTGGGCTCCATGGTCGTCACCGAACAGGTGGAAGCCCTCGAGGCCCTCGGCCTCTCGCCGACGCGGATGCTGGTGGTGCCGCGCCTCGTGGCCCTCTTGTTGACGCTGCCGATCCTCACCCTCTTCGCGGACGTCATCTCCGTCCTGGGCGGCATGTTCGTCGCCAAGGTCATCGCCAACATCACCCCCCAGGACTTCGTCACATCCATGCGCCAAGCGATCACCATGACCGACGTCGCCAAGGGACTCTTCAAGAGCGTCATCTTTGCCATGATCGTGGCGCTCGTGGGCTGCTATCAAGGCCTCACGACACGCGGAGGAGCAGCCGGCGTCGGGAAGTCCACGACGGGCAGCGTCGTTTTGGCCATCATCCTGATCTTCATCGCCAATTTCACGATGAGCTACCTGCTGTTCCGATGACCACGCGGCTGACCGCGCGCCGCGAGCCGATCATCCGGCTTCAGGACGTCGAGCTCGCCTTCGGCGACAAGATCGTTCTCTCGGGACTCTCGCTCGATATCTTCGAGGGCGAGATCACGTGCATCATCGGCCTCTCCGGGTCCGGCAAGAGCACGACGCTCCGTCTGATCAACGGGTTGCGCGTCCCGCAAAAGGGCCGCGTCTTCGTGAAGGGCGCGGATATCTTGGCAATGTCCCATAACGAGCTGATCGAGATGCGCAAGTCGATCGGTTTCGCCTTTCAATTCGCGGCCCTGTTCGACTCGCTGACGATCGGGGACAACGTCGCGCTCCCATTGCGCGAGAACACGCGGATGACTGAGGAAGAGATCCGGCGAACGGTCCACGAGACGCTCGACATGGTGGGGCTGGCGGACGCCATCGATCGCTATCCCGCCGAGCTCTCCGGCGGGATGATCAAGCGCGCTGGCTTCGCGCGCGCCGTCGTGACCAAGCCGGAGATCGTGCTGTTCGATGAGCCGACCTCGGGTCTCGATCCCATCGTGACCCACCTCTTGACCAAGATCATCATCGGCATCAATCGACGCCTTGGCGCAACGCTCGTCGTGGTCTCCCACGACATGCAGAGCGTCTTCCAGATGGCCGATCGTGTCGCGCTCCTCTTCGAGGGGGCGATCATCGAGGAAGGGACGGTCGAGGAGATTCGGAACTCCGCCAACCCCATCGTCCAGCAGTTCATCGAAGGCCGCGACGAAGGACCCATCCCGATCTAACTCATGGCTGCATCGTTGTCGGGAACGCCGCACCGGCAGGCGCAAGGCGCGAGGAGCGACAATACGGGCGGTATGCGAGCGACGAGCGGCGCGGCGTACGCCAATGCGGCGACGGGGATGAGCTGGTGAGCAATCAAGCGCGCGTCGGACTCTTCACCTTGATCGGCTTGTTCGTGCTGATCTACGTCTTCTACGTGGTAGCCGATCTCGGGTCGCGGCGCGGCTATCAAATCGGCGTCCACTTCAGCAACGTCGCCGGGCTCAAGACCGGCGGCTACGTCATGCAACAGGGCGTGATCATCGGCAACGTCGCAAACGTCACGCTGCTGCCGGACTATACCGTCGAAGTGACGCTCAATATCGGCAGGCAATACGATATCCCGAGCAACGCAGAGTTCATCATCCAAAGCCCGATCACGGGCGATCCGTATCTGAATATCCGTCTCCCGAGGCGCCCCCGCAGCACGCCGCCGGCGCCCCCGCTGCCGCACGAGATCCTTCCGCTCGCTCAGCAACCGGAAGGCAAGGCGCCGGTGACCTTGGCCGACCTGGTGGCGACGGGACAGAGCGAAGCCGAGCGTATCGACCGCATGCTGGCCGACATCGAGCGCCGCGAGCCCCAGATCATCGATCAGCTGGAGCAAAGCGCGTCCAACGTCAATGCCCTCACCGGGCAGATGCGCGGTACGATCGGCGATCTCGCGACGCGCTCGAACGCCATGGCGTCGCAGCTCCAAGAAAATCTCGGCACCCTCAGCCAGAACCTGGTTGCCATGAGCGCCACGCTGCGCAGCACGGTCGATGCCAAGAGCGGCAAGATCGCACAGATCGTCGACAACCTGAACGCGATCTCAGAGAGCCTCATGAAGTCAGCGGACTCCGTGCAGAAGCTCGCGGCCGATCCGAGGATGCATGACAACGTCATCCAGACGACCACCGAGCTGAAGAACACGGCGCACTCGATCGCGGGTATCGCCGAGGATCTTCACCAGCTCACGGACAATCCGCAAACACAAGCGCAGCTGCACGACACCGTCGCCAACATCGATGCTTCGGCGCAGCGCATGGCTTCGATCCTTGCGAAGTTCGGCGGTCGCTCCAGCGTCTACGGCGTCGATGCCGGGGCGACGCCGGTGCCGCCGCGGACGCCGGCGCCACCGGTGCCGGGGTCTCCGAGCCGCGGGGGCTCATCCACCAAAGCGCCCCAAGAAACATCGTCGGGGCATCTCTTGGGTAATCTCTTTGCCGTCAAGCTGCGCTTCAGTGAGCTCTCGAAGACGAACCGTTCCTCGTTCGATACGCCCGTGCTTTCGCGCGACCGTGGGCCGCAGTCCGACCTCGATCTCTGGTTCGCCCCGGACGGATCGACGAGCCTGGAGCTGGGGGCCAACGACATCGGCGGCTACACGACCGTCAATGCCGCCGTCTTCAAACGCGTCTCGTCCAGAGCACACCTCGGGGGCGGCGTGTTCTACTCACGCCTGGGCGTCGCCGGCAGCGCGGATGCGGGCCCCTTCGGGCTCGACGCGCTGCTCTACGATCTGCGCCATCCCACGCTCGATCTCTACGGGCGCGTGAAGGTCATGCGCGGCCTCAGCGGATTCATCGGCGAGCGCGATATTCTGGGCGGCGACCGACGGCCGGTGTTCGGTCTGGAACTCGGCCTGTGATACCGTACGGAGAAGGCGAAGACCGCCCTCCGATCTTTCCCTTCGGCGTCTATACGTTGATCGCGATCAACGTCGTGATCTTTCTGCACGAGCTCTCGCTGGAGCAGACCTGCGGTACGCGATGCATGGAGGCGTTCGTCTTCGGCTACGGCGCCGTGCCGTACGATCTCACGCACGGCATCGCCCCATTGGGGGCGCCCCATCCCATCTACTTGACGCTGATCACCTCGATGTTCATCCACGCGGGATGGTTGCACATCTTGGGAAACATGCTCTATCTTTTCGTCTTCGGTCCCGATGTCGAGTACGTCACGGGCTTCGTGCGCTTCATCATCTTCTATCTCATGACAGGGATCATCGGTGGGCTGGTGGAGGTATGGGCGGTGCCCGGCAGCCATATCCCCACCGTCGGCGCTTCCGGCGCGATCGCCGGCGTGCTGGGGGCGTACCTCGTCACGTTTCCGACGAGGACGATCAAGACCATCGTGCCCATCGGCTGCTTCCCGCTCTTCCTACGCGTGCCGGCCGTCATCGTCATCGGGCTCTGGGCGGCGCTCCAATTCCTGAACGCCGGAGCGCTGACGACCAAGACGATGACGGAGCAAGGCGGCATCGGCTACTTCGCGCATATCGGCGGCTTCGTCGCCGGTTTGGTGTTGATCGGATTTTTCCGCATACGCAGCGCGCGGGTCATGCGAAGGTACCGCTATCACTATTGAGCGAACCCTTTTGACATGAGCGCGCAAGGCTGGCCCTCATCGTCGTCGCGGGTCTCCGTTGGGATCGTCGGCGGAGGCGCGATGGGAACGCTCTTCGGCTGGATTCTCGCCGGCGTCGCCGACGTTTCCGTTCTCGACGTGCGCCCGGCGCAGGTCGCCGCGCTGGCGCAAGGTGTGCGCGAGGAGAACGGTGAGCTCCGCACGGTGCGCGCCACGCTGCGGCCGCAAGATCTGTTCGACTGCGACATGTTGATGGTCTTCGTGAAGGCGCAAGATACGCTCAACGCGATGCGGCCTTTTGGGGGCAACATCGATCCCGCGTGCGTCGTCGTGAGTCTACAGAACGGTCTCGGCAATGAAGAAGCGATCAAAGCGTCCGTCGGCGGACGCCTCGCGCTCGTGCTCGGCGTCACGACGGAGGGTTCCACGGAGCTCGAGCCCGGACTCGTCCGCCGCTCCGGCATGGGCGTAACCGTTGTCGGTGGTGCGGGCGCCTCTCCGGCAACCGTGTCGTGGGTTTGCGAACTCCTCACGCAGGCCGGTCTGCAGACGCAATCCGTCTACGACATCCGTCCGCAGATTTGGGGTAAGCTCGTGGCCAACGCGGCAATCAACCCCGTCACGGCGCTCCTGGACGCGCCCAACGGCATTCTCCTCGAAGACGAGAACGCGCAGGCGTTGGCTCGCACGTTGGCGCTCGAGACCATGCGCGTCGCCGAAGCGGCCCGCGTGAGCTTACCCTTCCGTGACCCGTGGGAGTACGTCAGCGCGGTCGCGTCTTCGACGGCGACGAACATTTCCTCCATGCTCGCCGACATTCGCGCGGGACGCCGCACGGAGATCGAGGCTATCAACGGGGCCATCGCCACCACGGCGCGACGCTATGGCCTCGAAGTGCCCTGCAACGAGATGATGCTGCGCCTGGTGCGAGCGCGCGAGCGACAGCGCGCCATAGTTGCGACGCAACCATGAACGGTGCACGCGTGTCGAGAGCATCATGCCGTCCGATGCGGCTCGAACGTCGGATGTAGCTCAAAGCATAGAGGGAGAAGAACGAGAGGATGCATGCCATTCGCGTCGAGACCTATGGTGGTCCCGAAGTCCTGCAGTACTTGGAAGTGCCAGTTCCCGAGCCCGGCCCGGGGCAGGCGCGTGTTCGCATCCTCGCCGCCGGCGTCAACTTCATCGATACCTACCAGCGCAGCGGCCTGTATCAGATGTCCCTCCCCTTCACGCCCGGGATGGAAGCGTGCGGCATCGTGGAGCGCGTGGGCAGCGGCGTCACCGAGGTGAAGCCCGGCGACCGCGTCGCCTATGCGTCAAGCCCTGGAAGCTACGCGGAGTATAGCGTCGTTGACGTCAAGCACCTGGTCCCGGTGCCGGCCGGCGTCGACGATCACTCGGCGGCCGCTGCGCTGCTTCAAGGGATGACGGCGCACTATCTGACGCACTCCACCTACCCGCTCAAGCCTGACGACGTTGCGCTGGTGCACGCGGCCGCGGGCGGCGTGGGTCTCTTGTTGACGCAGATGGCGAAGCGACGTGGGGCGCGCGTGATCGCAACCGTCGGCACGGACGAGAAAGCCAAACTCGCACGTGACGCAGGCGCCGACGACGTGATCGTCTACACGCGCGAAGACATCGTAGGCTCGGTCCGGGCGCTAACAGCCGGGCAAGGCGTGCATGTCGCCTACGATTCCGTCGGCAAGGCGACCTGGAATGCGAGCCTCGACTCATTGCGCCGGCGCGGCATGATGGTCACGTTCGGCAATTCCAGCGGCCCCGTCGAGCCGTTCGCCCCATTGCTGCTGGCTCAAAAGGGCTCGCTTTTCGTCACGCGACCGAAGCTTGCCGACTACACGGCCACGCGGGAAGAGCTGTTGCAGCGCGCCGGCGACGTGTTCGACTGGATTCGGCGCGGCGAGTTGAAGATCCACATCGGCGGAACCTACCCCTTGGCCAGGGCCGCCGACGCACAACGGGACCTCGAGGCGCGCAAGACCACGGGCAAGCTGCTCCTAATTCCGTAACGTCGCCGCTTGACCGGCTGAGTCGAAGGTGGCCAGGAACTCCCTGACCACCTTTCTCTCCTTCCCGCCTAGGCCTTGCGATGGTGGAGAATGAACGCGTTGCCTTCGCTATCCTCGCCAAACGCCATGGAGCACGTCGGCCCCTCGAAGATCTCCTCCGCGATCTTGGCCCCGCGCTGACGGTAGGCGGCGGCGGCTTCGCGAACGTCGGGAACGGCAAACATGACCGTGCCGCCGGTGTGCCATTCGCCGTCCTCGGGGCGCCAAAGGCCGAACGCCGAACCGTCGGGCAACTCGAACTCCGCGCCTTGCTCGCCCTCCCATACTACGTTCTTGAGTCCCATCACGTCTCGCCAGAATGCAAGGGCGCGCGAAACGTCTTTCACCAGATAAAAGGTGGCATCGATGCCCGTGATCTGCGTGGTCGCTGTCGTAGCCATCTCGTCTCCGTTCTCCGTTTGTGGAAAAGTGGAATCATCGTACCCGTGAATTCTTGACAGGTACTGTCAGGAATTGTGCTACACTGGCAGCATGAAAGCGGACCGACTGCTCGCGATGCTGGTCATGCTCCAAGCGAGGGGGAGGATGTCCGCGCGTGCGCTCGCAGCCGAACTGGAAGTCTCCGAGCGCACCGTCTACCGGGACGTCGACGCGCTGTCGGCGGCCGGCATTCCCGTTTTCTGCGAACGGGGTCCACGGGGAGGGATCGCGCTCTCGGACGGCTACCGCACGGCGTTCACGCACTTGGCAGAAGAAGAAGTGCGGGCCCTCTTCATCTCCGCGGCTAACCCGCTCGCCGACTTGGGTTTGGGCGACGGGTTGCGAAAGACGCTCCAGAAGCTGGCCGGCGCGCTGCCGCGGGACCAGCGAGCATCGGCGGAACGGGTTCGCGACCGGATCCACCTGGACCCCACGCGCTGGAAACAGGCGGCGCAGCCGCGCGAGCACTTGGCGTCGCTCCAACGCGCCATCTGGGACGATCGCTGCATCCGCCTCTGGTACCGCGACCGCGACGGCGTGGAGTCGGACCGCGTCGTCGAGCCGTTGGGCCTCGTGGCGAAGGCGGGCATCTGGTACTTGGTCGCGCGTTCGAAGGACGAGATGCGCGTGTTCCGCGCCACGCGCATCCTGCGCGTCGAGCGCATGGAGGAGCGTTTCACCCGGCCCGAAGGATTCTCGCTCGACCGTTTTTGGGAACAGTGGTCATCCGATGTCGAGGCGCGCGCATCGACGTATGCCGTCGTCCTGCGCGCCACCTCGCCAGCTGTCGCGAATCTCGCTTCGTGGTTCGGGGACTCGATCGAGGTGCTCGCCCCCGCCGACGCGCATGGTTGGCAGACGATTCGCGTCGGCTTTCAGGCGGCTGGTGAAGCTCTCGGCCACGTCCTTGCCTTCGGTGGCAACGTCGAGGCCCTAGAACCCCCCGAATTTCGCCAACGCGTCATCGTGAGCGCCCGGGCAACCCTTGCGCGTCACGCATACCCTACGCTCGAGAAAGGCAGGAGTTCGGCATGAAGGCGTTCATTCTCGTGCGTGCACGCCCGACAAGAGCCGCCGGCTTGGCCGAGGAGATTCGCAGAGTCCGCGGCGTCATCTCGGCCGATACGGTCACCGGCGACTACGACGTCATCGCCGTCTGCGAAGTGCCCGACGTCAAGGGACTCGGCGACTTGATCCTCAACGGTCTCCACCGGGTCGAAGGCGTAGAGAAGACGTCCACCTGTATCGTCGTCGCCTGACGGGAGCAGCGTTCGGAGGCGCCGGCGCCGACCCAGCGGAGTTCAGCGATCTCGTCGGTCGCGTGGATGGGCTTCCTCGTACGTCTTGCGCATGTGCTCGAGCGAGACGTTCGTATAGATCTGGGTCGTCGCCAGACTCTCGTGGCCCAGCAGCTCCTTGATCGTCATCAGGTCGGCGCCGTTCTCCAGCAAATGCGTCGCGAACGAGTGGCGCATCACGTGCGGCGTCGCGCGCTTCGGCAGCCCGGATAGACGCGCGAAAAGCCGGAAGATCTGGCCCGCGTAGTCGGCATTGAGGCGCTTCCCCGTCCGCCCGACGAAGAACGCCTGATCGGCGCTGCGCGGCCGCAAGCCGAGATAGAGCGACATCGCCTCCGCAGCGGCCCGGTTGAAGAAGACGATGCGCTGCTTGTTCCCTTTCCCGACGACGCGCATTCGTCTCCGCTCCAGATCCACGTCCTCGAGGTTCAGGCCGACCAGCTCGGCCCGTCGAATTCCGCTTGCATAGAGCAATTCGAGAATCGCCCGGTCTCGTACGCGGACGAACTCCGAGCGTCCGGCGATCGAGGTGCCGATCAACTTGCCGACTTCGTCTTCGCTGAGAACGCTCGGCAGCCGCTTCTGCGGCTTGGGCGGCTTGATGTCGACGCTGGGATTGTCGGCGCGTCGCCCCTCACGCCGTTGCCATGCAAAGAATGCCCGGAGAGCGGCGATCTTGCGGCGGACCGAGGTCGCCGTGTATCCTTTGTCGCCCATTAGGTGCATGACGTAGCGGCGGATATCGGATGCCGTGGCCTGCCAGAGCGGTGTCCCACCGAGCCATTGGCGAAACGCATCCACGTCACGCCCATACTCGCTGGCCGTGCGCTCGCTTTGGCCGCGCTCGAGCCGGATGGAGGCCTGAAAGTCGGCAACCTCGCCGACGGGCGACCGGTATGAGCTCATCGGGTCAGACCCTCCATGTGCCTCGGTTCTCCTTTCCCACCCATATTCCTCGCATAATAGATGTTTGACGAGGTTATTTGGCCGCTTCCCGTATTATCGCTCGTCCCGGCTGCTCGCTCCGTGCGGCTCCTCTAGCGCGCGGACAAGCGCCTCAAGGTCGTCGCGCAGGCGCTCGCGCCGCCCCGGCTCCAGTCGCGCCAGGGCATCCGCCACCACCCCGTCGGCCACCCGCGGCAAGATCTCCCGCAGGCGTTCCCCCTTCGTCGTTAGGGTCACGACCTGTCGCCGCCGATCGTCGGCGTCGTGGCGGCGTTTGACCAGACCCGCTGCCTCCATGCGCTTGAGCATGCGACTCATCGGCGGGCCTTCGACCTTGGCCGCCTTCGCCAGCTCCGCCGGGGAGCTCGAGCCGCTCGTCCAGAGGGCTTCCAAGACGGGGCGCTGGGCCGACGACGTCCCCAACACGGCGAGCGCCCGGTCCATCCCCTTGCCGATCCGACGCTCGGCCAGCGTGATGAGTCGGGCCACCTCCGCCGCCAGATTCTCCACAGATCTCTCCACAGGCAGTCCTCCGCTCGTTCCCCCACTCATCCACATGCCATCCACAGTAACCCAGGTCTGCTTCAATCCGAACCGAGGACTCGATCACACGATTGACGGAGTAACCACCGAACGGGACCTAGGTATCCGTTGGCTTATTCCAGACCTAGGTATGGATACCCTTGGGGGGGTTCCTGGTGCGGGGCAAAAAGACAAAAGCGGCCGCCACGAAGGGCGGCCGGGACGTTTGGGCGGACGGCGCGCGTCGCCGGGGGCGGCTAGGCGATGTACGAGACGCTCACGGGGACGCCGGCGATTTCCGCCTTCTGCAGGCAGGCGAGCACGGCGTCGATCTCCATCTCGACGGCGATGAGATCTCCCGCTGAGATGCCCACGGGCCCGGCATGACGCCAAAGCACCGTACGCGCCGTCTCCAGGGCCTCGCGCAGGCGCCGCGGAGTCGTCTCCAAGACCGGCCAGTCGCTTTCCGCGGCTGGCGGTATGACGCGCCAGCCCTCGCCGAACTGGGCCTCGTCGTCGAGGAAGGCGTGAGGAATGGCCGCCAGCATCGCCAGGGAGTTGCGCTCAGCGGCGGCTAAGGGAAGCTCGGAGTCATTGAGGTGCAAGACGAAATCGACGAACGCAGCGTGCTCGACGATGTAGCCGCCGGCTCGCGAGCCGACCGCGACGGAGGCGTGGCTCCGCATGAATTCTCGGGCGTCATATCCCATCGCGTTGGATCTTACACGCCGCGGCGGCCCGGCCCTTGGGAAGTTGCCGTGACGGTGGCGAACCCTTGGGCATGGAGCAGCTCACCATCACGAGCGACGATGCGCTCGTCGTCGTCGACCCGCAAAACGACTTCCTTCCCGGCGGCTCGCTCCCGGTAGCGCAAGGCAACCGCATCTTCGCGCCCATCAACGCGCTGATGCCGCGTTTCCCACGCGTCTACGTCACGCGCGATTGGCATCCGCGCAATCATGCGTATTTTCAAGCGCAGGGCGGACCGTGGCCGTACCATTGTCTGCAAGGAACGCCGGGCGCCGAGTTCTCGCCGCTCCTGAATCGATCCGAGATCGACGTCGTCATCAGCAAAGGCACCGATCCGGCGACGGATGGCTATAGCGGATTCGCCGGGACGGATCTTGCCGAACAGCTACGGCGCGCGGGCGTCAAGCGAATCTTCGTGTGCGGCCTCGCCACGGATTACTGCGTCAAAGCGACGGCGATCGAAGGAGTCCGACACGGCTTCCAGGTCGTCGTGATCTCCGACGCGATCGCGGCCGTCAACGTCGCGCCGGGCGACGAAGAAGCGGCGATCGCGGAGATGCGCGGCGCCGGGGTGCAGATGATCGCGAGCAGCGATCTCCTCAGCGCACGTTGATGCGCGGACCCCAGCCCTCGAAGACGGCTGTGTCGTGTGAGGTGACGAGCGGGTTACGCACGAGCCCGCCGCTAGGCGGCAATTCGACTTCGTCGCGGGGCTTGGGATGAGGAAAGCGGGCAGGAAAGCGGCGTTCCATCGTCTGGTGAACCTCGTCGAGCGATTTGCTTTCGCTCCTCTATAGTGCGACGCACCGCTGAATGTTTCATGAAATATCGCAGCGGTGCGTCGCAATTCACCAAACTTTAAGACGGACTCCTAGAGATCGAAGGGGATGCCCAGCTCGCCCGCCAGCTTCTCGAGGCCCGTCCAGACTTTCACGTGCACGGGCACGCCCTCCGCGCGATGCTTCAGCGTCTTCTCATGTTCGATCTCGCCGGCGACGTAGATGCGATCCTGACCGGGCGCTTTCGCGCTCGCCTTGAACGCGCGGAGCTCTTTGTCCATGTCCGCTTTGAATGCCGCCACGTCGCGGAATCCGTCGATGCGCAGCGCGCCGAAGAAGTGGCTGATGGCGCCCTCCTTCTCCTTCCCAGGCAACGGTAGGTCGTTGCCGAACGCGCCGCCGGAGAGCACGCCGCACATGATGTCGACCAAGAGGCCCAAGCCATAGCCTTTGTGGCCGCCGAGATCCGTGCCGAATCCGCCAAGCGGGAGCAACGCGCCCGTCATCGCCGCGTCGGCATCCGTGGTGGGATTGCCGTCCTTGTCGATGGCCCAACCCGGCAGCAAGGGCTTTTCCTTACGCTTGTAGACTTCCAGCTTGCCACGGGGCACCGTCGTCGTGGCGAAGTCCAGCACGAATGCCGGCTCTTTACCCGCGGGAATGGCGAATGCCCACGGATTGGTGCCCAGCATGATGTCGCGACCGAAGGTCGGCGCACCGTACCGCACGGAGTTCGTCGACGAGATGCCGATCATGTCATGCGGGAGCGCCATCATCGCATAGTATCCGGCGATGCCGTAGTGGTTCGAGTTGCGCACCGCGCCGAACGCCGAGCCATGCTTGCGCGCCTTGGCGATCACCATCTCCATCGCTTGTTTGCCGGCGGGATGACCCAAGCCGTTGCCGGCGTCGAGCAACACCGTCGTGTCGGTTTCACGAACGACCGTGCGCGTCGCTTTGGGGTCGAGTGTTCCTTTCCGGATGCGGCTGACGTAATACGACTCCAGCCGCGCGACGCCGTGCGATTCGATGCCGCGCAGATCGGCGGCCACGAGCACGTCGGCAACCGTCTCCGCGTCCGGAGTCGGCACCTCGACCTTCTCCAGGGTGCGGATGACCATGGAGCGGAGCTTGGCCTCGCTGGTCGTGCGGTATTCGGTGGTAGCGACTGATTCGGACAACTGACTCCTCCTTAACCTGACTCCCAGGGCTTACCACGCCCACGGCTATGGTCCTGTGAGCGTGCTGGGCGTGCTGCGAAACAGCACGCCCAGCACGATAGCCTATATGGCGCCTCTTTTTACTTGAACGTCGCGAGAACGTAGCCAGCGACGTTATCGACGTCTTTATCGCTCAAGGGCGCAGGATAGAGTTTCGGCATCGGCGGCTTCGGATTCTTGATCCAAGCAACAAGAGCTTTCTGCGTGCGCGGCATCGCCGGATTCTTGAGCGTGCCGTGCAGGCTGGGACCAACGCCGCCCATACCCTTGGCGCCATGGCACGACGCACAGTTGGCGTCATAGATCTTCTTCCCGGCGGCGACGTCGGCCATCATCGCCGCGACTTGCACGGTCGAGCCGTCCACACCGGGACCGGCGGCGGATACTGCTTTGGCGTGTGATAGCCCTACTATCGAAAGGCATACGATTGCGATCAACGATCCTATCGCCAAGCGTCTCATCGTTTCTGCTCCTCTCTGCACGCTTGCCTGTCTAGTCGCTTCCTTCGCAGCATCGGCCCGAAGTCTTGCTCCCCCACCTTGGCGACGCGTCGTCGGGCCCCTGCGGCGGCAGGATCCTACGCCCCGACCACGCGCCGCTCGTCCTTCACGCGGTCGTGAACGAGCGCGCCCTCGCGCGCCAGCCCCAGCACCCAGGTCTCGCAGGCGACGCGATGGCGCTCGAAACATGAGCGCATCTTCGCCGCCACTTCCATCGTATTGCCGTCGACCAGCGCCAGAACGCTCGGTCCGGCGCCCGAGAGCGCCACCCCGAGCAGTCCCGGCACGTCCAGGTGCAACGCCTCTTCCAAGCCCGGAACGAACGCCGCGCGATACGGCTGATGCAAGCGGTCCTGCATCGCCACGCGCAGGTATCGCAGGTCGCCGCTGGCAAGCGATGCGCCCAGCAGCGACGCGCGTTGGATGTTGTAGATGGTATCTTCCTTGGCATAGGCCTGGGGCAGAACGGCGCGCGCATGCGAGGTGGCCAGCTCGAGTTGCGGCACGGCCACGATGGCGCGCACGCCCGACGGCGGATCGAAGCGCAGATAGCTCGGGGACGAGGTGCCCTGCTGCGCCGCGACGATGAACCCGCCCAAGAGCGCCGGCGTCGAGTTGTCCGGATGGCCCTCCAGCGCGCAGGCGAGCTCCACCAGCCGTTCCGCGGGCGTCTCCAGCTCTTCCGCCGCATCGGCCACCAGCAAGCCGAGCACCAGAGCGGCAGCGCTGGAGCCGAGGCCCTTGCCGAGGGGAAGCGGATTCTCCACGACGAGCTCGCCGCGCGGCAACGGCGCCTCTTCGCCGAGCAATGCTCGGATGCCGCGCACGATCTCTCGTTCGAAGCCGTCGTGCGTCGGCATCTGCGGACCGGGGAGGAAACGCATGGAGAAGGGCGCGTCATGATAGCGCAGCGTCGCGCGCAAACGAAGCTCGAGCGCGATGCCGACGGCATCGAAGCCGGAACCGAGGTTGGCGCTCGTCGCTGGGACCTCGAAATCGATGCGCATCGGTTACTTCTTCTCCTTCAGCATGGCATCGAGCACGGCGCTTGCTGAGCATGCGACGGGCTCGGGGGTGATAGACTCGACGACGGATGAATCTTTGAGCACGTGACCGGTGAGGATGCAGATGACGTCTTCGTCTTCGCGCATGATACCGCGGAGACGTAGTTGCCGCGCGCCGGCCAGGGACGTGGCTGAAGCCGGCTCGCACCCCAGGCCGTCGCGGCCGATCGTACGGCGCGCTTCGAGAAGCTCTTCGTCGGAAACGGCAAGCGCGAGGCCGCCGCACGCCTGCAGCTCGCGACGCGCTTTGCGCCACGAGACGGGATTGCCGATGCGAATGGCGCTGGCCACGGTGTCCGCTTTCACCGGCTCCAGATCTCCGCCGCGCTCCCACGCGCGCGCAAACGGCGCGGCGCCGGCGGCTTGCACGACGCACAGACGCGGGAGACGATCGGCAAGACCGAGCGCCAGCGCCTCGCGGAAACCCTTGCCCAACGCGCTGACATTGCCCAGGTTGCCGCCCGGCAACACGACCCAGTCCGGAGCGCGCCAACCGCGTTGTTCGAGGATCGCGAAGGCGACGCACTTCTGTCCTTCGATGCGATACGGATCGACGGAGTTCACCAATGCGACTTCACGCGATGCGGCGCCGACTTCGCGCGCCAGACGCAACGCATCGTCGAAATCACCGTCGATGGTCAGCACGCGGCCACCATAGGCCAGCGTCTGCGCGATCTTCGCTTGCGAAACACCGCCGGCCGGTGCCAAGACGAAAGCACCCATACTCGCGCGTGCCGCGTAGGCGGCCATCGCCGCCGAGGTATTGCCCGTGCTGGCGCAGAGCACCGCGCGGGAACCGCGCGCAGCGGCGAACGAGACGGCGACCGTCATCCCCGCGTCCTTGAACGACCCGCTGGGATTGCGTCCGCAGTGGTAGACGCCAAGGCGATCGAGCCCCGCCCACGACGCGCTGCGCGGCGCCTCCTGCAGGGGGATCTCGTTCTCGTCGAGCGAGACGATACGTCGCTCGTCGATGTTCGGCAGCAACTCACGGTAGCGCCAGACGCCGCTGCGGTCGATCGGCGCGGAGCCGGCGCGCCGATCTCTTAGAATCTGAAGCAGCGCGTCGCGACCGATGCCGTGCGGCGCCGGAAACTCCAGCAAGCCGCCGCAACGCGGGCAGGTACTCCCCTCGATCGCCTCGCCGCCGCAGCCGACCTCGGCGCAGCGCAGCGGCTCCGGCCCGCCGACGCCGCGCCAGTCATGATGCGCCGCGAGGCCTCCGTCGAGCTCGGCGCACCGCAGGCGCGCCATCGTCTCTTCCATTCGTGCCCTACTCCTCGTCCCTATAAGCAAGCGCCCCCGGCCTGCAGGCCGGGGGCGCTTCGTTTGGTCCGCTGATCGCTTCGACCGTTATCGCAACGCCGTCCCCGCCCGCAGCCGGTGGCTGCCGGTAATCGTCGTCGTGGTCGTAATCGTGATGCCGAACCTCATTGCCTTGCCCCTTATATCGGCAGTTGCGCCGAAATCCTTCACTCGGGCGAGGGAACTTGCTCGCTTCCTGCCGCGGCGACCTTCGCAAACGATGCCAGATCGACGAACTCGAGATCGGGAACGGCGCTCGCCGGAGGCGTGGCACCGAAGCCTCGCTTGCCGTGGCGGCGATTGATCCATACCGTGTGCAGATCCAATTCCTTGGCTGGAACATGATCGTGGAAGAGGCTCTGCGCGACGTGAATCCAGCGCTCGCGCGGAATGGAAATGCGGCCGAACGCCACCTCGAAATTGTTTCGCGAGGGCTTGTAGCTTCCGGCTTGCTGTGCCGTGATGATCCAGTCGAACTCCACGCCAAGCCGCCTGTTCGACGCAGCAAAGAGATCGTCGTCGATGTTCGAGATGACGGCAAGCTTGTAGCGCTGCTTGAGCGCTCGCAACGCGTCGGCGGAGTCCGGAAATGCCGGCCATGCCTCCACGGATCGTGAGAACGCCTCGACCTCTTCCTTCGACGGGACGAACCCGAGACGTGCCCCGATCTTCGCGAGCGCCGCCGCGAGAATCTCGCGGTACGGCCGGTACGGGCCGGCCTCGAGATCGGCTTCGATCCGCGCGTACAGCTCCAGAAGAGCCTCATCGTCCGTCGACGCGCCGTGCGCTGCGAGCACGGGTCTCACCGCTTCGAGAATCCCACGCTCCCAGTCGATCAACGTGCCGTAGCAATCGAACGTGAGCACTTCCTTCGTCGAAAAATCCATGATGCCGCCTTCTCCGGTTCGGAAACGAACGGCCTTGTACGACGCGCACGTAGGTACGGCCTCCGAGAGGCCGAATAGCAGGCCGGAACATGCTGGACACATCTCCGCTTCCGGCTCCTGTCCTCGAGGAGCTCCGCCGCATTCTTCCGCCGCAGCAACTGTTGACGGCGCGTGAAGACCTCATGGTTTACGGCTATGACGGCACGTGGTTTGAAGGGCTACCGCAAGTCGTGGCCATTCCGGAGACCACGGAGCAGGTTGCAGCCGTCGTGCGTCTGGCCAACCGCGAGCGCATCGCGATCACGCCGCGCGCCATGGGCTCCAGCCTATCCGGCGGCCCCGTGCCGCTGCGCGGCGGCATCGTCATCGACACCAAACGGATGAACCGCATCCTCGAGATCGACGAGATCAATTTTGTGGCAGTCGTCCAGCCGGGCGTCATCAACGCCGATCTCCAAGCCGCGGTCGAGAAGCGGGGGCTGTTCTATCCGCCCGATCCCAGCTCGCTCAAGCAATCGGCGATCGGCGGGAACATCGCGGAGAATGCCGGCGGCTCGCGCTGCCTGAAATACGGCGTGACATCCGACTACGTGATGGGGCTGGAGGTCGTCCTTCCGACGGGGGATGTCATCCGCGCCGGCGGCAAGGTCGTCAAGAACGTCACCGGCTACAACCTGCGCGCGCTCTTCACAGGCGCCGAGGGAACGCTCGGCGTGGTGACCGAGGCGACGTTACGTCTGCTCAAGAAGCCGGCGCACACGCTCACGGCCATGGCCGTCTTCTCTTCCATCGTCGAGTCGGCCCACTGCGTCACGGACGTGATGAGCGCGGGTCTTTCGCCGACGGCGATCGAGATCATGGACAACGTCACCATGGCCTGCGTCGAGGAGATGTTCCATACGGGCCTGCCCGTCGACCAAGAGGCGATCCTGCTGTTCGCAGTCGACGGCCAGCACCGGAATATCATCGAAGCCGAGCTCGCGGAGATCTCGCAGGTCGCGCGCAAGAATGGCGCCGTCGATGTGCGCGTCGCCGCCAACGAAGCGGAGTCGAACGCACTGTGGCAGGCGCGCCGCGGCATCAGCCCCGCGCTTGCGCGCAAGCGGCCGAATAAGCTCGGGGAGGACGTCTCCATTCCGCGCTCGGAGATTCCGCGCATGGTGCGCGCCGTGCGGGAGATCGCCAAGAAGTACGACTTGCTGATTCCGATCTACGGCCACATTGGCGACGGCAACTTGCACCCGAACATTCTCTGCGATCGCCGCAACGCCGAAGAACTGGAGCGCGTCGGGCGGGCGGCGCGCGAGATATTCGAGGCTGCCGTCGCCTGCGGCGGCACGCTCTCCGGGGAGCACGGTATCGGCTTGCTCAAGAAGCAGTTCATGGAGCTCGACCTCGGGCCGGCGCAGGTGGAGGCGATGCGTCGCATCAAGGCAGCGCTGGACCCCAACGGCATCATGAATCCCGGCAAGGTCTTTCCGGAACCGGGCGGAATCGACGTCTTTAAGTTGTAGGGAGAGAATCGTGGGCGACTTCGAGAGCCACCCGGAAGCGCGCTATGGCGGCGCCGGGCGCATGCGCGACGCCACCGTCATGGCGCACGAGGAAGCGGCGCGCGCCTTTGTCGACTTCGTGCCCGCAGCCCATGGCTTTTCCGGCGCCGATATTCCGCCCGACGACGTCTACAATCGCTGCGTGCGCTGCGGCCTCTGTCTGCCGACCTGTCCAACCTACGTGGAGACGCTCGTAGAGACTTCCAGTCCGCGCGGACGCATTGCGCTAGTGAAGGCCGTGGCCGAAGGGCATCTCGACCTCCTCTCGCCCGGCTTCGTGCACCAGATGTCCGAGTGCCTCGACTGCCGCGCGTGCGAAGCCGTCTGTCCGTCGGGTGTCGAGTACGGCAAGCTCTTGGAGCCTGCGCGCACACAAATCAACCGCGCGACGCGTCGCGGCCCCGTCAAGCGCGGGATCCGTCACGTCTTGCTGCACGTGCTCTTCGGCAACCTCGCCGTCTTGCGCTTCGCGTCGCGCATCCTGTGGTTCGTGCAGCGCTCGGGTCTGGAAGCCTTCGCACGGAAGAGTGGGCTCGCGCGCCTCTTCGGGATGGAGGCGATGATCGACCTCGCGCCGCGCATGAGCGACACGTTCTTCGTCGCGCGCAATCAACGCTGGGAAGCCAAGGGCCCCAAGAAAGCGACGGTCGTGCTGCACAGCGGCTGCATCATGTCGACGGCCTTCGCCGAGGTCGACGAAGCCAGCGTGCGCGTCTTGCAGCGCGCAGGGTGCGAGGTGCTGACGCCGTCCGCGCAGGGGTGCTGCGGAGCCATCACCGTTCACGCCGGCGACATGGATGCGGGACGCGAGCTGGCCAAGCGCAACATCGAGGCGTTCGAACGCTCCGGAGCCGATTACTATGTGATCAACGCCGCCGGTTGCGGTTCGACGCTCAAGGAGTATGGCCACCTCTTCCACGAGGATCCCGCCTGGCATGCGCGGGCCGTCGCGTTCTCCGCGAAAGTTCGCGATATCACGGAGCTGCTCGACGCCATCGGAATCGACGAGGCCGGTCTCGGGCGCATCGACACGACGGTAACCTATCAGGAGCCGTGCCACTTGGCGCACGCGCAGCGCATCACGCAAGCGCCGCGCAATCTCCTTCGCAAAATCCCCGGCTTGCAGCTGGTGGAGATGAACGAGAGCTCGCTGTGCTGTGGAAGCGCCGGGATCTACAACCTCACGCAGCCGGAGATGTCGCAACGGCTCATGACGCGCAAAGCCAAGAACGCCACAGCGACGGGCGCGGCGTGCTGCGTCACGGCCAACCCCGGGTGTCAGCTTCAGATGCAAGCCGGACTGCGCCGGGAGGGAAGCGCGATGACCGTGCGCCACATCATCGAGCTGCTCGATGAGTCATACCGCGTCGGCGACGCCAACGAAGGTATGGCGTAAATCAGAGGTTACTATCCGAGATACTCTCGCCACTCCGTGACAGAGCCGCCGCTGAAGCGCACCAGCGCACCCATCTCCATGGTCTTGGTGCCTTCGCCGCCTTCGTGCCGCATGGCGAAGGTAAAGGTCACGAAGGCGGTCTCGCCGTCGAGGATCACGTCGCCGACGACGACGCGCACGGCCGAGCCCCTGGCAAAGAAGCGGCGCATGAAATCGCGGATCGAGGCACGACCCCGCAACGGCTCGCGTCCCGCTTCACGATAGACGGCATCGATGGCGAATAGCGCCGAAGCCGCGTCGGCATCGCCGGCGTGCCACGCATCGATGAGCCGTTGGAGCAGGGAGTAAAAGCTCACGGGCAGAGCGCCTCGACGAGACGCTTGAGGATTCGTCCGGTCGCGCCCCAGATGTGATGCGCCCCATAATCGAAAACGATGACGTTGTGTTCGTGCCCCCGAATCACTTTGGTACCGTAGCGGACGGCGCCGGGACGCAAGAGCTGGCCAAACGGCACTTCGATGATGGCCTCGACTTCGCTGTCGCTGCAGACCCAAGGTTGGCGTTCAGAAAGATAGCCGATGAAGGGCGCGACGGCAAAGCCGCTCACGACGGTCGAAACGTCCGGGAGCCGTCCGAGCACGCGCACGCGCGACGGATCGACGCCCAGCTCCTCCTGGAGTTCGCGCAGCGCCGTCTGCTCCAGCGCATCGCCGTCCGCCGGGTCCCAGCGGCCGCCGGGCAAGCTGATCTCGCCGGGATGCACCTTCAGACGGTAGCTGCGGCGCGTGAAAGGGACGAAGAGCGTGCCGGTGGCGTCCGGCACGAGTAACGCCATCACGGCCGCCTTATGCCCGCGGAGAGCGGGTGCCGGCTTCTGCATGGAGAGCCGTGCCGCGATCTCGTCGACGTCCATCGCGTTACTCCGCCTCGGCGGCTTCGACCGGCTCGCGGACTTTGCGGAGGGTCAAGGCTTTGTCCTCGTAGAGCACGCCACAGGGCATGCCGGTACCATTGCACGCGTTGCGCCGCTTGCCTGCGCACGTGGGGAGCCCCCGCTATCTTCTCGGAAGTCGGCTCATTTAGCCGGCTATTACCCGGTGCTCCGGCGGGCGGCATACAATAGGTTGCACGGGAAGTAAGGTACCAACCTGCTTGGAGGTCGCTATGCCGGACACATCCTCGGATTCGACCTTGACGCGCGGGCAGATGCTGCATGGTACGGGAATCCTGGTGGGCACGCTTGCCGCCTCCTCGGCGCTCGCAACCCTCGCGCCGACTCGCACGTGGGCGCTCGCGCTCCATGCGCTCTCGCAAGGCGAGAGCACCACGATCCTGCAGTTCGCGCGAGTCCTCTATCCTCACAGGAAGCTGTCGAGCGCCGTCTACGCGCTGGTCGTCAAGGACATGGACGACGAAGCCGCGCACGATGCGAGCATCGCTGCGCTTCTGCGCGACGGGGTCGCTTCGCTCGATAGGGCAGCCGGCGGAACATTCGCTTCCGCCGCACCGGCGGTCCAGCGCGCCGCCGTGAAGAGCATTCAGGGCACGCCGTTCTTCTCGAAGGTGCGAGGAGCGTGCATCTCCGCCCTCTACAACAACGAGATGGCGTTCGCCCACTTCGGGTACGGCGGCTCGTCCTGGGCCAAGGGTGGCTACATCCATCGCGGATTCAACGATCTCACGTGGTTGAAGGAGCCGCCGGCGAGCGCAAGTCCGCCGATACGAGACTGACGCCGGCGCGGCGACGTTTCCAGCGGCGACGACGAGGAGAGACGACATGGCACGCTTCGATCTCAACGACGACTCGGTAGTGGTCATCATCGGCTCCGGCGCCGGGGGCGGAACGCTTGCGAACGAGCTCGCGCAGAAAGGCGTGAAGGTTGTGCTCCTGGAGGCCGGCGCGCGGCAATCGAGCGCGACGTTCGTGAATGACGAGTGGGCGTCGTTCAAACAGCTCGCGTGGCTCGACAAGCGCACGACGTCGGGCTCGTGGCAGGTCGCGAAGGATTTCCCAACTCTCCCCGCCTGGCTCTGCAAGACCGTCGGCGGGACGACGACGCACTGGGCGGGCGCCTCGCTGCGCTTCCACGAGCACGAGTTTCGGGCGCGCACGACGTACGGGAGCGTCGCCGGCGCCGATCTCATGGATTGGCCGCTGACGCTCGCAGACCTAGAGCCGTACTACGCGAAAGCCGAGAGCAAGCTGGGGGTCACGCGCACGAACGGCATCCCCGGCCTTCCCGGCAACAACAACTTCAAAGTGATGTATGCCGGCGCCAAGAAGCTCGGCTACAGTGAATGTCACACGGGCCGCATGGCCATCAACAGCCGCCCCCGCGACGGACGTGCGAGCTGCCTCCAGCTGGGCTTCTGTTTTCAGGGATGCAAGTCGGGAGCGAAGTGGTCGACGCTCTACACGGACATCCCGAAGGGCGAGGCGACCGGCAATCTCGAGCTGCGCACGGAGGCTCAAGCCCTCACGATCGAGCACAACGACAGCGGCAAGGTCACGGGCGTCGTCTACGCCGATGCGAAGGGCAACCATCAGCGTCAGAAAGCGCGCATCGTGGCCGTGGCGGGGAACTCCATCGAAACGCCGCGATTGCTGCTCAACTCCGCCACGAGCAAGTATCCCGACGGGTTGGCCAACAGCTCGGGTCAAGTCGGCCGCCACTACATGCGCCACACGACGGGCTCCGTGTACGCGATCTTCGAGCAGCCCGTCAACATGTTCCGCGGAACGACCATGGCCGGCATCATCATGGACGAGGGACGCAACGACCCCAGCCGCGGCTTCGTTGGCGGATACGAGATGGAGACCATTTCGCTTGGGCTGCCCTTCTTCGCGGCGTTCTTGAGCCCCGGAGCGTGGGGTTCGGATTTCGCGTACTGGATGGATAACTACAGCCACGTCGCCGGCATGTGGCTCGTCGGCGAGGACATGCCGCGCGAGACCAACCGCGTGACGCTCAACACCGACGTCAAGGACCAGTTCGGCCTGCCGGTTCCCAACGTCCACTACGACGATCACCCCAACGACATCGCGCTGCGAAACCATGCGTACCGGCAAGGGGAGCGCGTCTACGAAGCCGTGGGGGCGATCAAGACGATGCGGACGCCGCCGTATCCCTCGACGCACAATCTCGGCACCTGCCGGATGAGCGCGGATCCCAAGCTGGGCGTCGTCAACAAGCACGGGCAGAGCCACGACATCCCCAATCTCTTCATCTCCGACGGCAGCCAGTACACGACGGGCGCCGCGGAGAATCCGACGTTGACGATCGTGACGCTTGCCATTCGTCAAGCCGACTACATCGCCGATGCGATGAGCAAGCAGATGGTCTAGCAACGAGCCCGCGAGGTGGCCGTCATGTGCAATATCTACGTGAAAGCCGATGCGATGCAATACGAATCACGCACGCGTTCGCTCCGGATTCACGGCGTGCCCACCACGATCAGGATGGAGAATCTCTTCTGGGACGTCCTCGGAGAGATGGCTGCGCGCGACGGCCAAACGACGAATCAGCTCATCGTCAAGCTGCACGACGAGCTTACGGCCTATCGCGAGGACGCGTTCAACTTCGCGTCGTTTCTGCGGGTGTGCTGCTTGCGGTACCTCGCCATTCTCGAGGGGCACCTGCGGGAAGCCGACGCTGCCGCGCCGGAGGTCACACTGCGGGCCGTTCCTTAGAGCGCACAAAGGGCCCGATCAGTCGATCGGGCCCTTCATCGTTTGCTGGGGCGGATGGATTCGAACCATCGCATGGCGGTTCCAAAGACCGCTGCCTTACCGCTTGGCTACGCCCCACTGTGCTGGGCTTTCCCTTGTGCTACCTGCGATTCCCGATCACCTGCTTGCCTTGCTATCCTCCCGTCGGTCACAGCGCGCGTGCTTTCCCGTGCGTGCCTGATCGCGTCCATCGGCGCGCGGAGCCCAGTATCCACCACATGGGGGGCGCCCTCCTGCATCTACGGGCTCCGCGAGATGGTAACGCGAATACGCATCGACGGTCGGCTCGCCGGCGATCGATACGATCGGGGTCGAAGAGCGCGGCGACCATGTGCGCATTCGCTGGGAAGGAACCGGGCTCAGGGTCCGCCGTACACGGCGCGCAGCATCCCTGCGATGTCGCTGCGCTCCACGGGCGCGGGATTGTTGAGCAGCAAGGGCGACTTCGCGATGTGCTCGAGGGCGCGTTCGAGGACGTCCGCCGGGACGCGAAGCTCGGCAAGCGTGCGGGGAAGGTCGAAGGCGTCTCGCACGCGCTCGGCCTCCGCCGGAAGATCGTCCATCGTGAACGCTTCGGCCACCGCCGCGACGCTCTGAGGCGCCAACCGCGCATTGAGGCGCACGGCGTGCGGCAACACCATCGCGTTGAGCACACCATGCGGTATCTGCGTCAGCCCACCGAGCGCATGACACGTCGCGTGGTGAAGGCCCATGCTGCAAGCGTTCAGCGCGAAGCCGGCCAGATGCGCCACTTCGAACAGGCTGCGATGCAACTCCGTGTCGCGGCGTTTCGCTGCCGCCAAGAGCAGGCTCGGCAACCGGCGCCCCGCCGATACAGCCGCGGCCTTACCGAGCCAATGCGCCCGACGCGCGTAGTGCGCTTCGATCGTGTGCGCCCACGCGTTGAGGCCGCTTGCGCCCAGTGTTTGCGCCGGCAGCGTCGCCAAGAGCTCGGGATCATAGCAGACGTCTCCGTAGGCGCCCCGCATCGTGGCCGTGGCCTTGCGTCCCTCGGGCTCGAGGACACCGTAGCCTCGCGACATCTCCGCCCCGCCTAGCGTGCTCGGGATGGCAACCATCGCAGCGCCGGGCACCGCTTCCGAGATGGCTTTCCCGAGGTCGATGGCGCTGGCGCTCCCCACGGCGACGATGGCACGCGGCGCTTGTGCGCGCGCGAATCGGCGGGCCTCCTCGACGCTCGATTGAGGATTGTGCGGCCGCGAGCGCGTGAAGTACACCACGTGCGCGCGCTCCTCGAGACCGTTCCAGTCGATGGCCCTGACGCTCCGCTCGGAGCCCAGGACCAGCACGGGCCCATCCAGCTCGAGCTCGCGTAACGTCTCTCCGATCGGGCCAAGGTGCACGCGCTGCGCCGGAATTCGCATCTCGAACGTCAGCATGCGCGAAAGCGTCAACCTCCGTTCGCTCGTTTGGCTTCTTGCCTTTCGATACGGCGCGCTCTCGATGATACCTATGCACCACCATTCGCTCTTAAAGATTCACGTACCGCCTAGCCTCCGAAACGATCCGCCCGAGACCTAACGATCCGCGAACGACTTGGGACCAATGTCCCGTTCCAGAGCCGGGATCGCCGCATCTCCACCGCTCGCGCACCGAGCGTACAGGCAGGACGACCTCGGTTCGACCCGGGACCAAGGGCTCGCTTGTGGCGGGACGCCACCTCAGGTAAGCTCGATGTAGCCCGCCTGGGCGTAGCCTGCAGGGACGGGCCGCCTACAAGAGGCGGAGGGTCTCGCCCCCCGAGGCCCCTTCGACTCGAAACACTCCTCGGCGTCCTCTCCGTCCGTGCACGCGAGATTCGGGTGAGATCTCGCGTGCATGGTATCGTTCTGCGCCGACACGCTGAACGACTTGCGAACCCACGCGTCGAAGAGATCCGCGAAGGAGGGTTTATATCGGTGCTCACCTCGTCTGGCACGTCCATCGCGCGGGCGGTCCACGTCGATCCCCTTTCGCCGCTGCAATTCCTCGAGCGTACCGCGTTCGTTCATCGCGAGAAGCCCGCCATGCGGTATGGTGATCTCACGTATACGTACCCCCAGCTCTACTCGCGGGTCCGGCGTCTGGCAGACGCGCTCTCGCGCGCGGGCATCGGAGCCGGCGATCGGGTCGCCGTTCTTCTTCCCAATGTGCCCCCGATGCTCGAGGCGCACTTCGGTGTTCCGTTGCTTCGCGCTGTTCTCGTCACGATCAACACGCGCTTGCTGGCCAACGAAGTCGCGTATATCCTCAAGCATTCCGGAAGCAAGCTGCTGATCTACGATTCCGACTATGCCGCGACCGTCGAAGCGCTGCGCGCGCAGCTTCCGGGTCTGCAGCTGATTGCATACGACGAATCGGGGAAAGCGCGTCAGGATGTCGACTATGAGGAATTCCTGCGGAACGCCGACGACAAGGCCATCCCGTTCGACGACGTCGACGAAAACGACACCATTTCCATCAACTACACCAGCGGCACGACGGGACGCCCCAAAGGCGTGATGTACACCTATCGCGGCGCGTTTCTCAACGCTCTGGGCGAAGCTCTGGAGACGGGATTGACCTCCGAGAGCGTCTATCTCTGGACGCTACCCATGTTCCATTGCAACGGGTGGTGCTTTCCGTGGGCCGTCACGGCGATGGGCGCGACGCACGTGATGCTGCGCAAGGTCGACCCGCCGCTGATCTGGCGCTTGATCGCCGATGAGGGAGTCACGCATCTCAACGGCGCACCCACCGTTCTGACGTCGCTCGTCAACGATCCCAACGCCGCCCCCGTCTCACGTCCGCTCACCGTTACGACGGCGGGCGCCCCTCCCTCGCCTCGCATCATCCGCCAGATGGAGGCGCTGGGGGCAAAGATCGTGCATGTCTATGGGCTTACGGAAACATATGGCCCTATCACCGTCTGCGCCTGGCAGAAGCATTGGGATACCCTCCCTGAAAATGACCGCGCGCAGCTCAAGAGCCGCCAGGGCGTCGGCTACGTCAGCGCGGGCAACGTCATCCGCGTCGTGGAGCCCACAAACGGCGATGCGTTGCGCGACGTCCCGCGCGACGGCGAGACGATGGGCGAGATCGTCATGCGCGGCAACAACGTCATGAAAGGCTACTTCAACGATCCCGAAGCCACCGCGCTCGCCTTCCGCGGCGGCTGGTTCCACTCAGGCGATCTCGCCGTCTGGTATCCCGACGGCTACGTGGAGATCCGCGATCGAGGCAAGGACATCATCATCTCCGGCGGCGAGAACATCTCCACGGTGCAAGTGGAGAAAGTCGTTGTCGAGCATCCTGCCGTGCTCGAGGTCGCCGTCATCGCCATCCCCGACGAAAAGTGGGGCGAAGTGCCCAAAGCCTTCGTCACGCTTAGGCCCGGCCAGAGCGCAACGGCCGAAGAGCTGGCGGCCTTCTGCCGCGAACGGCTACCGGGCTTCAAGTGCCCCAAGGCCTTCGAGTTCTGTGATCTTCCCAAGACGTCGACGGGCAAGATCCAGAAATTCGTCTTGCGCGAGCGCGAGTGGCAAGGCAGGGAGCGGCGCGTCAACTGACCGCCGCTCCCCGCGTCTACGGTGTGATCAACGCGAACGCCATGCTGGTGAAAGCATCGTACTCCGACTGACGGCCGTATCCGTCGGTCGCCGTCGCAAACGTAAAGAGGTCGACGGCGAATGCCGCCTCTGCGCAACTTCCCAGCAACGAGGAGGCACTGTTGACGAAGTGCGCCGGGGTGCCCGGCGAACCGGAGCTGGTGTTCGTCGCCGGCGGTGACGGAGGGATGCTGGCCACCAGGCCCGATGTGCCGCGGAAGACCTCCAGCTCCCACGTCAGGAAGTTGTTGGGGTGGAACGCGACGTACTGGATATCGACGTTGTCGCTGCCGTTCGTGTAGTGGAGCATCCCGCAGGCGTCGGCCGAGCCCTTCGGCGTCGAGACGCCGGGCAGCTGCGCCAGTGTCGGATTGTTGTCGACGTGCAGCCGGAAGATCAAGCGGCCGTGATCGGTTACGTTGAACGGCGGCGCATTCGAGAACGTCGCGGGCGGGCCCGGGATCTGCGGCAAGAGGAACGTAAACGGTCCCGGTGGCCCGGCGTCGCCGGGCTGGTCGCCCAGCGTGGAGGAACCCAGCGCGTTGTTACACGGAACGAAGTTGCCGTTTGCGTCGAAGAGCTCAAGCATCAACGTGACCATGCCGCTTCGACCCGGCATCTGTCCGGCAAGGCTGTTGAAATACGCGAAGGGGCGATCCACCGGGTCGTCGATGTCGACCCAGTCCAACGTCGGGTCCGGAATCGCGAAGAGATTGGTCTGTCCGCCGACGGGCTGCGGCCCCAGCGTCACGGGGTTGAGGTGAACGACGATGATTGGTCCCGGCAGCACGGTCACGGTAGCGTAGCGGTGCGTCACCGTGGCATTGATCTGCGTGAAGCCGGGATCGCCGTCGAACATGTATGACCAGCGATAGTAGGCCACTTGAGGCGTCGGCAAGCTGGGATGAAACTGCATCTGCAGTGACAGCGTACCGCCCCACGGATCCGTGGAGAACGCTAGTCCCGCTGACGGTCCACCACTGCTCTCCAGGCTGTCCACGAACGTCAGGTCGATGTTGCCGATCGCCGTCGGCCACACATAGAGGTAGTCCGGCCCCGGATTCCCCGGGGGAAGGCACGCCACGGCCGTCGGATCGGTCACCGTGATCAGCACGTCATCGGAGCCGTCGTAGTCGTAGTAGGTGCTGCAGGCGATCTGCGGATCGTAGACCTCCCGCTCGACGCCGTCGAAGCTCTGCACGACCTCGAAATAGAGATCGGGGAAGTCCTCGGGACAGAAGAAGCAGATCTCCGCCGCAAAGCTTCCGTCGGACTGTATGGGCGCCTCGCCAAGCTCCTCCCAACAGAACGCGCTATCCGGAATCAACTCGCACCAGAACGGGAACAGCAGCAACTTATTCGCGACGAGGAACGTCTTGAGATCGGCCGCCTCGAGTGTCCGAAGCGCGGCCACGGCATCGGAGAGCGATCCGACCTCCTCGAGCCGAGCGGCCTGAAAGGTCATCCGCTGGGGCGTCGTCGAGATCGCCGGCGCACCCAAGGTGCGCGCGCTGCGGAGACTCTGGCGAACGGCGCTCGTCGCCCGGCCGAGCACGGAGGCGCGGACTTGCGTCTCCGCAGTCGGAACGGTCAGCCGCTCGATCAGGCGATTGCGTAGCGCGACGAGCTGGAACGAGGCCAGTTGATCAAGCGTGCACGCGAGATCGACTTCGAAAATCTGGACCGTGCCGGAGCAGAGCGGCGCATAGCCTCCCGTGCTCAACGCTTTCCGGACGTGTCCGTGAACGAGAATGCACAGCTCGAACCAGCACTCCCAGATACCGGGGTAGATCGCGAAGCGGAAGCGGCCGATCCCCAGCTGCGGAAGGTAATCTTGACTGATCGCCCGCGCCTTGCCGAGTCGCGTGAGAAGATCCGGCGGAACGTTCTCACGCTTGGCGAGCGCATCCGGGCCCACGGTGATGCGGTAACGCACATTCGAATCGATCTCGAAGCTGACCGACTTCGTTTCCGGAGTGACGCTCTTCGAGTCGACAAGGCGGTTGGCTCCGTCGAAGAGGTAGACGCGCGAGGATGGAGCCTGCTGCCCCGCCGGAACGTCGTGAAACTGTATCTCGACGACGATCGTCGTCTTGTCAGTTGGTGACATGCTGCCCTCGTTTCGTGATATCGTTGCATGCGGGCGTAAAAGAGGCCGCCCCCATCGATAGGCAGCGGCCCGTGTAGGGCGACCGCCGTGGCGTCGCCGCCGATGGGCAGGAGCGTCGTGCCGGGATCGAATGTGGGTTGATTGTGAGCGGCTGCCATGCACCCGACATCGTCGGCACCCCGCGCGCGTTACGCGACGCCGGTGTGACGGCACTGCTAAACCGTCACCCGGCGCCATGTGCACACCTATGGTATCACGAAAGACGCGAAGCGCGACCAGGAAAGCGCTGAGTCGTTTTTTTTCGCACCGTCTTCTTCTTCAGGTGCGGGCGAAGCGGTCCGGAGCGAAGAGATCGATGGGGTGACGGCTCTTCCCCTCCGTTATGAGATCCGCCAAGATCTCGCCGACGATCGCGCAGAACTTGAAACCGTGGCCGGAAAAGCCGCCCGCCACGACCACGTGCTGATGCGCCGGATGACGACCGATGACGAAATGCTCGTCGGGCGTCATCGTGTACATGCAGACCGTCGAGCGGCGATGCGTGCCGACGCCGTCGGGAATCCATCCTCTCAGCGCATGGGCGAACGTCGCCACTTCATCGGCCGAGACCTCCCGATCGATGAAATCGGGGTCGGTATACTCGAGACTGTGGTGGAAGGCGCCCTTCACGCCCTGATCGGGAAGATCCGGCATGCCGTACAACATCGGCACGCCTTCACGATGGAGGATGTAGACGGGGAAGCGCTCCGGCTGGAAATCTTCCTTGTGCGCAAGCGGCTCGAACCAGTGCATGACGTTGCGTTCGATCTTCAGGGGCAGACGAAGATCCGCAGCGACCTTCCCAAACCACGCCCCCGCCGTGATCACCAAATGCTCCGCTTCGATCCGCTCGCCGTCGGCCGTCTCAACCTCGACGCCGCGCCCCGTCTCGAACCACGTGCGCACGGGCATGCCGAAGCGCGCCTCGGCGCCCTCGTCAATCGCCCAGCGCAAGTGCGCTAGGACGCACGCCTCGGGAAAGAGCACACCCGCGGGCTCTTCGTAGAGCGCCACTTCGTGCTGCAGCGGATGGATCACAGGGAAGCGCCGACGAATGTCCGCCGCGTCGAGCAGCTGATGCGGGAGCCCATGCTCGCGAGCGCTGCGAAGCGAGCCGGTCACGACCTCGCAGTCCGGCGAGCCGGCCATCAACCCACCCGTGCGGATCATCAACCGATCGCCGCTGCGCCGTTCCAAGTCGTGCCAGAGCTCGTAGACGCGCAGCAAGAGCCGCACGTACGCCGGATGCTCGAAATACGCTTGGCGGATCACGCGTGAGCCGCCGTGAGACGAGCCCAACGCGTGGGCGGGACCGAATTGCTCCAGCCCCACCACGCGCTTTCCGCGGGACGCCAAGTGCGCCAGAGCGGCGCTGCCCATGCCGCCTAAACCGATGACGACCGCATCGTACGAGCTCATAGGTTACCGGTGAGCTCCGTCCACAGGCCGCCCTTTACGGCGTAGAGCCCAAAGGCATGTGACGCCAGACGGATCCCGTGCTCGTTGAAGCTCACGACGCCCGTGGCGCCATGCCAATCATGGACGCCGCGCAGCCACTGGTCGATCTTCGCCGGATCGGTGCCCGCATGACGCAGCGCATCGGCCGCGAGCATCAGCGTGTCGTACGCGAAATCAGACCAGATCGTCGGTTTCTGATGATATGCGGCTTCGAACGCTTTGGTGAAGGCGGCATACTTTGGATGTCCCTTCTGCCCCACGCTCAACGCGTACATGCCGTCGACGATGCTCCCGTCGGCTTTGATCAGGTCGTCGGTACCCATCGCCGTGTCACCGATCCATTGCGTGGTGACGCCCACCTCGTGCGCTTGCTTCAAGAAAAGCGAGCCTTCCTTCGTGTGGCAGACGATAAACGTATACTTGGGATGAAGGTCCTTGAGCTTCAACGCATCGGTGCGGAAATCGGTGCCGCCTTCCGCCACGGGAATCGTGCCGAGCACCTTGCCTCCCGAGGCCGTAAAGTCTTTCACGAAGACGTCCTTGACACCGTTGCCGTAGTCGTTGTTGATGTACACGACGGCGGCATCGGTCACGTGCAATTTCTTCGCGACGTCGTTCCAGGCAGCGCCTTGCTCGTCGTCACCAGGCATCATGGCGAAGAAGTACTGGCCGACATCGGCAAGCTTCGGGTTGGTGCTGACGGAATTCATCAGCACGATATGCGCCTGCTCGAAGATCGGGGCGATGGCCAGCGTGAAGCTCGAGGCTGAGGAGCCGATGGCGATCGGCACCTTTTCTTGGATCAGCTTGTGCGCCGCCGCGACGGCCTGATTGATCTGCGAGGCGTCGTCGAGGTACTCCACGTTGAGCGGTCGGCCGTTGATGCCGCCCGACTTGTTGACGGCGTCGACTGCAAGCTGTGTTCCCAGCTTCATCGATTGTCCGTAGAGATTGATGTCGCCGCTGAGGTGGTTGATGAAGCCGATGGTGATCGGCGCTTGCGCCGCTGAGGCGATCGGCGGCGCGCCGAACGATATCCCCAAGAACAGCGCCAGTGCCGCTGCGAGGAAACGATTCATGCGATATCTCCTTGGTAGTGTCCGCCCAGGTAGAGCGCTTCGACGCGCGGATCGGTGAGCAGCGCGCTTCCCTGGCCCTCGTAGCAATTCCGGCCAAGCTCCAAGACGTACGCGTAGTCGGCAATCGCCAGCGCCTCGCGTGCGTTCTGCTCCACCAACAGCACCGTGAGCCCCTCCCGGGCAAGTCCCGCGATACGTGAGAACAACGCCGCACGTAACAGCGGCGCGAGTCCAAGCGACGGTTCGTCGAGCAACAGCAGTCTCGGACGGCAGAGGAGCGCTCGCCCAATGGCCACCATCTGCTGCTCGCCCCCGGAGAGCAATCCGGCACGCCGCTCCAAGCGCCCTGCTAGGTTGGGAAAGCGCTCGACGATTTCGTCGAACGCGTCAGGCGTCGGTTTCTTTCCCAAGGCTCGCAAGCCGATCACCAAGTTCTCGCGAACCGTCAGCGACGGGAAGACGATTCTGCCTTGCCCGACATATGCGATCCCCAGACGAATGAGCTCGCGCGGCGTCATCCCGGTCACGACGTCGCCGTCGAAGCGAATCGTTCCGGCCGTGATCGTCAGCTGCCCCGTGATCGCCTTGAGCACCGTGCTCTTCCCTGCGCCATTGGGTCCGATGATGCACGTGGCCGTCGCAGGAGCGCAACGCATCGTCACGCCGCGGAGGACGGGACGGCGGCCGTAGCCTCCTTCGAGCCCGTCTATCTCCAACAAGGCTGCGCCGTTGCCCGTCATCCCAGGTACGCCTCCACGACGCGGGGGTCGCGCTGCACTTCCTGCGGGGTGCCGACGGCGATGCGCTCACCGTGATCGAGCACGACGACGCGCCGGCAGAGGCTCATCACGAAGAGCATGTCGTGCTCGACGATGAGAAACGTCATGCCGTCGATATTGAGGCGTTCCACGACGTCCCTGATGATGCGCGTGAGATTGGGATTGACACCCGCCGTCGGCTCATCGAGCAAGAGCAGCGCCGGGCGTGCCATGAGGGCACACGCCAGCGCCAACAGCTTGCTTTGACCATACGAGAGGCTTCCGGCAAGCTGGCGGCGGTGCTCCCAGAGACGCACGAGCTCCAAGACCTCGTGCGCGCGCTCGCGATCCTCCCGGCGTTCCCATGACAGGCTCCTGCCGAAGAGTCCGCGCGCCAGTGCTTCGCCGGGGCTCGGAGCGGCGAGCATGACGTTCTCCTCGACGGTGAGGCTCGCAAACGGCCGGGCCAGCTGAAACGTCCGAACGAGCCCGCCCGCGGCGATCTCCTCGGGATTGCGTCCCTGGACCTCGCGGCCGTTGAAGATCACCCGTCCCGCCGTCGGCTTGTAGAAACCGGAGATGACGTTGAACAGCGTCGACTTGCCGGAGCCGTTGGGGCCGATCAAGCCGACGATCTCGCCCCTCTCCACGTCGAACGAGACGTCGCTCAACGCTTGGAGACCGCCGAACTCCTTGACGACGCCTTCAACCCTCAGCACGAGTCTCTCGCATTGCGCGCGCGACGACGCCCTCCGAAACCATACCCTTCGGCCGCAGGATCATCATCACGACCAGCAAGATGCTGTAGACGATCTGCTGCAGCGTGCCGGCAACGGCGGATGGAACGTTGAACCACACCATCATCTGTTGGAAGAGCGTGAGCAGCGTCGCTCCGACGACGGCGCCGGCGTTGTTCCCCATGCCGCCGAAGATCACGGCGACCAAAACGGCGATGGTGAGGTTGATGTTGAAGATCGTGGGATCGATGTACTGCAAGTAGCCCGCGTAGATGACGCCCGCGCAGCCGGTGAAGAACGCGGAGAGGGCCACGGCTTGCGTCTTCATCGTCAGCGTGCGCTTGCCCAATGCCTGCGCCGCGATCTCGTCGTCACGGATGGCGCGCAGGAGCCGTCCCCACGGCGAGCGCGTCAGGCGCCCGATCACGAACCAGGTGACGGCGACGAAAGCCGCAACCAGCAGCGCCAACTGCCAATCAGCGGCCACGTGAACGCCGGCGATGGAAGGACGCGGAATGCCGGGAATGCCCATCGGGCCGCGCGTGAGCGACTGCCAGTTGAGCAGCACGGAACTCGTCACCACGGCCAAGCCCAGCGTGGCGATGGCAAAGTAGTCTCCGCTCAGGCGCAGGGTAAGCAACCCGATGAGATAGCCGAAGCACGCGGAGAGCAGTCCGCCGGCAAGAAGCGCGAGCAGCCACGGGCAGCCCAGACGCACCATCAACAGGGTGCCCGTGAAGGCGCCGATGGCGTAGAAGGCCGCATGGCCAAGGTTGAAGAGGCCGGTATGTCCGACGGCCAGGTTGAGGCTCAGCGAAAGCACGATCATCAGCCCCAACGCGATGGCCAGCGACGAGATCGCGGCGATCACAGCTTCGCCTCGCTTTCGCGCGGCGTCCCCAGGAGGCCCGCCGGACGAACCAAGAGCACGAGGATCATCAGCCCGTAGGCGATGGCCTCTTTCCACACGCCTCCTACGGCGTAGGCGGCGCCGTTCTCCACCAATCCGATGAGGTAAGCGCCCAGCACGGCCCCGGGAACGGAGCCGATGCCGCCGAGCACGACGGCCGCGAAGGCCTTGATGCCGAGACTGAAGCCCATCACGGGCAAGATGTTGATCTCCATGCCGATGAGCACGCCGGCGATGCCGGCCAAGAACGAGCCCACGGTGAAGACGGCCGTGATCGCGCCGTCCACGTCGATGCCGAGCGACGTGGCCAGCTCCAGATTGTCGGCGACGGCGCGAACGTTCGCGCCAAGCGGCGTGCGCGTGAGAAACCATTGCAGCGCGACCAGCGAGGCGATGGCGACGACGGCGATGGCGATCTCGGCCGCCGTGATGCGCGCGCCTGCGACGTCGATCAGCGGCCACGACGGCGACGGGTACTGGCGGAACTGCGCGCCCCAGATCAGCGTGACGACCGCCTCGAGGAAGATAGAGACGCCGATGGCCGTGATCAGCGGCGTCAACCTCGAGGCTCGCCGCAACGGCCGATAGGCGAGGCGCTCGATCAGCACGCCGAGCAGCCCGCATGCCGCCGCCGCGACGAGCGTGACCACGACCAGCTTTGGTCCGTGCGTGATGCCTGCGCCCATGAGGAAGAACGCGAGATAGGCGCCTGCCATGGCTACGTCGCCGTGGGCGAAATTGATGAACTTCAGCACGCCGTAGACCATCGTGTAACCGACGGCGATGAGCGCGTAGATGCTGCCTGCGATCAGACCGTTCGCCAAAACTTGCGAGAAGTCGGACATGCTCCTATCCGTGATGAATGCGGACGACGTGGAGTCGATTCGCTCCTCGCCGTCCGCTTACTCCTCCCCGCGTGCCCGAGCGCGAAAGGCGCTCCGGCTACTTCTCGCGGAAGGTGACCTGCTTGACGAAGGTGCGCTTTCCGCCTTCGATCTTCCACACGGAGAAGATCTGCGTCGTCGTCAAACCGTCCTTGTCGAAGCCGAAGGGGCCGAGGATCGTCGGAACGTTCTTCTCTCTGCGGAGAGCAGTCAGCACCGCGGCGCGCGTGGGCATCTTGCCGTGGCTCTCCTCGATCGCCTTTTCAATGGCCCAAACCATGATCTGGCCGGCAGCGTAACCACTCGCCGAATAGGCTCCCAGATCGCCGTGGAACCGTTGGGCGTATTCCTTGACGAATGCGCGAGCCTCGGGCATCTTCTCCGCGTCGGGCGCCGCCTGCGTGTAGTACGTGTTATCCGCCGCGTCGCCTGCGATCTTCAAGAACGAGTCATCGGTCGTGCAATCGCCGCCTAGGAATGGGATCTTCTTCGGGTCCAGGCCGGCGCCGGCCATCTGCGTCCGGATGAGACCTCCCCCCGTAGACGTGCAGCCGCCGAAGAAGACTGCGCTCGGGTTCGTCGCCGCGATCTTGGTCAACAGCCCCTTGAAGTCTTGCTGACCGGCCGTCACATGGTCGTGGCCCAGGACCGTTCCGCCGAGCGCGCGCAAGTTGGCATCGAACTCGTCGGCCAGTCCTTTGCCGTAGGTCTCGTTGTCGTCGATGATGTAGACGCGCTTGAGGCCCAGCTGCTTTGCCGTCTGCGCGAGCACCTTGCCTTGCACGTCATCGGTAGCCGGCACTTGGAAGAAGTTGATCTCGTTCGGGTGCGAGGTGCGGTACTTCGGCGTCTTGGTGAGCGTGGGATTCGTCGTGGCCGGGGAGAGCAAGGCGAGCCGCGCCTCGTTGGCGACGGGGATCTGCGCGGCGGCGACGTTCGAGTTGAACGGCCCGATCACGCCGAGCACCAACGGATCGGCCACGAAGGCGCGCATGTTGGTCGCCCCTTGCTGCGGATTATGCACACCGCCGACGGCGTCGTCCAGCGGGTCGAGCTGAAAACGGAAGCCTTTCGGGGCATGCTTATTGGCGTCGTCGATGGCCAGCTGCACGGCGTTCTGTACGGGGATGCCGTCGGCTGCGTCGGCGCCGGAAACGGGGAAGTCCGTGCCGATCTTGATGATCTGATCGGCCGCCATCGCCGGTGCGCCGGCGCCGAGAAGAGTCGCCAATGATGCCAGAGCGAGACACCGTTTCAACGAAGCTCCGGGAGTAGAGATCACGAAGATGATCCTTTCTATTCCGTCATGATATCGTGAGAGGAAGGGCATCTCTCGTCGGACGCCCGTCGACAAGGCGCAAGATGCCCAGCGGGTTGGAGTCCTGCAGCTCCTCCGGCAAAGCTGCTTCGGGGAAGTCTTGGTAGCACACCAAGCGCGTGAAACGCTCAATGGCGCGCGTCCCGACGGACGTGCTTGCGCCGTCGGACGTGGCGGGGAAGGGTCCGCCGTGCACCATGGCATGACAGACTTCGACGCCCGTCGGGAAACCGTTGAGGATGAGACGTCCGACGCGACGCTCGAGCGCGGCGATGAGCTCGCCGGCGTCGCGAAGATCGCGCTCCGTCGCATGGAGCGTGGCCGTGAGGTTGCCCTCCATCGTGCGCGCGAAGGCATGGAGCGCTTGGAGGCCGCCGTAGCGCACGAGCAGCGTGCTGGGTCCGAAGACCTCGTCGGCTAGCTCCGGCGTCGTCAGCAGCTTCTCCACGTCTATGGTGAGAAGCGTCGCGCTGCCTTGCCGCGCATCACCGACGGCGCCGCGCGCGATGCTGCGCGCTCCTCCTTCTTCCAAGCGCAGGATGCCGTTTCGATACGCATCCGCGATGCCCGCGGTCAGCATCGTCGCCGCCGGCGTCGTGCTCGTCAGCTCTGCGACTTTCGCCACGAACGCGTCGCCCGTGGCGCCCCGCTCGACGAAGACGAGGCCGGGGCACGTGCAGAGCTGGCCCGCGCTGCCCGTGAACGAAGCGTGAAGGGCGGCGGCGATCTGCTCTCCACGTTGCGCCAATGCCTGGGAGAGCACGAAGACGGGATTGACGCTGCTCATCTCCGCGAAGACGGGAATCGGCTCGCGGCGCGCCGCCGCTGCGTCCATCAACGCTCGTCCCGCACGACGCGAGCCCGTGAAACCGACGCCTTTGATCCGGGGATCACGCACCAGCGTCAGGCCCAGCTCGATTCCGTCGTCGAAGAGCACGGCGAGAACGCCGGACGGGAGGTTCGTTGCGCGGACCGCCTCCGCGATCGCCTCGCCGGCCAGCGCCGACGTGCCGGGATGCGCGGGATGCGCCTTCACGACGACGGGATTTCCGGCCGCAAGCGCGCTGGCCGTATCACCGCCTGCGACAGAGAACGCCAAGGGAAAATTGCTGGCGCCGAAGACGGCGATGGGACCGATGCCGCGCCGCATGGATCGCACGTCGGGTTTGGGAACGGGCATACGCGCGGGGTCGGCGCGATCGATGCGCGCATCGACCCACGAGCCCTCGTAAACGAGATCGGCGAAGAGACGCAATTGATTGCACGTGCGAGCCAGCTCGCCGCGCAGCCGCGCCTCCGGCAGCGACGTCTCCGCCTGCGCGCGCTCCACGATGACGTCACCGCGCAGCTCCAGTTCTTGCGCACACCGGCGCAGAAGCGCGGCACGCACCTTTCCACTCGTGCGCACGAAGAGCGGAGCGACCTCGGCGGCGCGTTGGAGCGCCGCATCGATCTCCGCCGGTGTCGAGCGCTCGACGGCAAACGCAGCGCTAGCGTCGCGCGTCATGCCCCACCTGCAGTGCCGGGCGTTCCGCCAAGGCCTTCCGGATCGCGGCACGCGCTTGAGACAGCTCGTCCCCGACGACCTCAAGGCGCGGCGCGCGCACGCGCGCGCTTCCCATGCCCACTTCCTCTTGCACCAGCTTGATGAGCTGGACGAACTTTGGCACTGTGTCCATGCGCAAGAGCGGCAAGAACCAGCGGTAGAGCTCGAACGCATCCTGCGTGCGTCCTTCCATCGCATAGCGATACAGCGCGACGGACTCCGCCGGGAAGGCGTTCACCAAACCCGCGATCCAGCCGACGGCGCCCGCGGCGATGCCCTCGACGATCGCATCGTCCACGCCCACGAGAATCTGGAGGCGCTCGCCGATGAGCGCGCGGATCGCCGTCACGCGCCGCACGTCCGTGCTCGACTCCTTGACCGACTCAAGGTTGGGATGCTCCGCGGCGAGGTCGGCGATCTGCTCGGGCAGGAAATCGGTCTTGTACGCGACAGGATTGTTATAGAGCATGCACGGCAACGCCGTCGCCGCGATGACGGCGGACATATGCGCCTTCATCTCGCGCCAATCGCCGCTGTAGACATATGGCGGCAACACCATCAGCCCGCTGCAGCCGACCTCCCCGGCCTTCTGCGCCAATCGGATCGCCTCGGCCGTGCTGAGCGCAGCGATGCCGGCGACGATGGGAACCCGATCGCCGACGGCGCGCACGCAGGTCTCGAGAATCGCGATCTTTTCGTCGAATGTGAGGGTCGCGCTCTCTCCAAGCGATCCCAACGGCACGAGTCCCACGCAGCCGTTGTCGACCAGCCATGCGCAATGCTTGGCCAGAAACGCATGGTCGACGTGAAGCTGGCCGTCGAACGGTGTGGTGATGGCGGGAAGCACCCCGCGCCAGTTGACCTTCATGACATATCCTCGTAGGGAGCGGTGAGTGCGGCGATGCGAATCGGAAAGACGGGCGGTCGTGTGGCCTCGTTTCTCCATCCAAAGAGGAACTCGGCGGCGCCGCCGCAGATGCGCCCTTGGCAGGCGCCCATCCCGCAGCGGGTGTGAAGCTTGGCCGAGCGCCAGGTGGAATGCCTGGCCAGTCGCTCATAGGTGACGTCCTCGCAACGGCAGACGATCGTCTGCGCCTCCGCCAGCTCTCTGAGCTCGTCCCGCAGCTCGAACGCGTGCGCGAGCGCTCGAGCGAAGCCGCGCGCTTGCGCGCGTTGCGCATAGAGCCGTTGCGCTTCGCGCTCGCATCCTGCGGCGACGTAACCGGCGATCTCGCCTTCGACCAATGAAAGCTCCAGACCGCCGATGCCCGTCGCTTCGCCGGCGGCGAAAACGCCGTCGATGGTCGTGCGCTGTCGTTCGTCGACGGCGACGGCGCCATCGCGCACCGCGCAGCCGAGCAGCATAGCGACTTCGAGATTTGGCAACAGGCCGAAGCCGCAGGCGAGATAGTCGCACGCGAGACGGCGGCGGCCGCGGGGCGTCTGCAGGACGACGCCTTCGAGCGCAGAGGTGCCTTCGGCGGCAACCGGCCAGGCATTGGCCAAGAACGGCACACCTGCGAGCGTCCCGCCGAGAGCGAGCGCCTGCCGTAGTCTCGCGCCGCTGCGCGCCACGCGCGCGGCGAAGCCGACCAAACGCGACCAGTGGGTCTGTTCCGCGATGAACGCGATGTGCGCGCCGCGCCGGCGCAGGTACGCGGCGACGGCCAGCAGCAGCGGGCCGCTGCCGGCGACGACGACGCGCTTACCTTCGATCGGCAGTCCTCCCTTCACCATCGCTTGTAAGCCGCCGGCGCCGACGACGTTCGGCAGCGTCCAACCGGGAAATGGAAGGAAACGCTCACGCGCGCCCGTCGCGAGAATCAGGCGCTCGAAGCATACACGCTCGACATTGCCGCGGAGCTCCACGAGCAGCCCGTCGCCGGCACGATCGACGACCCGCGCTCCGCACACGAGCTCGACTCCCACGCTGGAGGCCAGATGCGCAAACCAGGGAGCCGCTTCTGAGACGGGCTTGGCGCGTTTTCTCTCCGCGCGCCAGATCTGGCCGCCCGCGTCGGCGTTGTCGTCCAGCACCAGGACGCGGCGCCCGCGTTCCGCTGCGCGCACGGCGGCGGCGATGCCGGCCGGCCCGGCGCCGACGACCACGACGTCTGCGCGACGCTCACGCATCGGTGCGCACCTCCATCCCCTGCTCGCAGAGGATCTGACACGAGCGCCGGTGCGCAACGCCATCGATCGTCACGCGGCATTCGAAGCAGACGCCCATGCCGCAGAGCGCCCCTCGCGGCTGCCCCGTAACGGAACGGCGACACGCCGATGCTCCGGCAAGCGTCAAAGCAGCAAGCACCGTGCTCCCCGCAGGGACATTTACGCGCTGGCCGTTCACGGTCAATGCGATCCGCTCAGGCATGCGCGGGCTCCTCATAGACGCGCGCGGGGAGATAAGGCTCTGCCGCGATCGCGGGCGTCCGGCCCGCGAGCATATCGGCGATGAGAGACGCCGTCCCGAGGGCCGTCGTGATTCCGAGACCTTCGTGACCCGTCGCGCAGATGACGCCGGGCCGCGTGGGATTAGGGCCGATGTACGGAAGACCATCGGGCGTGGCCGCGCGGTGACCGGCCCAGACGCGAAGCACATCGAGACCGGCGAGGCCCGGAAGATATGCCAGCGCGCGCTCCACCATCCGGCCTACCATGGCTGCATCGATCTCGCTATCCGCGATGTCGAACTGACGCGACGACCCGATCAACAGCTGTCCCGTGGGGCGCGGCTGGACGTTGAAGGCCACCGAGTCCTGCTCCGTTCCGTGCGCGCTGTCCAAGTAGCCCAGCTCCACCACTTCATGGCGAACGAAAGCCGGATAGCGTTCCGTGATAACCAGATGACCTTTGCGCGGACGAACGGGTAACTCGGGAAGCAGCTCGCGAGCGTGCACGCCTGTAGCCACGACGACGTGCGCGGCGTGCACGACGGCGCCATCGTGCAGCTCGACACCGCCGTCGATCAGCGCCGTGGTTCGGCGGCCGTAGAGCACACGCGTCCCGAGCGACTGCGCTTCGGCGAGCATGGCCGCCGTCGCGCGCGGAGCGTAGAGGATCGCATCGCCGGGAACGCGCAAACCGCCCTTCAAGCCGGGACGCAGGTTCGGTTCGTAAGCATAGAGCGCCCGGGCATCGAGCAGCTCGGCTTCGACGCCGTGCTCGCGATAGTACGCCGATTTGCGAACGGCGGCATCGTATTCCGCCTCATTGCAGGCCACCCACACGGTGCCGCAGCGATCGTACTCGCAGTCGGGTGGGAGCCGCTCGGCCAGCTCGTGCCAGAGGTCAACGGAATACCGAGTCAACGCCAACTCCGCGTCGGAGCCGTCCATGACGACCAGTTGTCCCATCCCGGTGGCGGTCGCGCCGAGGCCGGGGGCGACGTCGCGCTCGAGCACCGTCACGCGCATGCCTTCTCGCGCGCAGGCGAGCGCGCACGCGGCGCCGACGATCCCCGCGCCGACCACGACGACGTCGCACGGTGCGCTCACGGGCGAATTCCCCACCGGAACGGATCGCGCTCGTCGATCAAGAGCGCGGCCTCGCCCGTGACGTGCGCCAATCCCTTGATCGTCGGATGAAGGGCGCCGTCGCGCAGCTCGAACGAGCCCTCGAAGACGCTGCCGATGATCGACTCCTGGCGCCAGATTTCACCGGGCTGCAGTTTTCCGTCGGCATAGAGGCACGCGAGCTTCGCGCTTGTTCCCGTCCCGCACGGAGAGCGATCGTACGCTTTGCCGGGACAGAGCACGAAATTGCGGCTATCGGCGTTCGCCGACGGCGAGGGTGCGAAAAGCTCGATGTGGTCGATCTCCTCGCCGTTCGGCCCCGTGATGCCGGTTCGCTCGAGCGCCGTGCGCACGGCCCACGCATACTCTGTGAGCGCTTCGATGCGCTCGAAGCGCAGCTCTTGTCCATGCTCTCCGATCAGGAAGAACCAGTTCCCCCCGTACGCGACATCGCCGACGACGGCGCCGCGCCCCGGCACGTCGACGCGCACGTCCTTCGCCGTACGATAGCTCGGCACGTTCGCCACGCTGACGGCGCCGTTCTCATGCAAGTGCGCCGTCACGACGCCCACGGGCGTCTCGATGCGGTGCGTGCCCGTCGCGATGCGTCCGAGATGCGCAAGCGTCACGATCAGCCCGATGGTCCCGTGGCCGCACATGCCGAGGAAGCCGACGTTGTTGAAAAAGATGACGCCTGCCGTGCAGCTCGGGTCGCTCGGCTCGCAGAGCAACGCTCCCACCATCGCGTCGGAACCGCGCGGCTCGTTGATCACGGCGGAGCGCACGTGATCGAAGCGCGTCCGAAAGACGGCCAGACGCTCCGCCAATGAGCCGGACCCCAGGTCGGGGCCTCCTGCCACGATGACGCGCGTCGGCTCGCCACCGGTATGTGAATCGACCACCGAGATACGCGATGCCCGCTGGTTCATACTGCTCGATAGCGTAAAGGAAGCAGTCCGAACCGTCTTGGCGATTTCCACGTCCTCGCGCGATGATTTCCGCACAAAGAAGGGTACCCGGGCGGCGCTTCGTAACGGACATCGCCATGTCGACGGAGCGCTTGCGCGAGGAGCTCTTGAGCCGCTTGGCGTCGCCATTGGTGGCCGAAGAGATCTTCGACCGTATGACCGACGTCGTGTTCTTCGTGAAGAATCTCCGCGGCGAGTACGTGATCGTCAACCGTACGCTGGCGGAGCGCTGCGGCTACAAGCACAAGAATGCACTGATCGGCAAGACGACCTTCGACGTCTTTCCACGCCAGTTGGCCGAGAGCTACGCCGCGCAAGATCGGCACGTGCTCGACAGCGGTGCGGAAATCACGGACAAGCTGGAGTTGCATCTCTATAACGACCGCACGCCCGGTTGGTGTCTCACCAACAAGTTCCCGCTCTACGGGAGCGACGGAAGCGTCGTGGGCATGAGCGGTATCTCGAAGGATCTCCACGAACCCAATGCGCGCACGTCCGTCTACCCGGAGATCGCCAAGGCCGTCGACCACGTGCACGCGCACTTCAGCGAGACGTTACGCGTCGAAGACCTGGCGGAGCTGGCCGGCCTCTCGATCGCCCGGCTGGAGCGTTCCATCAAAGCGATCTTTCACATCACGGTCGGCCAACTCATCAGCAAGACCCGCCTCGACCACGCAGCGCGCTTGTTGCTGACGACGGAGATGCCGATCGCGGAGATCGCACACGCCTGCGGCTTCTATGATCACAGCGCCTTTTCGCGCCAGTTCAAAGCGGCTGTCGGCGTCACTCCGAGCGAGTACCGCGAAGCCTCTGGAAAGACCTAAACTGCTAGCGGCGCGGGAGAAACGCGACCGTGAAACGCTCGCCTCGGGCGGCGCGCGCCGCCAACGCAAAGCCCAGCATGATCTGCAAGACGACCGCCGCGGCGTCGAGCACGAACCCGATGCCGTAGATCCACATCGTCGCCACGATTCCCACTGGGACGCGCACCGCCACGAGTAATCCGATCGCCATGGCCGGCAGCGCCAGCACGATCAAAAAGAGGATCGTCTCGAAGAGCCCCAGCATCGCCGCCTGGCGGATGTGCCCGCGAAACCACCCGGAGCTAGGCCGCGCAGTCGCAGCGAACTCCGGGAGAGCGAGGATCCAGAAGGCATAAGCGTTGGCGGCACGCTGCCGCTCGTCAGGCGTGGGCTCGACGTAATCCATCAGTCGAGTCTTTGGGCGCTTTCCTAGCTGTGAACGTTATGCGACGCGGCGACGCGCTTGGCCCCCAGATAGCGGTTTGCCCAGTAGGTCTCAGAGAGGCTGGAAACCATCACGCCGTGGCTCGAGCTATGGACGAACTTGCCATTGCCCAGATAAATGCCGACATGCGACGCGCCGGGCGCATACGTCTGAAAGAAGACGAGGTCGCCCGGTTCCAGGTGACCCGAGGTGACGCGCTGTCCCACGAGATACTGCTCGTCGGCCGTGCGCGGTAGATGGACGCCGAGCATGGCGAAGACGTGCTGCACGTAACCCGAGCAGTCGAAACCGGAAGCCGTCGTCCCGCCCCAGACGTACGGAACGCCGATGAAGCTCAGCGCCGCATGCGAGATCTCGCGCGCGAACGCCGCGGAACGCTGGAAGAGCGCGTCGACGATGTTGCCGCCGGTGGTGTTCTCGCTCTTCTTCGGTTGTGGGGCCGCATCATCGGTCCACTGGGCGATATCGGCTCCCTCGACGGGGGCCGTCGCCTGCCGAATGGGCGGCGGGGCCTGGGTATCTTCCTGAAGCAGCAGCTTTTGCCCGGGCTTCAAATTCGAGGCGCGATCGCCTTCGAGATCGTTGAATCGGGCAAGCTCTTCAGGTGAGATATGCGTTTGGCGGGCGATTGAGTAGAGGGTTTCCCCGGGCTGCACCTCATGCGCACGAGGCTGCGCAAGGGCTGGGGTTGCTAGCGCGCACATGAGCGCACCGGCAAACAACAATGACCGCAACCTAACCTCTTTCCACACCTACGGGGTTAGCTGACGGGTTCGGGCGGAAAGATCGCCCTGGCGCCCGAAGGCGCGTTCACCCCAAGAAAACGGTTCCCCCGCCCCGTGTCGGACCGGCCGGCACGGACTCGGTGATCGACGAGCCTGCTACCACTGGAGACAGGCGAGCAAACACACGTCCTTTTCGGCTGGAGAGCCAAGCCCCCGCCTTGGGGCCGGGGGTTCCTCCCGCCCGGCACCATTCCCTCTCGATCGGAGCTCTCTCTCATATCTTGAGGGGCCGACTCTGCGGGCTAGCCTTCGAGCGCGCGAATCGCCTCCGCGATCTCCTCGGCCATGCGCACGACTTCCCCGCGATCGGGACCCTCGACCATCACGCGCAACAGTGGCTCGGTGCCGCTGGCGCGAACCAGTACGCGGCCTTCTTCGCCGAGCGCGCGCTCCACAGCGGCGATGCGCTCGCGGATTCGCTCGTGCTCGATGAGATCTTTGCGCTGCGTCTTCACGTTGACGAGCACTTGTGGATAGGTCTTGACGCATGAAGCGAGATCGGCCAGACGCTTTCCCGTGCGTGCCATCAGCGAAAAGATAGAAACGGCCGTCATGGGACCGTCGCCCGTCGAGTTGCGGCGCAGATCGATGATGTGTCCGGACTGCTCTCCCCCCAACGGATGGTTTCCGGCCTGCATCCGCTCCAGCACGTAGCGATCGCCCACGGCCGTCCGTTCGAGACGCAGGCCGAGCTCGTGCAGCGCGCGTTCCAATCCGACGTTGGACATGACCGTCGCGACCACCGTGCCGCCGGGAAGCTCGCCCTTGCGGTGCATCTCCGCTGCGAGCATGGCAAGAACCTGATCGCCGTTGACGATCCGACCATCTTCGTCAACGAACAGCGCGCGGTCGGCATCGCCGTCGAAAGCGACGCCGAGACTTCCCGGATGACGCTTGACTTCCGCGACGAGCGGCTCCAGATGCGTGGCGCCGCAGTCGACGTTGATGCGCGAACCGTCGGGTTCGCAATTGATCGTGTGCACCTTCGCGCCGAGCCGGCGCAGCGCTTCGGGCGCGACACCGTACGCCGCTCCGAAGGCGCCGTCGACGACGATCTCAAGGCCCGCGAGCGAACCGCCGTGCTCCAACAAGTGCATGAGATAGCGGTTCTGCAGCCCGTGCGCCGCCTTCACGCCGCCCACTCCGAGGCCCGTCGGCCGCGGGCCGCTATCGGCCGCGATGTCGGACTCGATCTCGGCCTCCAACGCGTCGGAGAGCTTGAAGCCGTCGCCGCCGAAGAGCTTGATGCCGTTGTCGGCGATCGGGTTGTGCGACGCGGAGATCATGGCGCCGGCGGCCGCTTCGATCGATTGGGTGATCAGCGCAACGGCGGGCGTCGGCAGGATGCCGACCAGCAACACGTCCCGCCCCGCGGAGCAAATGCCCGCGACGAGCGCCGCTTCCAGCATGGAACCCGAGACGCGCGTGTCGCGCCCGACGACGATGGGACGTTCCGCATCGACCTCGTGCGCCAACACCACGGCGGCGGCACGGCCCACGCGAAACGCCAGCTCAGGCGTTAAGTCGGCGTTCGCGACGCCGCGCACGCCATCGGTTCCAAAAATCTTTTGACCCATTCCCCTACTTGTTGCTCGAGAGCGTCTCGACGGTGACGCGGACCAGGTTCGGCGCGATCACCACGTCGCCGATCGGCCGTCCCTTGACGTCGATGGCAACGGGCGCCAAGAGCGCATTGAACCCAACGGACAGCCGATCCGCAGGCACTTCGGCGGCCACGGCCGCGATGCGCCCGATGGAGTTTGCCGCGCCGCGAACCACCACCGTCGTCGGCGCCACGTTGGCTCCGGCGCCGCTCGACACCTGCGCGGGCTTGCCGCGATATTGCACGAAGATCGGAAAACGTCGCGAAGCCAACCGATCGACGGTGACGACGATGGACGCCGGACGAACGCGCTGGACGTCGACCTCCTTCGGTGCGACGATGCGCGGCACGACGCTATACGTGCCGGGACCGACGCCGCGAAGATCGACGACGGCGACGAACTCCTTGGCCGACGGCTCGTCGAAGAGCCCACGGTCACCGCTGACGACGGCCGTCACCGTCTGTTGCACCGGCTCGGCGATCATGCCCGGACGCACGTTGCGCACGGATACCGGAACCTCAAGTTGCTGCGTGATGCCCGCCCGCACGACCGGATTGGCGCCGTACGTGAGATAGGCCCACGCCAAGACGGCGAGCGTCAACGAGAGCGCCTTGAGCCCTACGTTGCGTCGGAAGAACGGAGCGATCATCCGCGGCTACTTTCGCCGACCGAACGGCGATGCCGCAGCCTTGGGCGCTCGACGCGCAGCCGCTGGCGGAGCGCGGCTACCACGCCTTCGACGCGGTTGCGCGTCGGCACGGTCGCGTGGATGCAGGCACGCAACACTTTGCGCAGCCGCTCCTCGTCATCAAGCTCTCGCGAGAGGCGGCCGCCGCGCGCGACGGCGATATTCCCCGTCTCCTCGGACACGACCAGCGCGATGGCGTCCGTCTGCTCGGTCAAGCCGATGGCGGCGCGGTGGCGCGTGCCGAGGCGGCGATCGAGCCACATTGCCTCCGTGAGCGGCAAGAAGCAGCCGGCGGCGACGATGCGCTCGCCGCGCACGATCACGGCGCCGTCGTGGAGTGGAGCGCGAGGGGTGAAGAGCGTGAGCAGCAGCTCCGGCGTCAGCTTCGCCTCCAGCAATGTCCCGCTTTCGATGAACTCTTGCAGACCGCTTTGCTGCTCGATGACGATGAGGGCCCCGATCTCGCTTCGCGAGAGGATCGTCGCCGCCCGCGCCAATGCATCGACGACGCGCTCAAGGTCGACGGCGTCGCCTTCTTCTTCTTGCGCGACGTGGAAGAGCTCGCCGCGTCCAATGTGCTCGAGCGCTCGGCGAAGCTCCGGCTGAAAGACGATGGGCAGCGTGAACGCCGTCCCGAGCACGAGGTACTGCAAGAGCGTCTTCAGGACGACGAGATGCAGCATGTTGGCGACGGCCATCACGGCCACCAGCGTCAACAAACCCAGCATGATCTGCACGGCCCGCGTGCCGCGAATCAGCAGCAAGAGGTAGTAGATCAGCACGCTGGTGGCGAGAACGTCCAGCGCGGCAAGCACTCCCGGCGGCAAGTGTAGCACTAGAAGTATGTCTCCAGCACGTCTCCCGTGGAGAGCGGTGCACCGAGCCCGTCGGCGGCGATGCGCGCCACCGTGCGCAAGTCGACCGGCGAGAGCAGACGCACGGCACAGCCGGCGCCGGTAGGCGTCAGCTCGATATCGATGATGTCGCGCACGGTCGCGTACGGCGTGCGCTCCGTGGCCACCCGCACCATCAAGAGGCCGCCGCGCCGTTCCATCTGCACGCCGTCGGGGGCGCCGCGTCCACCCAGCGCGTCTTCGAGCAGCGCGAAGCCCTCCGGTGCGCGCGGCTCGACGGAAACGTACATCGCCGGCGGACGATCGAATCGCACGGCGCAACCGAGGACCGCTTCGGCTTCATGCTGATCGATGGCGGCGGCGATGACGGCGAACGTGCAATCGACGGCGGGCGCGACGCGCCATACGCGCAATGCGCCGCCGGCGCGCGTGCAAAGCTCGGCGAACGCATGGCGCCGTTCATCGTCGAGCGCTCGTTCCGCGCGCACTCCCGTCAACGTTTCCATTTGCGTTGAATCTTCCTCGCCGCAGGCCGAACGTTCCTGGGCCGCGAACGGCCGCGTCGGATGAGGCAGAGCAAGCATAGCGCTTTGCGCGACTCCGGGCCCGTACAGGCGGCCGTCGTCGTCTCACGCGGGCGAAACCGCTCGTGGGTGGCCACCGAAGAGGGCGGAACTCTTCTGCTTTGCGGCTACCCACCGCTCGACGAACTGCCCGTCGTCGGGGACAGCGTAAGCGTGCGCGTCCTCGCGGACGGGGAAGGCATCATCGTGGAGGTGCTCCCGCGGCAGCACGTGATCACCCGCACGACAGCCGGCGGCGAGCGCAAGACGATGGCCGCGAACGTCGATCTGCTGGTCATCGTCGCCGCCCTGGCCCGCCCCGATCTCCGCTACGGCTTCGTCGATCGCTGCCTCGCCTTCGCCGAGTATCAGAGCGTCGCGCCTTTGGTGGCGCTGACCAAGGCCGATCTCGCCGAGGACGCCGCCATCGACGCGGCCACGGCGCTCTATCGCGATCGGCTCGGGTACGACGTCGTCGTTCTCAGCACCGTCCAGCATCGGGGCCTCGATGAGCTGGCTGCCAGGGTTACGGGGCGCCGGGCGCTGATGCTGGGACAGAGCGGGGTGGGAAAGTCTTCCCTGTTTAAGGCGCTGGGGGCGGACCGTGGAGCGAAGGTCGGCGAGGTCGACGAGCGCACGGGGCGGGGGCGCCAGACGACGACGAGCTCGCGGCTGGCGTACTTGGGGCACGGTTTCCTTATCGACACTCCGGGAGTCCGGGAATTCTCCCTTGCCGACCTAGAGGTCGAAGAGTTGGCTGCTTGCTTCCGTGAGTTCGTCCCGTACTTGGGGCGCTGCCGGTTCCCCGATTGCCGCCACTTGGAGGAGCCTTCCTGCGCCGTGAAGGCGGCCGTCGAGAGCGGGGAGATCCATTCCATCCGCTATGCCAGCTATCGGCGCGCCGCGGAACAGGCTGCGACTGCCCGCTCGCTTTGGAACGATTGACCGCCGACCAAGCCCTATGCTATGCTACCACGGTCCTTTTCCACAGGAGTAGTCCGTGCCGAACATCAAAGCCGCCATCAAGTGGGTTCGTCAGTCGGAGAAGCGCCGCGTGCGCAATCTCTCGACCAGGACCCGTTTGAAGACGCTCTACAAGAAGGCCGTGTCCGCCCAGGGCGACGTTGCCCTGCAGCGCACCGTGGAATCGGCTTTCGACAAGGCCGCCACCAAGGGCATCATCCATCCCAACAAGGCTGCCCGCAAGAAGTCGCGCTTGGCACGCGCCTTGCGCGAGGCGGCCGCGAAGTAGCCCGAACCGGCCTCGATGCGTACGGCATGCGGCGTCGAACGGCGCCGCATGCGTGTTTATTCTCAGGGATCGACGTTCACGACGACGCGGGCGCTGCGGTCCGTGCGCGCAAGCGGGAGGATCCGCTCGCGGATGAAGGCGCGCAACTCATCCGGACGATCGCTCTTGCAGGCGATACGCCAGCGCCATTCGTCGTTGACCCGCTCGACGGGATAGGGCGCGGGGCCCAAGACTTCGGCCAACTCCGAGCGCCGGATGCGCTCGCCGTACTGATGGAGCGTGCGCTCCACGTGTCCGCGATTGCGCCCGATGACGCCGAGGTAGAGCAGCGACGTGTGCGGCGGGTAGCGCAAGGCCTCGCGTTCGGCGAGCTCGCGCGCGGCGAAGCTCTCGTAATCCTGCGCGACGGCCAACGCGATCGCCGGATGCTGCGGCGCATACGTTTGCACGATCACGTCGCCCGGCCGCGCGCGTCCGCTCCGGCCCGCCACCTGCACGAGCAACGAGAACGTGCGCTCGGAGGCGCGAAAGTCTTGACGGTGGAGGCCGATGTCTGCCGCTACGACGCCCACCAGCGTCACTTGCGGATAATCCAGCCCCTTGGCAATCATCTGCGTGCCGACCAGCACGTCGCCTTCGCGCTCGAAGGCGTGCAAGATTCGGGCGTGATCGCCGACGCGCGTCGTCGTGTCGGAGTCCATGCGCAGGACGCGCGCCTGGGGAAACAGGCGCCGCACCTCTTCTTCCACCCGCTGCGTCCCCACGCCGAACTCGCGGAAGGCGCCGCTGCCGCACTTGCCGCAGTGCGATGGGATCGCGCTTTGCAGGTCGCAGTAGTGGCAGCGCATGAGGCCATCAACACGGTGGAGCGCCAGCGAGACGCTGCAGCGCGTGCATTCGGGAACCCAGCCGCACTCGCGGCAGAGGAGAAAGCCCGCCGAGCCGCGCCGGTTCACGAAGAGCACGCTCTTCTCGCCGGCACGCATGCGCGCTTCGAGCGCCTCCAGCAAGGCCGTCGAGAAGATGCGCCGATTCCCGCTGCGCAACTCCTCCGCCATGTCCACGACGCGTACGTCGGGCAGCGGAAGGCCCGTGGCACGCTGCGAGAGGCGCAGCAACGCGATGCGCCCCGTCCGCGCGTCGTGCCAGCGCTCCAGCGACGGCGTCGCGCTTCCGAAGATCAGCACGGCGCCGCTACGTCGTGCACGCTCGCGGGCGACGTCGGCCGTGACGTAGCGCGGCGCCGTGTCTTGCTTGTACGACGTCTCTTGCTCTTCGTCGACGGTGATCAGGCCAACGTTCTGGAGGGGCGCGAAGATGGCGGAACGCGCGCCGACGACGACGTCCACGTCGCCTCGCCAACAGGCTTGCCACGCCTCGAAGCGTTCGCGGTCGGAAAGGGCGCTGTGGAAGACGGCGACGCGCGTGCCGAAGCGCTCTTCAAAGCGGGCCGCCGTCTGCGGCGTCAGCGAGATCTCCGGCACGAGCACGATCGCGCGTCGCCCGCGCGCCAGCGTGGCGGCAATCGCTTCCAAATAGACAAGCGTCTTGCCGGAGCCCGTGACGCCGTAGAGCAGGTACTCGCCGGAGCGCCGCTCGAGGCCATCGAGAATCGCCGCGAGCGCGCGGCGCTGTTCAGCCGTCGGCTCCAGCGGCGACTCCGCTCCCGCGTTCGCGCATGTGCTGCGCCGCGCCTCGCGCACCTCTTCGAGCACCGCGCCGGCGGCAACGGCTCGCGCGATGACCTCCCCGCTGTACCCTTCCAGCAGCGCGTCGCTGCGCTTCAGTTCCCCGCGCTCCGCCACGAGCGCGCGCAAGGCCTTGGCCTTTGGACCGCGCGGTTCGGAAGCGCCGGGCAGCAACCAGCGCTCGCTGCGCGCGCGCACGCTCTGATGACCGAACGTCCGTCGCCGCACGAGATCACCACTACGCTGAAGCGTTTGCAGATACTCCAGCAAGCGCGGAGCGTCGGCGATGCGACGGGCCTCCGGATGGCGTAAGAGACGCAGCGGCGTCCATCCGTCGCCCAGCTCCTCCCAAATCAAGCGCAGCAGACGCAGGGGAACGCTTGGATAGCGTTCCGGCTGCGGCTCGTCGCGGGTGCGATAGAGACGATCGACGGCACGCGGCACGGCTCCGGCAAACGTCACGGCGCTCAGCGCCTCGCCGAGCGTGCAGAGGTAGCGCTCCGCGAGAAACTCCGCCAGCGCCAGCCCATCTTCGTTGAATGCGCGCGGCGCACCCGTGCGCGTCAAAGGCTTCAGGCGCAGGCCGCCATCTTCGGTCTCGCGCGGAGGCCCCACGACGTAGCCGTAGACGGTACGCGCGCCCAGCGGTACGCGGACGACCTCACCGATGGCCGGCGGCTCGCCGTCGAGCGCATAGGTGAGGCGGCGATCGAAACGGCTCGTCTGAACGTCGACGAGAACGTCTACCGCGTACAGCGCTCCACCGCCTCGCGGACGGCGTCGTCGTCGAGCTCGACGCCGCAGACGACGTCGCCGAATGCACGCGGAAGCACGAAGCGCAAGCGTCCCTCGCGGCGTTTCTTGTCCATGCGCATGGCCGTCACGATCTCGTCGACGTCGAGGCCACGATGCTCGACGGGCAAGCCCAACGCCTGCAACAGCGAGACGAGGCGCTCTTGATCGCGCGACGACCACGAACCGTTCTCTTGCGCGGCGACGCCGGCTGCTCGCAGACCTACGGCGACGGCGTTCCCGTGCGAGATGCGATAGCGCGAGGCGCGCTCGAACGCGTGCGCAAAGGTGTGGCCGAGATTCAGCCGCTCGCGGTCGCCGCTTTCGAGCCGATCACGGGAGACCACGTTCGCCTTCACCGCCACGTTGCGGGCGATCAGCTCTGGCCACGGCCAGAGCTCGAACGGCTCGCTTGCCCAGCGCTCGAGCTGGGCGAAGGCTTGCTCGCCGTCAAGGACGGCATGCTTCACCATCTCGCCGAGCCCTTCGCGAATCCGCGCCGGCGGCAACGTCTCCAGAGTCGCGACGTCGGAGATCACGGCGACGGGATCGGCGAAGGCGCCGACGAGGTTCTTGCCCGCCGGCAAGTCGATGGCCGTCTTCCCTCCGATGGCCGCGTCGACCATCGCCACGAGCGACGTGGCGACGTTGAGAAACGGCAGACCGCGCATGTAGGTGGCCGCCGCGAAACCGAAAAGGTCGCCCGCGACGCCGCCGCCCACGCCGACGATCAGCGTTCCGCGATCGGCTTCCACGCCGGCGAGCGCATCATAGACGGCGGCCAGCGTTGCGAGATTCTTGCGTTCCTCGCCGAGCACGAAGCTGCGCAGCGGCGTGCCGTTGCCGAAGCTCTCGGCCACGCGGCGCGCGTATGGTTCGACGTTGGCGTCCGTCAGGACGACGGCGCGTCCGTGACCGCGCTCGCGCGCGATCGCGCCGACACCGCCCAGCAGACCGGTTCCCACGATGATCGGATAGCCCAGACGCTCGTCGAGCCTCATCGCGTCGCTCCGGCGTACCATGCCGTCAACCGTTCCGCGATCGCTTCCGGCGCGTCGTCCCCGTCGATGGTCACGTGTGCGCGGGAATAGAGCGGCTCCCGCGCGGCCAGCAGAGCCTCCACCTTCTCGCGCGTGGGTGCGGGACCCAGCAGCGGGCGCACCCGATCGCCAGCGCGAGCCAGCACGCGATCGGCGCTCACCCGCAACCATGCGACACGGCCGCGCGCGAGGATGCCGTCGGCTGCTCCGGGCTGCGCGAACGCCCCGCCGCCCAGTGCGATCACGCCGCCCTTCTCCAGGGCCGCGTCGACGATCTCGCGCTCGATGCGCCGGAACTCCGACTCGCCGCGCGTGGCGAAGAGCTCCTCGATCGGCGCATGGAGGCGCTCGATCTCATCATCCGTGTCGATGAACGGCACACCGAGGCGCTGGGCGCAGAGACGGCCGACCGTCGTCTTTCCCGCGCACATGAAGCCGACGAGGATCAACGGGCTCACGAGAGCGCGACGTTGGGGAAGAGTCCCCCGGCTGCCTCTTGGGAGCGACGGAAGTTGTCGAGCACTTCTTCCATCGAGTCGCCGCCGTACTTATCGAGGAAAGGACCCACCAGCGCAAGCGTGACCATCGCTTCTCCGACGATCGAGCCGGCGGGGACGACGCAGACGTCGCTGCGCACGATCGCGGCCGGCGCGGTCTCACCTTCGTGCAGATTCACGGAGGGCAGGGACTTCATCAGCGTGGGAATGGGCTTCATGGAGACGCGCACGACGATGTCCTGACCGTTCGACATGCCCCCTTCGATACCGCCCGCGCGATTGGAGCCGCGCACGAGCTGACCTTCGTTGAGCACGAAGATGTCGTGCGCCTGCGAGCCGGGCGTGGAAGCGATGGCGGAGCCCGCGCCGATCTCGACGGCGCGTACGGTTTGCATCGACATCACGCTGCCGGCCAGCACGCCGTCCAGACGCTCGGAGGGCTGGCGGTTTGAGCCGATGCCGACGGGCATGCCGGTCACGCGGACTTCGAACTGTCCCCCAAGCGTGTCGCCGGCCGCCTTCGCGGCGTCGATGGCTTCAATCATCTTGGCGCTGGTCGCTTCGTCCGGGCAGCGCACTTCCGACTTTTCGATGTCCTCGAAGGCGGGGAACTCCTCGAACGTAGGCGCTTCCACGGGGCCGATGCGGGTCACATACGATGCGACGCGCACGCCGAACTGCTCCAGCAGCTGCGCGCAGATCGCTCCGAGCGCTACGCGCATCGTCGTCTCGCGCGCGCTCGCGCGCTCCAGCACGTTGCGCAAGTCGCGGTGACGGTACTTCAGCGCGCCAGCAAAATCGGCGTGCCCCGGACGCGGGTTGGTGATCGGCTTGCCTTGGCCCGTGATGGGATCCATGAGGCCGCGCACGTTCTCAAAATCTCGGTTGCGCACCATGACGCACAGCGGTGACCCCAGCGTCACGCTGCCGCGCAGGCCGGCGAGAAACTCGACCGTGTCCTGCTCGATCTTCATGCGCCCGCCGCGACCGTAGCCGCCTTGGCGGCGCGCCAATGCCGCATTGACGCGGTCGACATCGATGCGGAGGCCCGCCGGAATTCCGTCGAGGATGCCGACGAGAGCCGGGCCGTGCGACTCGCCGGCCGTCAGATACCGAAACATGATGTCCCCTTAGTGGAACGAAGCGTCGCGCGGCCCAATGCCGGCCGCGGAACCAGCCTTGCCGAGAGCGCCGTCCAACTCCTTGCCCAGAGTTCCGCGAAGCGCATGCGCGACCATCGCGAAGTCCGCTTGAAGCGAGAGCAACGGTTCGCTGAACGTCTCGGGGCGGTTGCGTTCGATGAGCAGATGCGAGAGCCAGGCCGGGCCATAGCCCGCGAGGAGCGCGGCCGCAAAGAGCGCCGGACGGCGCGTCGCCACGGCTGCGGCCGCGAATCCAAGGCCCGCCAGCGTGCCTGCGACGTGGATGGCTCGCGTGCTTGGATTGGCGTGCGCGCGCAGATACCGCGGCCAGAATTCTTCGAACTGCACGCGCATCGATTCGACGCCTGTTGCCCCAATCCCGGTTGCTTGCCGGCGCTTGTCGAGCGCGGCTACGGAGCACCGGCGGACGCAGCCCTCGCAACGCGCGGCGTGATGACGAAAACGACTTCGTCCCGACGCTCGTGAGAGCTGCGCTGGCGGAACAGGCCCCCGAACACGGGGACGTCGCCGAGCACGGGCACTTTCGAGACGGTCTCCGCGTCGATCTCTTCGAGCATCCCGCCCAGCACGATCGCTTCGCCGCGCTGCACGCGCAAAACGGCGTCGATCTTGCGGTTGCCGATGATCGGATAACCGCCGACGCCGGCGCTTCCCACCACCGTGCTGTACTCGGGATGGAGCTCGGCGATGATGGAGCCGTCGGCTCCGATCGTCGGCGTCACGCGCAGCTTCACGCCGATGTCGAGATACTGCACGTTTACCTGCCCCGTTCGCAGGTCGATCTGCGTCAGTGGATACGTTTCGCCGACGAGCAGCGCCGCTTCGTGGTTGTTCAGCACGGTGATCTTCGGCTCGGCCAGCACGCGGGCCCGCGAGGTGGAGACGAGGGCATCGATCTGCGCGTCGAGCGCGGCGCCGGCGGCCGTAAAAGCGCGGCCGTTCGTCGTGAGATGGATTTGCCCGGGATCGAATGACCCCGAAGCGAGCGATCCCCAGAGGACGCCCACGTTCTGCGCGCGATCCTGCGGCGTGACGTCGAGCACTCGAACGTCGAAGGTGATCTGCGGCGCGGGAACGTCGAGAGCCGTCAGCAAGCTGCGAGCGCGCGCCGCCAGTTGCGGACCGCCGGAGACCACGATGGCGTTTTGACGATCGTCGGCCAGGAAGCTTCCCTCGGGCAAAACGCCTTTGAGTTGCGCGGCGATTTCGCTGGGTCGCAGGTGTCTGAGCGGGATGGCGGTCGCGCCGCCCAGCGCGCCGCCACCACCGATGACGGCGACGTCCCACGCGCTTGTCAGGCGTTGCGCTCGCTCGATGACGGCGCGATCCCCTTCGACGACGATCGTCCCACTGCGCGCGTCGGGTACCACCACCGTTCCCAGCGGTAACGCGGCGCGCAGGCCGGCCGCCACGTCGGTGGGGCGCGCGTTCTCCAAGCGCAACACAGCCGTGTCGAGCCTGCCGTCGTCGCCGTAGGCGCGATTCATCGCTTCCGTCGCGCCGACGATGATCACGCCGCCGTCGCGGTGCAGGGCCAGCCCGCCGGCGCGCACGACTGTGTCCAAGGCGCGCTCAGACGAAATGCCGTGGAGGCGCAGCGAGATCTTTACGCGCGGCACGCTGGCGTCGACGACGAGATTCGTGCCGGATTCGGAAGCGAGCAGTCGAAGAACGTCGACGACGTCCGCGTCGCGCACGTCGAGATTGACGGCATTGGCGCGAGCCGGCGATACGGCGCCGGCCATCAACAGCAGCACGGCGAAGCATGCCGTCAGTCGCTGCATCACGGACCGTCCTCCACACGCAACGTGAGCTCGGCACCGTTCCGCGCGAGACGGACGCCGGCCGCTTCGATGGCGACGACGCGCCACGCGCCTGCCGTATCGCCCTGTCGCGCGACCATCGTCCGGCCTTGGAGCTCCAGCAATGCCATCGCATGCGTTCCCACGACGACGGCGCGCAGGCCAGGCACAACGTCCGGCGGCATCGGAAGCGCACCCGCGCCGCGATACGGGGTCGCCGCGCGAACGAACGAAGGGGGACGGTCATCGTCCGGCATGCCCGGCGGTGGAGCGAAGGGATCGCGCACGAAGGAAACGCGCCGCGCGGGCGGCGCTGCTCGATGCATCGCGCTCACGAGCGGCGCGCGCAGCTCGGCGGCGCCGCGTGCCGCACGCGGCGCGGCATTGCTGCCGACGACGAGCGCGGCGGCCAACAGGGCACACCCCGGCGTGAACGCGACCGCGACTCGCAAGGAGCGTATCATGCGCCGTTTCCTCCATCGCGCGGCGTGTAGAACTCGACGACGGCGCGTGCATCGAGCGCGTGGCCGGGCACGTCGCGAGCGGGCTCGAGCCAAAGGCGGCCCACGGCAACGATGCCGGGCATCGATTCGAGATCGTGAACCCACCGCGCGACGGCTGGCCACTCACCGCGCAGCCGCAGCTCGGCGCCGTGCCTGACAAACCCGGTCGGCGTCTTCAGCCGGCTCGAATCGACGGGATGAACAGCCAGCAGCGCGAGATGGTATCGCGCGGCGGCGCGCTCCACGTCCCCAAGCCAAGCGCCCGATTCGGCGCGCCGGCCGTGGAGAAGGCGCAGGACCAACCCCTCGCGGCGAGCGCGCAACGGCCGCGCTTGGGCGATGTCGGCGCGCGCTTGCGCGATTGCCTCCTGGTCGCGCGCGATCTGCGCCCTCAGCGCATGAGCACGCCACAGCGTGCGGAAGAGATCCGCCAGCATGAGCGCCGTCACCAACGCCAGTGCCACGGTGACGGTAACGGAAAGACGACGAGCGGCGGGTCTCCTCACGTCGCCGTGAGTGCCCCGCCGCCTTGCGATTAGACGTGCAGCAAGCTATGAGCTTCTTTAGCTGCGGTAACGCAGGAAGGCCGGCACCTCGATGTCGTCCATGTTGAGCGGGGCGATCTTCTCGAACGACGCATCGCCTGCGGCGAAGGAGAAGCCGTTGCGGCGCGAGCGCGTGCCGAAGCCGGCGGCCAACACCGTGATGCGCACGCGTTCGCCCAGATTGGGATCGAGCGTCGCGCCGAAGATGATGTTCGCCTCCGAATCGACGGCGCGCGCGATCATCTCTGCCGCCTCGTTCACCTCGTACATCGAGAGATCGGGACCGCCGGTGATGTTGAAGATCACGCCGCGAGCGCCTTCGATCGTCGTTTCCAACAACGGCGAGGCGATCGCCTTTTGCGCCGCGTCCGCGGCACGATGCTCACCGGAGCCCACGCCGATGCCCATCATCGCCGAGCCCGCGTCCGTCATGATGGCTTTGACGTCGGCGAAATCCAGGTTGATCAAACCGGGCTGCGTAATGAGATCGCTGATGCCTTGAATGCCTTGACGCAGCACGTCGTCCGCGTAGCCGAACGCTTCCTGCAACGGCGTACGCTTCTCGATGATCTGCATCAAGCGCTCGTTGGGAATGGTGATCAGCGTGTCGACCTTCGCCTCCAGCTCGGCGATCGCGCGCTCCGCCACCTGCATGCGCTTACGCCCTTCGAAGGCGAACGGCTTGGTCACGACGGCGATCGTGAGCGCCCCCGATTCGCGGGCGATCTCCGCGGCGACGGGCGCCGCGCCGGAACCCGTGCCGCCGCCCATGCCGGCCGTGATGAAGACGAGGTCGGCGCCGTCGATGACCATCGCCAGATCCTCGCGCGACTCCTCGGCGGCCTGACGCCCCGTGTCGGGGTTCGCACCGGCACCCAGACCACGCGTGAGACCATGGCCGATCTGGATGCGGTTCTCCGTGCGGCAGTTCCTCAGGGCCTGCACGTCGGTGTTGATGGCGTAGAACTCGACGCCCTGCAATCCGGCGTCGATCATGCGGTTGACCGCATTGGAGCCACCGCCGCCCAGACCGATCACCTTGATCGTCGCGGCATGGTCGGGGACGTAACGCTTGCTGTCAGCCATCGATTCCTCCGGGGTGAGCTTGAGCTCGAGTTGCGGGTCCATTCATGACCACAGGTCAGAGAGCCAGGCGGTGATGCGGCCGAAGATGCCCGAGCCGGTACGCCGCGACGCGCGCGGCGCGTTCTCGGTGCTCGGTCCGAAGAGCACCAGCCCGACCGCCGTAGCATAGGCGGGATTGCGTACCGATTCCGTGAGGCCGCCCACGTTCTGCGGAACACCGATGCGCACGGGAAGGCCGAAGAAGTCTTGCGCGGCCGCGTCGAGATCGGGCAGGAGCGATCCGCCGCCAGTAAGCACGACTTCGCCGAGGATGAGATCGCGGGGCGCGTGCTCCACCAGCTCGCGCTTGACGAGACGGAAGAGCTCCTGCACGCGCGGACCGATGATGCTGCGCAATTCGCCGACCGTCGCTGAGCGCGTTGCGCGGCCGTCGAGCGTCTTCACCTCGATCGGCATCTCGTCGCGATCCGTGCGACTGAACGCGGCCGTGCCGTACATGCGCTTGATCTGCTCCGCCTCGGCGAGCGTCGTCTTCAATCCCACGGCGATGTCATTGGTGAGAATGTTGCCGCCGACAGGAATCGCCGCCGAATGCACCACGCCGCCGCCCGCGTACACGGCGATATCGGTCGTCCCGCCGCCGATGTCGAGCAAGATCACACCGACATGCCGTTCTTCCGGCAAGAGCGTCGCCGCGCAGCTCGCAAGCGGCTCGAAGACGATGCCGCGCGGCTCGAGACCGGCGCGGTGGACGCACTTGAGCACGTTGGCGAGAAACGTCGTGCCGGCCGTCACAATGTGCGTCTCCACCTCGAGCCGTTGACCCGCCATGCCGACAGGATCCATCACGCCGTCCTGTCCGTCGATGGCATACGAGCGCGGGAGCGCATGGATGATCTGGCGATTGGCGTCCAAGTCGATGATCTTTGACGCCTCGACGACGCGCACGACGTCCGCGGCCTCGACCTCGCGATCATCGCCGGAGACGGCGACGACGCCGTGGCTATTGAGGCTCTTCACGTGCTCGCCCGTGACGCCGACGTAGACTTCGGAGATATGCACGCCGGCCATGCGCTCGGCCTTCTCGCACGCCGCCTCGATCGACTTGACGGTCTGATCGAGGTCCGTGACGACTCCCTTGCGAAGACCAGCGCTCGGCGCCTCACCGACGCCGATGATCTCAATGCCTTCGGGACCGGACGAGGCGACGACGGCGCAGGTCTTGGTGGTCCCCACGTCGAGCCCGGCTATCGTCTCCTGTCTGGGCATCCGCGTCGTTGCTCTCCTCGCCGACCGTAGCGGGTCGTGATTTCGCGGTTCATTCCTTCGAAAGGCGGGCACTCCCTTGTGGACAAGGTGGAAAACCACGAAATGTAGGGGAAAACATTCCCGTCTTCCCCAAGATATAGTGGCCCGGCAAGCATACGGGGAAGGAGCCGGGAAGGTGAAACCCCACGCTGAATTCGCGGTATTGTAGGACACGATGATGTACGATTACACTCAACGAACCGCCGTCCGGACCCGGGCTCTACTGGGTCAGGTCTTGGTCATCACCGCTGGGGCGCTGGCCATCGCGGGACTCACGGCGTTTGCCGTTCCGGCCCCGCCGCCCGCCATCTACATCGGGTCGCTGATCGCCTCGTTCGCCCTGATCTTCGCCGTGCAGGCGACGCGCGCGAACCCTTCGCTGTCGCTGGGGCTCTTCTACGTCTTCGCCCTCGCCGACGGTATCTGGCTTGGACCGATCATCGCCCACTATACCGTTATCATCGGGCCGGAGCAGGTGGGTGAAGCGGCTCTCACGGCGGGCGTCGGGATGGGGCTGCTGGGCGCGCTGGTGTACACATCGACGTTCGATTTCCGGCGCCTCTCGGGCATCGCCTTCGCCGCGCTGATCGGGCTGGTGGTCGTCGGCATCGCCACGGCCTTCTTCCACTTCATCTCACCGAGCGCGTACGCGTGGTGGACGCTCATCATCTTCGCGCTGCTCACGCTGGTGGATTTCGCCCGCATTCGAGCCGCCACTCCGTACGATACGGCCGTGACGCTGGCGCTCTCGATCTACCTGGACTTCGTCAACATTTTCGTCGCCTTGCTCCAGCTCTTCGCGAACGCCTCCGGCAACCGCCGCAACGAGTAGTGCGGCCGCGGCTCTCGCGACTCCACGAGATGGCTCCCGGCTAACTCTCGATCAAACGCCTGCGGCGCAGACGGCTGATCACGATGCGGCGCACGATGGCGATGTTGTTGAAGATACGCGCGCCGAAGACGATCACGGCGGCCAGGTAGAGTTCCACGCCGAGGCGGTCGCCCACGTATGTCAACAGGCCCGCCAGCACGGTATTGGCGATGAACCCCGAGAAGAACACCGTCGGGTCGTAGGTGTCTTCGAGACCGGCGCGCAAACCGCCGAGCGTGGAGTCGAATGCCGCCAGCAGGGCCACGCCGAGATACTTCACGTACGCGCTGGGCAGCTGCCCTGGCAGCGTGAAGCCGAGCCAGACACCGATCGCGACGCCCGCGGCCGGAAGCAAGAGACTGATCGCAAGCCGCATGCAAGCTTCCTCGCCTATTGCGCGACCTTGGCGTAGTGGTAGGTCGGCACGGCCGGAAACGCCGGCACGGTAAGCGATTTCGCCGCGCTAAGATGCACTTGCACGCCGCTCTGGATCTGCGGCCCCATGGCGTCGATGACGCCGCCGGGCATCTGCAACGACGCGGCCATCACCTTGGCCGGGCCGATCGCGCGAATCTCGTACGGCGGCGCAAGACGCTCTTCGTTGACCAAGACCACGGGGCCGACGCAGCGGATCGGAGTCCCCATGACGTAACGCTGGCCATTGATGGCGATGGCTTCGGCGCCTGAAGCCCAAAGCTCGTTGACGATCTCGCGCAGGTTGTAATCGTGCACGAGCTTGTATTGCGCATCGACGGGACCGCTGGGGGGCTTCGGTGAGTCGTTCAGCGTCACCGTGAGCCCGGGTCCCGTCATCGGCACGAGCCCGGCCGCGATCTTGAAGCGCTGCATTTCCGCACGAGCGACACGCGAGAAGGAATGGCCGCTTGCCGCTTGCCGCTCGTAGCGGTCGAGGTCTCTCCTCTGTTCCGCAATCGTCGCCCGCAAGCGATCGTTGAGCTCTTCCTGCTGCTTTAGCAGAGCGGCCAGCGTGCCCGTGCTTTGATTGGCGAGTGGAAATCCTTGACTGGCTTGCGTGCGAAAGAGCATCGAGACCGTGATGCCTAAGACGACGCCGACGATCGCCAGCGAGATCTGCCACGAAAGGCGCAGATGCGCGGCCGCCGGCCGATCCGATTTCGAAGGGGCGCGTACAATCGTTGCCATGTTATCGATAGACGACCACCGGAGTCCTCGGGGCGCGCAAGTCCAGCGCCGCTACACTGGAGACTCGGGGCCCGAGCCGAACGATGATGGGGTTCACTAAACTCGCCTTGCGCGCCAGGTCCGAGTCGTCGCCGAGGTCGAGTCTGAGTCGAGTATACGTCACGGCAACGAGTTCGCCAAGCGCCGTGAGATCGAGCTCGCGCACTTTGACGCCGTTCTCCGCCAGCGTCTCCAAGTCGGCGACGATGCGCGGGAAATCGGCGCTCTTCGGCGTCAGGCCGCGTATCAACGGATACGGCCAGCTCGGGCGATCGCTTTGCTCGAGGGCGTGTCCCGTCGCATCGACCAAAACGAACGGCGAGGTACCTTCGCCGCCCGCGGGAAGCGCCATCACCGCGGCAGGCGTGCGCTCCGTGACGTCGATGCGCAGCGTGGCCGGGGGAATGCGCGTGAGATGCGCGTGCAACACCCATGGGATTGATTCGATGCGCCGGCGCGCCGGCGCCAGGGGCACCAGCCAAAGATTGCGGTCGGTGGGAATGGCCGCCGCCGCGGTGATCTGCGCCGGCGTCACGCGATGGTTGCCGGAAATCCTCACGCGCTGCACGTGGAAGCCTGGCCACTCGGCAAGGCGGTAGGCGCCGTACGCGCACAGCCCGAAGAGCACCAGCAAGACCAACGACGCTGCCTTCAGCTTCGCTCGCAACGGCCGGCGGCGGCGGCGCGCAGGCTTCACGGCAACGCGTATCCTCGCAGCGCGTGACTAACGCCGTGCTCTCCGACGGTCGGCACGACCGCTGCGGCGCGCGCCTTGAGCTCCGGAGGGGCCGAGCCCATCGCGACGCCGAAGGCGGCCGCGTCGAAGAGCGGCACGTCGTTCCACGAGTCGCCGATCGCCATCGTCGAGTTAGGATCGATCTCCAAGTCCCGGACGAGCCGCCGCAGGGCATTCCCTTTGTTCGCCGCACGGCTGAGGGCCTCGACGAATTCGGGCTGGCTGCGCGTCACGTAGAGCTCGGGAAAGCGCTGGGCCAGCTCTCGGACGTATGTCTCCATACGCGATGGCGGTCCAACGGCGATGACTTTGGTCGACGGTTGCGAGCAAGCCTCCGCCAATGACGGAACCAGAACCGGTTCGACCCGCGCGAGATCCGTATAGAGCTTCGACCAGCCATTGATCTCTTGGAGATAGAGGCGATCGTCGAAGTAGGCTTGCGCGTGAAAGCCGTCGGCCAGGATATGCTCGACGAGCGCGCGCGCCGCGTCGGGAGGCACGGGCTCCTCCCACAGCCGCCGCCGCGACCGGACGTCGTAGGACGCGGCCCCTTGGTAGCAGATCAGCGGGCCGTCCAGGCCCAGCTCTTCTGCGAAGCGCACCGTCGCGGCGAACATCCGCCCCGTGAAGAGCACGACCCGGCTTCCCGCCGCGCGCACCTCGGCGATGGCCGCTTTGTCGGCCTCGGCCAGCACCAGCCTGTCGTCGACCAACGTTCCGTCGACGTCGATGGCAATGAGCTGCGGCGGCTTCACGAACGGCCGCGTCACCGCGATCATGCCTCCACATCCTTTCCCGCGCGGATGCGGGCCGACCGCGCATGGGCGCGCAAGCCTTCGAACTCCGCCAACGCTTCCAGCGGCGCAGCATCGTGGGCCATGCGGTCGCGACTGTAGGCCACGACGGAGACGGTTCGCGCAAAGTCGGCAACGCGCAGACCGGAGGCGTAGCGCGCCGCTCCGCTCGTCGGCAAGACGTGGTTGGAGCCGGCAAGGTAGTCGCCGGCGGCTACCGGCGTCCAATCTCCCACGAAGATGGCGCCGGCGTTCCGAAACCGTCCGAGCAGCGGCCACGGATCGGCTGTCTGCACGCTGAGGTGCTCGGGCGCGAAGCGGTTGGCCACGTCGATCGCCTCGTCGAGATCGACGCAGTCCACGAGCCACGTGCCGTCGCGGAGCGACGCCTCCAGGATCTCGTCGCGACCCGTCTCACGCGCGAACGATCCGTCGAGGAGCTCGGCCACTCGATCCAGCAACGCGCGCGACGGCGAGACGGCGACGACGCGCGCGCGAGGATCGTGCTCCGCCTGAGCCAGCAGCTCGCCGGCAACGAACTCCGGACGCGCCCGATCGTCCGCCACGACCAGCACTTCGGACGGTCCGGCCAAGCTGTCGATGCCGACCGTTCCGTACACCTGGCGCTTGGCCTCCGTGACGTAGAGGTTACCGGGACCCACGATCTTCTCGACGGGCGCGATCGCCGCCGTGCCGTATGCGAGCGCCGCGATCGCCTGCGCCCCGCCGACGGCGTGGACCTCCGTGATCCAGGGGCAAAGCGCGCAGGCGAACAGCACGGCGTCGCTGACGCGCCCTCGCTCGCCGGGCGGCGAGCAGACGACGATCTCCTTGACGCCGGCGACGTGCGCGGGAATGGAGTTCATCAAGACTGATGACGAGAGCACGGCCGAGCCCCCGGGAACGTAGAGCCCGACGCGCTCGAGCGGCTGAACGAGCCATCCGCTGATGGTGCCGTCGTCTTCCGGCTGCAGGTGCGAATTCGCCCGCTGACGCTCGTGGAACGCGAGAATGCGGCTGCGTGCCAGCTCGAACGCCGACGCCACGGAAGGTGCCACCAGCGCGCGCGCTTCCTCGTAGGCCGGCACCTGGACGCGCGTGCCGGCCGCCAGCTCGACACCGTCGAAGCGGCGCGTGTACTCGGCCAGCGCGACGTCACCGCGCGCCCGCACGTCCTCGATGATCGCCCGCACAGCATCGACAGCCTCCGCGGGGGGCTCCCATCCGCGCGCATAGAGGCCGGCCTTGGCGGCGTCCGCTGCGCTCACTCGCCGCATTGGAGTCGCTCCAACAGCGCCGTGACTTCTTCATATTTGGCACGGAAGCGCACGGGATTGACCACGAAGCGCGCCGTCGAGGGTGCTATCTCGTCCACGATCACCAAATCATGTTCGGCCAAGGTACGTCCCGTGGCCACGAGGTCGACGATGAGATCGGCCAGCCCCACCACCGGCGAGATCTCGACGCTGCCGTGAAGCGGGATGACCTGTACGGGGAGGTCGCGTTCGGCGAAGTAGGCCTCCGCCGAGCGCACGAACTTGCTGGCCACGCGACAGAACGTCGGCAACGGACGCCCTTCGTGGTAGCCGGAGGATCGCCGTCCGGCAACCACCAGACGACAGTAGCCGAAGCCGAGATCGGCCAGCTCGGAGACGCTGCGCTCCGTCTCCCATAGCACGTCGGCGCCGACGATGCCACAGTCGGCCGCGCCGAACTCGACGTACGTCGGAACGTCGCTGGGGCGCAGGAGCAAGAACCGCGCGCCGCTTCGCGGATCGTCGACGACGAGCCTGCGGCCGACGTGCTCGGGAAGCCGAAGACCCGCGTTGGCTAAGCGCCGCCGCGACTCGTCGTACAAAACGCCCTTGGGAACCGCGATCGTCAACGGCATTCCAGCACCTCGGCAAGCGGACGGCGCGAGCCGTCGGTCACGTCGATGCACTCGCCGTCGACGATGACGCGTGGAATGCCCTGCGCGCGCGCTTCCGCCACGAGCGCGCTCTCTTCCGCCGCGCCGAGCGCGCGAGCGACGCGCAACCCCCGCGCGCGCATCTGCCGCGCCGTGCGGTCGTCTCCGAAGACCAAATACTCCGCGTGCTGCTCGGAGGCGGCCGGTATGCCGCCGCGCCGCTCCAGCGCGATCAAGAAGCGCTCGATGCCGGCGGCCCAGCCGACGGCCGGAGCGTCGAACCCAAAATTTCCCAAAAGCCTATCGTAGCGTCCCCCGACCAACAGCGAGAAACCCAGCTCCGGCACGAACGCCTCGAAGACCAGGCCCGTGTAATACTCGAAGTCGCGCAAGAGCGCGAAATCGACGGAGATGCGATGGCCCATGGAGAGGCTCTCCGCTCGCGAGAGAATGGCGCGCAAGCGTGCGATGCCGCCGTCCACCTTCGGCTTGGGCACGAACTGCAGCAACCGCTCGAGCACCTCCGAACCGCCCCGCAGCAACGCCAGCTCGGGAAGCACTTGCACGCGCGGGTCGCCGTGCTGCGCGCAGAAAGCCCGCAACGCCACGAGATTGCGCCGCCCGAGCAGCCCCTTCACCGCGCGCGCGTCATCCGCTCCCAAGCCGACGTGGCGCAGCACGGCGTCGACGATCGCCACGTGGTTGACGTCGATGCGCGCATCGGGGAGACCGGCCGCGTCGAGCGCTTCGAGCGCGCAGAGCATGATCTCGACGTCGGCTTCCACGGAAGCGTTGCCGATCAGCTCCACGCCTGCCTGCGTGAACTCCCGCATGCGTCCCTCTTGCGGCTCTTCATAACGGTAGACGGGCGCGACGTAGCAGAGACGCAGCGGCATCGGCGAGCTGCGCAGACGCGTGGAGACCAGACGCGCGATCGGCGTCGTCATCTCGGGACGCAGTACCATGGTCGTGCCGCGCCGATCGGTGAAGCGAAAGGTCTCCTCCGCCAGCGCCGCGCCCAGACCCGCTTCGATGACGTCGAAGCGCTCGAAGCCGGGCGTCGCCGTCTCCTGATACCCGAAGCGCGTGAAGACGCCGCGCAACGAGGCCTCCAGCGCTCGCTTCGCCGCCAGTTCTCCCGGCAGCCAGTCGCGCGTGCCCGCGGGAAGCCTCATCGTGAAACCGTTCCTTCCTCGTTGACGTCGCCTTCGCGCATGGCTTCGGAGCCGAAGATACGCTCGAGCTCCACGCGCACCTGGGGCGAGCCGCTGATGCCGACGGGCAGGCGTTTGGAGCGCGCGCCGTGGTGGAGCACCAACGGCACTTCTCCCGGCCATTCGGCAACGAGCGCGCGCAGACGGTCGACTTGCGCCTTCGTCGCGACATTCAAGTGCCATCCGCGCGTGCTCTGCGGGCCGCCGTTGCGCTCGAACGTCACGGCCTCGCTGACATGGACCGTCACGTCCAGGGGCGTCGTTGCCTCTTCGTCGCCCTCCGCGGTCGCGGCGCCCCGCGCTTCGCGCACGCGCAACCGCCCTTTCACGATCACGACTTTGTCACGCTCGAAGAGATGCTGCACGGCCGGGTAGACCTTCGGGAAGACGACGACCTCCACGGAGCCCGTCGTATCTTCGAGCCGCGCGATCAGCATCTGCTGCTGCTGCTTGGTGAGCACGCGACGCATCTCGACGATGATGCCTCCCACGGTGACGAGCTCGTCGTCTTCGCAGCGCTGCAGCTCGCGGATCGAGCGGCCCGTACGTGCGTAGAGCGCGGCCGACGTCTCGGCCAGCGGATGGCCGGAGAGATAGAGCCCGAGGTGCTCTTTCTCCCACGCCAGCGCTTCGCTTTGCGGCGGAGGTGGAAGCTCGCGAAGCACGTGCGGCACGGCGTGGGCGTTCGCCGGGCTGTCGTGGCTCCCGAAGAGCGATGCTTGGCCAAGCTCGCGATCGCGCGCGGCCCGGCCGGCGGATGCCAGCGCATCTTCCGTGGCGTCGAGCTGCTGGGCACGGTTGCCGGGCAGCGAGTCGAGCGCGCCGGCCTTGATGAGCGCCTCCAGCACGCGCTTGTTGAGCTGCTTGGTATCGACGCGGGCCGCCAAGTCGAAGACGTCGACGAATGGGCCGCCGGCCTCACGCGCCGCTATGATGGCGCGCACGGCCGCTTCTCCCACGCCTTTGATGGCGGAGAGCCCGAAGCGGATGGCCGCGCCGTCGGCGGAAAAGTCCGCCTGCGACGCGTTGACGTCGGGCGGCAACACGTCGACGCCCAGCGCGCGCGACTCCTCGATGTACTCGACGAGCTTGTCCGTCTTGTCTCGCACGGAAGAGCAGAGCGCCGCCATGTACTGCTGCGGGAAGTTGGCCTTGAGATACGCCGTCTGATAGGCGATGAGTCCGTAGCAGACGCTGTGCGACTTGTTGAAGCCGTACCCCGCGAACGGCTCGATGAAGGCAAAGATGCGATCAGCCAACTCGCGATCGATGCCGTTGGCCACGCAGCCGTCTAGGAACATCTGGCGATAGACCGGGATCTTGTCCTTGAGCTTCTTGCCCATGACCTTGCGCAGCTCGTCGGCCTGACCCATGGTGAAGCCCGCCAGCTCGCGGGCGATCTGCATCACCTGCTCCTGATAGACGGCGACGCCGTAGGTCTCCGCGAGGATCGGCTCGAGTTTGGGATGCAGATATCTGGGCTTCTTCCGCCCGTGCTTGCCCGCGATGAAGTCCGGAATCCAGTCCATCGGGCCGGGGCGATAGAGAGCGTTCATCGCTACCAGGTCGTCGAGCGACGTGGGCTGCAGCTCCATCAAGTAGCGGCGCATGCCGTCGGACTCGAACTGGAAGACGCCCGTGGTGCGCCCCTGCGAGAGCAGCGCGAAGGTCTTGGCGTCGTCGAGCGGCGCGCGCTCGAGATCGAACGTCGGATCGACGGTGCGGCGAATCTCCTCGACCGCGTTCTGCATGACCGTGAGGTTGCGCAGGCCCAAGAAATCCATCTTGAGCAGGCCGATCTTCTCGACCCACCCCATCGAGTATTGCGTGTTGACGTCGTTCTCGCCCAGCTTGATGAGAGGCGCGTACTCCGTCAGCGACTCTTTGCCGATCACCACGCCCGCGGCATGCGTGGAGGCGTGGCGCGCCAGGCCCTCGATGGAGCGCGCCGTGTCCAGCAGTTGGCGAATCTGCGGCGAGTTGTCGTAGAGCACGCGCAGCTCGGGAATCTGCTCCAGCGACTGCGCGATCGAGAGGCCGCCGGGACCGCTGGGAATGAGCTTGGCGACGCGATCGACGTCCGGCAACGGCACGCCAAGCGCGCGCCCCGCATCGCGCACGGCCGCGCGCGCCAGCATCGTCCCGAACGTGACGATTTGCGCGACGCGCTCTTTGCCGTATTTCTCTTCAACGTAGCGGATGACTTCATCGCGCCGCTCGACGCAGAAGTCCGTGTCGATGTCGGGCATCGAGATGCGATCTGGGTTCAAGAAGCGTTCGAACAGCAGCTTGAAGCGGATCGGATCGACGTTCGAGATGCGCAGGCAGTACGAGACGAGCGAGCCGGCCGCCGAGCCGCGTCCGGGACCGACGGGGATGCCGCGATCGCGCGCGTACTTGATGAAGTCCCAGACGATCAGGAAGTACGAGGCGAACCCCATCTTGATGATGACGTCCAGCTCGTATTCCAGACGCTCGCGCAGCTCCGCGTCGTTCGCCGCGCGCTCTGCCCCGTAGCGCTCGATCAGTCCCTGCTCGCACAGCTCGCGCAGATACGACTCCGGCGTCTTCTCCGGTTCCGGCACGGGATAGACGGGCAGGTGAAAGATTCTCTCCGGAATCTTGATGTCAATGCGCTTGGCGATCTCGACGGTGTTGTCGCACGCGTCCGGCAGATCGGCGAAGAGCTCGCGCATCTCTTGGGGCGACTTGACGTAGAACTGATCGGAGAAGAACTTCAGGCGTTGCGTGTCCGAGACGGTCTTCCCCGTCCCGATGCAAAGCAGCACGTCGTGAGCCGGCGCGTCGGCGCGGTTCAGATAATGCGAGTCGTTGGTCGCCACCACCGGCACGCCCAGCTCGCGGGCGATCGAGACCAGCCCTCGATTGATGACGTCCTCCTCGGGCATGCCGTGGCGCATGACTTCGATGTAGAAGCGATCGCCGAAGATTTGCCGGTAGATCTTGGCGTTCTTGACGGCCGTCTCGCGGTCGTGCTTCAAGAGCGGCGCCGCCACCAAGCCGCTCATGCATCCGGACAGGACGATCAGCCCGTCGTTGTGCCGCTCCAATAAGTCGAGATCGATGCGGGGCTTGTAATAGTAGCCCTCCAGAAAGCCCGCCGAGATCAGCGCCACCAGGTTCTTGTAGCCGGTGTGATCGGCCGCCAGCAGCGTCACGTGGGCCTCGTCCCGAACCGTGCGGTCCTTGCGGCCGCGGGGAGCGATGTACGCTTCGCAGCCGATGATCGGGACGATGCCGAACTCCTTGGCGGTGTAGTAGAACTCCATCGCCCCGAACATGACGCCGTGGTCGGTCAGCGCGATCCCGGGAGCGCCCTCGTCGGCCGTCCGGCGGCAGAGGTCTTCGATCCGGCAGGCTCCGTCGAGGAGAGAGTACTCGCTGTGGACATGGAGATGAACGAAACTCACGGCGCGCCCTTCTTACGGTAACAGGCTCCTAGGGTCCCCCCCCCCGATCTTCTTTGCACCGACGCGAAGGCGCCCTTTGGTTGAGGGACGAATCGCCGTATGATATCGTTCCCGGGGGGTCCTTATTGACGGAGGTGCTCCGCTGAGCGAAGAGCCGGAATTCGGCGAACCCGAACTCCGACAAGAATTGGCGCGCGTGCGGCGGCGGCTTGCCGAGGTCGAGGCCGAGCGTGACGAATTGGCTCGTCAAAACAACGAGCTCTTCATCCTTCAACAAGTCTTCTCCGCCATCAACTCCACGCTCGAGCTGGACGACATGCTCTCCGTGGTCATGCGCGGCATCCGTGAGGCTCTAGGCTACTCGCGCGTCGTCCTCTTCGAAGTCGAGAACGGGGTAGTGACGCCCCGCATGTCCACGCAGCCCGACGGGAGCATCTGCCTCGACGAGAGCGCTGTTCCGCTCGACCTGCCTGCGGAGAGCCCCCTGTACAAAGTGGCCGTCGGCGAGCTGGAGATCTTCGCCGGCGACGGCTCCCTCTCGCCCTTCCCCGGCGGAGGCACCTTCTGCCTCGTTCCGCTGGTAGCCCGGGACGCCATCCGGGGCGTGCTCTTCGCCGACGGCCGCGCGCGCGTCGATGACGACGCCATGCGCCTCCTCCTGGACTTCGCCTCGCAAGCCGCGATCGCCATGGAGACGGCGCGCCTCTTTCACGAGACCAAGCGGCTTGCCATGGTGGACCATCTGACGGGCCTGGCAAACGTTCGGCGGCTGCACGACCAAATGGAGCACGAGCTGGCGCTGGCCCAGCGCCACGGTCAGCCGCTGTCGTTCGTCATCATGGACCTCGACGACCTGAAGGCCATCAACGACCGGGGCGGTCACGCCGCCGGCGACAGCGCCCTGCGCGACTTCGCCGACACGCTGAAGGCCAACGCGCGTCTGAGCGATATCGTGGCGCGCTACGCCGGCGATGAGTTCGTGCTGGTCATGCCGCAGACGGACCGGAACGCCGGGTCGTGCGCGCTGGAGCGGATCTTCAAGGAGCTGAACAGCCGTGGGATCCGCGTCTCCGCCGGACTCGCGGAATACCCCACGCATGCCTTGGACGCGCAATCCTTGTTCGTCGCGGCCGACAAGGCGCTCTACCAGGCGAAGACACATGGCAAGAATCGCTTTGCCGTCGCCGAACCCCTCGATCGCACCCGGAAGGAATCCGCTTTCGGGTAGAGCATGCGACTTTCGTCTGCAAGTCGCCGGACGGGCTATGCTACAATCGAGGGCGCTGCAGAACTAGGCTCACCGTGCTCGAAGGAACTCGCCGCCCGCCTCCATCCGACCAGGGGTCGGTTGGCCGTGCGCTGCGGGTTTGCATTCGCGCCATGGACCAACTGGAGAGGATGAGCAGGACTTGATCAAACATGATGTCGTCGTGGTCGGCGGCGGACTTGCGGGAATGCGCGCCGCGGTGGAGGCCGCCGAAGGCGGAGCGGACGTCGCGGTCGTTTCGAAGATGCACCCCGTGCGCAGCCACTCGGGTGCCGCGCAGGGCGGCATCAACGCCGCATTGGGCAACCGCGAAGACGACACGACCGAGCGTCATACCTTCGACACGGTCAAAGGCTCCGATTACCTGGGCGATCAGGATGCCATCGCCGCCATGTGCGAGGACGCGCCGCGGCAGATCGTTTGGCTGGAGCACAAAGGCTGCATCTTCTCGCGCATGCCCGACGGCCGCATCGCGCAGCGTCCCTTCGGCGGCGCCGGTGCGCCCCGTACGTGCTACTCCGCCGACGTCACGGGCCTGGTCATCCTGCACACGCTGTGGGAGCAGCTCGAGAAATACAACGTCACCGTCTACGAAGAGTTCTTCTGCACGGACCTCATCATCGAGGACGGCATCGGCAAGGGCCTTGTCGCTCTGAACATTCGCAACGGCGAGCTGGTGACGATCGGCGCCAAGGCGACGATCTTCGCCACGGGCGGCCTGGGCCGCATCTTCGCCAAGACCACCAACGGCTACGCCTCCACGGGCGACGGCATGGCCATCGCTTATCAAGCCGGCATCCCACTGATGGACATGGAGTTTCTCCAGTTCCATCCCACGACGCTCAAGGCGAACGGCGTGCTGATGACGGAAGGCGCGCGCGGCGAGGGCGGATATCTGCTCAACGCGCTGGGGGAGCGCTTCATGTTCAAGTATGCCCCGAACAAGGGCGAGCTGGCTTCGCGCGACGTCGTCTCGCGCGCCGAATGGACGGAGATCCTCGAGGGCCGCGGCGTTGACGGCTGCGTCTTGCTCGACTTGCGGCATCTGGGCCGCGAGAAGATCCTGGAGCGCCTTCCGCAGATTCGCGAGCTCGCGCTCGACGCGACGGGGAAAGACGCGATCGAGGAGCCTATCCCCATCCTCCCCGGCATGCATTACGCCATGGGCGGCATCGAGTGCCGCATTCACGGCGACACGCGTGTGCCCGGGGTCTACGCGGCCGGCGAGTGCTCCAATATCTCCGTGCACGGCGCCAACCGCTTGGGCGGCAACTCGCTGCTGGAGACGATCGTCTTTGGCGCCCGTTCCGCCAAGCACGCGTTGAACTACATCAAGAGCGTGCCGACCGTCGACCCGACGGACAAGAAGCGGAAGGAGCGCGCCGAATGGGTGCGCGAGCTCAAGGCGCGCAAGACGGGCGAACGGGTCGCCCACGTCCACCGTCGCATGAACGAGACGATGTCGAAGAACGTCTTCATCTTCCGCGACAAAGCGGGACTCGAGGAAGCCTGCAGGGACGTCGCCGAGGTTTGGCACGCCAACAAGAACGTGATCATCGACGACAAGGGCGACACGTTCAATACGGATCTCGTGGGCGCGCTGGAGCTCGACTTCATGGTCGACATCGTGCAAGCGGTGGCCCACTCGGCGCTCAACCGCACCGAATCGCGCGGCGCTCACACGCGCACGGACTTCCCCGAGCGCGACGATGAGAACTGGCTCGTCCATACGTTGGCTTGGCGACAGGACGGAAAGCCGGAGCCGAAGCTCGATTACTCACGCAAGGTCACGATCACCACGTACGAACCGCAGGTGAGGACCTATTAGGAGTCTGCCAGATTCCCAGTGGAGGCCGTACACTAACTCATGAAGGTACACTTCAAACTCTACCGGTACGACGAAGCCAAGAAAGACGAGGCTCCGCACTACCAAGACGTCGAGATCGACGTTCCCGATCACTCCACGGTCCTCGACGCGCTGCACCAGATCAAGGACGAAGTCGATGGTACGCTTTCGTTCCGCCGGTCTTGCCGTTCGGCCATCTGCGGCTCTTGCGCGATGAACATCAACGGCACCGTGGGCCTCGCGTGCCGCACGCAGTGCTCGAGCGCCATGGAAGAGGGCGGCGGCGGAACGACCATTCGCGTCTCGCCGATGCCGAACTTCGACGTCATGAAGGACCTCGTGGTCCACATGGATCCCTTCTGGGAGAAGTACAGCCGCCTCAAGCCGTGGCTCCAGCCGGCCGAACCGGACGAGAACTTCGAGCGCGAGCGCCGCGTCAGCCCTGAGGACATGCACAAGCTCGTCGCAGTCGCCAACTGCGTGATGTGCGCGACCTGCTACTCGCTCTGCCCCGTCGTCAGCGTCGATCCTTCGTTCGCCGGCCCCGCCGCCATCGCGTACGCCTACCGTTTCATCGAAGACGTCCGCGACTCCAAGCGCAACGAGCGTTTGGCCCAGATCAACGACGACTACCTCTGGCTCTGCGCCCACTGCTATGCGTGCTCGTACTGCCCCAAGCACGTGGATCCGCAGGATCACATCGCGGCGACCCGCCGTGCCACCATCGAAGCGGGAATGACGAACTCGCGCGGCGCCCGCCACGCGCTGGTCGTCGCCCAGACCATCAAGAAGACCGGTATGCTCGCCGAGACGGAAGTCATTCAGGGCACCGTCGGCCGCTTCAACATCAAGGGTCTGCTCAAGGTCGCGCCGCTCGGCATTCGCATGGCGCTCAAGGGCAAGCTCCCTCCGCCGTTCCTCAAGCCCGTGCCGCAGGTCGACGAGATCCGGCAGATCTTCGATACCATGGAGGCTCCGGTCCACTAATGTCCACGATCGCTCTCGACACCGCCGCCACGTCGAAGTCGACGCAGATGCGCAAGTACGGGTTCTTCCCGGGGTGCGTCGCCAAAGAGTCCTGCAAGGAGCTCTACAACTCGACGCTGATCCTGGCCGAGAAGCTCGGCATCCAATTGGTCGAGTTGGCAGCCGCCTCGTGTTGCGGCGCCTCCGTGCTCAACGACACGCATCGCGACGTCGCGCGCGTGCTCAACGCCCGTACGTACGCGCAGGCCGAGGAGCTGGGTCTCGACGACGTCGTGACCATCTGCTCCACCTGCACTGGTCACATGCGGGCTGCAAACAAGGAGATGCTCGAAAACGAGCACCTCATGGAACAGGCCAATGCGGTGCTCGGCAAGTTCGGCAAGAAGTACAACGGCACCGTGCGCGTGCGCCATCTGCTCTGGGTGCTGATCGACGACATCGGTCTCGACCACCTCAAGTCGATGGTGGTCAATCCGCTGCGCGGCCTGAAGGTGGCGCCTTTCTACGGATGCCACATCATCCGCCCGGAAGAAGTCAACGGCTGGGAGTCGGCCCGTAATCCCCACTCGCTCGAAGACCTCATCGAGGCCATCGGCGGCGAAGCGGTAGATTACGCCGGCAAGACGCGCTGCTGCGGTTTCCACGTGCAGCTGGAGAAAGACGGGATCGCCGCCAACATGGTCGGCCAAAACATGCGCATGGCCAAGGACGAGGGCGCCGAGGCCGTCCTCACCCCTTGCCCACTGTGCCATCTCGCCCTCGACGGCTACCAGCAGGACGCGGCGCAACGCTGGGGGCGAACCGATCTTCCCGTCTTCCACCTGCCGCAGCTCGTCGCGCTCGCGCTGGGCGTCCCGCACGAGAAGCTCGGCATCGCGAAGCACCTGATCGACCCGACCAAAGTCCTCTTCCAGCGCGAGATCGCCGTCTAGGGGCGCTGCCTTCGAAAGGTCGGGATCCCTAGCGTGGAGGAGAAAACCGATTCGGTCGGAGACGTCCTGGCGGATCGTCGCGTTACCATAGCGCCGATGATCCGCCGAGTCGTTTCCGTGCTGGCCCTCCTCTGCGCGCTCGCTTCTTCTCTCCTCCCCCTTCGCGCCGCCGCATCCGCGCGCTTCGATCCCTCGGCGCCGGCGCAGGTCCTCGTCGTGGGCGGCACGCCCGCCGGCATCGCCGCCGCCATCTCCGCGGCGCGGCGCGGACTCCGTGTGGAGCTCGTCTGCGAGCGTCCGTACCTCGGTGGAATCCTCACTGGGGGCATGATGAACCAGTGGGACCTCAACAAGACCGACGATCGCACGGACATCGAGGCGGGCATCTTCCGCGAGATGTACGATCGCCTCGGCGAGTCGTTCGATCCCGAGCAGGCCAAAACGGTGCTGTTGCGTATGGTGCAGCAGGAGCCTGGGATCACGCTCCGTCTTTCCACGGAGCTGCTCTCGGCCGACGTGACGGGATCGGTACCCGATCGCCGGATTTCCGGGGTGACCTTCGTCGACAGACGCAGCGGCGCCCATTTCACGTTGTACGCACCACTCGTCATCGATGCCACGGATACCGGGGAGTTGGCCGCTCGCGCAGGGGCGCGCTACGATGTCGGCCGTCAGGACACGGGCCTGGACACGAAGATGCAGGCAGCGACGCTGATGTTCGCCGTCGACGGCGTGAACTGGAGCGAGACGGCGAACTCCTATGACGAAGGAAAGTACGGCGTCGGCGGGACGACCGATCGCAAGGTCTGGGGATTTGCCAAGGTGCTGCGCGGCTATCGTCCTCTCTCGCTGCGCTCGGTCGTGCGCGACCTCAACCTCGGTCGCGAGCCGAACGGCACCGTGACGGTCAATGCCGTCGACATCGTGGGCGTCGACGGACGCAATCCGTGGTCGGTCGCCGAAGGCATGCAAATCGGCCGCGCCGAGATCGTCCATCTCATGGGATTCTTACGCGATCACATTCCCGGCTTCGCGCATGCGCGTCTGGCGGCGTTCGCCGACGAGCTCTACGTCCGCGAGACGCGCCACATCCGCGGCCTGACGACGCTCACGGCCGACGACGTCTGGCACGGCCGCATCCCATACGACACGATCGGGCTCTCCTCATATCCGCTCGATCTCCACCCCTGCTACGTTGGCGAGGAACCGGCGTTCGCTCCGATCCGCCATGTCTACGGGGTGCCCTTCCGGGCGATGGTTCCCTTCGGCTTCGACAACCTGCTCGTCGCCGGTCCAGCCATCTCCGCGACGCATGTCGCCGCGGGGAGCGCTCGCATCGTCCCGACCACGGTCGAAGAAGGCGAGGCCGCTGGGACGGCAGCAGCGTTCGCGTTGCGTCACGGCGACGACTTCCCGAAGATCGCCCTGAACCCGAAGATCATGCAGCGCTTGCGCGCCGCGCTGGCGCGCGCCGGCGCCATCGTCGACGTCGCCGGCCGCTAGATCCTAGCTCAACAAGACGGGGGCGGCTTTGGGGTCGTTGAGCGGCACCAGCACCTTCGTGCTGAACTCGGAGATGGTGCTGAAGATGGTGCGCCTCGAGCGAACCGTCAGACGCAAGTACGGCACGCCTTGCCTCATGGCGTAACCGTCGAAGCGGTAGGCCACCAGCGCCAGGCCGGCCGAACGCGGCTGGTCGAGACGCCCCGCGCGAACCAGCTCTTCGGCGATGCGACGCTGGGCCAAGTACGGAATAAGGACGTTACACTGGCTCTGCGTGAGCGTGCTGCCCAGCGCCGGCGCAGCATCGCCGTGTGCCTCCTCGACAGCGAACTCCATGATGTGCTCCCAGTCGGAATCGTTGATGGCCGTGAACCGCAAGCCATAGCGGTAATGCGGCCGCCCCCGGTAGCTCACGATATCTCGCCAGCAGATGGAGCCGGAGATCGGCACGGGGCGATTTGCGACCAGCACGACCGCGTTGAGCTGCTCCCGGCCCGCCGGCAGCGGCTCTTGCGTGAGCAGGCAGAGGCCGCCCCCGCTGATGTCCAGACCGACGGCCGGCATGCGCGCTTCCTGCGTTGGGAAGTAGACCGCTTGGAAGGGCTTGCGCCGTCGCGGGAAACGTCGGCGATTTGACGTCAGACCAATGGGAGCCCGTAAAGGTCGACCCAGACGAAGACCCCCTTACGATGAAGCGACAGGTCCTACCGGCGCATAGTTTGCCCGACAGCGTTCGTACGCCTTCCTCAGCTGCTCGAGCTTCTCGCGATCCAGGCGCATCCCGTCTGCAGGGCCACCGCGTAGCGGCTCTTCGAAGAGACGAGCCGGCAGCACGTCGTCTTCGGGCTTCCACCCGAGCCGCGCGTTGATGGAGCGTTTGCAATACCACGTCTCATGCGCCATGGCGCGAAGGCGCGCGGCGTTCCACGCTCCTCCCAACACGGCCGAGAGCAGCTCCGCCGCCTCGCTCCAAAAATCGTCGAAACAGTCGCGCACGAACTTGCACAGCAGCAGCGTGTCCCACGCGGCAGCGTAGTCTTCTTGCTCCATGCACGCGCGTGCGCGCTCCTCCACCGTCTGCAGCGCCGTCGGACGGCGCAGATCCAAGTCATATGTGGCCGCGCGATTGTGGCAGGCGCCGCGCGTGCACACGGCGAGTCCCAGCGCGTACGTCGGAAGGCCGCGCGGCTCATAGCCCGGCATCTCCAGCCCCTTGCAATGCATGGCAAAGGCCTCGCTGCCGTTGCCGACCTCCGCGGCGGCGGCGCGCACGCCGCGCGCCAGCACGGCGCCAAACCCTTCGCGACTCGCGATGGCGTCGATGAGCGTCAGCATGGCTTCACCGTTGCCGAAGCGTGCGTCGACGCCAACGCGTGAGGCATCCAAGACGCCGCGCTCGACGCACTCCATCGTCCACGCGATCACGCCTCCCGTGGAGATCGTATCAAGCCCGTAGCGATCGCAACGTTCGATCGCCGCAAGCACGGCATCGAGATCGTCGACGCCGCAGTTGGGACCGAACGCCCACGCCGACTCGTACTCGCTGGCCGCCGCCCGTCGGCGGTCGCCGTTGCGGCGCACGTAGCGGTGCTCGCACTGCACGGGACAGTTGGCGCAGCCGGCGCGATACTCGACGAAGCTCTCCGGCGACTCGCGCGCCCGCTCGGGCGTGACACGTTCCGTGCCTTCGAAGACGGCGGCCGTGAAGTTGCGCGTGGGCAGCAAGCCCATGCGATCGAGCACGCGCATGTTCGCGCCCGTCCCGAGGAGACGGTACTTCGCCGTCTTCGGGCCGAGCGCTCGCTCACGCAGACGCTGTGCGAGGCGCGCCGTCGCCTGCGCATCCGCCACAGGCACCTCCCCGCCGCCGCGGAGGACGATCGCCTTGAGCCTTTTCGCGCCAAAAACGGCCCCGGCGCCGCCGCGTCCGGCTTGCCGGCCGTCGTTCTCGACGACGGCGAAGCGCACGAGACGTTCGCCGGCCGGGCCGACAGCGCAAACGCGAGCCCGAACGTCGCCCAGCTGGCGCCGCAACGCACGCGCCGTCTCTTCCGCCGAGAGACCGTCCAAAGAGATCGCATCGTGAAAGGTCACCCCGTCGGCGTCGATCACCAGCGCCGTGCTCTCGCGCGCGCGACCGCGAACGATCAGCGCGGCGAAGCCCAAACGGCGCAGCGCCGCCGACCAGTGACTGGATGAAAGCGTGTCATTGACGAGCCCGGTGAGCGGCGAGACGGTCGCCAAGGCGTGTTTCGTCGCCGCCGGCACGGGGGATCCGGCGAACGGTCCCGCGGCGAAGACCAACGGGTTCTCCTCACCGAACGGATCGATGGGGCCTTCGATCCGCTCGTTCAACAGACGAACGGCCAACGCCGTTCCGCCCGGAGCCGATTCCAAGAGCCCATCGCCGAGCCGACTGCGCCGCCAGGTCCGGTGCGTCAAGTCGATTTCGAGGAGATCACGCGGGAAGGTCGATGCTTCCATGTCAAGTAGGCGCCACCATACGGCAGGCTCCTAGCCTCCGGACGCCAGGACGAGAAGACACGGATGATCCGCATCGCGGATCGCCTCGTCCATCCCGACAGCGACGCGGCCGTCCATCAACAGATAGTGCGGCGGGATGGGCGTGCCGTCCGCTTCCAATACCGTCCCGACGAGCGCCGGCGCGAGCCTGGCCGCCGCTCCGAGCACGGTCCGCACCGTTGCCGGCTCGCCGACGGGAACATCGAGAACCCCTGCCCCGACGACGTGGCGCGCCATCCCAAAGAGCTCGAGTTTCATGGAGTCAAGTATCTTTTCTAGCGAAACGGAGTTTCGTTTCAATCCCTCGAACCCTTCAGTCACCAGCGACTTGAACCGCCCAGGAGAACGTGTGCACATGGCGACGAAGAAGCCTCCTCTCGACGTCGGAACCAGTCTACAGGATCTCTTCGAACGGGCGACTCGCGCGGTGCGCGAACGGGTTGGGCCCCTTCCAAACGTCCTCACCAAGCGCTCCGTGGAGCTGCGTCCCCGTATCGCCGATGCGAAGGCCACCCCTAGCGTCTGTCCCTACTGCGCGGTCGGCTGCTCGACCCTCGTCTACCACCGCGGCAACACCATCATCGACATCGAGGGCAATCCGGCTTCCCCCATCAACGGCGGGACGCTGTGCCCCAAGGGCGCCGCGACGTTTCAGCTCCACGTGAATCCTTCGCGCTGGACGACCTGCAAGTACCGCGCCCCGGGGGCAACGGAGTGGCAAGAGGTCTCGCTCGAGTGGGCGATGGAGCGCATCGCGCAGCGGGTCAAGGAGACGCGCGACGCGACGTTCCAGGAGGAAGACGAGCAGGGCCGCAGGGTCAACCGCACCATGGGCATCGCATCGCTTGGCGGCGCGACGCTCGACAACGAAGAGAACTACCTCATGGCCAAGCTCTTCCGAAGCCTTGGCATGCCGTTCGTCGAGAATCAGGCCCGGATATGACATAGCGCGACGGTGCCTGGTCTAGGCACCTCGTTTGGACGCGGCGGCGCGACGACGTTCCTCATGGACCTCCAGAACGCCGACCTCATCGTCATCCAGGGGAGCAACTTCGCCGAGTGCCACCCCGTGGGCTTCCGCTTCGTCACGAAAGCCAAGACCAAGGGCGCGACGGTGGTACACGTCGATCCGCGCTTCACGCGCACCAGCGCGATCGCCGATTTGTACGTGCCGATTCGCTCCGGGACGGACATCGCATTCCTCGGAGGTCTCATCAATTACGTGCTCGAGCGCGAGCGGTACTTCAAAGAGTACGTCATCAATTACACCAACGCGTCGTTCATCGTGGGCGAAGCATATCAAGACGCCGAGGATCTCGACGGCGTCTTCAGCGGTCTCGATCCGGAGCTCGGCACGTACGACCTTTCGACATGGCGCTACGAGTACGAGTCCGTCGGAGACAACGAGGCGCCGCGCCCCAAGCGCGATCCGACGCTCCAGCACCCGCGTTGCGTGCTCAACGTGCTGCGACGCCACTATGCGCGCTACACGCCCGAGATCGTGGAGCGCATCTGCGGCACGCCGGAAGAGAAATTCTTGAAGCTTGCCGAGCTGCTCTGCGAGAACAGCGGGCGTGAGAGGACGGCTGCCTTCTGCTACGCGCTGGGCTGGACGCAGCATAGCGTGGGCGTGCAGAACATTCGCGCCGCCGGTATCCTCCAAGCGCTGTTGGGCAACATGGGGCGGCCGGGCGGCGGCATCTTGGCGCTGCGCGGCCACGCGTCGATCCAAGGCTCGACCGACAACGCCACCCTCTACGATCTGCTTCCCGGCTACATCAAGGCGCCATCGTTGGAGCGCGGTGAAGTCGACTTCGCCACCTGGTGCAAGAACCAGACGCCGCGCACGGGCTGGTGGAACAACTTCCCGAAGTACGCCGTCTCATTGCTGAAGGCGTGGTACGGCGACGCCGCGACGAAGGAGAACGACTGGGCCTTCGACTATCTGCCGAAGAACACGGGCGACCACTCGCATCTGCCGATGTTCGTGGCCATGAAGGACGGCACGGTGCGGGGGCTCTTCCTCTTCGGGCAGAACCCCGCCGTCGGTGGTCAGAACGCCGAGTTTCAGCGCAACGCGTTGGCCAAGCTCGATTGGCTCGTGGTGCGCGACATCTTCGAAACGGAGTCGGCTGCCTTTTGGAAGCGCGAGGGCGTCGATCCCAAACAAATCCCCACGGAAGTCTTCTTCATGCCCGCGGCCAGCATCGGCGAGAAGGCGGGGACGCTCACCAACACGATGCGCCTCGTGCAGTTTCACGAGAAGGCCGTCGACCCTCCGGATGACTGTCGCAGCGACTTGGGCTTCGTCTATCAGCTCGGCAAGCGCCTCAAAGAGCTCTACGCCGGCTCGACGCTGCGCCGCGATCGTCCCATTCTCGACATGACGTGGGATTATGAGCACCACGATCCGCACGAACGCGCGCTCGGCGACGCGGACCCCGAGGCGGTCATGCGCGAGATGAATGGCTATCACCTTGACTCTCGCGAACAACTCAAGAGCTTCGTGGAATGCAAGGACGACGGCTCGACCGCCTGTGGTTCCTGGATCTACTCCGGATACTTCCCGTCGCACGACGAGAATCTCACGCGCCGCCGCAAAGGCGATCAATGGGTCTCGCCGGAATGGGCGTGGTCGTGGCCGTCTAACCGCCGCATACTATACAATCGCGCCTCGGCCGATCCCGAAGGCAAGCCGTGGAGTGAGCGCAAGAAATATGTCTGGTGGGACGAGGCGCAGGGGAAATGGGTCGGTTACGATGTTCCCGATTTCCCCGCCACGAAGGCTCCCACGGCCCCGGCGAAGGCCGACGGCTTCGGCGTCGACGCCCATAGCGGCGCGGCGCCGTTCATCATGAACGTCGACGGCGTCGCCCAGCTCTTCGCGCCCAGCGGCACCATTGACGGCCCCCTCCCGACGCACTATGAGCCCAAGGAGTCGCCCGTCGCCAACGCGCTCTATCCGAAGGTGCAGTACAATCCTGTGCTCAAGCAGTGGTGCCGGCGCGACAATCCATACCACGAGATCGGCGATCCACGTTACCCGTACGTCATCACGACGTACCGGCTGACGGAGCATCACCTCAGCGGGGTGATGTCCCGCTGGCTCCCGTGGCTGGCCGAACTCCAACCGGAGCTATTCTGCGAGATCTCGCCGGAGCTTGCCGTCGAGCGAGGAATTCGCAACGGCGAATGGGTGACGATCGAGACGGCGCGCGGCGAGGTGGAAGCGAAGGCGCTCATCACGGGACGCATGCAACCCCTTCGGTTGGGCAAGGGGCGCTACGTTCATCAGATCGGCATGCCGTGGCACTGGGGCTCGCAAGGGCTCGTCACGGGCGACTCGACCAACGATCTGTCCGCGCTCGTGGGCGATCCCAACGTCTCGATCCATGAAGGCAAAGCCTTCACGTGCAATATTCAGCCCGGGCGCCGTAGCCCGACCCACGCCTACGCCGCCGACGACGACGTCCCGCTGGGACAACGCAATCCGCTCGGCACACCGACGCGCCCCGGTCCCGTCAGCGCTAGGTCCGAGAAAGAGGCCACGCAGCCGGAGATCGTCCCGCCCGAAATGGTGATGGCCGCCGCCGAGTCACTGCAGCGCCGCGCGCACAAGCGGGGCGAATCGCCGTGAGCAGGGAGAAGCGATGATGACGCAGACCGACGGCCAAGAATACGGCTTCTTTACCGACGTTACGCTCTGCATCGGATGCAAGGCATGCGAAGTCGCATGCAAACAGTGGAATCAACTCCCATCCGACGGCTATACGTTCTCAGGAAACTCCTACGACAACACGGGGAGCCTCTCGGCGACGACGTGGCGGCACGTCGAATTCGTCGAGCAGTTCGACCGCGTCAATCCCGCGGAATCCCGTTGGGTGATGATGTCCGACGTCTGCAAGCATTGCACGCACGCCGGCTGCATGGAGGCCTGTCCCACCGGCGCCATCGTGCGCAACGAGTTCGGGTCCGTCTATGTCCAGCCCGACGTCTGCAACGGCTGCGGCTATTGCGTGCCGTCGTGTCCCTTCGGCGTGGTGGCAATCGAGCAAGAGCGCGGAATAGCACAGAAGTGCACGCTCTGCTACGATCGCCAGAAGGGCGGCCTGGAGCCCGCCTGCGCGAAGGCCTGTCCGACGGACTCCATTCAGTTCGGCCCGATCGAGGAGCTAAAGGCCAAAGCGAAGCGCCGCACCGAGGAACTCTTGGCGCAAAATGTGCCGGCCCGCCTCTACGGCGTCGACGAGGCCGGCTCCGTCGGCGATCTCAACGCCTTTTTCCTCATCACCGACCGGCCCGAGGTCTTCAATCTTCCGCCCAAGCCCGTGCTGCCGTCGACGCATCAGCCCGTCGCGTATCTTAGCGGGTTCCTTGCCACGGCGGCGTTGGCGATCGTGGCGATGCAGACATTCAGGAGCCGTTGATGGTGGAGCAGATCACGCCCGACGCCGTTGCCGCAAGCCTCTCCGGCGGAGAGAGCGGCTTCGGACGCAATCAGCAGTCATACTACGACCATCCGGTACTGCAAAAGCCCCACTGGCGCTGGGAGGTCGTCTGGTACTTCTTCATCGGCGGGATCATGAGCGGCAGCGCGCTGTTGGCAGCGGCCGCCGACACGTTCGGGGACGAAGATGACCGCGCTCTCGTGCGTAACGGTCGCTGGCTCGCGCTGGCGGGCGCCGTAATGAGCCCCGTGCTCTTGATCAAAGACTTGGGGCGGCCCGAGCGCTTCCTCAACATGACGCGCATCGTCAAGCTCAAGTCGCCGATGTCCGTCGGCGTCTGGTCGTTGCTGGGCTTTTCCGCCATGTCGGCGATCGCAGCGTTGGAGGAGCTGCTGGGGCGCGGGCGCGTGCCGTGGTTTCTCGGCGGACTCATCCCGCGCGGCCTGCGTAACCTCTTCCACGCCCTGGCCGCCTCGTTCGTCGGCTCCTATACGGGCGTCTTGATCGCGGCGACGGCCATCCCCGTGTGGAACGCGGGACGCCGGCAGATTCCCGCCATCTTCGTCTGTTCCGCCGTCTCCACGGGCTGCGCGGCGCAGGCGGCCCTTCTCGCGCTCAGCGGCGGATCGCCCAAGAGCATCGCTAAGCTTGAGAAGATCGAGCTCGTAGCGGCGCTGGCGGAGGCAGCGCTGCTGGTCGATTATGCCTCGTCGGCGGGCGAGACGGGAAACGCACTGTTCGGCGGCGAGATCGGTGAGCGTCTGCGCGCCGGCACGTTGATCCGCGGCATCGCCATTCCCGCGCTCCTCAATCTCGCCGGCATCTTCACGAAGCCTGGGCACGCAACGAAGCGCCGCGTCGTCAAGACGCTGATCGCTGCGGGTCTCACGCTCTACGGCGGGTACGTCTTGCGGAAGTCCGTTATCGAAGCGGGCAAGGCCTCGGCCGACGACCCGCGTGCCGCTTTACGTCAACCGGAATAATACGGAGGACATCGCATGTCATCGACTGCCCCCATTCCCAACCGCTGGGTCATGGCAATCTCGGGTGCGGTTGTCATGCTCACGATCGGTACCGTCTACGCATGGAGTGTCTTCGTCAAGCCTCTGATCGCGCTTTTTGGATGGAGCGTCACGACGACGTCGTGGGCCTTCGCGCTCGCTATTTTCTTCCTGGGCGTCGGCGCCGTGATCGGCGGGCGCTGGCAGGACCGTGTCGGGCCGCGCACGGTGACCATCACCGGCGTGCTCTTCTGGAGCATCGGCAACATTCTCGCCGGTCTCGGCACGGGGGCATTAGGAGCGCCGTGGCTCTATCTCACGTATGGGGTCATCGGAGGCCTCGGCTTGGGCATGGTCTACATCTGTGCCGTGGCCATGGTGACCAAGTGGTTTCCCGACCGGCGCGGCTTCGCCAGCGGTTTCGTCGTGATGGGCTTTGGCCTGGGTGCGTTCATCTTCGCGCGCCCGATCCTGGAACCGTTGATTCGCAGCGTGGGCGTCGTACACACGTTCCTGTATTCCGGCATCATCTACCTGATCGTGGGCCTGATCTGCGCATCGCTCCTGCGCAACCCGCCGGAGGGCTACACGGTCCCGGGCTGGACGCCGCCGCGCGTGGAGGCCAGTAAGTCGTCGGGTCTCGACTTCACGCCGGACGAGATGTTCCGCACCTGGCAGTTCTACGCGCTCTGGGGCATGCTCTTCTTGAATGTTACGGCCGGCATCTTCGTGATCTCGCAAGCGGCGCCCATGGGCGTTGAGCTCGCCGGCATGACCCCGGCGCAGGCCGCGGGCCTGGTCAGCGTCATCTCCATCTTCAACGGTCTCGGGCGATGGTTCTGGGGCACGGTGAGCGATCGCATCGGGCGCCGTTGGGCGTATGCGCTGATCTACGCCGTGCAGGTCGTCGTATTCCTCATCCTCAACTCCGTCCACTCACCCGCCGCGTTCGTCGTACTCTTCGCCATCGTGCTCCTCTGCTACGGCGGAGGCTTCGGCACGATGCCCTCGTTCACGGCCGATTATTTCGGCACGAAATTCATGGGCGTGAACTATGGCTGGGTGCTTACGGCATGGGGGGTGGCCGGTCTCGCCGGACCGCTCTTCGGCGGACGCGTACGCGACCTCACGGGATCGTACCACGGGGCGCTCGTCCCGATCGCGATCATGCTCCTCTTGGCGATCATTCTCCCGCTGATCACGCGGCCGCCCCAGAAGACGGCAATGATGCCGAGCACGGCTGCCCCGGCGTAGCGGGCCTCGGGATTGGCAAGAACCAAAGGCGGTGCCGCCGAAAGGCAGCACCGCCTTGTCGTACCTCACGTGAACCTGCGCCTCTCCCTCATTCTCGCCGTAGGCCTCGGCGGCGCGATCGGCTCGATCCTGCGCTACGTCGTTTCCGTGCTCATCACGGAGCGCGTCGGTCCGGGTTTTCCGTGGGCCACGCTCTTCATCAACGTCACGGGAAGCTTCATCTTGGCCGCGATCGCCGAGCTTTCGACGACGCGCGTGATCACGCTCAATCCCGCCCTGCGCGTCCTGTTGACGGTGGGCTTCGTCGGCGGATACACCACCTTCTCGACGTTCACCAATGAAACGCTGACGCTCGTCGGCGAGCGCGCTCTCGTCGCGTCGTTCATCTACACGATGGCCAGCCTCGCCGGCGGCCTCACGGCCGCATATCTCGGCGTCGTCGCCGCGCGCTTGGTGGAAGCCATCCGATGAGCACGGCGGCGAGACTGGTTCGCATCTATGTGAGCGAGAGCGAGCGGCACGGGAAGGTACCGCTCTATCAAGCCATCGTCCAGCGACTCAAGAACGAGGGCTTCGCGGGGTGCGTCGTTTTCAAGGGCATCGAAGGCTTCGGCTCGCATGCCGGGCTGCACACGACGCGCATCTTCGAGCTCTCCCAGAACCTGCCGGTGGTCATCGAAGTCGTGGAGGCGGAAGCGCGCGTCGAGGAGCTCTTCCGCATGCTCGACGAGATGCTCGCGGAAGGCCTGGTCACGAGCGAGCGCATCGAGATGGTCGAGCGAAGGGAGATATGAAGAGCAGCGGTACCGGGAAGTTGCTTCGCATCTTCGTCGACGAGCGCGACCGCTGGCGCGGTCAGCCGCTCTATACGGCGATCATCGACCTGCTGCGCAATGAACGGCTCTCCGGCGCAACGGTCTTTCGCGGCGTCGAAGGTTTCGGCTCGCACCGCGAGCTTCATCAAGCACACCTCTTCTCGCTCATGCCGAACCTTCCGATTCTCATCGAAGCGGTCGACACGGAGGAGCGCATCCAGGCTGTCCTTCCCCTCGTGGAGCGGATGGTGGGCGAGGGGCTGATCACGCTCGAACGGGTCGAGTTCTTCCGTTACATGCGCGACGAAAGCTGAGCTTCGTTCAGACCGGGAATCGATATCCGCGGCGCGAAGACCGTATGCGACGGTGCATATCTCGGGGAGGCCTAGGACGTGTCAACGGCAATTGGGCGCCATGACCCCAAGATCGAGGATCTCGTCGAGTACTACTTCGAGCAGCCATGGTCCGACGGCCTGCCCGTCGTGCCGCCGACGCCGGAGAAGGTGGCCTCGATGGTCGAGGCACTCGGCGGCGAGCCCCAGTATCTCGAATGCCGCGTCCCACCGCGCCACGGCAATCTCACGCGCGAGGTTCTTGCCGTCAACCTTGTGATGGCAGGCTGCAAGCCGGCGTACGCTCCGGTGGTTCGCGCGGCGATCCTCGGCCTCTGCGATTCCCACTTCAACCTGAATGGCGTGCAAGCGACGACGCACATGGCGGCTCCTCTTCTGGTCGTCAACGGGCCGATTCGCAAGGCGATCGGGATGAACGCGGGCTGCAACGTCTTCGGCTCGGGGAATCGCGCCAACGCGACGATCGGGCGGGCTCTTCGTTTGATCTTGTTGACGGTCGGCGGCGGCACGCCCGGCGACCTCGACAAGAGCACGTTGGGGCATCCCGGCAAGTACACGTACTGCATCGCCGAGAATGAGGAAGCCAGCCCGTGGGCTCCCTATCACGTCGACCATGGCTATGCGCCCGAGCAGTCCACCGTCTTCGTGATCGCCGCCGAGCCGCCGCACAGCGTCACCAACCACGTCGCCAACGATCCGGAGGGCATCCTCGACAGCATCGTCTCCGCCATGAGCACGTTCGCGCACAACAACGCCGTTTCCGGCGGATCTTGCGCCGTGATCATCGGCCCCGAGCATGCGGCGACGATCGCCGAGCACGGCTGGACACGCAACGACGTGCGCAACTATCTGTGGATGAACGCCGGCAACACGTTTGAGCAGATCAGTTTCGGTCACCGCTACGGCAGAGTCTACAACCGGAACCTCCCACGCTGGTACAAACGCAAGGCGGATTCTCGGATTCCCATCGTCGCGTCACCCGACGACATCCATCTCTTCGTCGCCGGCGGCGAGGCCGGGCGCTTCTCGGCGTTCATTCCCGGCTGGGGACATATGACGAATCCGGTCTTGCGCGCGGTGGACGGCAGCCCACCCTCGACCGGCGGACCCATCTGCATCGGCGGCACCTGCCGTCTGTGAGTCTGACGCGCGTTCTGGAGGAAAGCACGATGACGATCTACGATCCCTGCGGCATTGTCGAGGCCGAACCGAGGTCCCTGGCACCGCGCTTGACGAGCCTTCGCGGCATCCGCCTCGGCGTTCTCGACAACACGAAATGGAACGCCAACAAGCTGCTGCGCGCCGCCGTGGCCCAACTCGAGCGCGAGGACGCCATCGGCGAAGTCCGCCATTACAAGAAGGAGAGCTTCTCCAAATCGGCCTCACCGGAGCTCCTGCGGCGGATCGCCGCGGAGAACCAGGCCGTTCTCACGGCAATCGGCGATTGAGGCTCTTGCACGTCGTGCTGTATGCACGACGCCATCTCGCTCGAGGAGCTCGGCGTCCCCACGGCGGTCATCGTTACGGAAGCCTTCCTCCACGAAGCGCACATGCAACGTGCAGCCCTCGGCATGGAAGAGCTCGATCCCGTCGTGATCGCTCATCCTTTGAGCACGCTCACGGAAGCGCAAATCGAAGAACGTGCCCAAAGCGCCGTCGAACAGGCGCGGCGGCGCCTACTCACGACGCCGGCATGACCCTCAGGCGACGCTACATCGCCGGGTATCGTATGTCACCCATACATTCCGCGCGGTACCCGCCTAGCCGCTCGATGGCGCGGCGCAGCTCAGGAGAGCGAAGCTCCTCCAAAAGCATGCAGACGAGCGGATCTTCCAAGCGCGCGGCCAGCATCGCGAGCTCGTAGCGCTCTTCGGCGACGGGGACGAAGTCGCAATGCAGTGCCTCCGCCGCCGCAAGGATGCCGAGACCGCAGTCCGCGGCGCCACTCTCCACCAATGCCGCGACGGCCGTATGCGTGAACTCGATGCGCTCGTAGCCGTTGATCGCGGCCGGCGAGAGGCCGGCTTGGCTCAAGAGCCAGTCCAGGAGGATGCGCGTGCCCGAATCCCGCTGGCGGTTGACGAAGCGCGCTCCGGTGCGTGCGACGTCGGCGATCGAGGAGAGGCGCAGCGGATTGCCCCGCGCGACGATCAGCCCCTGCACGCGATCCACGAAGCGCACGAGCGCGACGTTCTCCCCCGCGCAATAGCGGGCGACGGCCGCATCGTTATAGGCGCCGCTCGCGGGGTCGAGGACGTGCGTTCCGGCGAGGTGACAGGCACGCCGCTTCAGCGAGACCAGCCCAGCAATCGAGCCGACGTTCGACGAGACGAGATCGAGACCGCGCGAGCGCAACGCCGCCGCCAGCGCATCGAGCGCCACGTCGTGCGATCCCGCGGCAAGTAACGTGCGATCGATTCGCTCGCGCGAACGCAAGAGGATGGCCGGAGCCCGTTGACCTTCATGATAGCCCTCGCTCTCACGCGGCGAGACGATCAGCGCATTCGCGCGGGCGAGCGACGTGATCACGGCGGCGCCGCGCTTGAGGGGGAGCGCCGTCAACACCCCGTCGATCGGGGCGATGACGGCCCGTACGTACTCCTCCTCCCCCAACGGCGAGAAGAGCTTGCGCGCAAGCCGAACCTCCACGCGCGGCGCATCATCGGGCCGCCGTCCTCCGAGACGTTCCACCAGCGGGCGCAAGAAGAGCTCGGCGCAGAGTGCGGCGCTCACGGGATAGCCGGGAATGCCCAACACCGGTTTGCCCTCGGCCGCGCCGAGAATCAGGGGGTGGCCCGGGCGAATGGCCACGCCGTGCACGATGATCTCGCCCCGCTCGGCCAGAATGGACGCCGTAAAGTCTTCGCGCCCCGCGCTCGATCCCGCGTTCACGACGACGACGTCGCACGACGCGAGAGCATCGTCGACGGCGCCGGCCAGCGCCGCGCCATCGTCGGGAACGCGAGGCGTCGCTATCGCGACACCTCCCCACGACTCGACGCTCGATGCGAGCAAGACGCCGTTCGAGTCGAGGATCGCGCCCGGCGCCGGGCGCTCCGTATCGGGCGGCACCAATTCGCTGCCCGTCGTGATGACGGCGACGCGCGGACGGCGCACGACGGAGATCCTCACGATCCCCGCCGACGCAAGCGCCGCGAGATCGGCGGGGCGCAGGCGATCGCCGGCGGCGACGACGAGCTCCGAGGCTACGATGTCCTCGCCGATGGGACGAACGTGCTCCCACGGCGCGACGGGGGCGCGCAACGCCACTTCGCCGCCCGGAAGGCTCTCCACCACTTCGGCCATGACCACCGCGTCGCAGCCCTCCGGCAGTGGATCGCCCGTGTCGACGATGAATGCATCGACGCCGAGACGCAGCCGTACGGGGATCGTCTCGCCGGCACCGGCCGTACGCGCGGCAGCCACCGCGACGCCGTCCATCGCGCAGGCGTGGTAGTGCGGCGACGAGAGGCGCGCGGGTACATGCGCGGCCGCCACCCGATCGAGAGCGTCCTCCACGGCGATCTCCTCACCGGCCAGGGGCGCATCGTAGCCTAGGCGCTCCAGCAATCGATCGAAGCGCGCGCGGGCCTCCTCAAGTGGAACGTCGTGGAGATAGAGGCTCCGTTCGCCGTTCATGACCATGCGTAAACCTCGACCATCTCTCCCGCGCGCAAGCCGCCGGCATCGCGCGGCACGCGCACGAAACTTCCGGCGCGCGCAAGCGAGAAGATGAGGTTCGAGCGCACGAAAACCGGCTCCGCGACGAGTAGGCCGTCCGTTCCTCTCGCGAGATTCACGGCGACGTAGTCTTCGCGCCCGCTGCGCGACGGCACGTTCTGCGCGAGGCGCGCCGAACCGACGGGCGCCGGCAAACCGCCCTCGGGCACGGGCGCCCCTTGCAAGAAGCGCACCGCCGGCACGACCAGACGCCAGCAGAGCACGGCCGCGCTGACGGGATTTCCCGGCAAGCCGAAGACGGGCTTTGTGCCGGCACACGCCACGATGGTCGGCTTTCCCGGCTTCACGGCGACGCCGTGCAGCAAGATACCGGGCGCTCCGAGGCGTTCCAACGCCCGCACCGTGTTGTCGCGCGCGCTTACCGACGAGCCCGCCGTCACGACCACCACGTCGTTGTCGGCGAGGGCCGCCGCCGCCGCCGCGAACAGGTGCCGCTCATCGTCCTCGATGATGCCGCAGTGGCGCGCATCCGCGCCCGCCCCTTGGAGCATGGCGCAGATCAGCGGGCCGTTGACGTCGCGGATCTCGCCGGGACTCGGATGCACGTCAGGCGGGACCAGCTCGTCGCCGGTCGAGATGACGGCAACGCGGGGGCGTGGAGCTACCGGAACTGCGGTGATGCCTAATGCCGCGAGAGCGCCGATATCGACGGCCCGCAACCGGTGACCGCGCTCGAGCGCCGTGGTTCCCGCCGTGATGTCTTCGCCCAGCTGGACGACATCCTCACCCACCGCGACGGAGGAGAGCACTTCGACTTCGCCGCCGTCAAGCAGATTCGTCTCCTCCACCATCACGACGGCGTCCGCGCCCCGCGGCAGCGCGGCTCCCGTGTGGATGCGCATGCACGTCCCGGGCGCGAGCGTCATCTCCGGAATCACGCCCATCGACACCTCGCCGATGAGCCGTAAGTAGATGGGCGAGCCCTCGGAGGCCCCGTGCGTCTCGCGCGCGCGGACGGCATATCCGTCCATTGCGCTGCGCGCAAACGCGGGCAGCGACTCGCCGGCGACGATGGAGCGCGCCAGCGTGCGCCCCAGCGCATGCTCCAACGGGACGTGTTCGGCGCGCGGATCGGGGGAGAGCCGCGCGCGCAAGCGTTCGAAGGCTTCGTCCGGCGAGACGACGGTGAAGAGCTCGGGCATATCCGAGAGCCTTGTTCGCGCCGCAAACGGCGCGCTCCGGCTTAGCGGGTTACGGAACAATGCCGCAACCTGCTCGGGAATGAAGAGGGCGCGGACCTGTCGTAAAGGCGGCCTATGACCTCCACGCTACCGACGGATCGCCCGCTGGTCGGTATCATCATGGGCAGCCGCTCCGACCTTCCGACGATGGAGGCCGCCGCAGCCGTCCTAGATGAGTTCTTCGTGCCATACGAGCTACGCATCGTCTCCGCGCACCGGACGCCGGACCTGATGTTCGAATACGCCGCCACGGCCCGCAGCCGCGGGTTATCGGTCATCATCGCCGGCGCCGGCGGAGCTGCTCACTTGCCGGGCATGACGGCCTCCAAGACGACGCTACCCGTGATCGGCGTACCGGTGACGTCGAGTCATTTGAACGGCCTGGACTCACTGCTCTCGATCGTCCAGATGCCAGGCGGCGTCCCGGTGGCGACGGTCGCGATCGGCAACGCGAAGAACGCGGCCCTGCTGGCCGTTCGCATCCTGGCCCTCTCCTATCCCGAGCTTGCCGACCGACTCGATGCCTACGCGCGCCGCATCGCCGACGAGGCGCTTGCCGCGCCGGACCGCGCTCGCGAAGGGGGCGCATGAAGGCCATCGCGCCCACGGCGACGCTAGGGATTCTCGGCGGGGGCCAGCTGGGAAGGATGCTGGCGCTCGAAGCGAAGCGGATGGGCTACCGCGTCACTGTGCTCGATCCCGCACCCGGCTCGCCGTGCGGGCAGGTCGCCGACGAGCAGATCGTGGCGCCGTACGAAGATCTCGATGCCGTCCGTCGCCTCGGTGAGATCAGCGACGTCGTCACCTACGAGTTCGAGAACGTCGACGTTCGATCGGTGGAGATGCTCGAGCGGAGCGGCGTGCGGATCCGTCCGGGGAGCCATGCGCTGCACGTCACGCAACACCGCTTGCGGGAGAAGCGCTTTCTCGTCGATGCGGGTATTCCGGTGGCGCCTTTCGCGGAGATCTCCAGCGGCCGGGATCTGGCGGCCGCGGGGGAGCGCTTCGGCTTCCCCGGCGTGATCAAGGTGTGCACGGGAGGCTACGACGGCAAGGGACAGACCGTCGTTCGGACGCTCGAGGAAGCGGAGCGCGCCGTTGCCGAATTTGCCGGCCGCGAGCTCGTATGGGAGCAGCTCGTGCCGTTCGTCAAGGAGCTCGGCATCATCTGCGCGCGGAGCGAGAGCGGCGCGATGGTCACGTATCCCGTTACCGAGAACATCCACGAGGGAAACATCCTCGCCTTCTCCGTCGCGCCTGCCGCCGTTTCGGAGCACGTACAAGCGCGGGCGCGCGCGATGGCCGAACGGATCGCCGAGGGGCTGGAGTTCGTCGGCGCGTTCTGCGTCGAGTTCTTCCTCCTCGGCGGTGATCAGCTGCTCGTCAACGAGATCGCCCCTCGCCCGCACAACAGCGGTCACTACAGCTTCGACGCATGCCATCTCTCCCAGTTCGAAGCGCAACTGCGCGCCGTCTGCGATCTTCCGTTGCCGCAGCCGCGCCTGACCAGCTCGGCCGTAATGGTGAACATTCTTGGTGCGGGGACGGGGAACGACTTACTGGGCATTCCCGAGTTGCTGGAGGACCCCGGTGTCGTCTTGCACCTCTACGGCAAGAAGCATGCCGTCGCGCGCCGGAAGATGGGGCATTTCACGCTGCTGCGCGAGCTTGGCTTCGACAGCGCCAAGCTGCTGAAGATCGCGCTCGAGCTGCGAAGTCGGCTCACGTGGGGGACCCGCGTCGTCACGTCGGGGCGCTAAGCCAATCCCCGCTGGCACGACCCTGGGTCCCCAGCGCTACCGCGCCGCGCGGGCCCCCTGTTCGTTACTCGCCTTGGGCGGCCGAGAAGCCGTTCTTGCCGTCGAACGTGCAGAGGTTCTCCGTCTTCACGAAGTCGAAGCCCGCGGCCGCGACGCGTCCGAGCAAATCGACGATCTGCTTGTGATCGATCGGTTTGCCGTCCTTCGCCACGAACCGGCACGTCCATTGGTCGCTGCAGAACGTATCGGAGAAACCTTCAGGCCACACCTTCGTCCCGCGATTGGTGATCATGCGCAGGTGGAGACCATCACCGGCAAGCGCTTTCATCTTCTCGCCCAGCTCGTCGGGCGAGCCGGCGTTCCAGTCCAGGAAGACGTCGACGCCGACGGTCTCCTTCTTCTCGGCCGGCTTCGGGGCGCGCGGCTTGCGCGGCGCCGCCTCGGGAGACGTATTGTAGCTGGCAGGCTTGAGCTTCGTCGGCATCTGGCCCATGCGATCGATCACGGCCCGGGCGAACTCTTTCGTCCCGACCTTCTGCTTGCTGGTGCCTTCTTTGTAGATGTCGTACGTGTGGATGCCGTCCTCGATCGTCTTCAGCCACGCGTTGTGGACGCGCTGCGCCACGTCGGCTTGACCGATGTGCGCCAGCATCAACAGCGCGCCGAAGAGCAAGCCCGAGGGGTTGGCGAGGTTCTGTCCCGCGCGCCGCGGCGCCGAGCCGTGGATCGCTTCGAACATGGCGACGTGTTCGCCGATATTGGCTGAGCCGGCGAGGCCGACGGAGCCGGCGATCTGCGCAGCGACGTCGGAGAGCACGTCGCCATAGAGATTCGGCACGACGATGACGTCGAACGCTTCCGGCGTATCGGCGAGCTTCGCCGCGCCGATGTCGACGATCCAGTGCTCTTTATCGATCTCCGGATATTCTTCGCCGATCTCATCGAAAATCCGATGGAAGAGACCATCGGTGATCTTCATGATGTTGTCTTTGGTAAAGCACGTCACTTTCTTGCGATTGTGACGAATGGCGTACTCGAACGCATAGCGCACGATGCGCTCGGTTCCCGGACGAGAGATGAGCTTGAGGCACTGGGTAACCTGCTGCGTTTGGCGGTGCTCGATGCCTCCGTACACGTCTTCCTCGTTCTCACGGATGATCACGACATCCATGTTCGGATGCTTCGTCGCGATGTACGGATCGTACGAGACGCACGGGCGCACGTTCGCGTAGAGTCCGAGGACCTTGCGCGTGGTGACGTTGAGGCTCTTGAAACCGCCCCCCTGCGGCGTGGTGATCGGCGCTTTGAGAAAGACCTTGGTGGAACGTAAAGAGTCCCATGCGGTCGGCTCAATGCCGGCGGAGATGCCTCGGTTATAGACCTTCTCGCCGATTTCGATGACTTGCGGTGCAATGGAGGCACCGCCTGCCTGAATGATATCGAGCGTCGCCTGCATGATCTCGGGACCGATCCCATCGCCGTAGGCGACCGTAATCGGGGTTGCCTGTGCCATACTCACCTTTCCGAATCGGGATGTTGTGCCGGTGGCCGCGGCGGGGGGCGTTTCGTCCCTCTCGCAAATGAGTCCTATCGCGCCATTTGTCGTAGAAGGCGAGAGCCAGGGTAAGATGAAAGTCCTTAAAGAGTATCCTTTCAACACCCGATAAGGTCTACGTCTTAGCCTAGGAGTGCCGCATGCTAACCGCTCCCCAAGATGCCAAAGTCACCGTTCGCACCGACCTGGAGTCGCTGGGACTGCTTGGGTTGGGGGCCGTTGCCGTGAATCTTCCTACGGCGGCACTCTACGAGGAAGCGCTGCGGCGGGGCGAGGGGAAGGTGGCGCAAGGGGGGCCCTTGGTCGTTCTCACGGGGCGCCACACGGGCCGCTCGGCGCAGGACAAATTCTTCGTCAAGGAACCCGGCTCCGAAGCGCACATCGACTGGACGGCGAACAAACCGATCGCCCCCGAAGTTTTCGACCGGCTCTATGATCGCGTCTGCGAATACTTGCGCGGACGCGATCTTTTCGTGCTCAACTGCTACGTCGGCGCCGATCCCACATACCGGATGCCCGTGCGGATCGTCACGCAGTACGCCTGGCATTCGCTCTTCTGCCGTAATCTCTTCATCGATGACGACGCGGCGCTGCGCGACGTGCCGGAATTCACCGTGCTCTGCGTGCCGAAATTCGAGTGCGATCCCCAACGCGACGGAACGCGCTCGGAAACGGCCATTATCGTCAACTTCGCTCGACGCATCGTGCTGATCGTGGGCACGGAGTATGCCGGCGAAATCAAGAAGTCCGTCTTCACCATCATGAACTACGCGCTGCCGTTGCGAGGCGTGCTCTCGATGCACTGCTCCGCCAACATCGGCCCGGAGGGGGACAGCGCCATCTTCTTCGGCCTCTCGGGCACCGGCAAGACGACGCTCTCCGCCGACCCCGATCGTCAGTTGATCGGTGACGACGAGACGGGTTGGAGCGATCGCGGGGTCTTCAACTTCGAAGGCGGCTGCTACGCGAAGGTCATCCGTCTCTCCAGGACCAACGAACCGGAGATCTACGCCGCGTCGAACAGCTTCGGTGCCGTGCTCGAGAACGTGGTGATGGACGACGAGACGCGCCTGCTCGACCTCGACAGCGACAGATACACGGAAAACACGCGCTCGGCGTATCCGTTGTCGTTCGTTCCCAACACCGCGCCCGGCTCCGTGGGCGGACACCCGAAGAACGTCGTGCTGTTGACGGCCGATGCATTCGGCGTGCTGCCTCCCATCTCGCGTCTCACGCCGGCGCAGGCGATGTACCACTTTCTCTCCGGCTTCACCTCGAAGCTGGCCGGCACGGAGAAGGGACTCGGCAAGGATCCGGAAGCGACCTTCAGCACGTGCTTCGGCGCGCCGTTCATGGTCCATCATCCCACGGTCTACGCGAAGCTGTTGGGCAAGAAGATCGCCGAACACGGCGTGGAGTGCTGGCTGGTCAACACGGGTTGGAGCGGCGGACCGTACGGCGTGGGCAAGCGCATGAGCCTTCCGTACACGCGCGCGATGGTGCGCGCAGCGCTGGACGGAAGCCTCGCGAAGGCGCGGTACGAGACGGAGCCGTTTTTTGGCTTGGCCATTCCCAAAGCCGTGCCGGGTGTTCCCAGCGAGCTCCTCGATCCGAAGAACACGTGGGCGGACAAGGCCGCCTACGACGCACAAGCCAAGAAGCTGGCAACGCTCTTCGCCGAGAACTTCAAGCGCTTCGAGAGCCATGCTGACCCCGAAACGCTGAAGGCCGCCATCAAGCCGTAGCGGACGCGCCCGTCATTCGCTGCCCAAGGCCTTGAGCACAACGCGCTTGGGGCGCCGGCCGTCGAATTCGGCGTAGAAGACTCGCTCCCATGGGCCTAAATCGAGCGTACCGTTCGTGATGGGAAGGATCTGCTGATGGCCGATCAGCAGGTTCTTCAAGTGCGCGTCGCCGTTGGTTTCTCCCGTTCGATGATGCTTGTACGCCGGGTTGACGGGGGCAAGACGCTCGACCCACTCCATGATATCGTCCCACAATCCAGGCTCGTGATCGTTGACGAAGACGCCGGCGGTGATGTGCATGGCGCTCACGAGCACGATGCCGTCGCGTACGCCGCTCTTATCGACGAAGGCTTCAACGCGGTCGGTGATGTCGACCAACTCTCGCTCCTTCGCCGTGTTCATCGTCAGATAGTCGGTAGCAACCCGCATGTGCGTCCTAGAACTCCTTCGGCTCGAGCACCAAGAACGTCGGCGGACCTCCTGTCGACAGCTCGACGGCGTCCGCCACCGCTCCCATCAGGCGACGAAAGCATTATGCTGGGACTCGTAGCGGCGCTCAAACCTCTCGGGATCCTTGGGCTGCGGGTAGAGCACGGGAACCTTGACCATGGGCTTTCCCCCGCTGGGACAGAGTGCTATGCGTCGGGGACGTGGACGACCAGGCGTAGCGGCATGCCACCGGTCGAGATCTCGTTGGCGTGGTTTCGCGAGCGCTGGCCGGCCTCCGACGCGATGGACGCGGCCATCGTTTGCTCGTCGTCGAAGTGCAGCTCGGCGATGCGATAGTAATCGCCGGTACCGGTTGCAACCTTCGTCACGTTCCCCACGACGAGCTTGCGCAGATTGGGGATCTGCTTGGCGATCCCGATGTGCTCGTTCTCGTAGCGGCGATCGAACTCAGCCTTGTCCTTCGGCGTCGGGTAGAGAATCACGACTTTGACCATCCATCCTCCTCTTGCTCAGCGTCGTGACGAGGAGCGTTCAAGCCGCGCGCGAAGAGCCCTCGTCGTGGACCGCACCGATACCCCTCTGCCGCCCAGCGTCCAATCCGTGCAGCGCGCCCTCCGCGCGCTGGGCTCCGAATCCGACATCGTCATGCTCGCGTTCCGCGGGCGCACCGCACAGGAAGCCGCCAACGCCATCGGTTGCGAGCTGGCGCGCATCGTGAAATCCCTGATCTTCGTGGGCGCGCGGAGCGGCAAACCCGTGCTCGCACTCGTATCGGGCTCGAAGCGCGCCGATGTGGAAGCGCTGGCGGCGGCCGTCGGCGAGCCGCTCCGTCAAGCCACCGCCGACGAGGTGCGTGCCATCACCGGCTACGCGATCGGCGGCGTCCCGCCCATCGGCTACGCGCAAGACGTCGAAAGCTTCATCGACGAGAGTTTGCTCGACTTCGAGACCGTCTGGGCCGCGGCTGGGCACCCCCACGCCGTGTTCCAGATCGAATCTCGCGAGCTCGTTCGGATCACAGGTGCCATGCCCGGCCCCTATGGCATCTCGTAACGCGGCACGCCCGCTCCATGCCGTTTGGTGAAGCGGGCGCGTATGCTCGTTCGTCGCGGGGCGACTACTTGTAGTGGGCGCCGCCGTTGATCTCGGCCTGCTTCACGGCCCCTTGCGAGACGTTCCACTTCTTGAGGATCTTCGCGTACTCGCCGTCGTCGATCACGGCCTGAAGCGCAGCCTGAATGGCCTTGACGAGCTGCGGTTGATCCTTGCGGATGCCGATGCCGTACGGACTAACGTCGAATTGGTTGCCCGCGACTTCGTAGGCGTTACCCGCCGCCTCCGACGACGCGAGATACGCCGCGACGGGGAAGTCCGTGACGTGCGCGACGCTGCGCCCGATCTTCAGCTGCTCGAAAGCGCCGCTATCGGAATCGAACTCCAGCAGCTTGATCGCCGGCTTCCCTTTGGCCACGCACTCCTGCGACGCGGCCTTCAGCTGGCGGTCCTCCGACGTGGCGAGCTCGACGTCGACGGGCTTGCCACAGAGATCGGCGATGCTGCGGATCTTCTCCGGATTGCCCTTCTTCACCAGGATGGAGCTTCCGGCGAGGAAGTAATCCACGTACGAGATCCGTTGCTCGCGCTCGGGCGTATCGCTCATCGCCGTCACGATGATGTCAAACCGTCCCGCGTTGAGAGCGGGGATGATGCCGGCAAAGGGCGTGTCCGTCCACTCCATCTTCACGCCGAGCTTCTTGCCGACGGCCTCCATGAGATCGTACTCGAAGCCGACGACCTGGTGCGACCCCGGCGGATAGAACTCCGCAGGGGGATAGTTGATGTGCGATCCGACACGGATGACACCGGCCTTCGCGATGCTTGCCGGCAATGCGACGTTGGTGGTCGCGGCGTTGGCTGGCATCCACAGAGCGGCGGCCATCGCTAGCGCCGTGAGAACGCCCCCGGCTCGCGAACCCACGGAACGGAGCATGTGTATGAACAAGAAAACCTCCATCAATCGCAGTGATGCGGTGCGAACGTCGCGACTCTCTTGCGTCGCGCCATGGAGAAGTCCTGTATGAATGCAGAACGCCCGCCGGGTATGGTGTCGGCGGGCGTTCTGCGTGCGAGAAATCTGGCGCTGTCCTACTCTCCGGGGACCCTGCGGTCCGCGTACCATCGGCGCTGGTGGTCTTAACTGCCGTGTTCGGGATG
>Ga0209168_10000089_pt1 | contig 104209 bp, 89 predicted proteins | sample Coa_R1_FD_187156 | JGI IMG/M metagenome (GOLD analysis project Ga0209168, IMG submission 187156) | Surface soil microbial communities from Centralia Pennsylvania, which are recovering from an underground coalmine fire - Coalmine... | ecosystem: Environmental > Terrestrial > Soil > Unclassified...
GGAATCACCCATCCCAGAGTCCGATTCCACCGCCGTGCTTGACGCTCGCTTGTCAGAGCATGTCTGCTGCCTCCCATGACTCTCAAAGCACGCCCCTCCCTGATCAGCGTGAGATTTGCGGGTTAGGTCTTTTTCTTCCGAGACTTATCTAAATTAGGCATCCAAATGCCTGAAAATGGAATCCGAGTACAATAACCGGAGCAGAATTTTCCTTGCATAGGGGATGCCAACCCCGCCACCCTCTTGCCCGTAGACATATCGCCGGAGAAGAAGAATGAGCCCAAAGACCCGTGTTTTGATTGTGGACGATGATGTGGTGGTGGCTCAATATCTCGCTTCTCATCTTTCCCGCCGTAATTTCGAAGTCAATATTTCTTCCAGCGTTCCGGAAGCGTTGCGGATTTTTCGAACATTCGATCCGGGAATGGTGTTGCTGGATATGTCCATCAGCGGCATGACAGGGGCGGACCTTCTGCAACGCCTCAAGCAGATCAAGCCTTCGGTTGCAGTTATCGTTCTGTCCGCCAATAAGGAGCCGGAAGTTATCTTCAAAGCTTCGAAATTGGGCGCCGATGATTACATGAGCAAGCCGGTAGATCCCAAAGAACTCGATATCCACATGACCAGGCTGCTGGACAACCAGCAGTCCTACGGCGACGTGTCGCAAATCCGCGAGCAAGTGCGGCGGCAAAATGACTTTACCATGCTCTTTGGCACCAGCCCAAAAATGATGGAAGTCAAAATGACGATCGAGCAAGTGGCGGACACCACAGCCACGGTTTTAGTTCGTGGAGAAAGCGGGACTGGCAAAGAGGTGGTCGCCCGGATGGTCTACTCCGAATCTTCACGATGTGATAAGCCGTTCGTGAAAGTAAATTGCGCGGCCATTCCGCATGAGTTGCTGGAAAGCGAACTGTTTGGCTATGAGCCGGGCGCGTTTACCGGCGCCACCCGTCAAAAACTGGGCAAATTCGAGCAGGCCAATGGCGGCACCATTTTCCTGGATGAGATCAGCGAAATGCATCCGGCCTTGCAAGCCAAGCTTCTGCATGTGCTACAGGACCATGAGTTCTCACGGCTGGGGGGCAAGCGAGACATACAAGTCGACGTGCGCGTGCTCGCAGCCACCAACAAGCCCCTGGAACGCGCTGTGGAGGAAGGCGTGTTTCGTGAAGACTTGTTCTACCGGTTGAATGTTGTAACCATTCACATCCCGCCTTTGCGCGAACGGCATGAAGAAATCCCGGTTTTTCTGGAGTACTTTCTCAGCCGTTACAGCGAGTACTACAGCAAACATCCGCCTAAGTTCAGCGAGTATGCTATGGGCCGTATGATGGAATATACGTGGCCGGGAAATATTCGCGAACTGGAAAACCTGGTCAAGCGCTATGTGATCGTGGGCAATGAGGCGCAGATCATCCGTGAGCTCTCCACGCACAAGCCAATTGTTTCTTCTCTGTCGGCAGCGCCGGTACATCCGCCGGAAACGAATTCCCAATCGCTGGTTTCGGTGCAACCGATCCAAAGCAACGGAAACGGCGCTGAGTTTGAGATGCCGTCTCTGCTGGAAATCGGCAGACGCGCCGCAATGCAGGCTGAACGCGAGGCCATCGAACGCGTATTGGCGCAGACACGATGGAACCGGCGCCAGGCGGCTAGAATCCTGAAGATCAGCTACAAAGCCTTGCTCAACAAACTCAAGGCCATGGAAGAGCAAGGCAAAGGCCAATCAAGGCAGATACATGCCTAATTGTGGAATCTAAATTCCAACTCAAGATACCGCAAACGACCACCTGTTATCCCTCAGGGTGTCAGTTTCCATGTTACTAACTCATTTAAATAGAACAATTTACGATGCAATGGAATTCGCACAAGAGCGAAACAAAGATTTGGTTTATGAGTTGCTCTGACTGCAAGTACCAAAAGAGGTCGTAAAAACTTTAAAAATGACTTTAACCCTCTTCCAATATTGTCGTCTTCTCCAATCCGAGCGTCTCGGCACGTGCCTAGACTTCACCATGCATCGCCTTTCCTGAGACTTTCCCCACCCTTTTTGCCTCTTTCGAGCGGTCCAAGTGGGCCGCTTTTTTCTTTTGGTGAAATGATGGAGCAAGGAGTTTTTGCTCTTGCCAAGGAATTCTCATGAGATAGCCGGAACGATCAACCGGCGAGCAGCATCTTATGTGTACTAACCGATTTGACGGGTCTACGATATGACGGCTAAGATTGATTATTTATCGAAGAACATGGATAAGAAGAAGCTGGAAACCTTCAAAAAACGTCTGGAAGAGCGGCAGCAGGCATTGCGCAAAGCGGTGAGCCGGACAGAAGAAGATGGTCGGGTTGCTGATCAGGATTCTGCGCAGGATATAGCTGACCGCGCCGCCAGCTCTTATACGAAAGAATTTCTCTTTTCCCAGAGCAATAACGAACGCCTGCTCCTGCAAATGGTGGAGACGTCACTGCAGCGCATCCGGGAGGGCACCTTCGGTGAATGCGGGCATTGCGGGAATGAAATCAATGCCAAACGACTCGAAGCGGTGCCATGGACCCGCTATTGCATCGCCTGCCAGGAGAAGATGGAACAAGGCCAACTGGAAGAGGCTCGGGAGTAGCACCTGCCACCAATTGTGAACCGGGTTGTGACTTTTGGCTGGGGAAAGACAGTATGTTTCAATCGGAAGAACCGACACATGTGTTCTGTTTTCAGCGCAGCGTTCCTTGAAGTAGGCATCCCCCCCGCTGCAGCTTCGGGATAAACTACAAAAGATCAGTACAGATTGAACTGGACCTCTACACTCACCTCTACGGCGACGGGTTTCGCATCTTTTGTCGCCGGCTTGAACTTCCAGACCATTACCTTTTCGATGGCTTTTTCGTCCAGCCCCATGCCGAGAGAACGTGATACACGGGCATTATGCACGCGCCCATCCGGGCCGACAATCACGGTGAGCACAACGGTGCCCTGGTACTTGGCTTTGCGGGCTTCTTCCGAGTAGTCTGGATCGGGCGAAAAAATTGCCACTGGTGCGCTGACACCATTGCCGACGTGGAATAGTCCGCCACCGAAATTCCCACCTGTTCCGGGTCCAAGGCCTCGGCCATCGCCGGAGCCGAGTCCACCGCCGGAACCGGAACCAATTCCGCTTCCTACTCCGGTGCCATTCGAAGGAACCATAAGTTTAGAGAGCGGATCGCCCATCTGAGCGGACTGCGGAACTTTCAGATCAGCGACGATCGTGGGTTGCATCATGATCTTGGCCTGGGTTTTGGGAACCTCAACCGTGGGCGGGACAATCTGCTGTTGCAGAGTGGCCTTAGGAGGAGTGCCAGCCGAAGCCTTGAGCTTGCTGGCGTCGCCACCGCCGCCACCACCGCCGGCTTTGGTTCCGACGTGCGGAATGTAAGGTGAGATGTCGGTGAGGTCGTATTTCGGTCTTTCCACCGCCTTGGTCGCGGTTTGATAACCGAAGTGAACCAGCAGCAACCCCAGGGCGATCAGCAATGCGTGGGTGAGGACCGAGAGAACAAAATTCTCTGGCCGAACCTGATAGGTGCCATACCCCGCCCCAAACAAACTGGGTAAAACCAAGGATTCCGGCGGAGCGTCTTTGGCAAATTTAATTACAGAGGTGGCCTCTTCGGGGGGCGCACCCTCGGGCACGTTCTTGTTGTCGTGAGCGTCAGGCTGAGACATGTCTAGCACCAGTATAGACGGCCTCGAGGCCGAAAGGTTCCAAAATGCGTAAGAACCAGGTTAATTTTAATTAATTCGAGCAAAAGCAACAACTTACTTGTGAAATAAAGAGGCAAAAAAGCCCTTAATCCGGCCGAAAAATCCCTTCTTTTCTTTGACTTTGGCAGACACCTCTCCCTTGCCTGGCTTTAGAACGACTGGTTTCTCATTTTCTTGCGGCAAAAATACATTGGGAAGGGCGGAGAACCTTATTCGCGCCACAGCATAGACGGGCTCAGGCTGGTTTCCCAGGAAAACCAGAGGCGCCTCCACCTGCACGTGAATGGCGTCTGGTTTCTCGGCCGGCATGGGCGCGGTGACATCGGATGCGATCCTGGCCGGCGATGGTTCGGTTTGCTTCGGATGTTCGCTTTGCAGCGGGTGATCATTCTGATTTGCCTGCATGAGAGGCGTGGGTACAGGACACCCGCACGCAGTCTCCAACGAGCCGCGGCCGCTCAACTTGCCGCGTGCAAAGATTACGGCCTCATCCGGTTTTACCTGATATACGCCGTTGCCTAGCATCTCCGAAACGATGAGGCTGGCGCTATTTCCGCGAAGTGGCTTGATGCAAGTGTCGCCCTGGTTGTTCACTCCCAAGGCAAAGTGAAACACGCCGGGTCCAGCCAGCATAAGCTTGAAGTCGGGCGTGATCAAGGTGTCGGCCATGTCATTGAGCGGATAGTCAATTTCCAGTGCGCCTGTATCCATGGAAAGCATGAGTTCCTGATTCCCCTGAGGCACGTTGTTTTGCACTGCGCTCGCTGTAAGGCCTGCGTTAGGGCAAATGCGCACCTCGCCGCCTCTTGCCAGCCGCAAGGTGGCAACGGATTTTCCCGCCGCAACCTGAGAGCCGCTGGCCACGCTCATGCCCGTTCCAGCAAGCAGGACTGGGCCGTGGGCGGTGGTTTCCGACGCGAACAACTCGCCTATATCCGATGGAGACTGTGCGGGCGCCAAAACCGGCCCCCAAAGCACCAGTGCCATCCACAGATTGGAAATGAGTTTTTGCAATACGCGCACAAGGCTCATGACCCGCTTCTAGGTCTCATGAACGAAATGGTATTTCTCAATGGCGACGGCGACCCCTTGTTCGTCATCCGCTTTATCGACACGCACTACTTTGCCGGAGCAATGAACGCGGATTGGATCGGTTAGAGTAATCTCTGCCGGCAGGGTCATCACGAACTCAACGGATGTTCCTTCGACAATCTCAGAACTCATATAAAAAAAAACTCCACGAGCGCTGACATCCCGCGTGTGGCCAGTGACTTCGTAGGTGCCGTCATCAAGGAACTTAACCGCGACCGGCAGGTCCAGGAAAAAACGCCGGCTGGAGCGTTTTTCGGGTTGCGGTTCCGCCATGGGGCCTCCAGAATCCTTACCCATGTCTGCGCTTATGATTTGCTGTGAACCTGCTCGCCGCAATCATGGATTTCATCAGAGCTGACTGCTCACAACTTCGGCGGAATAGGGCACGCTTACCTCAGGGCATCCAGCTCAAATTCTAGCGCAACCCGGAGCCTGGAACCATGATTAAAGGGCCAGAAGATTTTCAGCAACTGCCTGAATCGGTAAGAACGCTATCTGGATGAAGCTGCACACTTCAATCGGAACCTCCCGATGCCGGAGTCCCATGATTACGCTTGTTTCGTCAGACTCCCAGCTACTCATAAGCCAGCGCATCAATGGGGTCCTTCTGCGCCGCCTTGAAGGCCGGATAGATCGCGCCCAGCATGGCGCCTATGATGGCCACAACGGTGGCTCGCAGAAGCCAGCCAGGGGTGATTTGCACACGCAGTGTGGGAAATTTGTAACCAAGCACGGGAAGCGCAGCAAAACTGATGAGAATGCCGAGGATAATTCCGGCGACGGCCAGCAGCAGGGTCTCGCGGAGGATCACTCGCACGATGTAATACTTGGATGCGCCAAGCGATTTGAGAATGCCAATCTCGCGCGTGCGTTCCATCACGGCGGTGTACATGGATTGAAAAATAACAATAAAGCCGATTACCACGGAGATGCCCACGACAACCTTGATGAACGCTGACAGGCCGGGAAGCTTATCTGTCGTCATGAGGCTAAGCCATTCACGCATGGACATTACGCTGAAATTCTGCATGCCGTCAATGGTTTTGATCTGCTGGGCCACAGCATCTGCATTGGTGGGATCATCCAGCTTGACGTAAAAGAGCGACGCCTTATTTCCCGCGTCGATCAGATCTTGCATGGTTTTGAGGGGAATGAAGCGACGGGCGCCGCGTCCATGTTCAACGACGCCAGCAATGCGGAATTTGTGGTTCAGAATTTCAACCGTCGTGCCGGCATGCACGTTGCTGCCGGAGGCAAAATAGTCGTCTACGATCATGTCATCCGGCGACTGGAAAGGACCACCTTCCAGATAGTGGAACGGGCCCCCGACAGCCTCAAATGAAACAAGGTCGATGCCGTAAATGACCTCGACGTTTCCGCCCGTAATAAACGTCATGGCCACCGGCGAGACAGCAACAATGTGAGGTTGTTTGCGAAGCAGGTCTGCCACTTTGATGGAAACGGGCGCTCCAGTAAGACCAATAATGGCCGAAGAACCCGGCGGCCGCACGATCACGTCAGCCCCAGTTCCTCTCGTCCGCTCCCGGTTGTCGTTCAGCATGCCTGTAGCCAGGCCGACAATCAGCAAAATCAGGATAACTTCCACAGCCACTGCAACGATGCTGATGAGCGACCGCACCGGCCGGTACACCAGGTTGGCGACGATCATCTTATTCATAGATCAATTGTAGCAACGGTCCAAAGCGGATCAGCGCATCGGCTTGGGAGTTTGCTCTGCCGGCTGGCCGTCCAGCGCAGCAGTGCTCCCGTTCTTCTGGTCCAAATTGATCAGCTTGGAGCCAGGCGGTTGGGGAAGCTCAAATTGCGCGTCTTTGAGGGGTTGATTTACCGTGAGCTTGCCGATGGAGAGCTGGATGGTATAGTTCTCAATGGGACGCTCAAGCTCCACAATCGCGGGAAATGGAATGCCACCGTACTCAGTGAAGTTCTCGTAGTGGGCATCGGTGACCAGCCGACCCTGGGCATCGTAAATGAGCTGCTCGTGGGGCAACAGGTCAACCCGGTTAAAAATGAGTTTTCGAGAGTCGTTGCCGTCCTTCCGGAAAATGATCAGCTCGTAATCGGCCTGCTCTACGTGCTTGTGAGTCTTCGGGTCTTTGACAGTTTCTGTGCCTTGCTCGAGTACGGTAACCTCATTCTGCAAGTCAATCTCTTTCAGCAGCAGGGCGTCCAGCACGGCTTGTGGACGGAGGTTTTCCAGGGCCTGGGAAGAAGGCTTGCCCACCTGATTGGATCCGACGATGAATTTGCTTTGTGGAGGAATGGACAGGGCAAACGTCTTTCCGTTGCTGACCATGTCAAACAGCGTGCTTCGCACCACGGGGACCAAACCTCTCATGCGCAGCATCTCCGGCTTGCGGACCAGCACATAGCCGCTGATCTCCGGATAGTCCGTGACCTGGTATTGGTTGGTCTTGCCCTTCTTTTGCTTGCTCACGGAGGTGTCTATATCTACGCTGGCGTTCAGGCTTTGCACGCGGGAGGCCATGTCATTGATAGCACCAATCAGCTGCTCCTTGGTCGCATCCCGCAGCGTGGCGGTGCTCACCGGTCTCTCAACAACGTGGGTTCGGAAAAGACATCCGGAGAGTGGTACTACAGCGAACAGCAGTACAAAAGTGCGTAACCTGGAATTGAAAACCATCTAGTAAACTTAAATTCCTCTATTAGACATAAAGTATAACTGAGCACTTGGACAAAAACGGTATTTGGACGGCAGTCAGTGGTTCTGGACGGGTACCGTCATCAGGCTTAACTTCAAGTTATTTATATTTTATAGCATCTGACGGCTGAGTGCTCAGCGATCTTGCGCCACGGCATGCCGATAGGCGGCCACATTGGCAGTATGCTCCTGCATGGTTCGGGCAAAACGATGGTGGCCTTGATGATCGCTAACGAAATAGAAGTACTCAGTGCTGGCTGGATGCAGGGCAGCCATTAGAGATGCTTTGCCGGGATTGCAGATCGGCCCAGGCGGGAGTCCGGTAGACCTGTACGTGTTGTAAGGCGAGTTGAATTGCAGATCCGATTGGTAAATGGTCCCACGATAACGGTTGTTGAGCAGCGCCGCATAAATCACGCTGGGATCGGTGTCCAGTGCCATGTTCCTGGCCATGCGGTTATAAAACACGCTGGCCACAACCGGACGCTCCTCGGGAACAGCGGTTTCTTTTTCGACAATGCTGGCCATGGTCACAATCCCGTGAATGTCGCCCTCAAGTCCAATCTCATGACTGGCTTGCCGAAAGCGGTGCACCATAGCGCCCGCCATATCACGCAAGGATTGCGTGCGCGTGAAGTGATACGTGTCCGGGAAGAGGAATCCGTCCAAGCTCGGCGCTTTGGGGTCGAGATCGCGTATCAGATCGGCCTGGCTGTGCACGATCTGCAGAAAATCCTCGCGCTTTCCCAGTCCTGCGGCCTCGATGGCGGAGGCAATATCAAACATATTGAATCCTTCAGGCACCACCACCGTATGTAAGTAGATGTCACCGCGGACAATGCGGTCATACACTTCGACCGCGCCAGACGGATGATCGAAAGAGTATTCCCCGGCCTTGAGCGATTTGTCCCCGCTCAGGTAGTGCCACAACAGAAATGCATATTGGCTTCTGATCAGCCCCGCCTGCTGCAAAGTTGCCGCAATACGCCGCGCGGAAGAGCCGGGCTTGAGCTGTACAAGTTGCTGCGAACTCGGGCCGACGGGCAGCAGCAACCCGTAGGCCAGGAAACCACCAGCAACGATGATTGCAACCAAAATTACTTTGAAAAGAAAGCGAAACATTTCTTGTTGCGATGCTCCAAAGGGTTTGAGCTACTCATGCAAAATGGCGTGCCGCCGCTAGGACAGGCACTCCAGTCTTTCACTTTTCATTGTAAAGCGCTGTTGCAAGACACATATATCAAGATGCAAGTTTCTACGGGTACGATAGGACACAGGGCTTTTGTGCCTGCTGGTCGCTTCAAGCCTGCTCGAAGATCTCTTCTCTGGTGGTCCTGCTCCCGAGGGCTGCTTGTTCAAGGCCCAAAATCGGGGCTCCCCGCGCCTGGTTTGCTAGCAGCCGGTCGTCCGCGTACTGCGGGCCTGGAGGAAAGATTGCAATATAAGCACGGCGGCCATGCGGTCCACGGCGCGCGCCCGTTTCTGAATGCTGAGTTCGGCTTGGCGCAACACGCGATTGGCTTCTGCAGACGTAAGCCTTTCATCCCAAAGATGTACTGGAAGATTGAATCTTTGGCGCAACTCTTCGGCAAACTCCATTACCTTGCCGGATTGCAGCCCGTGTTCTCCGCTCATCCTCAACGGCAGGCCCAGGACAATCTCTCGCACCGCATAGTCGCCAATGACGCGCTCCAAATGAGCAAAATCAGTGCGTTTGTTCTTACGTTGCATGGTCTCCAGACCCTGGGCGGTGATGCCGAGCAGATCAGAGACAGCCAGCCCCATGCGGCGCGAGCCGTAATCTATCGCCAGGATGCGACCTGTAACGTTCACCCGGCAATTATATGAGTGAAGCAGAGTTACAGAGAATGCTACCCGAAAGACAAGCCATTGATGACCAAGACGACAAATCATAGAGAAAGCCGAAAGCAGAGGCACCACGAGCCGTTTCGCGTTGCAAAGCAAAAGGGCGTGCTGGCTGAAGAACGCCTCTGTGAGAAATGATGAATCATCAGAATTACCAAGCCTTTGCCAGCTTGGCTTCCGCGCCTAGGCGCGCGCGATCCAGCGCGGCTTGCACCTGCTGACGCCCTTCTTCCAACTGATCATCCGTTGCCGCAGCCGGAACTGTCAGAGGACTGGTGATGTAGAACGAGGCGCGAGAGAAGGGCTTGGGTATCATCATCCGGTCCCAGGATTTCAATATCCACGCACGTTCCACAGCCACGTGAAAACAGCAGATTTTATGGCCGGTTTTTGCGGCCAGCAGGACAGCGCCGGGTTTGGCCACGTAGATGGGGCCGCGCGGGCCATCGGCGGTGAATACGGCCGGATGTCCTTGCTCCAGCTCCTCGCGCATGCCCATCAGGGCGCCGGCGCCACCACGTGAACTGGAGCCGCGCACGGGGCGATAGCCGAGCCTTTCCACGATGCGCGCAATGCACTCGCCATCAAAGCTGCGGCTGATCATGATGCCGATCTGCATGTTGCGAAAATGGTAGGCGGCGGGAATCATGGCCCGATGCCAGAAGCAGTAGATAGCGGGAAGCGCGTGGCGCTCCCCGTCGGCCAGGCTGCCTTCTTCCAGGGTAATCTGGAACCTTAGCGTGGACCCAAGCAACCGTACCAGCGAGGAGGCAATCCAGGAGATCAACCAGAGGAGGAACCTTTCGCGCAAAGAAAAAGGGCGAGAGCTGTTCTCGCCCGTCAATTCAGTTTGTGCCGCGGGACTCACCAAGGGCGATTTTACATGCCCCGACCGGGGTTCATGCGTAGCGAATCCATTTCATCAGTTCAGGCAAAGTCGGCTTCTTTCCGTACATCAGGATTCCCACACGATAAATGCGGGCGCAGAGCCACACCAGGCCGTAAACACTAACGAGCATCAAGGCAATAGAGAGGACAATCTGCCATGGTGGCGGCGATTGCAGGGCCACGCGCAAAAACATGATCAGCGGAGCGGTCAATGGGAACAGCGAGCCCCAAAGTGCCATGGGACTCCCAGGACTGTTAATGACTCCTACCATGATCATGACGGCAGCGATCATGGGCAGCATCACGACAAATTGAAGTTGCTGCGCTTCCTGCTCGGAATTAACCATCGCGCCCACCGCCGCGCAAAGTGTGCTGTAAAGAGCGAAGCCCAGAAGGTAAAAAACCATGAAATATGCCAACAATTTGACCGAAAGAATGCCTTTGACAACTCCCAGCCCCGCGGCCATTCCTGCCGAAGGAAGCAGGACGATGGCTGCCCAGATAGCAATTTGGGTCAAGCCAACCGCGGCCACCCCGAGAATCTTACCGGCCATCATCTCCGACGCGCGCGCGGTAGAAAGCATAACTTCCATGATGCGCGAAGTTTTTTCTTCCAGGATGGCGCGCATTACGTTCACGCCGTACAGGAGCACTGTGATGTACAGAATCATGACCATGGAAAAAACAGTGAAAAACAGAGCTTCAGGATTACCCATGCCCGCAGGATTTTCGGGATCGAGTGAAACCGGCTCGAGGGCCTTATCAATCTCCTGATCGCTCATGCCCCGGCTCTTCAGCAAGTCACGATGCAAGGCTTCATTAAGACTTCTCTGGAATTCCGAGTTGGTAAGGACACTGGAAACGTCGTTGGTGATGAAGCTGACCTTTTTTGCCGCGAGAGCATCCTGGGTGGCAAAGATCACGCCATCCAACTGTTTCAGCTTTACTTTTTCGGTAAGCACCGCACGCTCGGCCTCGGAGGTGTTCGTGTCCACGTCCACCGTCAAAACACCAATCCGCGGGCGGTTGCGGTCTGACATGGCCGGCGCCGTTGAGGGTTCATTGCCTTGTCTTTGCGACAATTGATTGAGTTGCTGGCGAATCAGTTCTGCTGTTCTTGCCTCTGATGCCACTATCACCAGATGTTTTGCACCGCCTCCGCCCCGAGTCATCATCATGGTAGGCAGCACCGTGATTCCGAACATGAACGCGGGAATTAGCAGCGTCATGACGACGAATGATTTTGTGCGCACGCGCTCCAGGTATTCGCGCCTGGCAATAATGAATGTTTTACGCATCGGTTTTTCCTACCACTTCAATGAAAATTTCTTCCAGGGATGGTTCCATCAATTCAAACCGGCTGACGCGAGAACGCTCAGCCACCATGCGGAGGAGTTGCTGCGGATCGGCGCCCGGCGCAAGCCGCACCTCGACGTAGTTGCCATAGTCGTTGAACGAGCGCACCAGGGTGTTGTGTTCCAGGAATGTGCCGTCGCCATCGTACCCAATCTGGACATTGCCTTTGCCGTACCGGGCCTTAACTTCCTTGAGGTCTCCTGCAAGGACCGGCTTGCCTTTGTTGATAAGACAAATTGAGTCACACAGCTTTTCCACCTGGTCCATACGGTGGGTGGAAAAGAGGATGGTCTTGCCCTTTTTCTTCATCTCCAGCAGCACGTTTTTGAGCAAATCAGAATTCACCGGATCCAGGCCGGCAAAGGGCTCGTCCATGATGATGAACTCCGGATCGTGCAGCAACGCGGCGATAAACTGGATTTTCTGCTGCATGCCTTTTGACAGCTCTTCCACCTTACTCAAAAGCTTTTCCGAGATTTCCAGACGCTGGCACCATTCACTGGCCTTCTGCCGCGCATCCGCCGCAGCCATCCCGTGCAGTTCTCCCAAAAAAATAAGCTGGTCCAGCATTTTCATTTTTTTGTACAGGCCGCGCTCTTCTGGCAGGTACCCTATCTTTTCCAGGCATTTGCGATCAAAGGGCTGTCCGAAAACCTTGATGGTCCCGGAGTCAGGCGCGGTGATCCCGATCATCATGCGGATGGTGCTGGTTTTGCCAGCGCCGTTAGGGCCCAGCAACCCAAACACGGAGCCTTGCGCGATGCGGAAAGAAAGATCATCGACGGCGACAAACTCGCCGTAGTTTTTACGAACTTTTTCCAATTCTATGGTGTACATAATGATTGAGCCCTGGGTGGCAGCAACAGCTTACATCAGTTCCAGGTATTGGTCTATCCAGTTTCGGACCGCCAGCCGGGCATCATCTGACGCGTCGAAACGCAAGCCGTAAAGGTTTTCCCTGGGCCGTGACCAGCAGACTGTGGCGCGTACCTTGATCTGCTTTTCTCCAGGAAGGACAAATGAAATCCGCACCATATCCTTGGCGGGCACGACGACCGGGCAAGAGACGGACATGCCGCCTGCGCTGACCTCGACGCTGGCGGCGGCCAGATCGTTGGTTCCTCCGGCATCAATGCTGGCTTCCGTGACAACCGGGATGCGGACATAGCGCCGCAGTTCGTGGATGACCAGCAGGTGCGTGGAACGTACCACGCGCAAAACACCTTGCCTCTCCAGCGGTTCATCAAAAATCGCATTGATGCCGTACGAGGAGAACCGCAATGCTTCGAGCGTGTTACGGGCAATGCCGTAGATCACCATTCTGCGGTTGGAACTGGAGTTGCGTGCGGCACGCAGAATTTCTTCCGCTTCCGGGGTATAGAGACGCAACACGCACGCCTCAAATTTCTGCCGTCCCAGAATTTCTGATACCTCTCCCTGAATGGGAACTACATGGATGCCAAACTGCTTAAAACAATCGTGCAAAAAGGCATTGCTGGCTTCGTCGACGCCTACACTAGCCAGTCTGGCAACTACTTTGGAAGGTGAGACTCCTGTGCTTCCCATCTAGATATGTCCCTGGTTACCCGTTTTGTGAAGCGGAGAATTCTTTTTTTGAGGCGGACGTTTCTTTTTTCAGGCTGGCGGCCATCACGCGGTTTCTCCCCGCTTGTTTGGCCAGGTAGAGCGCCCCATCGGCGGCCGCAACCAGTTCATCGCGGGTGACGCCGTGCATCGGATAATCGGCCACGCCACAACTGATGGTAACGGGACGGGGAACTCCGGGAAAGGGATGGCATTCAACTTGCCGACGCAATTTTTCCGCCACGATCATGGCATTGTCGCCCGTGGTTTCCGGCACCACCACGGCAAATTCCTCTCCTCCATAGCGACACACCATATCGACCTTGCGTAGCTGTTGCTTCAGGATGCTGGCAACGCCGCGCAGCACTTCATCGCCGAGCAGATGCCCAAACTCGTCATTCAACCTCTTGAAATGGTCAATGTCTATCATAAGCACGGCCATACGCCCCTGGAAGCGCGACGCGCGCTCCAATTCTTCGACAATGCGCATCTCAAAGTAGCGGCGGTTGTGGATGCCGGTGAGGCCGTCCACATATGCTAATTGGCGCATACGCTCAAAATAATTTGCGTTCTGAATGGCGGCGGCGCAGATGTCTGCCACAGACTCCAGGGGCCGGATCTCTTCAACGTCGAAGGCGTTCTTGGTGGCGCTGTCAAGGGCCAGCACTCCCAGCTTTTCGCCAAAGAAGATCAGCGGAACGCACATTTCCGACTGTGTCTCCACGAAGCCGGCGAAATAGCCTTCCACGCGGCTTACGTCGCCTTCGATAATGCTCTCACCCCGGGCAAGCGCGCGCGATACCAGGCCTGTGCCGGGAGGAATCTGCGCGCCCATGGCTACGTTGGGGGTCAGCTTGCCTTCGTAGGCGCGAACCCGGAGCCCCTCCGCTTCGCACAGAAGCAAGGCAACGTGATCGATTTTGAACCGTTCCAAAACCAGCCGGCACACTACGGTCAATAATTCGTCCAGGTCAAGCAGGGCCGTGGTTTGCTGGGCCACAGCGTTGATGGCCTCAAGCTGCTCGGCCCGCCGCCGTTCCAGCGAATACAGCCGGGCGTTTTCCAGAGCCAGGGATGCTTGGGTAGAAAATAGAGTCAGCAGGTCGATCATGTCTGGTTTGAAGTAATCGAGCTGCTCGCTTTGAAAGTCCAGGACCCCCACCACTTCATCCCGTACCATCAGGGGAATCGCAACTTCCGACCGGGTTTCCTTCACTTTATTGATGTAGCGGTCATCTTTGCTGACATCAGGCGCGTAGACAGGGCGTTTCACCTGGGCTGCTGTCCCGGTAATCCCCTGGCCGACCGGTACCCGCTCTCCTGTATCTACGCCTCCACGGCCAAAATGGGCACGAACATACAATTCCTGCTTGTTCTTGTCCAGCAGCATTACGCCGCCGTTCTGCAGTTGAAAATAGTCTTTGATGATGGACAGGATGCGGTTTAATACCTCATCCAGGTCGAAGGTGGAGAGGACAGCCTGGCTGGCGTCATACAATATGGCTATTCTTTGTATTGATTCAAGCACCAAACCATTCTCCAACCAGAAGTAAAACTACACTTTAGGCCTTTTAGCTCCCGGCCGGGGAGAAGCTGCCAGAGGGGATTCGTAATAGTAAGTATATGGGTTGAGCTTATGGATTTACAGAAGAAAACAACCCGGAGGAGTTTTTTAGAATTTCCTTCGTCCAGCCATGATAGAAGCGCGGCCCTGCGCAGCGTCTCCGCCCCGGATTCGTTGGCTGAGTCACTTCGGTTTTCGTGCAAACAGAACCAAGGCTCCAGTAGCAACGTCGCATAAGGAAACCTCAACGCTTGAGCAGGTCTACGGGGCTGTGGACGCCTTTAACGCGGAAATAACCTGCCAGGGAAGGATGTTTTTTGGCCACTTCTTCGTACATGGCATAGGCAATGTTGCGGTAGGAGAAGTGGCCGGCCTCAGTGGTGCGCAATTCGGCAACGTAGAGCGCTTCAGCAAAATCCATCTTAAACAGCGTGCGCTTACGGAACGCCAGCGGAAGCACATAAAGGCCCGCGTGGGGATCAAATACGGATGCAAGCTGCTGCTGGATGGCAAGCGCTTTCTGCATTGCCTGATGGTAGCGCTGTTCAAGGCTGGCGGCGGTTATATCGCGCGGAACCTCGTAGCCGTGGGCTGAGGTAAAACCCTGTTCAATCTGGGTACAGCGGCGGTGGCGGTGCATATCGCGAAAGCCGCCTATGTCCATAAGAATGTCAAACCTGAACTGCTGCCCTGAGTGGAAGGTTCGCAGAAGCTCATCGTGCGGACCGCGGTGGTGCATGCCGATCGCCGTGATCTCATCCCGCTGCTTTGCGTCCAGGGACTGTACCCGGTCCCGCACCTGCCGGTACGGGTAATGACACGCGGAATAGAGCAAGGTAGACGCAATTTCAATTTCCAGCAGCTCGCCTTCCACTAAATCGACCGGCGGGGCAGGCTGAATCGGAGCACCGGCCATGATTTCCGCGGCCGCCTGTGCCAGTTCTTTCCTGGACTGAATCTCATATTGGCTGGGATTCGCGTACTTGACGAGCGTTGGGGCCGCTTTGACGGGGCGGAGAAGCTGTTCTTCCGCCTTCGCGCCCAGGTCAGCGTTCAAACGCTTGATCTCTTCAATCAGGCTGCGATGCGATTCTGCGTAAACATTGAACGAGGGTTCGCGGGCAGCCTGCTTGAGCAACTCGCCCAGGCAGCGGACTTCGCTGTAAGGACTGGAGAGCAGCCGCGCAATCTGGGACTCCAGGGTCCTTGCGCTCACGATCTGTCCCAGAGACGTGTTGGTAGCCAACGGCAGCAGATAACGAGAGTTGTCAAACGCCCGCGCCCGCAACGTACGTGTGTAAGCCTCTTCGGCCATGCCCTCCGGACGAGCTACCTGCCCGGTGTAATAGCGCAGCATCTCCTGGGTGAAGATTTCATACTCGGCAAAAAGAAAATCCAGGGTGCCGCAGTACTTTGCCTTGAGATTGTCATCGCCGGCGAAGTCCGGCACGAAATAGCCGCTCTTTTTGAAGTTCTGGTAGCGGGTGGAGCGCTCCTGGCCGTCCCAGCGTTGCTCATCCACCAGGACAATGGCCGCCAGAATAGAGAGTTTTTCCACTGCAAAGGCGAGATGCGCCAGATCGGCAATGGAACGGTGCCCGTACTGGAGGTAGAAGGTATTGAGGAACTGCTCTGCCTTTTGCTCGCTGATCTCCTTGAGCGACTCCTTCATGGAGAGTGCTGAACGCGAGTACTTGGCCATGGCATAGGCCTGCACCTCAGGGTCAACGCCATGCACGGCAAAGACGTTCACCTGCGGCCCGGAACTGATGCCGTTCTTATCGGCGGAAGTTGTCTTGGCGGTGGTCGGATCAGGCATGATGGTTACTGGGACAGGTTACAGGTTACAGCTTCTTCAGGACAAGCGCAGGTTACAGGAGATCGCTAAGAAGGTTACTGAGCAAATGGAGCTCATGCATCACCGCAAGGTAATCTTTCAAAGTCCTCTGTGACGTTCATTGTCGATCCATTCGTACTCCGTTCAGTGCTGAAGCTATTTCTCTCCTTCCGAATGGAGGCTTCGCCTCCCGCCATTCTCTGAAGAGCTCCTTGGCTATGCCACGAGGATCCAGTGGGTTCATTGCGTAGGACCTTGAGTCATGACCTGGCCTCCAAGAGCTATTGTGGATAGCAACCCGTGTCTGTGCAAGTATTCGCAGGGGTTACTGGCTGCGGTACTCTGTTCCCATGCATCCCCTTCTTGGGCAAATCGTTCACCGCCCCATCCTGTTGCCGAAGGGTCCATGGATCATGCTCCAGAGGTGGCACGATCTTCTGTTTGCCCACTGGGCGGTTTCACCGGATCAGGTAAGACCCTTGGTTCCGGCAGAGCTTGAGTTGGATTTATTTCAAGGCCGGGCGTATGTGGCGGTTGCGCCCTTTCACATGAGCGGAATACGTGCGCGCTTCTTCCCTCCTCTGCCACGATTGAGCTACTTTCCAGAACTCAACGTCAGGACCTATGTGCGCTACCGGGACATACCAGGCGTTTATTTTTTCAGCCTGGACGCGGGCAGTCTGCCCGCAGTATGGAGTGCGCGAAAGGCATACGGGCTGCCATATTTCCATGCAGAGATGTCGGTGAATATTGATTCGCAGCAGATTGAATACAGCAGCCGTCGACTGCAAGGCCTCTCGGCGGAATTTCGGGGACGTTACTGGCCCATCTCAGAGCCGCGACTGCGGGAGAAGGATTCACTCGAATATTTTCTCACCGAACGCTACTGCCTTTACATCATCCGTGCCCGCAGGATGTTCCGGGCTTACATTCACCATCTGCCCTGGCCTTTGCAGGATGCTGAAGCGGACATTGAACTTAACACCATGGCCAAAGCCGCCGGGATTGAATTGCCGCACGTCAAGCCCCTGCTGCATTTCGCACGCTTTCTGGAGGTGCTGATCTGGTGGCCGGAGTGCGTAGCTGACAGCCGCTAGATCGTCTTGCTCGGTTTGGCCATGCCCAGCATGATCTGGAACAGCAGGAGCCAGCGCTTCAGATTCACCGTGATCAGAAAGTTTTCTTTTGCGTGCTCGTGGCCGTTCCTGCCCAGTTGCGCGGCAAATTCGGGATGCGTGAGCAGGTACCGGATCTGATAAGCGCAACCTTCCACCGAGTGAACCAGCACGCCCGTAAGTTTATGGATAATCTGCGTGGGAATGCCTCCCACCGCTCCGGCCACCACTGGCTTCTGTTTCCACAGACCTTCAGTCACGGTCAGGCCGAAACCTTCCTTAAGTGATTTCTGAACAATCACGGTTGAGGCACGCTGCAGCGCATTGATCTCCAGGGCCGACCACGGAGGCAAATTGAGAATGATAATGTCGGGATCGTCGCCGGCCGCGTCCATTACTTCCTGAAGCACTGCCGCTCCCTCGGGGTCGTCTGTAGCGCCGCCGCCCGCCAGGACAAGCTGGCAGTCCACGTATTTCTTGACCAGTTTGTAAGCCTCAATCACGCCTACCGGGTCTTTCAGGCGGTCAAAGCGCGAAATCTGGGTAATGATGGGACGGGAACGATCAATGCCAAAATCATCGCAGACTTTATTGATGTAACTCTCTTCCAGTTCCTTGTTCTTTTCCGAAAGAGGATCAATGGACGGATAGAAGAGATATTGCGGCGGGGAGATCTGGCGCGTAAAGGCAGGAGCGGAGAAGATGGCAGCATCATACTGCTCCACCATGGGCTTCAAAAAATCCCATACCCCACGATGCGGATTGGAAAGATCGATGTGACAGCGCCAGATCCAGCGCCCGCGCGTCTCACTTCGGGAACGGATCAGGCCTACTGGTTGAGGATCGTGGATAACAAAGAGGTCCTCCGGAAACTGCATGCGCTGGCGGTTCTGTTCGTTGTAAGCCATGAAGATGTCCTGAATCTGCTGTGTCAGGTTGTAATCGCCGCCATGGAGAGCGTTGTGGAAACCTTTGGTGACCTCAAAAAAATCATTGCCGCCGGTAATGACCTCCCAGCGTGTAGGTATCTCTAGCTCATTCATGAGTGGAATAAGCCGGTTCAGGATCTCAGCCACTCCGCCGCCCATCGCGGTAGAGTTCACCATCTTGACGGTCTTGCCTTGCAGATGCCGGGCCAGAAAGCGAATTTCGTCCAGTTCCGGCCGGCCGATGATCGCAGCATAGTCTTCCAGGCACGGTGGCGCAGCGGGCGGAGGCGGCTGAGTGCTGATGAGCGGGTGCTTGCGGCGCTCGATAAAGTGGGACGGTAGCTCGGTCTGGCGCAAACGGCGCTCTTTCACTGCCGGTGGAGCGCTCGTGGAGGCCCCGTCCGCCTCGGCTCCATTTTCGATCTTGACGGCATTTTGCTCGTCTGTTGTCGCCGCTTTTTGCTCCAGGTCCTTTTTCTTCATTGAAACTCTCTCTCTCCCAGCAGTCCAGCCCTCAGATCAGGCCCGTCCTATTTCGCCTTCGATGACTTTCAAAATATTCCGGCGCACTCCCTCCAAAGTGGAGGTATAGATATCAATGCGGTTCAACCGGTCTCCGGTCTGGCTCATGTCCAGTTCCTGCTCCAGCCAGACGGAGAAATCATTGGTGTTGAGCTTGAGCCGGAGCCGGGCGTCGATGAAGTGATAATAGATGCCATGGATGCTCACCTTGCGCAGTCCCTCGGCAAATTCCTCCAGGTTGCGCGCCAGGTAAGGCGTGGGAATCACGACCAGATCGGCTGCCATCAGATAGAAAGGCTCCATGGCCGGTCTGGTGGCTGCCCGAGGATTCTTTTGCAAATGGGTTTCAAGCAGATGCACCAGCCGTTCGCGGAGCGTTGGGATGGATATGAACTCACGGACGTCGATCGCGGAAAGCCGCTCCGCCAGCTCGACCTCATTACAGGAGGCAAATGCCCAATGAGAAAAGTCATTGGAAAAGCCTTCTTTGATGAAGTGGTGTTCTTCCAGAGTCTGAAAGGTGTGTTGGAAGATGGAGGCATCAGGACAGGTCCGGACTGCCTCCAGAAGCTCCTGGAGGCACGTGGCCTTTTCCCGTCCTATCCTCAGCAGGTGCGAAGCCGAATTGAAATAAAAGGGCGAACGCGCCCAGCGCGCACGGACGGCTGGCGTTTGCGGTGCTGTGGCCATGAACTCCTCAATTCACGGGAGGCTTCCCGATTTGGCTGTGCCTGAGTGTTTTAGGATGCCCTGGAGTCTAGCTCTGTTGTGTCTACCAAGCGTGGGCACAAAAGACTATTGCCGTCGGAAGCCGCTATTCGGTGGCGCGGACAAAACGGCGAACGGTAGTCCCAGAAGCACCATCCGCGTCAGGTTGATGCGCGCAGCGTGAAAATTCCACCAGCTACTCTGGATTTCCCTGGCCGGGCGCATCTTAAAGGAGGGTAAGGATTTGGCCGGGCCCCTTCGACGCAAGCAAGTTTATGCATGCTGATCCATTCCTCTTTCAGCTCTTCTTCATATTCGTCTGGGCCAAGCTCTTCGGCGAGGTCTTTGAACGGTTGAGCCTGCCGGCGGTCCTGGGTGAAATTCTCGCCGGAGTCATAGTGGGGCCCTATGGCGCGCGCTTCGTGGTGCCTGATGAAGCCATCTATGCCATCGCAGCAATTGGCGCCATCTTCCTGCTGTTTACCATCGGCCTGGAGACAAATCCCAAGGACTTGATCAGTGTAGGCGTTACCTCACTCTATGTAGCTCTCGCCGGGATCACTTTGCCTTTCGTGCTGGGCTTCGGTTATATGATCCTGCGCCATGATTCTGTGCACGAGGCGGTCTTTGTGGCTGCCGCCATGGTGGCCACCAGCGTCGGCATCACAGCGCGTGTGCTGGGCGACCTGCGTGTTCTGCAAACGTTGCCGGCACGCATCATCCTGGGGGCAGCGGTATTTGACGACATTCTGGGAATGATCGTGCTGGGCGTGGTGATGGGAGTGGTTTCCACGACTGCCACAGCGTGGGCGCAGTTGATCGTGACCTCGATTGAGGCCATTGGATTTGTCGTAGTGATGTTGTTTTACGCGCCCCGGGTCGTGCGCAGAATGGAGCCTGGATTGCAAAGGATGTCGACCCAGGACGCCCCCCTCATCATCGCTATAGCCATCTGCCTGGGCCTCTCCTACGCCGCGGTAAAAATCGGCATGGCCGCCATTATTGGCGCATTCTTTGCCGGATTGGCCTTTGCTGAATATTCTCCACGCTGGAACTTGCGGCCGCGCGCTTTCGCCATCAATGAATTCCTGGCGCCCTTCTTCTTTTTCAGCATGGGTGCGCGCCTCAATCTTGCAGTGTTCGATCGCCGGCTCATGATTTCGGCGCTCATCATTTCCGCCCTGGCTTTCCTTTCCAAGCTGATCGGTTGCGGGCTGCCGGTGCTGCGCTCCGGATGGAAGACCGCCCTTAAGGTGGGAATCGGCATGACACCGCGCGGCGAAGTGGGATTGATCGTGGCGCTGGTAGGCTTGCAGATGAATATCATCTCCCAATCGGCCTACGCGCTGGTTATCTTCATGACCGGTACAACCACGCTGGTAGCGCCGCCTCTGATGAGGCTCCTTTTTCGTGAGGACACTCCCCCTGCGACTCCTGAGGATCCCCTGGTGGAGCGCCGGCGCGCTTGAGAGGGGGTGTTTCAGTATAATTCGCCGTTGCCATTCTTAAGCGGCGGATTGGAGATACATGGCAGGAATTGCAGGCCGGGTAGCGTTGATCACAGGCGCCTCCCAGGGAATCGGGCGTGCCTGTGCGCTGGTGCTGGCTGAGGGCGGAGCTGCGCTTGCGCTGTGTGCCCGCAATGAAGAGAAGCTGGCGCAGGTGGCCGGCGAAATTCAATCCCAGGGCGGGCAGGCTGCTGTTTTCCGCATGGACGTGAGCAGTGAAGAGGAAATCAAAGCTGCAACTAAAGCCGCAATCGAGCGTTTTGGTAAAGTTGATATTTTAGTAAACAATGCAGGCATCACTCGAGACACGCTGCTGCTGCGCATGAAGCGGGCAGACTGGGAAAACGTGCTGAAAACCAATCTCACCGCGCCTTATTTGTGCACTCAGGCAGTGTTAGGGACCATGCTGAAACAGCGCTGGGGCAGGGTCATCAACATTACCAGCATTTTTGGTCAGATGGGCCAGGCGGGTCAGGCCAACTACTCGGCCTCCAAGGCCGGCCTGATTGGTTTCACCATGTCGATGGCGCGCGAGGTGGCTTCGCGCAACATTACCGTGAACGCAGTAGCGCCGGGCTACATCGAAACCGCGATGACGGAGAGCCTGTCCTCGGAGTTGAAATCCAAAGTGAGCGAAATGATTCCGCTGGGACGCCCCGGTTCCGATATGGATGTGGCCCATGCCGTGAAATTCCTGGCGTCGGAAGAAGCAGCCTACATTACCGGTCACGTCCTGAAAGTGAACGGCGGAATGCTGATGGGGTAAGAACCAGGCTCATTTTCCCAATAACTGCGCGAGTTGCTGCAACTCCGGCAAGTTCAGGTCAGAAACTGCCCAGTACTGCATTCCATCCTTGGCCCAGTACACAATGTCGTATCCGCGTTCCTGCCTTTCTCCCTCGTGCGCATTTTCGGGGTTGGGATACAAGAAAACATTGATGAAGTGCTGGTTTCGCTTATAGACCAGCGTGGCCACGGTCTGATTCTCCAGAAAATCGAGTCTTCCGCCCGCCAGGGAAAAGCCTCTGTCATCGAAGCTCAGGACCTCAGGAGAGAAGCTGATCTTTCCATTAAACCAGGGCTTCACGGTGTGCTTATCGGAGGAAGCCACGTCAATCCCGCGGTTTTCCATCATCATGGAGCGAATGTAATCGTCCGTGGCCGCCTTTGCGATTTTCTGGTCCTCCGGGACATGAAACCAGAATCCGATCACTGCTGCCACCAACACAAAGACTGCGGTTGCAGATGCAAATCCCCAGGCAGCGTTCTTGAACCACAACCACTTTGGCGAAGCATTCTTTTCCTCAGGAAGGCGCAGAGCTTTGCGTACTCCTTTGACCAATTCAGGGGGGGCGGTATAGCGCAAATTCGCGTTCTGAACTGCGGTCCTGATGGCGCGCCGGCCCTCCAGGTTTTGGGCGCAATCCGCGCAACCTGCCAGGTGTCCTTCCAGGGCCACACTCTGCATCAGGTCCAGTTCGTTATCTACATACGCGTCCAGGATCTTCTTACTTTCCTGACACTGCATTTTGGCCTTCCTTCTGTCCGGTCTCACCCTTCAGGGCTGCGATCAAGCTCTGCCGGAGATGGTCGCGTGCCCGCGCCAGCCTGGACATGACGGTACCCAGCGGCACGTCCATAACTGTGGCGATTTCCTTATAGGAGAGCCCTTCCAGTTCACGCAAAACCAGCGGCTCACGAAATTCCGGCGCTAACTCTTCAATGCTCTGCCGCACCGCTTGCGCCTCGGCATTTCTAAGCAATGAAACCTCCGGGCTGCCGGAAAATTCCGTGGATGAATGAATTTCTTCGTCGAAAACAGTCTGCTCCTGCGGCTTGCGGGAAACTGAGGTGTAATAAAGATTGCGGATAATCGTGAGCAGCCAGACCCGTCCATCATCGCCTTCAAAGCGATCAAAGGCCTTGAATGCCCGCAGTAAGGCCTCCTGGGCCAGGTCTTTGGCATCGTCCTGGTTGCGTGTAAACCAGCGCGCCAGATTGAAAGCCGAATCCAGGTGGCGAAGAACCTGCCGTTCGAATTTTTGCAGTTTTTCCTGATGGTCCACGTCAATCAGCCTGGAGGTCCCTCTCTGTCACAACTCATTTCGAACGATTTTAATCCCGGAAAATGTGCATCCCCAAAGTTTCCTCAAACAGAGAACATGACCGCGGACTTCATGTCTCGCATACCGTCTGTGCATTAATTGCAAAATGATAAACAATACAGATTTTTCCGAGAGTCGTAGTAGTTGATTCTACTGGGGAAAGCGCGAAGGAATATTGTGGAATAAATTGACAAAAATAGTGCTTGCGCAAACCTTTTACTCTGATTACTATTCACGCACCCCCTAGTAGTGACGCTCAGTGAGTTGATTCCACATGAATATCGGCGAGACCATAAGGAATTACCGGCTGCAAAAAGGCATGTCTCAGGGAGATATTGAGAAGCGCACCGGTTTACTGCGTTGCTACCTCTCCCGGGTGGAAAACGGGCACACCATTCCTTCACTCGATACCCTGGCTAAGATCGCCACGGCCATGGAGGTTCCGCTGGGGCAGTTCTTTGCCGACCACCATTCCAACGGCAACTCCAGAAACTTGCCGCCGCTCACTGAAGAAGAGGTCCGCTTCCTGACCCAGATACGCCGCTACTCCTCTAACCTCAATGACAGTGATCGCAAGCTGGTCATCGCGATGGTCAAGAAAATGGCTACCAGCACGGGAAGATAAGAAACCACTCAAGCAGTCTCTGTAGTTCATCCCCACCGAAGGAAGGGATCACCGGAAGAGGGTCATTTTCACCGGTTATGTCATCTATGAGATAGCTTCTACTGGTTTTACGCCGCTTTGCTGACTTCGCTCAAGGCCAGCACCGCCAGTTCCAGGCGATCGCGAGCTCCGGTCTTGGTAAAGATGCTTTGCAGGTGGCGCTTCACGGTGTTCTCGCTGATCGTGAGCTCCTGGCCAATATCCTTGTTCTTCAGTCCCCGGGCTACGTAATAGGCAATTTGGCGCTCGCGTTCGGAGAGCCGTGCGAGCGCATTGGCGGATGTCTTGGATTCCGCGGTCATGGTGGTCAATACCTGTTGCGCGAGCTCGTCTGAAAATGCCAGCTCGCCATTGGCTACGGTTCGGATAGCCGCAAAAAGTCTCTCGGGCCCATCGCTCTTCAGCACCAGGCCGCGGCCACCCAGCTTTACTACCTGCGCGTAGTCCAGTTCGCTTTCTGAACCGGTAAGCACAACTGCGGCCACGTGGCTGCCGGCGCGATCCAGCGTTCGCAAGACCTCAAATCCGTCACTGCCGGGCATGAATAAATCAAGCACCAGCACATCCGGATGATGCTCCTGCATCTGGGCCAGAGCTTCCTGGCCATTGCTCGCTCCACCCTCGACTTGAAAATCAGGCTGAGTAGAAAGCAAGGCTGCCAACGATTCGCGTAGAACGGTGTGGTCGTCCGCGATAACTATGCGGATTCTGGGTTTGGACAAATTTCTGGCTACCATAACGAGTTTTTAGATGCATTCCAGAGCTCACGCAACTGTCTGGATTTAAAAGGAAAAATCAGCTCCCAAAAAGTCCTGGATTTCTGCCTGTTCTGAGGATATTCGCCCGGGTGATACATGGTGGGATATTGGTGCAGCGAGTCCCCTTTCCCTGTGATATATTCCGGCTTGTCCGGCTCGACGCTCGTCCCTATGCTGGCTTGGAGTTTCCTTTAAGTGGCCATTGACGAAGATCTCTCACAGCTTGACGATTACCTCCGCCGGCTGAAAGTCGAGTACGACATGTATTTTGGGGGTGGATCCAAGAAGCCCCCGGAGGACATTGAGTGGCGGGTCAAGTCCCTGCTTCGCAAGTATTCGGACGGCCATAGCATGAGCTTTGCCCAGCGTTTTCGCTACAATACGATTCAGCAGCGATACGCGCTGTTTGCTGCCCTGTGGTCACAAAAACTGAGAATCAAGGAAGAGGGCTACCGCCGGCCACAGGATGCAGTGCTCGGCATTCAAGGGTTGCGCGCGGAAGAGCAGCATGCGGCTGAGAAAGCCCTGAAGCAGCACGAGACTCTGGAAGACCACCCCGCCGGCGAGCCATTCAGCGTAGATTGTGCCGATGCCGAGTCGGAACCACAAAAAGTAGAGGCCCTTTTTCAGGCCCTGGCGTCAGCCCGCAAACAGGCTGGCGATAGCGGCGCAGGCAGCCTGGCCTCATTCAAAAAATTTGTGCGCCAGAAAACCGCTGAAATCCGTAAAGAGTACGACTGTCCAGCGGTCGAATACTCTGTGGAAGTGAAGGACGGGCAGGTGAAGTTGAAGGCCAAGCCAAAGACTTAGGTCGCGGCGTCGGATCATCAGAAAATCGCTCCATCTCAGGTTTTCAATCACCAACTGACAGGCTTGCTCAAGGACCGGATTCTTCCCGCTTCTTGCCAACTTGTTTTCTGGTAACTTATTGAGTACTTCATTCTTCCATCTCAATTCATTGAGGAAACAAAGTGCCCAGAATTCAGCGCGCCCTCCTGAGCGTCACCGATAAGACCGGGATTGTTGAATTTGCCCGAAAGCTGACAGAACTGAAAGTCGAACTGATCTCCACCGGCGGCACGGCCAGGTTGCTGCGCGATTCCGGTGTCCCGGCGAAAGATATCTCGGAACTGACCGGATTTCCGGAGATGATGGACGGCCGGGTAAAGACCCTCCATCCCAAAGTCCATGGCGGCATCCTGCACGTGCGCAGCAATCCCACGCACGTGGCGGCGGCGCGTGAACACGGCATTCAGTCTATTGACATGGTAGTGGTCAACCTTTACGCCTTTGAGAAGACCGCATCCAGGCCCGGCGTGCACTTTGACGAAGTGATCGAGAACATCGATATTGGTGGGCCTTCCATGGTGCGATCGGCGGCCAAGAATTTTCGCGATGTGGCCATCGTGACCTCACCGGATGATTACGCCGCGGTGGGTCACGAGATGTTCAGTGCGGGCGGAGATTTGAGCCTGGCCACGCGCTGGCGTCTGGCGCAAAAGGCGTTCTCGATAACCGCCGCTTACGATAGTGCGATCGCTTCGGCCCTGGCCCGGATTTCACTCAAGGATGAACAATTCCGGATCGAGCGGCAGCCGTCCGGTTTTCCCCCAGTACTGCGCGTCTCGCTGAACAAAGTGATGGACCTGCGTTACGGTGAGAATCCTCACCAGAAAGCAGCCATGTATTCTGACGGCTCGGACTGTGGCGTGGCCAACGGCAAGCAACTCCAGGGCAAGGAGCTTTCCTACAACAATATCGTGGACCTTCAGGCGGCCTGGGACCTGGCCCAGGAATTCGAAGAGACTATCTGCGTCATCATCAAACACACCAATCCCTGCGGGACCGCCACGGGAGCCACTCTGCGGCAAGCGTATCTGCGCGCGTTGGAAGCCGATCCCGTTTCCGCCTTTGGCGGGGTGATTGGCGTGAATCGTGTAATCGATGGCGAAGCGGCGGAGGAGATTGCCAAGCTGTTTGTAGAAGCCATTGCCGCGCCGGGATTCGATGCAACAGCGCGGGAGAAGTTTGCCGCCAGGAAGAACCTCCGACTGGTTGAGATCAAGCCCAGTAGCGATTCGTGGACCATGAAATACGTTTCCGGAGGCATGCTGGTCCAGGATGCTGATGTGCGCCCGCTTACGCCGGACGATCTGAAAGTCGTCAGCCGGCGCCCGCCCTCAGACCAGGAGATGCGAGCCCTGCTGTTTGCCTGGAAAGTGTGCAAGCACGTGAAATCCAACGCCATTGTTTACGCGCATGACGGGCAAACTGCCGGCGTGGGAGCGGGACAAATGTCACGTGTGGATTCCTGCAAGATTGGAGCAATGAAGGCAGTGCTGCCACTGAAAGGCACAGTCGCCGCGTCGGACGCCTTTTTCCCCTTCCCCGATGGTGTGGAAGAAATCGCCAAAGCCGGAGCTACCGCCGTCATCCAGCCAGGAGGCTCCGTGCGCGACCAGGAAGTGATAGACGCGGCGAATCGCCTGGGACTGGCCATGGTTTTTACGGGCGTCCGCCACTTCCGCCACTAACACTCACTTCCGCCACTAACACTAAAGTTACTTCAGCTATTAAGTTAAGTTAAGCCCGTGCACAAGCGCCTGGATTGCGGCTACAATTGTACGTGGAGCAAAGTTAAGCCCCGCAGCAACTCCCCGCATCTAACGAAGGGGCTATTCGTACGATTATGACGTTGATGAAACCTTGTGTCTTCCTGCTGGGGCTTGTCCTGGCATCCTTTTCGCTTTTTGCGCAGCAGAACCCTCCTGCAACTCCGGATCAGACTCCGGCAGGCCAGCAGCAGAGCGCCACGGGACCTTCGGCCACACAAACTTCTCCCGCTAAAAAGGTAGATCGTGCGGCTGCCTATTATCACTACTCGCTGGCTCACATGTATGAAGAGATGGTGGCCATGACTGGGCGCTCTGAATACGCTACCAAGGCCATAGAGGAGTACCGGCTCGCCATTGACAACGATCCTTCCTCGGCGTTTCTCAATGCAGGGCTGGCCGAGCTGTATGCCAAGACGGGACGCATTCGGGACGCCGTCCTGGAAGCTCAGGACATCATCAAACGCGATCCGAAAAATCTGGAAGCGCGCAAACTCCTGGGCCGCATTTACCTGCGATCGCTCGGGGACGTGCAAGCGGGAACTCAATCCCAGGAAGTGTTGAAGCTGGCGATTGAGCAGTACGAATCGATCGTCAAGCTCGAACCGAACAATCCGGATAATCACCTGCTACTGGGGCGTCTCTACATCCTGAACAAAGATCTGCTGAAAGCAGAAACGGAATTTAAGACCGCAATCAGCCAGGATCCCAATTCTGAAGAAGCAGTCACCAATGTTGCCTATCTCTATAACGAGGAAGGCGATAGCAAGAAGGCCGCCGAGATCCTGAATTCAGTCCCTGAAGGTGTGCGCACGGCGAAGATGTATGTTGCCCTGGGCTACACCTACGAGCAGCTTAAAGACTACAAAAAGGCGATTGCAGCGTATCGGCAGTCCATCACCCTGGACCACGACAATCTGGACGCGGTCCGCGGTCTGGCCCAGAACCTGGTCAACGATAACCAGATCGATGCTGCTCTCCAGCAATACAACGTGATTCAAGAGGCAGACCCCGAGGATCCGCAAGCAGCGCTGCGGATCGCGGAGATTTACCGGCATCAGGGAAGATTTGATCTGGCCCTGGAAAATCTGAAGAAAGCCGAAGCCATGGCCCAGGATTCGTTGGAAGTCTTCTACAACGAGGCCCTGGTTCTGGAAGCTCAGGGAAAATTTGACGAGGCCGCGGACGTTCTGCAAAAACTTTTGACGCGCACGAACCGTGCGGACGGCAAGTACACCGCCGGCGAGCGTAATAATCGCGCTTTGTTCCTGGAGCGTCTGGGCAATGTTTACCGCGAAGAAAACAGGCCGCTGCTCGCCGTGGAGACCTTCCATAAGATCGTTGATCTGGGTGGCGATGAAGCCTCGCGCGGATACCAGGAAATCATCGACTCATACCGCGAGCAGAAGCAGTGGTCTGACGCCGCCCGCGTGGCGCGAGATGCCGTCAGCAAGCTTCCCAATGACAAAGCACTCAAGCTGATGCTGGGTGCCCAGCTTGCGGACGATGGCAAGGCCGACGAGGCAATCCAGGTTATCAAGTCGCTGCTCAAGGGAACACCTGAAGACCGGGAGACTTACGTTGGTCTCTCCCAGATCTATGCCCGTCTAAAGCGTTGGAAGGAATCTGAAGACGCGCTGGCCCAGGCAGAGAAGCTCTCCACCCGAAATGAAGAGAAAGAGTATGTCCTCTTCTTGCAGGGTTCGTCGTATGAACGGCAGAAAAAATTCGAGCAGGCGGAACAGATATTCCGCCAGGTCTTGCAGCAGGACCCCAACAACACCATGACCTTGAATTATCTCGGGTACATGCTGGCCGACCGCAATACGCGGCTGGAAGAGGCCCTCACTCTGATCAAGAAGGCGTTGGCGCTCGATCCGCAAAACGGCGCCTACCTGGATTCTCTGGGTTGGGCGTACTTCAGGTTGGGCAATTACGATCAGTCAGAAGAAAACCTGCGCAAAGCTGCCGACAAAACTCCCAACGATGCTACCATCCAGGACCATCTGGCCGAGTTGTATGCCAAGACGGGGCGCCTGAAGCTGGCGGCCGCTCACTGGGAGCGCGCCCTGGATGAGTGGGCCAAATCCGTACCCGCTGATGTTGATCAACAGGACGTCAGCCGGGTCCAGAAAAAACTGGAAAGCACCAAGGTCAAGCTGGCTCAGGAGAAGCAGTAGTTTAGCGCATGTGTAGTTTATCCCGGCCAGAGGGAGGGATCTCTACACGCTCACACTAGTTTTACGGCGTACGTCCTGAGTGAGCCTGCTGGAAGTAGAGAGCCCTTCTTGGGTTCGAAGAAACCCTATCTTCCTTCGGTGTAAAATCTAGGCCATAATCCGGAGGCCAAGATGTCACCCACCGCAACTCAAATCGAACTCAAGTCCTGCCCGCTTTATATCAACGGCAAACCCGTAATCTCCAGCGGGCCCAAGGATATTCAGTACAATCCTGCAACCGGAGAAGCCGTCGCTGAGATACCACGCACCACGGCTCAGGAGATTTCTGCCGCCGTGGAGGCGGCGCGCAGCGCTTTCCCCACCTGGAGCAAAACGCCTGTTCTGCAGCGTTGCCGTGTGCTCTTCAAATATCGTGAGGTGCTGGAAGCCAATGCTCAGGAGTTGATCGCGCTGATTACCGAGGAAAATGGTAAGACCCTCGATGAGGCGCGGGGATCATTTCAGCGGGGAATCGAATGCATTGAGTTTGCCTGCAGCGCGCCTACGCTCATGATGGGTGAAACCGTGGATCAGGTGGGCACAGGCGTGGATGGATGGTCTACCAGGATTCCAGTGGGCGTTTGCGTGGGCATTACTCCTTTTAATTTTCCCTTTATGGTGCCGCTCTGGATGTTTCCCATGGCGATTGCGTGCGGCAATACCTTCGTCCTGAAGCCCTCGGATAAAGTTCCGCGGACCGCGGTTCGCCTGGTGGAACTCGCCTATGAGGCAGGGCTGCCCGCGGGCGTGCTGAATCTGGTCCATGGAGCAAAAGACACTGTAGATTCCCTCCTCACCGATCCGCGTGTCAAGGCAGTTTCATTTGTCGGATCGAGCGCCGTGGCCCGCTATATCTATCAGACTGCGGCTAACAATGGAAAACGGGTCCAAGCCCTCGGCGGCGCCAAAAATCATTCGGTGGTCCTGCCGGACGCAGAGATGAAATCCACGGTGGCCGCCGTCATGGGCTCTTCTTTCGGATGCGCCGGCGAGCGTTGCCTGGCCACCAGCGTTGTGGTAGCGGTAGGCGAAGCCGGGGATGCGCTGGTGAAAGAACTGGTCCGCGCCGCTGACAACCTCACCGTTGGCGCCGGATGCGATGCGAAAACGGGAATGGGTCCGGTCATCACTGAAGAGGCGCGCAAGCGCATTCTGAGTTACATCGAGCTCGGCGAAAAAGAGGGCGCAGTGCTGGCCCGCGATGGACGCAAGGATGCAGCGGCCAAAGGGAGCGGTTACTTTGTCGGGCCAACGATTCTGGACAAGGTAAATCCAAGTTCGCGGGTGGCAAAAGAGGAGATTTTTGGCCCGGTGCTGTCGGTGATTCGCGTGAAGGACTTGAAAGAGGCGTTGGCCGTGATCGCCGATTCCGAATATGGCAATGCAGCGTCTGTCTTCACCCGCTCGGGTGGCGCAGCGCGCGAGTTTACGCAAAACGTGAGCGCTGGCATGGTGGGCATCAATGTCGGCGTACCCGCGCCGGTGGCCTTCTTCCCCTTTGCCGGATGGAGAAACTCTTTCTTTGGCGATCTGCACGCGCTGGGCAAGGACGCAGTGCATTTCTACACCGAGCAGAGAGTCGTAACGTGCCGCTGGCCCGACTGAGGGGAGATGGACTCTCAATTTTGGCGGTTTTGGCAATTACGGCGATTCTGGCAATTCTTCTCGCGCTTATGGACGAAAGAGAGCTTCTCAAAGCAGCAATCACAGAAGCAAAACTTGGCTTGACCGAGGGTGGCATTCCCATCGGATCAGTCCTGGCCGATTTCACCGGCAAGATCATCTCCCGCGGCCACAACCTGAGAATTCAGACCGGTGATCCAACGGCGCACGCCGAAGTGGTCTGCATTCGCAACGCCGGACGCCGTACTGACTGGCACAAACTGGTCTTGGTGAGCACTCTGAGCCCCTGCATCATGTGTACAGGAACCGCGCTACTCTACAAGATTCCCAAAATGATCATAGGCGAGAACCAGACATTCGAAGGCGCAGAGGACCTGTTTGCCGCGAACCAGGTGAATTGTGCTGTTCTGCAAGACCCGGAGTGCATTCAGATGATGCGAGCCTTCATCCAGGCCCATCCGGACGTCTGGAATGAAGATATTGGCATTCCGCAAGACTGACAAAGAATGCGGGAAGCCACCCGGCGCCCCACAAATAGGTGAAGTTTACTCAACTGCAGTCTCTATGAATAGCAATCCTTCAGACGCCGCTATATACCGCCCTCTTTAGAAAACTCCCCTGCCCGGCTTTGCCGTGGAACTGGTCGTCTTCCACCAGCACGCGCCCGCGGGACAGCACCACGTCCGGCATGCCTTTGACCTTGATGCCTTCGAACATCGAGTAGTCCACCCGCATGTGATGGGTTTTGACGCTGATGGTGTGTTCGCGGTTGGGGTCGAAGATCACCAGATCGGCATCGCTGCCCGCGGCCACCGTACCTTTACGCGGATACAGACCGAACAGTTTCGCCGGAGTGGTTGAAACCAGCTCAACAAAACGGTTCACGCTGAAGCGCCCTTTGCCCACTCCGCCCGAATAGATCAGGCTCATGCGGTGCTCAATGCCCGGACCGCCATTGGGAATCTTGGTGAAATCATCTTTGCCCATCTCTTTTTGCTCCTTGAAACAGAATGGGCAGTGATCGGTGGAGACTACCTGCAGGTGGTCCTGCTTGAGGCCGGTCCAGAGTTTCTCCTGGTGCCACTTTTCCCGCAGCGGCGGCGTGAAAACATACTTGGCTCCTTCAAAGCCAGGCTTATCCATGTCGTCAATGGAGAGATAGAGATACTGCGGACAGGTCTCCGCATAGACGGGCAGGCCGCGGTCGCGGGCCTCACGCACTTTTTCCAGCGCATCATTGCAGCTCAGGTGGACGATATACACCGGGGAGCCCGCCATCTCCGCCAGGGCGATGGCGCGCGACGTGGCCTCGGCTTCTGCAGTCGTCGGACGCGTCAGCGCGTGATACTTGGGCGCAGTCTTTCCTTCGGCCAGCGCCTGCTGCACGATTACATCAATGGCTCCGCCATTTTCCGCGTGCATGCAGATCATGCCGCCGATCTTCGAAGCCGTGCGCATGGCTTTGAAAATCGTGGCATCATCCAGCATGAAGACGCCTGGATAGGCCATGAACAGCTTGAAGCTGGGCACGCCCTCGCGCACCAGTTCGCCCATCTCGTCCAGGCGCGCGTTGGGCAGGTCTGTAATGATGCAGTGGAAAGCATAGTCTGTGGTCGCTTTTGGAGCGGCCTTTTGCATCCAGGCGTCAAACGCCGCCCGCAGCGGCTGGCCTTTGTACTGGATGGCGAAATCAATCAGCGTGGTCGTCCCGCCAAAGGCGGCGGCGCGCGTTCCGGTTTCAAAATCGTCGGCGCTGGTAGTGCCGCCAAAAGGCATGTCGAGGTGCGTGTGGACGTCGATCCCGCCCGGCATCACGTATTTGCCCTTGGCGTCCAGGACGCGTTTGGCATTGTCACGCGCTAAGCCCTGGCCCACGGCAATAACCTTGCCGTCAGTGATTGCCACATCAGCAGCGTACGTATCGGTTGCGGTGACTACCGTTCCGTTCACGATTAAAGTGTCAAAAGCCATTCAGCCTCCGTCTCGCATTCTACATCTGGCCTTCTCTTTTCGGATCACCCGGCTCTCTCCATCTTAAGATGAGAAGATGAAAAGTTGAGCTGATTCCCGGATGTTCTGATTCCGTTGTATGCTACACCTGCGGATTTCACCCCTCTTCGCCAGCGGGGATGTTAGTGTCGTCGATTGCGTGGATAACCAAATGTTGAACGAACCAGCGCCCCAGCTTCCCCTGGAACAGCTTGAGAAAAACTTTGCGGACATCAATCCCCCGCTCACTCCCGGCCAGGCGCTGGAAGAAGGTTCGCGATGCTTATTCTGCCACGATGCGCCGTGCATTAAGGCCTGCCCTACCGCGATAGACGTGCCTCAATTCATCCGCCAGATTCTCACCGGGAACCTGCGTGGCTCAGCCAGGACCATTCTTGACGCCAACATCCTTGGTCAGAGCTGCGCGCGCGTCTGCCCTACTTTAGTCTTGTGCGAGGGCGCCTGCGTGTTAAATGCGGAAGGCAAAAAACCGGTAGAGATTGGCAAGCTGCAACGCTATGCAGTTGACCCGATCGTTGCCAGGGGCGCGCAACTGTTCAAGGCGGGTACGCCCAACGGCTATCGCGTCGCGCTGATTGGCGCAGGCCCGGCCAGCCTTTCTTGCGCTTTTGAACTGCGCAGGCGCGGTTACCAGACCGTGATCTTTGATGCCAATGCACAACCCGGCGGCCTGGATACCTACGGCATAGCCGCATACAAGATGCGCGCCGATGAAGCCGTAAAAGAAATTCAGATGGTTCAGTCTCTGGGAGTTGAGATCAAATCGGGAACCACCGTGGGCAAGGATGTGAGCATTTCCGAGCTCGAACGGGATTACGACGCGATCTTTATTGGAATCGGCCTGGGTGAGACCGACGACCTGCAGATTCCCGGCGAAGACCTGCCGGGTTGCCGCGATGCTCTCTCTTTTATCGAAGAAACCAAGAGCAAACGCTTTGACCAGGTGCAAGTGACAAGACGAGTGGCCGTGATCGGCGGCGGCAATACCGCAATTGATGTTGTCACTGCCGCGCGCCGCCTGGGTGCGGAAGAAGTTTACATGGTGTATCGCCGAGGCCCGGAGGAGATGTCTGCCTTCGGCTATGAGTACGAACTGGCCAAACGGGATTTGGTCACCTTCGTCTGGCAGGCGCTGCCCGTGCGCGTGCTTGGCAATGGACGGGTGGAAGCCCTGGAGTGCCTCCGCACACGCCGCGGAGAGAACGATGCGCGCGGGCGCAGCAGCTTTGTCGCTGTTCCTGGCACGGAGTTTCGCCTCGATGTGGGTATGGTAGTAAAAGCCCTGGGGCAAAAGAGGAAGATCGGGTTCCTGAACCAGGTTCCCAAACTGGAATTGAAGAATGGCTGTATTCTGGTTGACGAGCAGACCATGCAAGCAGCCAATCCGCGCTACTTTGCGGGTGGTGATTGCGTCAATGGCGGCGGCGAAGTCGTGGACGCCGTCGCTCACGGCAAGAAAGCAGCAGCCGGCATCCATCAGGTGCTGGAGGCTGCGCAAGGAAGGAAAGCCCATGCCTGACCTCAGCATCAACTTCTGCGGAGTGCGCTCACCCAATCCATTCTGGTTGGCCTCCGGCCCGCCCGCCAACACTGCCTACCAGGTCATGCGTGCCTTTGATGCCGGATGGGGTGGCGCAGTCTGGAAGACCATCGGCGAACCCATCATCAATACAGCTTCGCGCTATGGCTCGGTTGACCTGAAGAATGAGCGCATGATGGGCTTGAACAACATCGAACTGATCAGCGACCGCCCTATAGAAGTCAACCTGCGCGAGATTGCGGAAGTGAAGAAGCATTTCCCCAAGCATACCGTCATAGCTTCCCTCATGGTGGAATCGAAGCGCGAAACCTGGCATGACATTGTGCGCCGCACCGAGGATTCCGGCGCCGACATGCTGGAGCTGAATTTTGGATGTCCGCACGGCATGTCCGAACGCGGCATGGGCGCCGCCGTGGGACAGGTCCCGGAATACGCCACCATGATTACCTCATGGGTAAAAGAGGTGGCGCGCACTCCGGTGATTGTGAAGCTTACGCCCAACGTGACCGACATCGCGCACATGGCCAGGGCCGCAAAGGCGGGCGGCGCCGATGCCGTTTCTCTGGTCAATACGTTCAATAGCATCGTGGGCGTTGATCTGGATAGCTATGCTCCGCGTCCCGCTGTGGCTGGTCGTGGGAGCCATGGCGGCTACTGCGGTCCGGCGGTAAAGCCGATCGCGCTGCACATGGTTTCTTCTGTGGCCAAGGCCGTGGATATTCCCATTTCAGGAATCGGCGGCATCGGAAACTGGCGGGATGCCGTGGAGTTCATTCTCTTGGGCTCAACCTCCGTCCAGGTTTGTACCGCGGCCATGCACTACGGCTTTCGTATCGTGCGCGACATGATCGATGGCCTGGAAAATCATCTTGAGGAAAAAGGCTTTAGCTCGGCCATGGAGATCGTCGGCAAATCGCTCCCGCGCATCGATGATTGGGGCAATCTGGACTTGAACTACAAGATCATCGCCCGCATCGATGCCGGCAAGTGTATTGGCTGCAATCTTTGTTACATTGCCTGCGAAGACGGAGCGCACCAGTGCATTCGTGTAGAAGAGCGTCCGTACGGTGACCTCCGCCACGGCGTGTTGCCGAGGCATGTGCCGCAGGTTCTGGAAGATGAATGCGTCGGCTGCAATCTGTGCGCGCTGGTCTGCCCTGTGCCGGGATGCATCACCATGACAGAGGTCGGCACTGGCCGGTCCGTAATGAGCTGGAAGCAACTGCAGGAAGCGCGCGGAAGAAACCCGCAACGCAGCATGGAAGAGTTGTTGGCTGGGAAGAGAGCAGGAAGCTAGCTGGTCCTCAGCGCTGGTCCTGCGATTCGAGAACGATGTCTAACTGTCTTTCCAGTTGTCTATTACTTTGAATGTGTTGTTGCGATCGCTTGTAACCCTGTTTCTCTGCACTTGTGACTATCTCAACGCTAGGAAATGGCGCGTGTGTCATGCCCACCCTATAGCGTCCGTCCGCTTCTGTGATACATCGCATAGTCCGAGCATCAATTGTCATCGTGACTGCGGCCGATGTGACTGGTTTGCCAGCTCTGTCACGCACCGTGCCGCTGACTGTGGTTGCACCATCGCAGCCTGCGAAGCAGCAGAGCATTTCAGCCGCAAGCAGAAGCCGAATCCTCTTCGAAAGTCCACGAACTCCCATACTCTTTGATCCAGCATCTACTGTCTTCAGTATAATCAGTCCCGCCTGCGCTAATTAGTGGTGAGATTTGGGTTGTAGCTTTTCGCGTTGGCCATCAGGACGTAATACAAACCAAACGCCACCACAAAACCCACAAACCACGAATAGTCATACAAGAATCTGACAGCCGGGATCACCAATCCCATCAGCGCCACCGCTGACCCAATGCACAACGCCGCAATGGCCCGCCAGTTAAAACCGCCAGAGTATTCATACTCGCAGCCGCGCAGATAGAGATCATCCACCAGCAGCCGTCTGCGTCGAATTACGAAATAGTCGCAGATCATGATTCCCGCTACTGGCCCCAGCACTGCTGCGTATCCACCCAGCCATCCAAAGATGAACGTCCTATGATTGGCCAGCAGCTTCCACGGCATCATGGCAATGCCCATGAAGCAGGTAATCACGCCGCCCATCTTGAACGAAATCTTGCGCGGCCAGAGGTTGGAAAAATCATTGGCGGGTGAAACCACGTTAGCGCCAATATTCACGTTCAGTGTGGCCAGCAGAATCGCCAGCAGCGAGATCACCACCGCCACCGGCGAATGAAAGCGGCTGAGCAGTTGCACCGGGTCCCATATCGCAGTGCCGTAAATCACCACCGTTGCTGACGTTACGGCCACGCCGATAAACGAATAAAGTGTCATGGTGAGCGGCAGGGCAATCGCTTGTCCTATTGCCTGTCCGCGCTCATTTTTGGCGAAGCGTGCGAAGTCCGGAATATTCAGCGAAACGGTGGACCAGAAACCCACCGTGCCGTTCAGGGCCGGAACCAGAAATTTGAAGAAGTCGCCGGTGGTGCGGAATTGTGATGGAGAAGAAAGCATCGGACCGAAGCCTCCGGCGCCCACATAGGCCCAGCCCAGCAACAGCAATCCCACTCCCAGCAGAATCGGTGCGCTCAATCCTTGCAGGAACCGGATGTACTCAATTCCTTTCAGGATCACCGCCAGGTTGATCAGCCAGAAGATCATAAAGCAGATGGCGGTTCCGTTCGGGTTGTTGCACCATGCCGGCCAGATTGTACCCAGCAGGGTGTTGATTGCCTCGCCGCCAATCCAGCTCTGAATTCCAAACCAGCCGCAAGCCACCAGCGCCCTCAGCACCGCCGCCACATTCGCGCCCAGCACTCCAAAGGATGCTCGCGCCAGCACAGGAAACGGTATTCCATAGCGCGCGCCAGGATGCGAGTTCAGCAGCATCGGCGCCAGCACAATGGTGTTGCCCAGAAATACAGTCAGCACCGCCTGCTTCCAGTTCATTCCACCCTGAATCAGGCTGGCCGCGAGCATGTAAGTCAGGATGTTCACGGACATCGAGACCCACAGCGCAGCGTAGTTGTAAGTAGTCCACGTGCGCCGTTCAGCCCTGACCGGAGCAAGGTCAGCATTGTAAAGCGGACTGGATTCAATCTCTTTCTTTACCAGGGTTCGCGATGTACTCATGAAATAGCTCCTGGCGTCAAAAAGCCCTTGGCCTTTAGCCGTTGGCCCTTGGCTCAACGCTCTTAGGTCCACCCGAAAAACAGCTTTGTGATTACTGAATGCACTTGTAGCAAAAAACCAAAACCGCGTGACTGGTTAACACTGACAAAACACAAGCCAAGGGCTAAGGGCCAAAGGCCAAGGGCTAGCAGCTAATCGCTAGTAGCTAGCGGCTGCTTTCCTTGCGCCACAAGCGGCCGGTAGCTATCCGGACGGCGGTCGCGGAAGAATTGCCATGTGTTTCTCACCTCGGCAATCATATCCAGATCAAGATCGCTGACAACAATTTCGTCCTTGTGCCGCGTGGCCTGGGCGATGATCTTGCCGCGGGGATTGCAGAAGTAGCTCTTCCCGTAAAACTCGCCGATATTCCACGGAGCCTCGCGCCCTACACGATTGATTGCGCCCACAAAGTATCCATTGGCCACAGCATGCGCCGGCTGCTCCAGCTCCCATAAATATTCTGAAAGGCCTGCCACCGTGGCTGAAGGATTGAATACGATCTCCGCTCCGTTCAGGCCCAGAATGCGCGCGCCCTCGGGAAAGTGCCGGTCGTAACAGATATAGACTCCAATCCGCGCATACTTTGTCTTGAAAGTCGGATAGCCGGTATCGCCGGGAGTGAAATAGAACTTCTCCCAGAATCCGGGCGCCACTTGTGGGATGTGGTGCTTGCGATACTTTCCCAGATATTTTCCGTCCGCATCGATCACTGCGGCGGTGTTGTAGTAAAGCCCGGTCATCTCCTGTTCGTAAACCGGAACAACCATCACCATGTTGTACTTGGCGGCCAGCTTCTGCATCATCTTCGTCGTGGGGCCATCGGGTACCGACTCCGTGAGCTGGTACCAGCGGATGTTCTGCTCGGCGCAGAAATAAGGGCCGTAAAAAAGTTCCTGCAGGCAAAGCACCTGGACTTTCTTTTTGGCCGCCTGATCAATCAGCTTCAGGTGTTTGTCAATCATGGCCTTCTTGATTTTTTCTAAAGGCTGGTCGCCTTTCAGGGGAGTGCTGGCCTGGATCAGGCCACCGCGAACCATTCGGGACATCTGCAACCTCTCAGGGTTAAAAGCTGCGCCAATATACCACAGCGCGCGAGGCCGCAGACAAACCGAAGGCCCGCTCGAAGCGACGCCTCCACCAAGACTCCATCGAAGGCCAAACCAGATTGCCCGGTTGTTCGGCGATAGCCTTTCCCTTTGTCATCCTGAAACGTAGTCCGGGCGACGTCAGGAGCCCGGCAAAGTTGAAGGATCCCGAGGATCTGTCCCTTGCCATGCTGCACCAAGGCGTTCTCACAAGACTGTTAAACCCTTGCACTGGAATTTCTGGAGAGAGCACGAGTTCACTCATGCCGGACCCGAGCTTCAGCTGGGTCATAGAGTGTTGCAAGACAATCAGTTCCGCTCTGCCGAAGGGCTGGAGCGTAGCGCACTCAACAAATGGGTTACGCCAATTTTGAAAAATCCGCTAGACGGACGCCATGGCGAGTTTCGGCTTCGTCTGCCGCAGGGCAACATAAAAGACAAATAGCCACATTCCCATCAGGTGAAGCGGCAGGAACACACGATATGGAAATGCAATGGGCCAGATGGGATTCAGCAGAACAACAAGGCCGGAGAATGCAGCGGCCCAGAAATATTTAGGCTTGGCGCTCAGGGTGTGCAGCATGGCCAATGCGGCTCCGGCGCTTATCACAAACCGCAGGAAAATTTGCCATTTCGCATTTGCGGTCCAAAGCGCAAAACCCAGTGCGGCAACGGACAATGAACAAATAGTTTTAAAATACATAAACAACTCAGTTCCCATCCCGCATCTTTTGGGATTCACGTAAACCGCCCTTCCCTCGGGGAAAGGCGGTACCAAGAGTCAAAACGGCCTAGACAGCCACTGGTACTGGTGTATTGGCATGCACGTTGTGGAATGTCGACTGAAGCACTTCGGTCGTGCTGACCTTCGGCGTCCCTTCGAGCACATTCCCCAGCATCTTCAATACATCTTTATAGCCATTGCCGTCATAAGCCTCGGCGTTTTGTTTGGTGTCCCAGAAGCTGATGGCCAGCACGTCCGGGCTGCCGGCACTTCCAAAGCTGATTTCATCTTTGAAGCCCCGCTGTTTGAGCAGCAGTGGAACCACGTTCTGCTCTAAGGTCCTGGTAAATTCCGCGAATGTATTTGGCTTTAAGTGCATAGAAATTTTGCGTGCAAACATGGATTAACCTCCCGGTTATCGGTTGGCTAAGATAGGAAAACTTCAGATGAGGCTGACTTAGTTTCAGAGACGTCTGAAAGGAGAGGAAGGATACCCGCTCAATCTTCACCGTACGCTGTTCCAGTACTTAAGTCAAATTGTGAGCTGCTCGCGCACCGTGAATCACAAGGGTCTCGGTCAACCCTTAGCCTCGGCCATCTCATCCTACAATCCTGCAAATGGAGGTGATGATCATGGTCCGCTTTCAATGTGATAGCTGTGGGAAGCTCAAGGAAACAAACGAGACTTGGATTCTCGGGCTGGCAGCAGAGAACATCGGAGTAACCTCCGCCCGCCGCGAGCTTACAATTGTCGATAAGTGGGAGCGCGAGCGGGCCGTCGATCTCCTCGCAGTTCATTTTTGCTCGGACCAATGCCGTGCCAACTACATGGCCACGCTCTTCGGAGAATCGCCGGATACCCTGCAGGGCGAAGCCACTGTGACGACGCGTCGTATGCAGCGTGTAATTCCTGGCGCTGTGGTGGATACCGTAGTGGCTGAAAAAACGCGGCCCACCATCGCCAGAAGGTCCGCCAAACCCAGGAGAACTGCCTAGCCGCAGGTGTCGAGAGGATTTCGTTTTTGACTTTTAATTACCAACTTACCAACTTCCCCAATGACCAGATTCTCCTGCAGTGCCATACTGCCGCCCCCGGAACGGGAACGGAATTCTCGTAGTCGCCGCCAACTACGCAACGCTGGTCTGCTCGGTTTGCTCGGAGACCCGGGCGAATTCGCGCTGCTCTACCGGCAGAACCCGGCTCGCCGCCGCTGCAGCTTTCGGCAATCTTGAACCTTCAAGCTGCTGCAGGATCGGAGCCCAGGCTTCCGATACCGAGCAGGGCAGCACTACCGGCTGTAGCCGTTTGAATAAAAGAGGTCTACCCGGAATTAGTAGGGCTGCGGCGCCAGGGCTTCCGGTAAGCTCCCAGTGCTTTCTGAGCACCTGGTGCAGATTGATCTCTTCTTCCACAGAGCACTCTTCCGCCTGAATAAAATCCAGATTGCAATACTGCGGGTCAAAGTGCTCTGCCAACTGGTACACCAGGCCACCGGTCATGCCAGATCCCATATTTCTGCCGGCGCCGCCCAGCACCACCACCACGCCTCCAGTCATGTATTCGCAGCCATGGTCTCCTATGCCTTCCACCACGGCGAGAGCGCCGCTGTTGCGCACGGCAAAGCGCTCGCCTGCGCTGCCGCCCACATACAACTCACCGGACGTTGCGCCGTACAGTATGGTATTGCCGGCCAGCACGTCGCCGCGGAGAGATGCTTCCGGCCCCGCGGAGATAGCTATAGTTCCACCGCTGAGCCCTTTGCCCACATAGTCATTGGCCTCTCCGGCCAGGCGGAAGCTGACGCCCGGAACCAGGAAGGCCCCAAAGCTCTGTCCGGCAACGCCGCGAAACGCAAAATCAACTCGCGGTGATTCTCCGGCCGTAATTCCAGACTGACGCACCAGCTCGCCACACAGATGCGCTCCCACACTGCGGTCGTGGTTCATGATGGGGAATGTGCCCTGGAGTGATCCGCCCACCGCCACGGTGATCGCAGTGAGTTGGTGGGCCAGACTCTCCCGCCTGCGCTGGCTTGCCGCCACTGGCCTTGATGGCCCTGATGGCGATGATGGCAACGATGCCGATGGTGAAAATGACTCCGTGCCGCCTTGTGCGCTGGCGCAGTCGAGGACGGGTTGCAGCAACTCCTTCACCCATTTGGAACTTCCGGGGTTCCGCGGCTGCAAATATTCGGTGTGGCCGATGATTTCCTCCAGACTGTGTGCTCCCAGTCGTGCCAGCAACCACCGCACCTCTGCCGCCAGGGCCTGAAAATAGGCAATCACCATTTCGGGCTTGCCGGTAAAGCGCGCGCGCAGCGTCTCATCCTGCGTAGCAATTCCCACCGGACACGTATTCAGATGGCACTGCCGGGCCATCACACAGCCAATGGCCAGCAGCGCAGCTGTGCCAAACCCAAATTCATCCGCTCCCAGCAGCGCTGCGATCACCACGTCACGCGCAAATTTCAATCCACCGTCCACCCGCAGGCGCACCTGCTGGCGCAGCCCGGCTTCTATCAGAGTCAAATGTGCGTCCCGCAGGCCAAACTCCCACGGCAGGCCGGTGTTCTTGATCGAACTCAGAGGTGAAGCGCCGGTGCCGCCATCGTGTCCGCTGATGGTGATTACGTCCGCGCCCGCCTTGGCCACTCCGGCGGCAATAATGCCAACCCCGGCCCCGGCCACCAGCTTCACTCCAATCCTGGCGTCCGGATTCACCTCACGCAGATCGTGAATCAACTGCTCCAGGTCTTCAATGCTGTAAATATCGTGGTGTGGCGGAGGAGAAATCAGCGCCATCCCGGGCGCCGTGTGGCGCAGCCGGGCAATATACGCGCTCACCTTGGCTGCAGGAAGCTGCCCGCCTTCACCGGGCTTGGATCCCTGCGCCATCTTGATTTCAATTTCATTCGCGCGCACAAGGTATTCCGTGGTCACGCCAAAACGCGCTGAGGCCACCTGCTTGATCTTGCATGCCGCTTCAGGTTCGTGGCGGGCGACCTCGGGGTCCTCGCCGCCTTCGCCAGTGTTGCTCCTCGCGCCCAGTTGGTTCATCGCCAGCGACAGTGTGCGATGCGCCTCCGGACTGATGGCCCCAACCGACATAGCCTGGGTGCTGAAACGCTGAAGCACCTCCTTTGCGGATTCCACGCCGTCCAAAGCTGCTGGTGACATTAAAGCAGCCGATGACACTGGGTTTGGTGACATTGCATCTGCCGCTGACATTCCCTCCGTCCGTTCCAGCGGCTCCTTGAACGAGATGGCCAGCAGGTCGCGGATGGCAACCGGCGCACGCTCCTCGCCCAGTTGCTCATATTGCCGGTAGCTGTCCGCTTCCGGCGTCTTGATGTGGCGATGCAATTTCCTGATCAGCTCCGGAGAGCTTCCATGCACCTCACCCTCTTTGCGAAAGCGATACAGGCCGGCATCCTTCAGTCCAGTGAGTCCAGCCTGCTCCGGGCCAAACGCCACGGCATGGTTGTGCAGGTAATCTCCAAGAACTTCTTCCAGTGAAGTAGCTTCAGCCGAGCGCCCCGCACTCTCAAAAAATTCTTCGCACAGCTCCGCGTCCAGCCCCACCACCTCAAACAACTGCGCGTTGCGATAGCTCGCCAGGGTGGATATGCCCATGCGCGAAAGCACTTTTCGCAGACCGGCATTCGCGGCGTTACAGTAGTTGGCCGCGCCGTTTTTGTGATGCTGTTCGGCCAGCTGCATGGCCAGAAAAGGAGACACAGCCGTGGCGCCCACAGCCAGCAGCATGGCCACATGGTGAGTCTCAATCACCTGCGCGGTCTCCACCACCAGTGGGACGCGATAATTTCCCGCCTGCACCATCGCGCGCCATACGGCCGCCGTAGCCAGCAGAATCGGCAACGCGGCGCGGTCCTGGCCCACGCGGCGATCGCTCAGCACAACCAGGCGGCGGCCCGTTTTGCTGCTTCCCTCCATGCCATTTCCCAGCACTTCATGGCGGATGCGGTCCAGCGCCTGATACGCCCCCGCGATGCCCTGGGAAGCAGGAAACGTCACGTCAATCTTGCGGCATGGGGTAAAGCACTCCTGAAGAAAGAGCAGTTGCGGCCCGCTCAGCAGCGGCGACTCAGCCATGAATTCCAGCCCGATGCGCGTCTGCAACGTCATCACATGCGCTTCCCGCAATGGATCAATCGGAGGATTAGTCACCTGGGCAAAGCGCTGCTTGCAATAGTCCCAGAGCGTGCGGCGCATTCTGGACATGAACGCCGGAGGCGCGTCATCGCCCATGCTCCACATCGCTTCTTTGCCATCCGCCAGCGGCTGCAGCATCAGGCGCAGCTGGTCCTCACTCCACCCCAGCGCGGCTGCCAGTTTTCTGGGTTCTCCCACGGCAACCGCGCTGGCCAGCATGCCGGAGGGCAGGCGGCTCGGCCGGGCAGGGTTTTTAGGCGCGGCCTGCTTTGAAATCCGGCCCAGCAATTCACCATTGCGGAGAAGCGTTCCCGAATCCAGCTCCGCCACCAGCATCTCTCCGGGTCCTAGCCGCTGGCGCTCAATTACCTCTTTGTCGTCAAAGTCGGCAATCCCGGCTTCTGATCCGGCCACCAGCCAGCCATCTGCTGTCCTCTGGTAGCGCAGCGGACGCAAGCCGTTGCGGTCCAGCTTTGCCCCCAGGATGCGGCCATCGCTGAAGATGAGGGCCGCCGGGCCGTCCCAGGGCTCGTAATGCAGGGCCTCTGACTCAAGATAATTTTTTACCTGCGCATCAAGCTGCGAGTCCGCTTCAAATGCAGGAGGAACCAGCGAGAGCAGGGCAGCATCAATGCCGCGCCCCTGCCGCACCAGCAGTTCCATGGCATTATCCAGGCTGGCCGAATCGCTCACATTATCTTCCAGGCTCCGGAACCACTCGCCGGCCTTCAGCCGGGAACGGAGTTCCGCCTCGCGGGCGTGCATCCAGCGCCGGTTTCCCGTAATGGTATTGATCTCGCCGTTGTGCGCCAGCAGACGAAACGGCTGGGCCAGAGACCACGAGGGCCGGGTGTTCGTGGAAAACCGCTGGTGGAAAATCGCAAACCGGCCCTCGAAGTCCGGGGTCTGCAAATCAGGATAAAAATCTTTCAACTGCCACGGCGCCAGCAGCCCTTTGTAAACCACGGTGCGCGCAGAGAGCGAGCAGAAGTAGACGCCCGTGCCGGCCAGCCTGGCCTCCATCCTCTTGCGGAAGAGGAAGAGCTGGGATTCAAGATCTTCAATCCCGGCGCCGGCCGAGAAAAAGCATTGCTGGATGGCAGGCAATGTCTTTTGCGCCATCGCTCCCAGCGCAGCGCGATTCACCGGCACGTCGCGCCAGCCCAGCACCTTCAAGGCCATGGTCCGCGCCGTGCTTTCAATCTCCTGGCGCACGCGCGCCTGGTCCGCCTGATCATTGAACACAGACGGCGACGGAGGCGACGGGAACGGCGAAGGCAGCGACGGCATGAAGACCATGCCCACGCCGAAGGACCGCGGCAGGGCAATTCCCAGCTCGCCGGCAACCCGCCGCATAAAGGCCTGCGGAACCTCGGTCATCAGCCCGGCGCCATCGCCGCTGGCGCCATCGGCATCCACCCCGCCACGATGCGACAGCCTCTGCAGGGCCACCAGCCCGCGCTCGATTACCTCGTGCGAAGCCGCATGGCCCAGCCGCGCGATAAAGCCCGTCCCGCACGCATCGTGATCAGGATGGCCGTGAGAAAAGTTCCGCTCCATCCATGATTGATATATGCATCGGAGAGAAAAGTGAAATCAAGAATTTGGATGGAACAGATTCAAATTTTAGAGGCAAAAATTTACCGCAGATTAACCATGCTGACACTGATTCGAGCATGTCTCAAAAATCGCCACGTCGCAATTTAAGAGTGAAAGGTTTGCGGGTGGAAGCCCCGAACTTCAGTTCGGGGAGTAGCCTCGATTATTCATGACGAGAAGAAACTCGAAATTGCGACAATCCAGCGCCGTAGGCGCGTCAAGAGGTTAGCCCAGCCCGTTGAGGGCTGGGAACAGATAGAGAGATGCGGACGAGCCCCGGAGGGGCGACAGAAGATTTACCTTTTGTTCGCAACGAGATCACGTTGACCAGGAAGATTCATTGAAGGCCATTCAACCGCAAAATCCACGCGAACGAACACAAATCAGAACGTACCACGCTTCCAATTCGCGTTTTTTCGTCAATTCGCGGCTAATTTGCTTTGCTTCTGCTCTTCCTGCCGAAGGCCCGCCGTGGCGGGTCCCCTCGTTTCCTCCAGCTGCCCGTCCGAATGGGAGCCCATTTCTTGAGCACCTGGATCGTCCCGCTCTTGCGGTCCTCATACGTGGGACGGACGGTGAACCCCGGCTCCAGCGCAAGGCTCAGGGCCGTCTTATCCTGGAACAGGATGGTGACGGCATGATATTCGCCAGCGGTAAATAGCTCGATTGCCTCAGCGACTTTGCCCCTCACCTGGGGAAAGCTCAGGGGAAAACTCTGAGGTGGAAAACTCTGAGGTGGAAAACTGTGGAGCGGAAAGCTCTGGAGTGGAAAGGCGCCGCCTTTCGTGCGGGACTTCTTTGTAGACTTGCTGGCGGGGATGCGTTTTTGCTGCGGTTGCGTCCGCTGGACGGAGCGTTTACTTTGAGAAATAGCCATCAGTTGCGTGCCTCCATAGCACGCGGGTGCTGGTTAGGGCGCGTTCGGTGCTAGTAACACCGGGCGCCGCCCGTTTATTTTGCTTTCTGTGGCGCAGTCGCCTTCGGCTGCGGCTTCTTGGCTTTTGACTTGGATTTGGCTGACTGCTGATTGCTGATTGCCAACTGCTTTTTTGCTGATTGCTTCTTCTGCCTCCACGTTTTCCTGCCATTCTTGATCTTGGGCAGGAGCTGCCGGACGCGCTCAATGTCGTCCTCTGTCCACGAGTGCACTTGGAAATTGCCAACCTCGATAATCTGCGGCGCCGGCACTTTACCAGAAGAAACGTAACGGCTCAGGGCCGCAACGCTCAACCCCAGTTTCTTGGCAGCCTCGCGCATTGTGAAAGTAGTTGACATTTAAGGATCAGTGTTACGTAATAATATTAACAACGTCAAGTATTATTCTGCTGACAAGAAGCCGAAAAATCTGAGAGGCTCGAATGGATAGGTAAACAACCTCGCCTGCTCCACGCGGCCCCGGATGAGTCTGCCAACCTGGTACACTGGCAAAACTATTACTTGTTTGACTTCAAGCACGCGTATAAGCTAACGCAAAGCCATATGAGCATAGATGCTTTAGTAGAACTGATTCACGCCGAGAACCAAGGCAATTGGAGCGAGCGAAACAAGCAGGCTTTTGAATCGCTTTTTGGCAGCCCGAAAGGGCGGTACCCCAAATTAGCCGAAAGAACGGTGACCCTTCGGGCACCCAGCATCGATCCCGAAACGGGCGTTCCTTTCTCGGCTTATATCCATCCTTCAAATCCACAGTCCGGCCCATACAGCGGGCTTTCATTCGTGATATTTCCCTCGCCTGGAGAGCCGAGTCTAGTGGGGCTTGTGGTTGGCACCCAAGGGCTCGCTCCGGATGAGATGGTTCTGGGAAGGCCCGGCCATGCGCGGAAAGCCCAAGCGATCTGTGCGTGGTTGAATCGTGAATTTGGAAAAGGAACGCAGGTTGCTTGGGCTAAGCAAGATCCGACCCAAACCGAGATATCCGTTCCCGACGAACTGCGCAAAAAGTGGGCGGGGTTTAAGAGCACCTTCGATCGCTACGGAAAGGTCATCTATGCTCTGGTCAAGCCCGACTCCGACATGCGGGTTACCCGGGAGGCAGTGACCGCTCTTCTCGATCTTGTCTTGGAAGAACGTGGTTACCTGCCAAACAAGGATCATATGGCTGATCGAGATCGGATCAGATCGAATTGGTTCAGCTTCCTGATGCCCGACGTGAGCCAAAGCCAGGTCGCGGAGCTTCTGGCCGAACGCCGTTTTGTCATCATCCAGGGGCCCCCAGGCACCGGTAAGACGACAATGGCTGAAAACCTCCTAGCGCAAAACTATCGCGGAGTGGGTAGAACCATACAATTTCATCCCAACACTACGTACGAGGCTTTTATTGGAGGCCTGGCTCCAACCCACTCCCAAGGCGAACTCGGTCTCCAGTTCCGTCCGACTCCCGGTTTCTTGATGGAGGCAGCAACCGACGCTAAAAAAGATCCCCAAAAGCCATATCTGCTGGACATCGAGGAAATTAACCGCGCGGATCTCGCCAAAATTCTTGGTGAATCTATCACCCTTTTGGAAGCGAGGGCCGAACGCCCACGGGAAACCAATCTGCAGCACGATTTTGGTCCGCCGTTTCATCGAACATTTAAGTTGCCAGACAATTTGCACATCCTCGGCACCATGAACAGCGCCGATCGCAGCATCGCGATTGTGGATGTGGCAGTCCGTCGGAGATTCTCTTTTGTTTCCTTGTGGCCGCAGATGACCGTTGTCGAAAAGCATGGTTGCAAGTTGATGCAGGACGCTTTCAAAGATTTGGTTGGTATCTTTATGGAGCACGCCAATGAAGACGCTTTCAGCCTGGTGCCTGGACATTCCTATTTTTTGGAACGGGACGAGAAGAAAGCCGGAAAGAGCCTCCAAGTCAGTCTCGCACCTTTACTCGAGGAATACCTAGCACAGGGCTATGTGAGTGGTTTTGCGGAACCCATCCGGAGTTATCTGCAGTGGCTCAGAAGCCTTTAACTCGGCGCCATCGGAACCGGACATCGCGCTTCGCTTCCGAGTTTCTGAGGAAGACGCAAGCCGTCAACGAAGCCTGTTTTAAATTAGAAGATAATTCCGTATCGCAACACTCTGTCCTCGATTTCTTTCGGCTTCGAGGCTTACGTGATCCCTATCCTCAGGCGGGGCGATTAGCTGAACAGTTCGCGTGTCAAAATCACAAACTGTTCGCGCTCCTCAACGTTCGTGTCGATCATTTTCTGGATGGAAACGATGTTAAGTTACGATTCCAATCTGGAAACACAGTCGGGGCGATTCCCTTGCTGTCGCCCACCAGCGCTGCTCCAGACTATGGACTCATTGTTCGACCACGCTTCCCATGGTCCGGGATAGGGCTAATGCTTGGTCATATGGGTTGGCGAATTACACCCATTCCCTTGAAACTGCCGCTCCTTCGACGATCCGAGCGCCAAGTGCCGTTGTGGGTGCTGTCATCTATGATTCTGGTCCGACTGAAAGCCCTACTCGACAACTTGAACCGGCGCTTCGACATTGTAAGGGAGATTAGGAATGCTCCTAGGGGATTGGTGCACTGGTCCGATTACGCTACGCAGCACATGTCGAAGGGCCAGTTCGCCCACATTCCTTGCACATTCCCGGATTTGCGCGACGATCGCCTGTTGAAAGGAGCCATCCGTTACTCTTTAGAACGCCACCTTCGTGCTTTGGAGTCACAAAGAGAGTATGGGTCATTGATCCACGGCTTGATTGACTTGTATCAACAGACGCTGCACCGGGTTCGCGATGTGCCGCCTCATGAACCTTCGCCAAGAACTGTGGCAATGTGGCTTCAAAGGCCGCTGAAGGCAGAGCATTTTGCTGATGGGATTCAAGCAATCGAATGGACTGTCGAGGAAAGAGGACTTGCTGGTCTTAGTGATTTGGAAGGCATTCCATGGATTATGCCGATGGAACAGTTCTTCGAGGCATGGGTAGAGACTGTATTCGACAGAGTGGCGCGTCAACTTGGCGCGGAGCTAAAGGTCGGAAGACGTCGAGAAACCACGCGTGCGCTGCACTGGGAACCACCATACGCGGGATCCCAAAAGTCGTTGGCGCCCGATCTCTGGTTAGAGTGGCACTCGACCACGCTGATAGTGGACGCAAAGTACAAGAGACATTGGGAGGAAATGCAGATTCACTCTTGGTCTGAAATGGACGAGCAATTGAAGGAGCAACACCGGAGCGATCTTTTTCAGATTCTGGCGTATGCGAACTTGGCTCGGACCACGCGGAAGATTGTGTGTTTAGTTTATCCATGCTCTCCGGAAAACTGGACGTACCTAAGCGAGAAGGGGCATCTGATTCGCAAAGCCCAAGTCACTCTGGGGTCTCACGCACTGCATATTTGGCTAACTGCTATTCCCATGGCGACCGGAGTCGAAAACGTAACGGTTCCTATCACGGAGGCATTGAGTTCGCTGATCAGAATTTGATCGACCTTATCGAGAATATCATCTGAACACCACGACACAACAGAGAAGAATGGAGCAAGCGATGAGCGAACTGTATCACCTTTGGGTGCAGAACCAAGATGGCGAAGAATACTGCGACAACGTATTTCTTGAAGACGACACTGCGGCTGAGGAAATCCGCGAGCGTTTAGACCATGATGATCGGGTCGCCGATTATACGTTGGAGCGGGAAAAACCAACCTCTGTGCTTACCGCCGATGAAGTCTTGGAGGATCTAGAACCCCTCCTTCTCGGGAGCTTGGTATGACCGGTCGCTGGGCTACACGGCTTAGAGTTAGATGGGTGGTGGCATGTCCAGTCATGAAGGACGCGAGGCGGGAACCATCGAAACCGCTAGCTGGCAGCCCTCTCTAACCGTCCCACCAGTTCAGATCGCGCTCTTTGCAGGCTCCTCAAAGACAATTTTCGGCGAATGGGGTCAGCCAGGCCCGAAATGACGGTTTCAGCTTCGTCCATCTTCTTTAAGGCTCCTTGAAGATCGCCTTGCCCTTCCAGAATCGCAGCGTCGGCTGCGAACCGGTGTTCCGGCACGATCGTCTTTTCCGGGATTTCCGCCAGCCACTGCTGGGCCAGATCGGTGCGCTTACGCCGCCTGGCCTGGAAGATCACGGCATCTGTGAGAACCGCCTCGCGGATCAGCGGCGAGGCAAAGCCCAGGTACTTGAGACACACCTCCAGCAATCGCGAAGCTTCCGCGTCGTCATGCTTGTAATATGCCGCCGAATAAGCAATGGTGTGACTCGTCACGGTCTCAGGCGAATCATCCTGCACGGCGGTCACTATGGCGAGGAAATCCGGACGCAAGTGATCAGATTGTACTTCGTTGCGCAGATCGGCAATGAGCTGCAACAGCGCAAGCCAGCGCTCACCTTGGCGAGAGTTGCGGAGCAGCATCAGAATGCGCTTGCCATCAGAAACCAGCGCGAGACGGCGAAAAGGAACAAGGTTGACGATGCCTACCAGAATGGAGAACACAACAAACCAGGTAGAGAAAATTCCGGTTCGTGGGGCCGATAGGACGACGACCACCAGAGCAGATATCAAATTGGCCATGGCGCCACCCAGCAGCATTGCAATAGCACGCGAGCGAAGCCTGTGACCATGAATCGGAACCAGAACGACAAAACCCGATGCGCCAGGAACGGGGTTCCTTCGCAGCCACTTGACTTTAAAAGGCGAGCTTATCTGCAGTGGTCCTATGCGAACGGAGATGATGCGGAAACCAAGAGACATCCCTGCGACCATGTGGCCAATCTCGTGGACCGCAACGATCACCAGGACGGCCAGCAGGGGACAAAAGATTGCCCACAGCATCATGATTCCGTCCATGTCTGGCGGATACACTCTCTTCATTGTGCTGTCGATGAAGCTGCCAAGGCGCTGCGTTGTCGGGAAGAGAAAGTCCCGTACCGTCGACGATGAGATCATCAAGCTGATCAAGATCGCGGGAACCATGACGGCGATTGTGGCCAGGATGCCGGATACCCTTCGCTGTTTCGCGGATCGCTGTAAAGGTGGCGGCGCTGGAAGCAGGCGATCAAGAATCGGCGTGCTGCTCGAATACGCGGCGGCTGCGGGCGCGGTGCTCATTGGCCGGAGTTTAGCATGGGAGCAACTCTTGGCCACTATCTGCTAGCGCTTAGCCAGACCAAAACCAGGAGCCAACAGCGCGGTAGACAATCGCAGTTGATTTTCGTCGCTCAACGTGCGAATGTAGCAGTGGATCCGGCGGACAACTTACTCACCTATGCCAGCCCGGATCTTTTTCCATTTCCAAATCTTTTTCCTTCTCGTCGTCGGATCCATCGAAGCCTTCGCACAACAGCCTGCCGACATTGCCAACACCTTACACGCGCTACGCCAGGTCAAGATCGAAGACCAGATCGGCTATGACGTGCCGCCACAGGCTATTCCGCTGCTCACACAGTTGAAACATCAACTGCTGCACCCAATTCCAGGCCGTTCTGAAAGCAGGGGATCCAGCTCTGACGGCGGCTACTATCCACCAACGGATGCTGCGACGGTTGCAAAGGGCCGGTATCCGGATCGGAGATGATTCGCCGACAGGCTACGGGAGCATTTCCAAGCTCGAGGTCCATCAACCTCCCGGACACCCTGAGTTACTGGTATTTGTGAGCGATGTGAGCATAGCCTGCGGCGAAGACAGCTCTCTCTACGTCTTTGAACGACACGAGAACGGGTGGCGCATGGCGATTGTCATTGAAACGAACGGCTACACCCAGGTGAAGGACGCTCTAGGCGATCTCCACTATGGCATCTCTCCCGCTGACAGCCAGGGGCGCTGGTTTCTGGTCTACGAGCACGATTATCCCTGGTGCACGTCGGCATGGAACGGTATTGAGTACTGGGTAGTCAGGCCGGGAAAGTCGGCGGACCACCCGTCGGTTGTGGTGACGGGCACAGAACAAATGTATTTTTACGATGACACCCTGCCCAGGCTCCGGGTTGGCCGTGACGGGTTTCACCTGGATTTTAACGCCGGGTACATGTCGGACAAGGGTCCCCTGACATGGATAGGTGTGGTTCGATATCGAATTGAGGACAATCGCGCAATCAGGATCTCGCCTCTGGCTTCTTCCCCGGAAGGCTTTCTTGCGGAATGGAGAAACATACCGTGGCCGGACGCGGCGCGATGGTCCAAAGCCGGCCTTAGAGCGACGCAACGATGGCACCAGATGCTGCGGAGTCCGACGCTCTATCCCGAGTTCAAGTTTGTGCAGCCGTGTCCGGACAAAAATAGATGGCAGATTGGCCTCAGCCTGGACCCAGTCAAGGACGGAAGCTCAGAGAAATCCCAGCCAATGTTTGTGACTTTGATCAAAACCGCACAAAGCTATTCTCTCGTCCAGATAGGACCTGCGCGTCCCCCGGGATGCCCTGGGGAAACCCAGCCGTGACCGAGACCCAAATCTCGCTTTCTCCTGGGTCTTATCAGTGAAAATCAGTCTGATCACCGTCATCAGTGGTAAGGCTTTTTGAAGTTTCCATGCCGACGACCTTCTTGAGGATTGCCAAGGCCGTCCGCGGACTGAATGCTGATTGCTGAGCGCTCCGGTCGCCCGGAGTACGCTGCTATAGGCAGGACTACAGCAATTGTGAAACGCTCTAATGGATGATTGTCCGCCGCGGCGGGTTGATTGCAGTTCCATCCGTTGCGTCTGGTTGCTGCGTTGAGAATCGGGTCATGCAGGCTTCCCAGTAAGCGTTGTCCCTGAGGCAACGGAGATCCTGTATGAGTTTCTTTTTGGCGCGGAGACGCCTGTAGTAGACCGATACGGCATCAAGCTCCGGATCTTTCACTTTCTCCGGGACTTTCTCAGCCGGCCGCGGCCCGGTAAAGTCATCCTGCTGAGGCTCCACGCTCGCCACCCATTCACGCAACTGCTCCAGAGTCCAATCGCCTTTCCCGAAAACATGCTGGTCAAACAGGTGGGTGATCAGGTCCTTCACCGGCATCCGGCGCGGGAGAAGCCACCTTTTTCCATGCACACGACTATCGGGTCTGAACGTGCCGTAGTACCTTACGTGGGCTAAGATTCTGGCTCCGGCGTCCGGAAAAAACCAGCAATGGCAAGGGCGCTGGACAAGGTTTTCTGTCCACGGCCACCAGTCCAGATGACCGGAACGGCCCACATGCGGGTCGCCCGGCTTGCCGGGAATCCACCTGGAACCTGCTCCCACAATCGCCATGCCGATGGCGCAGCCGGAATTCTCTTTGAGATCGTATTGGGTTCCTGGTTTAGCCTTGACGGTGGCGCTGCCGATGCCAATTGCCTTGCTCAACTTCATGCCCGACCCTCCAAATGCTTGCCCAATTGTTTCACACAGGAAAGGAGAGCGGCAACTAAAGCCGTGACAGGTCACACGCTACAGCAATAACTTCTCGATTGCCTTCACAGGGTAGAACAAGCGGTTGGGCTGCGTGGCCAGCGGAATGAAATCGTGATGGATGTAGAAGTTGCGGGCGTTGTCGTCCTTTGCATCCACTACAACCAGAGTGGATGCAATCTCACGAGCGCCACCGAGAACGCGGCGGAAGGCATCCAGCAGGAGAAATTGGCCGACCCCTTGCCCGCGAAAGTTTGTGCTTACGGCCAGCCTCCCTAACAGCGTGGCTGGAACATTGGGATAGCGTGGCAGCTTCCTGGCAACGCTCTCGGGCAGATCCGCCAGATTCACGACGTGAGCAGAAAGCGTGTAATACCCCGCAATGGTCTCGCCATCCGGCGTCAAAATAAATACCGCAGCCACCCGCTTGCTGATGTCCTGGCCTGCTTGCCTTTGTAGATAGCGGTCAAGTGCTTCCACGCCGCAGGAAAAGACGGATCTATCGTAGCGGCTGCCGAGCGGTTCTATTCGATATTGGACTTCACTTGGTCCTTGGCTCACGAAGCCTTGACCCGCTGGCGGTAGCGCCGAACGGCCGCTTTCATGTGCGCGCTGGGAGCCCGCGGATGGAGCAGCGCTTCCACCACTATTTCACGGTCACGACCCGTGAGCGTCCAGACCTCATGTTGCTGAATGGTCTGCGTGGCGGCACTATCCGCGCTTGAAACCATGAAGTCGGAGATTGACGTCCCTTTCAAACTGGCCGCGTATTCGATCCGGCGCTTCTGTTCCGGATTGAGCCGCGCTTCGATGCGTTCTATCTTTCGCAGCCGTTTTGATTGCTTTCTGAGTGCAAGTGCCATGTGAACCTCAACGATTCAAGTGTACGGTAAATCACCGTACATCGCAATAGCAGAGAGGCACCCAGAGACACAGAGGAGATTTAGAAGCCAAAAGCCAAGAGCCAAAAGCCAAGAGCTAAAAGCCAAGGGCCAAGGGCCAAAGGCCAAAGGCTAAGCCCTCAATCCCAATTTCTTCTTCGCCATCTCCACAAATGACGACGCCACCAGCGGCAGGCTGCGGTCCTTGCGATAGACCAGCGCCAGCTCGCGCCACAGGTCCAGGCCTTCAATCTTGAGCAGACGGGCCTCGCCGCGCTGCACGTTCTTTCCCGCAAAACTGGCGCTGATCAAAGACACGCCAAAACCATCCATGACAAACTGCTTGATCATCACCACGCTGGTCAGCTCCATGGTGATGTTCAGTTTTTCCCGATAGGGGCGCAGGTTCTTCTCGATGAGCTTACGGATGGAGCCGGTCTTAGGCATGATGAGCGATTGCTGCGCCAGCTCCTCCAGCGTCACCGAGCTGTGGTTAAACAATGGGCTGCGCGGACCCACCATCAGCAGGATGCGGTCGCGAAACACCGGGGTCGCTGCCAGGCTGGGAGATTTTACCGGCATCGTGAGGACGCCCAGGTCAATGGCGCCTTCCTCCACCTTCTCGCTGACCTTGTGCGTGAAGCTGCGGTAGACGCTGATCCTGACTTTAGGGAATTTGCGGTGATATTCGGCAAACACCTTGGGCAGCACGTACAGAAAAGTGCCTTCATTGGCCCCGATGGAGAGCGTCCCGGTGGGAACTCCGTTCAAATCGGATGCGGCCTGAACCGAGGTTGTCCGCAGGGCCAGCAGTTGCCGCGCATAGTCCAGCACCACCTCTCCCGCTGGCGTCAGCCGTACGCTCTTGGTGTTGCGGTCAAAGAGCTTTTGCCCGTACTCCTGCTCCAGTTGCCGGATCTGCGCGCTCACCGCCGGTTGCGAGCGCAGCACTTTCTCCGCCGCCCGCGAGAAACTCCCCAGCTTGGCAACTTCCAGGAACGTCTTGAGTTGATCAAAATCCATCGTCGTGTCACTAAACTACAGGAAAGATGTTTTTCCGCCATGAATTTCGGAATCAAATCTTTCTATCGGGGGAATAGAAAAACCAGATCATGCTATATAAGTCATACTAATGATATATATATGAATTATTAATTTGACTAATACTACATCCTGCGTTGAAATGTTTCAACCATCTCATGTTTCTGGCCCGGGACGGGGTAGCGGCCTTTAGGAAATGCAGGATCACCCCAGAGGCCGTCATACAAAAAATTTTTGACGGCCTTTGCGGCTTTCAGGGAACAAAAACCAGCAACAAATTCAGGGAGAGAATCATGGCAGTGGCGGCAGCAGACGTAGCGACAACAGCAATTGCGGCAAAAGACGACGCCCAGGCAATCGCGCCATCAATGCCAATCACATCAATGGATCTGTGCACCGCCCCCGTTGGGGCGGAGCTGCGTGGCGCGCGTCTTCTGCTGGAGGCGCTGGTGCGCGAGGGCGTGGACACAGTTTTTGGCTATCCCGGCGGCGCCGTGCTGCACATCTACGATGAGCTGGTCCACATGGCGCCGCGTCTGCGTCATGTGCTGGCGCGGCACGAGCAGGGCGCCATCCACATGGCGGAAGGCTACAGCAAGGCCACCGGAAAAGTTGGCGTGGTGCTGGTAACCTCCGGTCCCGGCGCAACCAATACCGTAACCGGAATTGCCAATGCCTACATGGATTCCACGCCGCTGGTGATCATCACCGGCCAGGTGCCGCGCAAGATGATCGGCACAGACGCTTTCCAGGAGGTGGATACCATCGGCATTACGCGCCCCTGCACCAAGTACAACTACATGGTCCGCAACGCGCAGGAGATTGCGCCCATCGTCCATGAAGCTTTTTACCTGGCAGGCACCGGCCGTCCCGGCCCGGTATTGATTGATGTTCCCAAAGATGCCACCGCAGAACTCGCGCCCCTGGTCCACTCTACCGGGCTGCGGCTTCCCGGATACCGTCCGTCCCTGAAGGCGGACCCGCGGCAGATTGAGCACGCGCTGCAAAAGGTGCTGGCGGCCAGGCGTCCTGTGCTCTATGTCGGCGGCGGCATCATTCACTCCGGTGGATCGGACGAGCTGCTGCGGCTGGCCGAGGCGCTGCACATTCCGGTTACGCCGACTCTGATGGGCCTGGGATGTTTTCCCTCGGCGCACCCCCTCAGCCTGGGAATGCTCGGCATGCACGGAACCTACTGCGCCAACATGGCGGTTTCAGGCGCTGACCTGTTGCTGGCCATCGGCGTGCGCTTTGATGATCGCGTTACCGGCAGGCTGGACACGTTTGCCCGCGGCGCGGAGATCGTCCACATTGACGTTGACGATTCGTCTCTCAGCAAGAACGTTCCCGCCCATTGCGCCATTGTGGCCGATGCCAAAAGCGCGATGCAGCAGATGCTCGACGTGCTCCAAAGAACGGTAGAGCCCGGCGCCGGGCGCCTCGATTCCTGGTGGCAGCAGATTGAAGTCTGGAAGGCGCACGCTCCGCTGGTCTATCTGGACTCCAGTGACACCATTAAACCGCAGCAGCTCTGCGAAAAGCTGGATGCCATCACCGGCGGTCAGGCCATCATCGCTACCGACGTGGGCCAGCACCAGATGTGGATCGCGCAATACTACGGCTTCCGCCGGCCGCGCCAGTCGCTCACCTCCGGCGGACTTGGAGCCATGGGATACGGCTTCCCGGCGGCCCTGGGCGCGCAGTTTGCCTTCCCTGACCGGCAGGTCATCGCCTTTGTAGGCGACGGTGGATTTCAGATGACGGCCCAGGAGCTGGCCACGGCCGTCCAATACCGCACCAACATCAAGATCATCATCATGAACAACAACTCGCTGGGCATGGTGCGCCAGTGGCAGGAGATCTTCTACAACCGCAATTATTCCCACATTGATATGGAATGGACCCCGGACTTTGTGAAGCTGGCGGAGGCGTTCGGCGCAACCGGGCTCAGGGCCAGGCATCCCGCTGAGCTGCATGCCGTGCTGGAAAAGGGGCTCGCAACTCCGGGCGTTGTCGTGATGGACATCGTGGTGGCCATTGAAGAGAACGTCTTTCCCATGGTGCCGCCCGGAGCGGGAATCGCGGACATGGTGTTGGAATGAGGCATACGCTTTCCATCGTCGTGGAAAACCATTATGGTGAGCTGGCCCGCATCGTTGGATTATTCAGCGCGCGCGGCTACAACATTGAGAGCCTCACCGTGGCCGAGACGCTCGATCCCGCAATTTCCTGCGTCACGCTGGTTACCTCCGGCGATGACCGCGCCATCGAGCAGATCGTGAAGCAGGTCAACAAGCTGGTGCGCGTCCTGCATGTTGCCGATCTGACCGGCAGCGACCACTTCGAGCGCGAGATGGTCCTCATCAACGTGCGGACGGAGACCCGCACGGCGATGCATACCGTGCTCTCGCTGGTGGCGAACGACCATTGCAGGGTGGCCGAGGTGATGGAGGATGGCCTGATCATCGAGGCCACCGGCGAGTGGAAGGACGTCAATGCCCTGGTCAACAAGCTGGCCCCCTTCGGCATCCGCCACATAGTGCGCACCGGCACCGTAGCAGTGTGCAAGCATCCCGGAGAAGAAGTGATGAGCCTGATGAGCGGAAAGGCAGTAGAGACGTAGCCCTTGGCCTTTAGCCTTTGGCTCTTGGCTTTGGCTGAATCAGCGCAATCTGCGTTGATCAGCGGTAAGTCTCGATGCCGTCGATTTTCAATTTTGGCAATTTTGGCAATTCCGGCGATTTTGGCAATCTTCAGTTGAGCTAAAAGCTGTTTTTTCTAACGTTACTCAAGGACATAAAGCAATGAGAATCTACTACGATAAAGATTCCAACCCCCGCTGTTTACAAGCCAAGCGCATTGCCGTCATTGGCTATGGCAGCCAGGGCTTTGCCCATGCCAATAACCTTAAAGATTCCGGTCACGACGTGGTGGTAGGGCTGCGTTCGGGGAGCCCGTCATGGTCCAAGGCGCAAAAGGCCGGCCTGCAGGTAGAGAGCACGGCGGAGGCGGCGGCCGGCGCGGACGTAATCATGATGCTGGTCCCGGATGAGACTGCGCCCTGGGTCTATCGCGATGAGATTGCTCCACACCTGCGTCCCGGCAGGTATCTGGCATTCGCCCATGGCTTCTCCATTCATTTTGGAAAGATCGTTCCTCCCGCAGACGTAAATGTCTTCATGGTCGCCCCGAAATCTCCCGGACACCTTTTGCGCGCTGAATTCACTCAGGGACGCGGCGTGCCCTGCCTGCTGGCCGTCCATCAGGACCCGGCCGGCAATACCCGCGAGCTCGGGCTGGCTTACGCCTCAGACATTGGCGGCGGACGCGCTGGCGTGCTGGAAACCACATTTAAAGAAGAGACAGAGACCGATCTTTTTGGCGAGCAGGCAGTGCTTTGCGGCGGCCTTACCGCGCTGATCCAGGCCGGATTTGAAACCCTGGTCGAGGCCGGCTATGCGCCGGAGATGGCCTACTTCGAATGCCTGCATGAGATGAAGCTGATTGTTGACCTGGTCTATGAAGGAGGCATCGGTAACATGCGCTACTCCGTCTCCAACACCGCCGAGTACGGTGACATGACGCGCGGGCCGCGCGTAATCAACCAGTGCGTGCGCGAAGAGATGAAGAAGCTGCTGCGCGATATTCAATCCGGAGCCTTCGCGGACGAGTGGATGGCCGAATGCGAAGCCGGCAAGCCAAGCTTCAAACAACTGGAAAGCAAAGGCCGGCAGCACCCGATAGAAAAAGTAGGCGCCCAACTGCGCAGCATGATGCCCTGGCTGAAGCAGCGGGCGCTGGTGGATAAAAGCAGCAATTAGCAGTTAGCTTTTGGCTCTTAGCTTTTGGCCTTTGGCAAAACCAAGACCGACACCTTTTAGCCGCATACTGTTCGTTTAAGGAATTGAGAATGCGGATGCCTCAATCGCGGCAGCCCGCAAAGCGAGCGGAATTACTGAGCCCAGCGCCGGGGTCCCCGGCGCGTGCCGCTTTTGCGCGTGACGGGGTGGGAGGGCGGAAGCGCTGGGGAAAGAAAGCGCATACGGACGAGCCCCGTAGGGGCGGCACAGACTTCGGGTTTGCTAGCAGCCAGCAGCTAGCAGATCTACAAGGGCATGTATGCTAAAAGATGTTAGGGTTGCTTCTGGGTTTTGCCAAAAGCCAAAAGCCAAAAGCCAAGGGCCAACAGCCAAGGGCCAGAGGCTTTCCTAGCTAGCTAAGCTAGCTAACTAACGAACCGAGGGATTCAACCCTTGATATCCAGTGCGCGTCGAGAGGATTTCGTCTTTGACTTTCAATTACCAACTTACCAACTTACCCAATTACCAAATTCTCCTGCCGGTCCATCCTGCTATCCTCGGAACGGAAACATAATTCTCGTAGCCGCTCGCATAACGACCAATGCCTCCCCATCGCAGCCACGCCATCACTCACGGTACCGAACGCTCTCCCAACCGCGCCATGCTGCGCGCGGTTGGCTTCAAAGATGCCGACTTCGACAAGCCCATCGTCGGCGTAGCCAATGCTTACAGCAATCTGACTCCCTGCAATCTGGGATTGAACGAGCTGGCCGCCGGCGCCATGGAGGCATTGTCTGAAGCCGGAGCGATGCCGCAGATCTTCGGCACCATCACCGTGAGTGACGGCATCTCCATGGGCACCGAGGGCATGAAATACAGCCTGGTCTCTCGCGAGGTGATTGCCGATTCCATTGAGACTGTTTGCCAGGCGCAGTGCATGGATGGTGTGCTGGCCATTGGCGGGTGCGACAAAAACATGCCCGGCGCGCTGATCGCCATCGCCCGCATGAATATTCCCGCCATCTTTGTTTATGGAGGCACCATCAAGGCCGGTGACTACGACGGCAAAAAGCTGACGGTAGTGAGCGTGTTTGAGGCCGTGGGCGAGTACAGCGCGCGGCGAATCAATTCCGAGCAGCTTGCCGAGATCGAGCGCCGGGCCTGTCCTGGCGCCGGCTCCTGTGGAGGCATGTACACCGCCAACACCATGTCCTCAGCCATTGAGGCTCTGGGCTTGAGCCTGCCCGGCTCCAGCACCATGGCGGCCGAGGACGATGAGAAGAAGCAGAGCGCGCGCCGTTCCGCGCACGTGCTGGCTGAGGCCATCCGCAAGCAGATTCTGCCGCGGCAGTTGCTCACCCGCAAAAGCTTAGAGAATGCTATTGCCGTGGTGATGGCGGTTGGTGGATCGACCAACGCGGTCCTGCACCTGCTGGCCATTGCTCATGCTGCCCAGGTTCCGCTCGCGCTGGATGACTTTGCCGCCATCGGCGCGCGCGTTCCCGTGCTGTGCGATCTCAAGCCTTCCGGCAGGTATGTGGCGACTGACCTGCATCGCGCCGGCGGCATTCCCCAGGTCATGAAAATTCTGCTGGCCCACAACCTGATTCACGGCGATGCGTTGACGATTACCGGAGAGACCGTGACTCAGACGCTGGCGCGCGTGCCGGACGCGCCCCCGAAAGGACAGGACGTGATCCGGCCATTCGACAATCCGGTGTATCCACACGGACACCTGAGCGTGCTGCGCGGCAACCTGGCCACCGAGGGCGCTGTCGCCAAGACCAGCGGCGTTAACAAAACAAGCATGACCGGCCCGGCGCGGGTCTTTGATTCGGAGGAAGAATGTCTCCAGTCAATCCTGAGCGGCGGGATTAAGCCGGGCGATGTGATTGTGATTCGCTATGAAGGCCCCAGGGGTGGACCAGGCATGCGTGAGATGCTCTCGCCCACTTCTGCGCTGATCGGCGCAGGTCTGGGCGACTCCGTCGCGCTGATCACCGATGGCCGTTTTTCCGGCGGGACGTACGGCATGGTAGTGGGCCACGTTGCCCCCGAGGCCGCCGTGGGAGGCGCAATCGCCCTGGTCAACGATGGCGACCAGATCACCATCAATGCCGAAAAGCAGCTCCTGCATCTGAATGTCTCCGACGAACAGCTCAAGCGCCGCCGGGCAAAATGGACGCCACCCGCCCCCAAAGCAAAATTCGGCGTCCTGGCAAAGTACGCAAAGCTGGTGTCAAGTGCAAGCCTCGGCGCAGTGACAGATTAAGGTCTAAGAGCCTTTGGCCCTGAGCCCCTGGCCATCAGCTCTTCCTGATAAGCGTGAATCAGTGGTGAACCGCTGTTGCTTTTGACTTTGCCAAGGGCCAAAGGCTAAAGGCTAAAGGCCAATGGCCAACTGCTAGCTCTTCCTGATCAGCCTAATCAGCGTGAATCAGCGGTAAAACTGTTTAAGTCTGCTGTATTTAAGTCTGCTGCAACTCTTCCATCTGTAACTTACATTCTCTCCTGATTCGCGTATATTCGCGTTAATTAGCGGCGGAACAGGTTTTGATTTTGCACTTACTGTCCCCTGTAACCTGTAACCTGTAACCTCTGTTGCCGCTGCCAAGGGCCAATGGCTAAGGGCCAAAAGCCAATTGCCCTTTGCTTCATTCCGGCCCGATCATCAACACACTCGGCACGTGCTCCCTGTCGTACAGCCGCAGATAGAAGTATCCAATACCCGCCAGGCCCAGCATCAGGTTGGGCGTCTCGCCGCCGTTCAGCACGCCGCAGGGCCAGGGATTGCCGCCTAGATGATATTTCTTCAGGGCATCGTCGGCCATCTGATGGACTAAGTTCCGGCTCTCGGCGTCTGCCAGTAAATCTCCGGCAGAGATCAGCAGCTCGGCATTGCCGCAGCTTCCGTGGCACAAAGAATAGTTTCCTTCTCCGCCGGCAATGAATGCATTGAGCGCCTTGCTGGTGGTGTGGAGCGCAGCCTGCGCTTCTGTGAGGCATTCGTGGTCCTGCAGGAGTTGGTAGCAGCGCAGCCGGGCAAGGCCGATCCCCGGCGCGCCATGGCACCATGCGGTCGCGTAAACCGGACCGCCGGTCTCCATGAAGGAGCGGAAGTCCGGCCAGTTTTCCTTCTCCGGATCAAACCAGCGGCGCTCGTAGCGCAGCGCCTCCTCCGCACCGTGTAGAAAACGCGGCTCTTTGCATTGGCTGTACAACTCCAGCAGCGCCCAGGCAATTCCCGCCGTGCCATGAGAGAACCCGGTCAGGTCCTGTGTGGCCAGGCCGGGGGCGGTGGTCCAGGACCAGCCCTCGCCTTCTTGATTGCCGCGGTTGGCGGCCTGCAGCAGGCAGTCGCCATGGAGCAACGCCGCATCCAGAAGAAATTGTTTGCCGTACAGCGCGTTCAACTTGAGCAAAACGGGAATCACGCCGGCGCTTCCGGAAAGAACGTCGAAGCTCTGCGAAGTCCCCGGCCCGTGCTGGTGGACCCGCTCCAGCAGCTCAAGGGCACTCTCGACCTCGCCCGCCTCAGCCAGGAGGTAAGCGATGCCAGTGAGTCCTGCATAAAACCCAAAGCCGGCAGGCGGCTGCGAGAGGGCAAAGTTGATCGCGCCCTCCGCCGTCTTTTGGAAGACGTTCTGCCCGGAAAAGGAAAGCAGGCGGATGAGAAACAGCGCAATTCCGCCGGTTCCGGTGTAGAGTTCCGAGCCGCAGAGGCGGTTAACCACCTGCCAGCGCGACTCGATGAACTCCATGGAATCGCCCGTCCAGTTGCACTGGTCGCCCGACCAGATAGCCTCACGGCACAGCCGCTCTCCCAGCTCTTCTGCCACTTCGAGATATTTGGCGTCCGATTTCACCAGGAAACATTGAACCACGAGCGCCAGAAAGAAGATTGCCAGGATCGCCAGATTTGCATGAAAATCAACTTCGTTCGCCGCGAACGAAGTTGCCCATCCCGCCTAAGTCTTTTGTTTTCAATATGGCTGTGTTGCAGGTGATGTTGATTTTCGATCCTGTGAACGTCGCCTGGAGCTGATCGTGGAAGTAATGAGCTATCGTCATGAGCCGAGGACTCAGGGGAGCGTAGAGGAAAGAGCCAAAAGCCAAAAGCCAAGAGCCAAGAGCCAAGAGCCAAAAGCTAAAAGCCAAGAGCCAAGGGCCAAAAGCCAATGGCCAAAGGCTGCTTTCTCCCTATCTCCACCGCTTCACCTTCGGCCACAGTTGGGCCAGGGTGCCGAATTTCGCGCCTTGGCACAGGAAGACCGGGATCTGTTTTTCCAGGGCGTATGGGTTGTCAGCGGATGTGCCTATGTACTCCACATGTTCCCACAGGCTTTCCAGCGTCTCCCTGTTGTCATCCAGGACAATCATGCAGTTGCCGGAGTAGCCGCGCGGGCCCCAGAGGAACCAGCTCTGGTGGCCGCTGAGGGCTGGCGGGAGGCCATCGCGGGGGCCAAAGAAATCGATGGCGCCTGCCTGGCCGTAGTCCTGCGCGAAGATGCCGCAGTCGTGCCGCTCGCTGGCCGGGATGCGGTTCCACGCGAGGGCAGCTTCGTCCTCAATTTCCTTCCAGCCGAACTGGTCGGAGTACCACTGCGGCAACGCGGCCCGTGCGTGGGAGTGTTCCATCACCGGGAGCTTGAATGGGAGATATTTGGCGTAGGCAAGAAAGCCGTCAGGAGAAAGAACCGGTACCACCACCGGGGCCAGATAGGCTCCGGTCGCCAGCAGGATAACTACGATGGCCGCCTTTAACCATTGGCGGCCGGGGCGGGAATGTTGACGAATACTCATTTCCGCACTGGCGGTTTTAGTTCCATCTATGGCGGCCTCAATCACGATGGCGCCGGCGGCCAGCAGCATGGGATAAATCGGGGCCAGATAGTAGTTCTTGCCGTGAAGCGCGAAGAAGACCGCATAGCAGACCAGATAGCACCATCCCAGCGCGCGGTAGGGCTTCACACGCTTAGAGAAGAGCAGGGCAAATAATCCCGTGAGCCAGATAGGAGCGGTGAGGGGGTTCACCAGCAGCGTCTGCTGGAAGAAGTAAGGGAGCGGTCCCAGCACCACATCGCGGTGTTCAGCGCGGATATTGTGCATGAGTTGCACGAAGGGCCAGTCGTACTTGATGTTCCACAGCACGTTGGGAAGGAAGATGAGGGCGGCAGCGAGTCCGCCGAGCCAGATCCACTTGTTGAGGAAGACGCGGCGTTGCTCGGTCAACAGCAGGCCGACGACGATGCCGAAGCCGAAAAGAGCAATGGAGTACTTCTCTTCCAGGCCGAGGCCGGCGACCACCCCAAACCACAGCCAGTAGCGGGGATCGTTACGCTTGATGGCCAGGATGGCAAAGTAAGCGCAGCCCATCCACAGCGTGGGTTCGAGACAGTTCGTGCCCAGCAGGCTGCCGTTCGAGAGATATTGCGGCGCGATGAGCGCGCACACCGCGCTGAGCAGGATGGCGTAAAGCCGTCCGCCGAGTTCGCGGGCAATGGCCGCCGTCTGCACGATCAGCAGGGAAGATGCCAGCGCAGGAATAAAGCGAATGGCGCGCAGCGAGTCGCCCAGCACCGCGCGGCAAAGATGGATCAGAAACGGAATGAGCGGAGGCTGGTCCACATATCCCCAGCCAAGGTGATCGCCGCAGGACATGTAATCGAACTCGTCGCGGAAATACCCGTAACGGTTGTTGAAGTAGATGTGGAAGAGCAGATTCCCTAGAGCTATGGCCCAGACGATGGCCATCCCGTTGGTGAGCAAGGATTGACGGTCGCGGTCGGGGGCAGTCAACGTCATAAAGGTTCTGGGAAACAGGGAAGAACTAGGTTACAGATTAAAGGCAACTGGGGACAGGGAAAAACAAAGCAAGAGCACGAGCCAAAACCTTGCACCCTGATTAACACTCCTTGCACTGATTTAGACAAAACGTTTTTTTTTTTTGACGCCGAGGATACAGTGGAACCCAGAGGAAAGAGCCAAAGGCTAAGGGCCAAGGGCCAAAGGCCAAAGGCCACTCCGTTATTGCGCAAGTTGGTACATGGGATAATTGAGAGAGGGTCGGTCTGGGTGTGCTGATGGTACAGTTATGGGTTTGCACGGTCCATCGTCGGCTGACCACAGTTGCGGCCGGCGCGTTGGCTGGGGCTTCCCGAAAAACAGGTATGATTTTGTCAGGACGAATCAAAATATGAAGAGGAACAAGAAAGACGCGCGCATTTTCGCCCTGCGCCGCAAAGGCCACACCCTGCAAGACATTGCCGACGCCGTTGGACGCTCCTCGGCCGTAGTTCGCGCGATATTGCTCCGCGGTAAATTTCCCGGACGAGTGCCACTTCGGGACCAGTTTCCTCCGGAAAAAGCCCGTGTCATTTTCTCCATGTACCAGAAAGGTTATTCCCTGCGTAAGATTGGGGATGCTATTGGCTATTCGTATGAGACGGTCAGGACCGTCCTGCGGAAGAGTGGACGGACTTTTGTCCGTGCACGGCTCCGCTGCACCATCAAAAGCTGTAAGGAAGAACCCTTCGCCCGCGGGTACTGCAAAACCCATTGGACCCGCTCCCGGACCGGGAGAATGGACGAACGGGGCAATCTCATCCCCATCCAGCGGTTCTGCACCAAGTGCGGCAGAGAGTTCTTTACTCCTCCAGAGCCGGCCTCGGCCAAGCAGTGCATGTGGTGCCGCTGGAGACCCTCCAAAAAGAAGTAGCCAGTACAGGAGCCAAAAGCCAATAGCCAAGAGCGATTTTGCTATAGTAGTTCCCCGTGCCCACCGTCCGTTCCAGCGTTGATCGCCAATCGAGCCTCTACCAGTCGAATTATGCCGCCATGCAGGCGGCAGTGGACCGGCTGCGAACGGAGCTAAGGCGCTCGACCGCCGGCGGTGGCGAAAAGTACGTCAAACGCCATATTGAGCGCGGCAAGCTGCTGCCCCGTCAGCGCGTAGAGATGCTTCTGGATGAAGGCTCCTATTTCCTGGAGATTGCCACGCTGGCCGGCATCGGCATGGACAACGAATCTCCCGGAGCAGGCATAATTGGCGGCGTAGGCCTGGTATGCGGGCGCGAGTGCCTCATCTCCGCCAATGAAGCCACTTTGAAAGGCGGCGCCACCAGCGAAGCTGGATTGTGGAAGAACGGACGGCTAGCGGACATTGCACGCCAGAATCATCTGCCCAGCGTCCTGCTGGTGGAATCCGCCGGCGCCGATCTGCCCGTCCAGAGCAAGATCTTTGTTGCCGGAGGACGCGGATTTCGCGAACTCACACGGCGGTCGAAAGAGCGCATCCCCACCATTGCCGTGGTCTTTGGCAGCTCCACGGCCGGAGGCGCCTACCTGCCGGGCATGTCCGACTACACGGTGATGGTGAAGAAGCAGGCGCAGGTTTTTCTGGCCGGCCCGCCCCTGGTGAAGATGGCTACGGGCGAGGTTTCTGATGAAGAGTCGCTGGGCGGCGCGGAGATGCACTCCCGCACCTCCGGCCTTTCTGATTACCTGGCGGAAGACGAGCTGGATGCGATCAGGATTGCGCGCGAGATTGTGGGCCACTTCAATCTCGTTAAGCCGGTTGTGCCCAACCTGCGTCCGGTGCGAGAGCCGGTTTACGATCCTGACGAGTTGCTGGGGATTGCTTCGGCGGACGTGCGCGTTCCGTTCGAGATTCGCGATGTGATTGCCCGCCTGGTGGATGGTAGTGAGTTTGCCGAATTCAAGCCGGAATATGGCCCAACGCTGGTGACCGGCTTTGCCCACATCCACGGATTTCCGATTGGCATTCTGGGAAACAATGGCGTCCTGATGTCTGATTCGTCGGGCAAGGGCGCGCAGTTTATCCAGTTGTGCAATCAGCAGTCCATCCCGCTCCTGTTTCTGCAGAATATTACCGGGTTTATGGTGGGCCGCGCCTATGAAGAGGCAGGAATCATACGCAATGGAGCCAAGCTGATTAATGCCGTCTCCAACTCCACGGTCCCCGCCATCACCATTATGGTAGGCGGATCGTATGGCGCGGGAAATTACGCCATGTGCGGTCGCGCCTATGACCCGCGGTTTCTGTTTACCTGGCCAAACCATCGCATTGCCGTGATGGGAGCACAGCAGCTTTCCGGAGTGATGGATATCATCAAGCGCGAAGCGGCCATGAAGGCCGGCCAGCCGATTGATGAAGCGAAATTGGAAATAGGAAGGAAGATGCTGGAAGACCAGATCCAGCGGGAGTCAGATTGTTATTTTGCGACGGCACGCTTGTGGGACGATGGAATTATTGATCCGCGGGACACGCGGACAGTTGTTGCCATAGCATTATCAGCGGCTTACAATGCGCCGTTTGAAGGGGCGATGGAGTGGGGAGTCTTTCGGCACTGAAGTGCCGCGATTGGTGATTTTTGATTTGTGATTTGAAAATCAAAAGCAAGGGCAAACCCATTTTGCCGCTGGTTAGCGCTGAGGAACGCTGATAGAACACGGGTCAATGGCTAACCCCCAAAAGCTAGCAGCTCAACTCTGAATAGATTCATGATCTTTCGCAAGGTACTCACTGCAAACCGTGGCGAGATTGCTGTCCGTATCATGCGGACTTGCCGCGCCATGGGCATTGAGAGTGTTGCGGTCTATTCCGAGTTTGATGGCCACGCGCTGCATGTGCGCAGAGCCGATCAAGCTGTGCTGATTGGTGCGGCTCCGCCCAGCGAATCTTATTTGAATATTGATGCGATTCTGGCGGCGGCGCGGCGAACGCACGCCGACGCCATTCATCCTGGTTACGGCTTCCTGGCGGAGAATGCGGAGTTTGCCGCTGCATGTGAGCAGGCCGGAATTATTTTTATTGGGCCGCGTTCCGACGCAATTCGCGCCATGGGATCGAAGATAGAGGCGCGAAAGCTGGCGCAGGAGGCGGGCGTACCGGTGGTGCCGTCAGCCCAGGCGGAAAAAGATTTTGCCGGAGTTGGCTTTCCTCTCTTGATTAAAGCCTCGGCTGGAGGCGGCGGGCGGGGCATGCGGATTGTGCGTGAGGCAAGCGAGTTTCAGGAGGCGCTCGCGACGGCGCGGGGCGAGGCTGAGCGCGCTTTTGGCGATGGTTCGCTGTTGATTGAGAAATATGTTGAAGGGGCGCGGCACGTTGAGATCCAGATCTTTGGCGACCATCACGGGCGACTGGTGCACCTGTTCGAGCGTGACTGCTCCATCCAGAGGAGGCATCAGAAGATCATTGAAGAGAGCCCTTCACCCGCGGTAACGCCGGAACTCCGCGAACAGATGGGAGAAGCGGCGCTCAAGCTGGCGCGCAAGCTGGGATATACAAACGCGGGCACGGTGGAATTTCTGCTGGCGCCTTCAGGCGAGTTCTATTTTATTGAGGTGAACACGCGCATCCAGGTGGAGCATCCGGTCACGGAGATGGTTACTGGCCTGGACCTGATTCGGTTGCAGATCGAGATCGCCCAGGGCGCGGCCCTTCCGCCGGAAAAGCCCAAGCCATCCGGACACGCCATTGAGGCGCGGCTCTATGCTGAAGATCCCACAAACAACTTTCTTCCCTCCACCGGGACTTTGCACCTGTGGGAGATGCCACAGGGTATGGATGGCATCCGCGTGGATAGCGGGGTGGAAGCGGGAACCAAGATCGGTGTTTATTACGATCCGTTGCTGGCAAAGATGATTGCTCATGGCCCGGACCGTGAGACGGCCATCCGCAAGCTGGCCTATGCTCTAAAGCACTCCGCTGCGCAGGGCATTGAGACCAATCGCGAGTTTCTGATTGACGTGCTGGAGCACGAAGAGTTTCGTGGCGGACGAGCACATACTGGATTTCAACTGATGCCGCGGAGGCGCACCGAAGAAGATCCGGTGTTTGCGGCGGTGGCCCGCGCGTATATCGAGCATACAGAACACGCGCGGAGGCTGGTCCTGCCGGCGGTTCCCATTCGCTACCGCAACAATCCGTTCAGCGCTCCGGAAATGAGATTGGAAATCAACGGACAGGAGTATCGGGTGGGTGAAAGCGGACAGGTTGCGGAAATCCTGAAGGTGGCAGATGGAGTCGTCGCAGCCATAGTCAACGGCATCCAGCATCGTTTCCACATCCAGGTGAGCGGGGACGCATATTACGTTCGCTCTGGTCTTGGGCAGCGAACGGCGATTCGGCTGCCGCGTTATCCGCGCCGGGCGGGGGCTGGGGAGCATCAGACGGCCAACTCGCCTATGCCGGGACAGGTTTTGAGGGTCATGGTGGCAGAGGGGCAGCAGGTGACGGCCGGCCATCCTTTAATTGCGTTGGAAGCCATGAAAATGGAGCAAACTATTAAGGCCACCATGGACGGCGTGGTGGGCTCGATTCTGGTCAAGCCGGGTGATATTGTAGCGCCGGGGCAAAAACTGGTAGAAATCCAAGGGCTGGAGGATGCCAATGAGCACACAAACGGTGCCGCAGCAGCAAACAACTGAATTCCCGTATTTTACGGAAGAGCACGAGATGATCCGGCAGACAGTGGCGCGCTTTTGCAAGCAGGAGATTGCGCCCCATGCCGCCGAGTGGGACGAAGAGGGCATCTTTCCGCGCGAGCTGTTCAACAAGGCCGGAGAGCTGGGAATGTTCGGCATCCGAGTTGATCCCAAGTATGGTGGCAGCGGCCAGGATTGGTGGGCCACCGCGGCTTACGTAGAGGCTTTGAGCAATTCCGATAGTGGCAGCATCAACATGGCGTTTCTGGTGCAGTCGGACATGACCATTCCTGTGATTCAGGAGTTGGGCACAGAGGCGCAGAAGCATGAGTTCCTGCCGCGGGCGGTGCGGGGCGAGTGGATCGGGGCCTTGGGCATCAGCGAGCCGGGCGGCGGATCTGATGTGGCGGCGGTGAAGACGCGGGCGCGGATTGAAGGTGATGAGCTGGTGATCTCCGGGCAAAAACTGTGGATCACCAACGGCACGCGCTGTGACTACATTGTGCTGGCAGTGCGTACCGGAGCTGAAGGATACAAAGGAATCTCGCTGGTGCTGTTTCCCACCACGACCAAAGGATTTTCCGTGGGCAAGAAGCTCAAGAAGATTGGCAATCTGGCCTCCGATACGGCTGAACTTTTCTTTGATGAATGCCGCATTCCCACGCGCTACATTCTGGGCGAGAAGGACAAGGGTTTTTATTACATCATGGAGAATTTCCAGGGCGAGCGGCTGGTGGCGTCCCTGGGCGCGCTGGCAGCCATGGATAAAGGCCTGCGCAATGCCATTGATTACGGCCATGAGCGAACTGCGTTTGGCTCGCAGGTGGGAAAATTTCAGGTATGGCGGCACCGCTTTGCCGAGCATCTGACAGCCGTTGAAGCCGGACGCTGGCTGACCTACCGGGCGCTGGATCTGGTGAACCGTGGCAGGCGGGCAGTGAAGGAAATTACCATGGCCAAGCTCTACACCACGGAGCTGTCACAGAAGATTGCCTATGACTGCATGCAGATTATGGGCGGCTTTGCTTACACCACTGAGTATCCGGTGGGCCGCATGTGGCGTGATCTGCGGTTGAATACGATTGGAGCGGGAACCTCGGAGATTATGAAAGAGATTATTTCTAAAGAGGAAAAGCTGTGAGCTACTAGCTAGTGGTAGTAGCAAGAAGCTTCAGACTATGACTGATCTTAACCAGAATCTGATCCATCGTTTTAATGTTGGCGATGCTCTGCGGCGGAGCATGGCGCGCTCGCCGCAGCAGCTCGCGATCCACTTCCAGGGGCGCGAACTCAGCTACGCGGAATTTGACGCGCTGGCCAACCGCATTGCGCGGCTGCTCATGGCGAACGGCGTCAGCCGGGGCGATAGGGTAGCTATCTTTGCGGCCAACTCGCCGGAATATGCAGCTACATTCTTTGCCTGCGCGCGCATTGGCGCTGTGCTGGTGCCGGTGAATCTGCTGTTCACGGCTGAGGATGTGGACTACGTCCTGGAAAAGACGCGGGCCAAGGCGTTGCTACTGGAGGCGATGTTCGCCGGCAAAGTCAACAAAGGTCCGGCAATCCGCTTTGTGCTCGATGAGCCGTTTCGGCAGATGCTGGCTACGCTGGATGGGAGCGCGGTGGAGCAGTTCGTGGGCAGCGAAGATCCGCTGCTGATCATCTTCACCAGTGGCACCACGGCAAAACCCAAAGGCGTGGTTCTGACCCACTTGAACTGGTATGCCTATCTGCTGGCCAGTTGTGCTGACTACGGCCTGGACCGCAGCTTGCACTACCTACTGGCGCTTCCCATGTTTCACGTGGCCGGACTGGCCATGACATTTTCCTGCTTCGCCGCCGGCTGTGGCAGCGTGATTATTCCGCTTCCCAAGCCGGAGCCGATCTTGCAGGCCATCGCCACGCATAAGATAAACACACTTTCACTGCCGGCCACCGTGTGGGTCGGGCTTTTGCAGTCGCCAGGCATCGAGAAGGCTGATCTATCCTGCATGAAACGGCTTTTCGTGTTTCAGTATTTGCCCACACCGGTATTTCAGCGCTGGCGGCAGATGGTCCCGCAGGCGCAATGGCACAACTGCTGGGGACAAACCGAGTCGACGGCGCTCGGATCTTCCACTCCGGCGGACGATCTCGGGCGTTTGCTGGGCGCGCCTGATCCGATCGGCACGCAGCACCTGCCGGTGGAGCTGCGTATCGTCGACGAGGAAATGAACGACGTGGAGCCGGGTAAGCCGGGGGAGATCGTGCTGCGCGGTCCGTGCCTCACGCCAGGATACTTTGAGGACCCTGAAGCCAACGCGGCGCTGTTTCGTGGCGGATGGCACCACACGGGTGATGTCGCCAGCCGTGACCAGCAGGGCTGGCTCTACTTTCTGGACCGCAAGAAGGACATGATCAAGAGTGGCGGCGAAAATATTTCCAGCCAGGAGGTGGAAGAGGCGATCGCTCAGCATCCGGACGTGGCGGAAGTGGCTGTGGTGGGCTTGCACGATCCTTACTGGATTGAGAAAGTTGTGGCCTGCGTTGTGCCTGTGTCCGGGGCGCAGGTGACAGGAGATGAGTTGCTCACCTACGCGCGTACACGCCTGGCCGGATACAAGGTGCCGAAGCAGATCCACATGATGCCGGAATTTCCGAAGAATCCTACGGGCAAGGTGCTGAAGAGGGTGTTGCGGGAGCAGCTGAACGGCAGTAGCTAGCAATTAGCACATCGAACGCAGGAGCTGCTGGCTGATTGGTTCTAGTGTAAGAGACGGCCTCTGGCTCTTCAATGCTTAACCGTGCGTCGCTTTGGTCAATCCCGACCTGCGGGATCAGTCATAAAGTTTTTGGTTTTGTCTTTCGCTGGCAGCCAGAAGCTAGCGGCTAGCTAGGAGCTACGAACATTATCCGTATCGCTAACGGTTCGGCATTCTGGGGAGACTCGCCAGAAGCGCCACTGCAGTTGCTGGAGGGCGGTCCGCTGGACTATCTCACCCTCGACTATCTGGCTGAAATCACGATGTCCATTTTGCAGAAGCAGCGGGCCCGCGATCCGCGCGCCGGTTTTGCTCATGACTTTGCCGGATTGGTTAAGCGCTCTGCGCGCCACATTGCAGAGCGGGGCGTGAAGATTGTTGCCAATGCGGGCGGCATCAATCCTGAAGGATGTGCGCAGGCGGTGGCGGCGGCACTGCAAGCCGCGGGACATGGCGGGCGGGTGAAGATCGGCGTGGTGTCGGGTGACGACATCCTGCCCCGACTGGACGAGTTTATCGAGCGTGGGATCGAACTCAAGAACCTGGATACCGGCGCCCCCCTCACCACAATCCGGCAGCGGGTGCAGAGCGCGAATGTTTACTTTGGCGCGTTTCCCATTGCGGAAGCGCTATGCCAGGGAGCGGCGGTGGTGATTACCGGACGCTGCAACGATGCGGCGCTGGCGCTGGGCCCCATGGTGCGCGAGTTTGGCTGGAAGAGGGATGATTGGGACCGGCTGTCCGCGGGTACAATCGCCGGACATACCATTGAATGCGGAGCGCAGACTACCGGAGGAAATTGCCAGGCCGATTGGGAAACCATCCCCGACTACGCCGGCATTGGTTATCCCATCATTGAGGCAGAAGCCGACGGCACATTTGTTATCACCAAACATCCTGGGACTGGCGGCCGCGTCTCTGTCGCCGGCGTGACGGAGCAACTGCTGTATGAGATTGGCGATCCTGCCAGCTACATCACTCCAGACTGTATTGCCGACTTCACTACGATCCAATTGCAACAGCAGGCAACGGACCGCGTGCGTTTCTCCGGGATCAAAGGACGCCCTGCAACCGAATTTTATAAAGTTTCCATCAGCTATGGCGCGGGATACAAAGCCGTAGGCACGCTGGTCTATTCGTGGCCCGATGCTTACAAAAAAGCCAAAGCTGCTGACCGGATCTTGCGGGAGAGATGGGACCGGCTGGGGTTGAAGTTTGATGCGGTGCATTCAGATTTTGTGGGCGCGAATGCCTGCCACGGAGTGATGGCAGGCGAGCCTTCACCCGACATTGCGGAGATCGGATTGCGGTTGGCGGTGCGCAGCGCGGATAAGGCGGCGGTAGAACGGTTCACGCGGGAACTGGTGCCGATCGCGCTGAATGGTCCTCCGTCGGTGACTGGGTTGGGCTCGGGAAGACCCAAGGCGGAGGAGATTGTGGCGTACTGGCCGGCATTGATTCCTAAGGAAGTAGTGAAACCACAGGTAGCAATAGTTAGCTAAGTGCTAAACATTATGAAAACCCAGCTTCGAGAAATTGCGCATGCGCGTTCTGGCGATAAAGGCGACAACGCCAACATTGGGCTGATTGCGCTCAAGCCGGAGCATTATCCAGTCCTTGTCCGCGAAGTTACTGCGGAGCGGGTGAAGCAGCATTTTGCCGGAGTCTGTATGGGCAACGTGGAACGCTACGAGATTCCTAACCTGCGGGCACTCAACTTTGTCTTGCACCAGGCGCTGGATGGCGGTGGAACGCTATCGCTCAGAACAGATTCACAGGGCAAGACCTATGGCGCTGCCCTGCTCAGGATGGAGATTGAAATCTAGCCGGCTAAAACGGAGACCACGCATGCTGAAGTTCAAGCGCAAGTACACAGTCGTATGGATTGCACTTCTGGCTCTTTTAGCTACTTGCCAGGGCCAGACGCAGGCTACATCTCAGCCGCAGGTCAACGCCAAGGCCCGGCGTTGGCTGATGTGGAAGGCCTCGTCTCCCACCACGACGGTGTACATGCTGGGATCCATCCACCTGGGCGATAAGGAGCTTTATCCGTTGCCGGACGCGCTGGAATCGGCTTTCAATGCTTCCAAGGTGCTGGTGGTCGAGGTGAACATCAAGAAGATAGACCAGGCTGGCGCGATGAAGCTGGTGCAGCAATACGGTTTTTATCCGGAAGGTGACAGCCTGTCCAAACACTTGCCCAGGAATCTTTCAGACTCACTGGATGATTTTTGCAGCAAACACGGGCTGCCACGGGCGCTGCTGGACAAGTTTAAACCCTGGGTTGCGGCCATCACCATTGAAGCACTGACACTCCAACAGGCTGGTGAAGATCCGAATCTTGGAGTTGACGTCCATTTTCTGGATGAGAGCAAGCAGCCGCAAAGGATCGAAGAGCTGGAAACGGCCGATTTTCAAATGACCGTCCTCTCCTCGGGTACGGAGGCAGAACAACAGGAACTGCTGGCCGAGACGCTCAAGGAGATGGACAAACCTAAAGAGCACCTGCTGGAGATCCAGAGTGCGTTCCTGAGCGGTGACCAGGATGTGATGGTTAAGTTTCTGCAAGCGCACAATACGCCCAAAGCGCTTTATAAGAAGCTGCTTGACGATCGCAACGGGCCCATGGCGGAGCGGATCGATGGTTATCTCAAGGGGAAGGAACAATGCTTTGTGGTGGTGGGGGCCGCGCACCTGGTCGGGGATAAAGGGATCGTCAAACTTCTGCAGCAAAAAAATTACAAGGTGGAGCTGATCACGGCGGAGGCAAAGTGACCGCCGGGCAGACCTTGCGGAGATCGATGAGGCCATGACGCCGCCAAAAGTCACGATGGAAGTCAAAGACGGCATTGCCCGGATCACTCTGAACCGTCCGGAGAAGCACAATGCACTGGACCGGGAGTTGATTGCCCAGTTGAAAGAGGCGATCCGGACGAGCGCCGGCAATCCCGAGTGCCGGGTGGTGCTGCTCCAGGGCGCAGGAACAGATTTCTGTTCGGGCGCCGACCTTAGCGGGCTGGAAAAAACCGCGCAAGACGGCGTACTGGACAACATGGCAGACGCACGCCAGACGGCTGAGCTGTTTTTGATGATGCGCAATCATCCGCGACCGATCATTGCCGCCGTGCATGGGCGGGCACTGGCCGGGGGATGCGGCATTGCCACGGCCTGCGACATTATCCTGGCGGCTGAATCAGCGCAATTCGGCTATCCGGAAGTGAATATCGGATTTGTGCCCGCCATGGTCATGGCCATCCTGCGGCGTTCGGTATCGGAAAAGGCGGCGTTTGAACTGGTGGTGAGCGGCCAGGTCATCAGCGCCAGCCGCGCACAAGAACTTGGCATGGCGCATCGGGTCTACGCCGATGAAAAGTTCACCACAGAAGCGAACGCCTACGCGGCAATGCTGGCGGCCAAGTCGGCATCGGCCCTGATGTTATCCAAGAGACTGCTCTACAACATGGACTCCATGTCATTCGAGGCGGCGCTCGAAGCCGGAGTTGAGATCAACGCCATCGCGCGGATGACGGAAGATTGCCAGCGGGGAATTGCCAGATTTCTCAACAAGGCAAAAAGTTAGCTGGTTCGCAGAGAGTCGCTCACCTGAAAAATCGGGTGCTTGCGCGTGCCACTTATGACCTGTTTTCTGCTCCCTGTCTCTAGTGCAGCAGTCTCATAGCGTGACTGGTTACTGCGGAGATGTAGTCCTTAAGCAGAAGCACAGACTCGAAGGCGGTGGCCAACTGCACGCTAAGAATAAATATGGCAGCATAAAACGGGCCGGGATATCGCTCGTGCCACTGCATAAGGCGCCCAGTTACCACTCTGAGAGTTACGGAACTCTTCGATAAGAACGCCACGGCGATTCCCAGCAGCGCTCCACCCATTATGTCCGTGGGGTAGTGCAATCCGAGGTACACGCGGGGAAGGCAGGTTACAAAAACCGTCCAGCATAAGGCGAAGATGCCCAGCCCCCGCGAGACAAAGAAGAGGCAAGCGGCGAGCGTGAAATAGACGGCGGCGTGATCGCTGGGAAAAGAACTCCATCCCACCAGCATCTGGGTTCCCTGGCCGAACGGAATCTGAAAGTGCATCTCCGGATTGAGATATGGCCTCATCCGGAAGGGCAGGGATGACGACAGTATTCGGGACAAAAGCAGCGTGAACATGCAGGAGATCATTCCAAAAAGCAGGATGTCCCGTTTTCCGGTTTTGCCTTCACCATCACGAAACCAGGCCCACCAATACATCGGAACAATTCCGGCCACCCGCAAAAGATAGTTCGAGCAGAGCACAAAGACGGTATCCAGAGCCCAGGAGCGTCTGGCGAAGTGATTCAGATAGGAGATAACACCCGCGTCAAAAGGGTTGACCATAAGCACGTTGAGTCAAGGAGGCTGCTGGATTGGAGCCCCGTCCGGTGGCGACACTATAGTGGCTAGCAGGCGGTTGGGTCAACGCCGTTGAAGGGCAGGAGGTCCAAAAAGGAATGCCGGCCGGAAGCACCCGGTTCGATGGTTCCGGCCAGCATTTTTCATCGTCCAGAGCCGATCCGGACGGGGGATTAGCGTCAGGACAATGCTTCGAGCCGTGAAATTCCTTGGGTGGCGAGTAGCAGCCACCAAATCCTCACGGTTTTTTCGTTAGTTGCTCATAATTAAGTGCACTTTGGCTGCCAAGCAATTTGCGGCGGCTTTTCGCTTTATCTGCCGGGTTTTACGCGCAAAATCGGCGTTGGCTTCGTACACCGGTGTGAAAAGGATTTCATCCTGAAGGTATACGGAGGGGGTGCCTGGGTCGTTTCAGGGTGTGAAATAGATTTCATCTTCCATACTTGTTTTTCCTTTTCGCAAGGGTTGTTTCCTATCTAATCTTCGCCAAAATCCGTGTCTTTACGCCTCATCCGCCGTGGTTGTGCCCATGTTTTCATGGCAAGAGCAAACTTTAGCCGTCAAAGCCTCGCTTGCGGGCATTTGGAACACGGAATGCAAAACAGAAGGGCAAAGCAAGCTGGAAAGGTGTGATTTGAATGGCAACAGCAGTCAAACTCCAGATGCAGGTTCCGATCCTGGATCTGAAGGCCCAATACGCAACGATTCGGGAAGAAGTCCAGGCAGCAATCAACCAGGTATTGGAGAAACAGCACTTTATTCTGGGGCCCGAGGTGAAAGCACTGGAGCAGGAAATTGCTCACTATTGCGGGTGCAAATACGGCATCGGCGTGGCCTCCGGCACAGATGCTTTGATTTTGGGGTTGCGGGCATGCGGGATCGGCCCGGGCGATGAGGTGCTGGTTCCGTCTTTTACATTCATCGCCACTGCCGACGCGGTAAGCGCTTTGGGCGCAACTCCGGTCTTTGTGGATATTGAACCAGACACGTTCAATATTGATTCTTCACGGATTGAGCCGCTGATTACCGCCCGCACCCGGGCCATCGTTCCTGTACATCTGTATGGACAAATGGCAGCGATGGGCCCGCTACTCAAACTGGCAAAGGACCACAATCTGAAAGTTGTGGAAGATACAGCCCAGGCCCTCGGGGCAACGTGGGAGGGAAGGCGCGCAGCTTCTTTGGGCGATGTTGGCTGCATCAGCTTTTTCCCCAGCAAGAATCTGGGCGCCTATGGTGATGGCGGCATGGTGGTGACTGACTCGGAAGAAATCTACCGCCATCTGATTTCTCTCCGCGCCCACGGAAGCACCAAGAAGTATTTCAGCCAGGAACAAGGCTGGAACAGTCGGCTGGATGAACTCCAGGCTGCAATTCTGCGCGTGAAATTTCGCCATCTGGAGCACTGGAGCCAGCAGAGACGCGACGTGGCTGACCGCTATGACACCTTATTGTCCGGCGTGCGCGGCGTAGTTGTACCAGCACGAAACGGCTCGGGCCAACATGTTTTTCATCAATACACCATCCGCGTGCCGCAGCGAGACCGGGTACAGAAGCAGCTTGCGGAACAGGGCGTCACCACCATGGTTTATTACCCTGTCCCAATTCATTTGCAGCCTATCTATGCATCCCTTGGTCACCGGCCAGGAAGCCTCCCCTTAACAGAAGCGGCTTGCGGCGAAGTGCTCTCCCTGCCCATGTTCCCGGAGTTGACGGAACAGCAGATGGAATACGTGGTCGACATGCTCACTTTGGCATTGAACGAATAAAGCAGTTAATTGAGAGAAGGTTTCTGTGGCGGAACAGGAAAGAACGCACTTTGGAGCCGACAGCGGCCGCGGGCTGGCGCTGCCTCTTCATTCCAACTTCAAGTTGATTCACCGGAATTACGGCAAGACGCTTGTCCGGATTGGCGGGCAGTATTTCCCGCGAAAGACCCTCATCCTGGCGTTCTCGGAAAGCGTACTGGTCCTGGGATCGTTGCTGGTGGCCACTATCCTGCGTTTCCACAGCTTCAATGCCATCCAGGATTTTCTTGCCGACCGGCACAACTGGTATCGCTTCATCGCGGTCACGCTGATTTGCCAGCTCGCCCTGTATTACAACGACCTTTATGACTTGCGCGCCACGCGGAGCCGCAGTGTATTGCTGATCCGCTCTCTGCAGGCAATCGGAATGGCCTTCCTGGCCCTGGCCATGCTCTATTACCTCTTTCCCTATATGCGCCTGGAAAGAGGAATCGTGGCACTGATGGCGCCGCTGGCGCTGACGCTGATGCTTGCATGGCGGGTGGCCATGAATTCCAGCAAGGGTTTTACCCGGCCCCTGGAGCGAGTGCTCATCCTGGGTACCGGCAGCGCCGCCGTCGGGCTGACGCGCGAGATCCTGAGCCGTCCGGAGTTACAGTACAAAATCGTCGGCTTCCTCGATGAAAAAGGCGAAAACATTGGCAAGCCTCTGGTGAGTCCGGGAATCATCGGCGGAATATCACAGTTGGAAGAAATTGTTGAACGGGAATGCATTGATCGGGTGGTTATTTCCCTGGGAGAGAGGCGCGGCGTTCTGCCATTTCGCGCGATGGCCGCGCTCAAGCTGCAAGGCCTGCCGATTGAAGATGCACAATCCGTTTACGAGCGTCTAACGGGGCGCATCATGATGGAGCATTTGCGGCCCAGTTCGCTGATTCTTTCCGATGGTTTTAACAAGTCGCGCTTCCTCCTGGCGGGAAAGCGCGCGGTTGATATCGTAATCTGCTCCATCCTGATTGCTCTGACCCTGCCGGTCATGTTGCTGGTCGCACTTGCCATTCTGCTGGAAGATGGAGCCCCTGTGCTTTTCCGGCAAGAGCGGATCGGCCTGGGTGGGCGCACATTCCAGATTTTAAAGTTCCGCTCCATGCGCCAGGGATCAGAAAAGGGCAGGCCCCGATGGACCGCCGATGGCGATCCGCGTATTACCACCGTCGGACGATTCATCAGAAAATTTCGTCTTGATGAACTGCCCCAGCTGATCAATATTTTGCGGGGAGAGATGAGCCTGATCGGCCCTCGACCCGAGGTCCCATATTTCTGTGAGTTGCTGGAAAAGGAAATTCCCTTCTTCAATCAACGCTGCGTGGTGCGTCCGGGTCTGACAGGATGGGCCCAGGTGAAATATCAATACGGCGCCACTTTGGAAGAAGCCAAGACCAAATTCGAGTTTGATCTGTTTTACATAAAACACCTTTCGCTCATGCTGGACCTCGCCATCATTTTCGAGACTGCAAAAGTTGTGCTGTGGGGCCGCGGCGCCAAATAGCCTTCTTTCCTGGGTAGGAAGTTCAGCCGCCCCTTTGGGGCCTAAGTCCCACAAAGTCATGGGGTTTGAGCTGGCTTGCACACGTAAGTACCTTGCGTGCGTACCGAGGTACGTAGCCTTCTGGCAAAAATGGGAAGCCGGTAGTGAAGCAAGTGCAAGAGTTTTCACATAGCGCATCGGGATGTTTAAGGAAGCAGGGAAAGGCTTTATATATCAATGGGTTACGACCACTTCGCAGTCTGGCAGAATGGTATGCCGCATGCAAAAACAATGAGTGGATTTTCAGAAAGAACCTAATATATGAACCAGTTTGTTGATTGGCCGGATTTTAGCTACCGTCGTCCTCACATCGTGAGGGTGATGGTAGTGGCAATTTTGACCCTGTGTCTTGAAGCGGGGGCGCAGACGCAAATGGCGAATGCAGCCAAGCCCGCAGCGGGCAAAGACACCCACACGAAAAGCGCGATTTCCGTGCCGCAAGAAAAGGTTGCACAACAACCGGAATACATCGTAGGCGAAGGCGATGTGCTGCACATTGATGTTTGGAAAGAAGTGGAGATTTCGCAGAATGTTGTGGTCCGTCCCGACGGCAATATCTCACTGCCCCTGGTGAATGAAATCACAGTCGCAGGACTTACTCCGCGCCAAATCCAGCAGGTGTTGACAGAGAAGCTGAAGACCATCCTGACGAACCCGCAGGTCACAGTTACGGTGGCAGATGTGCGCAGCAAGATGGTTTACATCACGGGCGAGGTAACCAAGCCCGGAGCATACTCCGTGGCTTCACCGCTCAACGTTCTTCAACTGATCGCCCGCGCGGGCGGCCTGAGCGAGTTTGCCAACCGGAAGAACATATACATCTTGCGGGGCAACGACAAGAACAATCGCCTGCACTTCAACTACAAGGAAGTGATCAAAGGGCAGAAGAGCGAACAGAACATTACCCTCCAGCCGGGAGATACGGTGGTAGTCCCATGAACTCAATGTACCGGCAGATCGCCAGACTCATCGGCTTCCTGATCTGCCTTTCCTTAGCTGCTTCAGCCGGGTGGGCACAAAGCACCGGCCAGGATTCCTGCTCCAAGCCACCGTGTACTTCCACGGCAGGCACGGAGCCGGCATCGACTGGTCCGGGCCTTCAGGCTGCCAACCAGGATCCCGAAGCTGCTCAAGCCGGAGTCTCACAAACCGGTTACCTGAATACGAGCTACACGCCTTCTTTGAATGGCGGGCCACCCATCGTGGTGCAGCAGCCAAAACACCTGCGCTTGCTGTATGCGCTCAGCAGCACCCAGGGCTATGACAGCGAGGTAGCCGGCCCATTTCAGAACATTGGATCTTACACTTCAACCTATGAGGGTTACGTGGCCGCCGCGTGGCGTTTCACCCGGAGTTATGTAATCCTGCAACAGGATTCCTCATACACTCATTTCGGGTCGTCACTAGTGCAAGGTCATGGCTTCCATGAGACCGCGCTTCTTGCCTCGGTTGACTTCGACCCGAACTTGAATTGGATTTTTGAAGCGAACAGTTCGATCGGAAATAACACCCTGACTGAACTCCTCCCCTTGCCGCAGGTCATTGTGAACGGCATAGCTGTCACATCACCCAACGCCGTGGCATCGGGGGCCAACTTGGGGTTCGTTTGGGGCACTGATGTGGCGAGCACTCTCAACTGGAAGCCGGATGTGCGCGATATTTTCAGTTTTCGCGCAGAAAACGCCAACCATCAGTTTTATGGCCTGGATCTGCATGACAACTTATCAACATTTACGCTGAGTTACATGAGAGCTCTCACCCAGAGAACCTACCTGGGTGCGTATGGTCTGACCCGACATGAGACTGGAACCATCTTCTGTGACAGCTATGGCTTTGGAGTAACCGGCAGAACGAGTCCGACCGAACGCCTCTTTCTGCAAGCGTCCGGCGGGCCTGAATTCGATTCCACCGGATGCACACGGCACCAGGGCTTTGAGCTGCACTTTGCCGCCACATACAAGATTAACCCCAAGTCCTACATTTACGCGGTGGCGGATCGTGAGTTATCGATTGGTTTCCTTCCCAACAGCACCTGGCAGGATGACGTGGGCGTGGGCTTTGCCAAGCAACTCACCCGCCGGCTCTCATGGCTGGTGGGCGGCGGATATCAAAGGGGATTCGTGATCCCCAGCCTTACGCCCTATCACGGATTTTACGAGCAGACAGAGCTGCGCCAGCGGCTCTCCAAGAGCTTCACCGTGGAAGCTACGTACCGCCGATTTGACCAGAGCATCCCGGGATTGAATGTTCACAGAAATATTGTTCTGTTCACGCTGCGCTGGTCGCCTCCAAAGCACGATGTACAAACCGCCATGTACCCGAATTCGCCTTTGAGCACGGGTTATGATCAGAGGAGCGGCCATGAAGAGTAACGAGAAGGCAGCCTATTTGCCGCAACAGATCAGTGAATACGCAGGGCTGCTGCGAAGCAAGATCTGGACGATTGGGGTAGTGACCCTGGCGCTCACCCTGGCCGCGATCACGGGCATTGCCTTTTTGCCGGACCAGTACCGCGCTACGACCACGATTCTGGTTGATCCGCAGCAGATTCCTGACCGCTATGTGACTGCAACCGTTTCGTCCGATCCGAGCGAGCGGCTCAATACCATTACCCAGCAGGTGCTCAGCGGCTCCCGCCTGGGCCAGATCATCGACGAGATGAATCTGTATGCGGATTCGAAAGGCAAGCCGCGCGAGGACGTGATTGAAAACATGCGACGGCACATCACCCTGCAAGTGAAACAGGGCTCGGCGCAGGGTTTAAGCTCCTTCACCATAACCTATGAATCCGGATCGGCTTCTGTAGCGGCGAAAGTTGCCAACAGGCTGGCCGCCAGTTTTATTGAATGGAACCTGAAGAACCGCGAGCAGCTTGCAGAAGACACGACGCGCTTCATCTCATCGCAATTAGATGAGGCAAAACAGAACCTGCAAAGCCAGGAAGCCAAGCTGCGTGAGTTCAAGATGGAGCATATAGGGCAGATGCCGGAACAGGTGCCGGCGAATCTGCAGACGCTTTCACGGCTGCAGACTGAACTGCAGACCAATTCAGATGCCTTGAACCGGCTTGAGCAAGACAAGCAATTGCTGTCCCGGTTGCCGGACCCTGCGCCAGTCGTGCCTGCCCAGATGACAGAACGGCAGCGGCTGGAGCTGGAGCAGCGCACGCTAACATCTCAGGTATGGGACCTGAAAAAGAAATACACAGACTCGCATCCGGATGTAATCGCGGCTGAGCAACGCCTGAAACAGGTGCAGGACCAGCTTAAGTCTGTTCCCTCCGATCCCGCAGCGGTAAAAGATACGTCCGCCACCGCTGTGCGCATCGAGTTGATCGAAAAGGAAGAACAGCGGCTGGCAAAGCAAAACCGTGACGTCGAATCACAGATTGCCATTTACCAGGGCAAAGTGGATTCTGTGCCCTTGCGTGAACAGGAACTGAGCGAGCTCACGCGCGATTATGAAATCTCCAAGGAGCAGTACAAGTCCTTGCTGGAGAAGACATTTTCGGCGGAGATGGCCACGGACCTGGAGAAACGGCAACAGGGAGAACGGTTTAATATTCTCGATCCTGCGCGCCCTCCAGACCACCCATTCAAGCCGAACCGCGTGAATCTGATGATGGCATCTCTCGCGGCCGCATTCTTTTTCTCGGTGGCGCTGGTGATCGTGCAGGACAACATAAACGGCGCAATCAAATCCGAACGCGAGCTCAAGGACCTGTTGCCTGCCCGGGTCATGTTTCTGGGCTCGGTTCCAACCATTGAGATCAGAGCGGAGCAGCGGCGCAAGGCATGGCTCAGGACCGTTGCTGTCGCTGTATCGGTACTTGGATGTCTGATTGTGGCAGTGATTCTATGGAAGGTGCATCCCATTTTATGAGCGCGATTCAAAATCCCGTCGCCGAACCAAGGCTTGTGTTTCAGAATAAACCTTTAGAGGCATGCAATAAGCCTGTAGCCTTGACGGTGCGCGCCCGGCAGGGAGAGAGCCGATTGGTATTTGCCTCTGATCCCGGCGGCTTCGTGGCTGAACAGTATAGGCTGATCCGGCGCCGGCTGGTGGAGCAATACCCTGATGGCGCGACTATATTGGTTACCAGTCCTGGCTCGGGCGACGGTAAAACGGTAACTTCGACGAATCTGGCCTGGTGTCTGGCAGAAGCGGGAATGCCGACCCTGCTTGCAGAAATGGATTTGCGCAATCCGTCCGTTGATAACCTGCTGGGCTACCCGTTAGAGGGGCCCGGCATCGAGGCAGTTTTGGAAGAAGGAGTCGATCCCAGGGCGGTGCTCCGGCAGGTAAACAGGATGCAGTTCTACCTGGCCACGGCGCGCAAACCCTTTGAGAACCCTGTAGACCTTCTCACCAGTCCTCTCCTCAAGGATTTTGTTGCGTGGGCAAAAGAAAATCACAAATGGGTAGTGCTGGATTCACCGCCACTGCTCACGATTTCCGATTCAATTGAGTTGAGCGCAGTAGCAGACTGCACGCTGTTGGTCGTTCGCGCGAGGGTCACCCCCCGGATCCTGGTTGAACGATCGGTTGAACTGCTCGGTCCGCGTTTGAATCAGGTCATTATGAATGATGGAACGGTGTGTTCCGACTCTTCGCACCGCTACTTCAGTTCCTCGTATCCATATGGCCCGAAAAAGAAGAAGTAAGGACTGACGAAGCCGCGGCCGTGAGACATGGCCGAGGTTTGGCAGGATGCAGCAAGGTTGTAGGAGATTTCTTAGCTTCAGCCCAGGGAGTTTGTCCGAAAACGTGCCCAGGCTCCGGCGGTGCTCCCATTCGCCGGAGTTTTGGTTTCGGCAATCTTTTTAAGAAGCGAGTTAATAACATGGATATATACGGAAAATCAATCCGGAGGGTGATCTCTTGCCTATTTGCGCTCTCCTGTACGCTGGCAGGTATCGCTGCCGCCCAGACCACCGATATTACGGTAGATGTACTGATCAATTCCACCAATACGACGGGCTACAACACCAATCCGGCATCGCCCGGCGAATATCAACGATATCCGGAGCGCTACCTGGAGAACCTACAAATTCCCTATCGGGTGATTGATGTTTCCAATACTCCGCCACCCAACCTCAGCGGCGTGCCTCTGATCATCGCGGCGCATCGCGGGCTGAACCTCAGCTTCGCATGGCAGCAGGCGATATTGTCGGCGGTAGAAGGTGGCGTGGGTTTCGTGAACCTCGATTGGGACTCTGCCATCGGCACCAATGCGCACATGCAGGCCATTTTCGGCTGCACTTCGTCAGCGCCGGGCACCGCGGGCACCAGCATCACCGTTCCGGCCACGTATTTGCCGGATGGCGCTACTCCCCACTACATCACTCAGCTCCAGCTACGCTGGCCGATCGGCAACCCGAACTCTGCAACTGGAAATATGGTCTATAACTTCCACTCGGACGACAGCGGCAATCAGGGGACAGCCACATCAACGGTGCTTTTGGGTGCAAATGGTCTGCCGCATCCTGGCGGTACAGTGCTGGCAACGATCGGCACGGACGCCTTTTGGACGGTGACCACTTTTGGCTCCGGCCACGCCGTAAATATTGGCACCTACGATTATCTGAGAGCGGACCGCTTCGGTTTTCTCATGGGGATCGATGATATTTTCTGGAGGAGCCTGGTTTGGGCCGCGAGAAAGCCATTCGTCTTCCGTGGTTATCCACGATTGTTTGCCATCCAGCAGGATGATCCCGTTGCTGGCTACGCCGAGCGAGTGGGCGACATGTTCAATACCAGTTTGACCGGGATGGGGACGACACAGACCCTCATCAACGGGACAAAGGTGACCATCGGCGGACCCTGGAGAGTGACCGGCAACATTCAGGATGCGGATTCCGATTTCAATAACGGCTCGCAGGAGCGCCAGACCATCATCAATGATCTTGCCACCGGCTTTCTCAAGGTTGGACCACATACTGTTTCCGGAGGCTCCGATGGCGATCTCTACTGGAGCGGGCCCGGCGATTCAGTTCAACTCACCGATGCTCAATGGCAAGCCAACTATAATGCCCTCCTGACCTTCCAGCAGGGTGGCGGAAGTACGGGCAGCTTCAACGGCACATCGGACATTCTGCCTTTTACCTCCCACATGATTCCGCATTTTTGGGATGTTTCCAACAACGTCGGTTTTGATCTGTGGCAACTGGGCATTCGCTATGTTACTGAGATCCAGCAGCCAGGGGTTTTTTACGAAGGCCCATGCAAAACCCCGGCCCAGCGCATGCCCGGGCTGCATCCGTTCAGGGTCTATGAGCAGCCTCCCACGAACTGTAACCCTAACGAGATCTGGTCTTTCTTCTGGGCTGACAACTTTCCCATTGGCAGCCGGAAAGGGCTGGCAGGCGAGACATTCTTCGGGTTTGCCACGCAACTCCAGGGGATGAACTACCCGAGCTTTGACGCCAAGTGGCCGCAGTCGGCGAACGGAATCTCTGCTCCCGTCGCCCTGGAAAACTGGGAAGCCTATACCTGGCGTTTCTGGTCCAGCATGGATCCAGTTCAGATTTACAACCACGATGGCGGCAGCATGGCCAACGGCACTACTCAGGAAAGGCAACAACACATTGTCAACGTATCAAACTGGGTAAGCGCCAATGGGGGACGACCTGTCTTCATGGAAGACATGGGAGCCTATCTGCACGCGCGGGTGAACTCAAATATTACAGGTGGATCGGTTACGCCCAGCACTATCACGCTGAACTTCAGCGGAAGCGCAACGGACATGAATAGTAAGCCGGTTACCACCGAAACCATGGTCTTCTTCAACAACGATAACGGAACGCAAGTGGATGTGGCCGGGTTCACGAATGGCGCAACCGTTTCGATCCCCAATACCACTCCCCCCACTCTGGCACTCAACTTGAATTCACTGGCATATCAGGCCATTACCGGCGGCGGCAATCCTGCGGCGCAAAATATTTCCGTCAGCAATACCGGTACGGGAACTCTGAGCTGGACGGCCAGCAGCAATGCATCCTGGCTCACTCTATCGCCTGCCTCCGGCACGAATGCCGGGACCATTCAAGCCTCCGTCAATATTGCCGGTTTGTCCTCCGGAACTTACAACGCCACCATTACAGTAAGCGCTCCGGGCGCCAATGGCAGCCCGGAACCGGTGGGCGTAACGCTTCTCGTGAGCAGCCCGATTCTGGGGGTAAGTCCATCCTCCATCAATTTCAATGGTTCTCCGGGACAAGGCAATCTCGTGCCTGTGCCGCTTACCATGTCCAATCTGGGAGCGGGAACGGTGAACTGGAATGCCAGCGTGAGCGCCAACACTCCGTGGTTGACGCTTTCGGCTTCCTCCGGCACCGCGCCTTCATCAACGAACGTGCAGGCCAATATCACCGGCCTTAGCGCGGGTGCTTATTCCGGCAGTATCACGGTAAGTGCGTCCGGCGCGCTGAGTTCGCCGCAGACCATTCCCGTGACCCTGAATGTAACCGGGTTGCTCATGTCTTCTACCGGGACACTGCAAGGGTGGGCCAATTCCCCACTTGGATTGGCGCAGGATTGGTCTATCGTCAGCGGCGCAATCCAGAACAACGGTGGCGGCCATACGCAGCTCTACGCTGGTGACGGCAACTGGAGTAATTATGACCTGAAGGCCGACATCAAGCTCGCTTCGCTAAGCGACTATCCAGGCGGCATTCGCGGACGGGTCAATCCCGCCAGCGGCGCTTCCTATGCTTTGTGGCTCTATCCTAACGAGGGAATTGTCAGGCTCTACCGGACCGTTGCCTGGAACATCGATTCCGGCTTCACCCAGCTCGGCCAGGCGAACTTTGCCTTTGACGCCACCAAATTCCACACTTTCGAGATGTCCTTCCAGGGATCGACAATCCAGATCTTGGTGGATGGCGTTTCGCTCATGTCCGTGACGGATGGCACTCTGACCAGCGGCATGGTCGGGCTGGATGTATCGAACCGCGTGATTAACTTCCAGAACATAGTGGTCGCCAGCTCAACCCCGAGCAGCGACAGCATTTCTTCCACGCCAACGTCACTTTCGTTCTCGGCCCCGAATGGAGCCAATCCGGCGTCGCAAGCCTTGCAACTCGCCAGTTCCGGCGGAGTTCTTGCCTGGACGGCCAGCTCCAGCGCTTCCTGGCTGACTTTTTCGGCCAATTCGGGCAATACCGGGGGCTCAATCAACGTTTCCGCTAACGTATCCGGGCTGAGCAGCGGGAATTACAACGCCACCATCACCGTCTCTTCTTACGGCGCGCAAAATTCCTCTTTGAGCATCCCAGTCACGCTGTCAGTATCGGCGGCCCAGGCAGTTCTCGCCTCCACACCCACATCCCTGAACTTCTTCGGCGCCAGTTCGCTGGCCCCGGCAGGTCAGAACATAACCGTGAGCAATAGCTCGGGTGGCGCAATGAGCTGGGCTGCATCTGCGGATTCAGGCTGGCTCATCTCGACTCCATCCAGCGGGAACGCGCCGACTTTAGTTACCGTAAATCCCAACAGCGTGGGCCTGAGCGTAGGACAGTACAACGGCAACGTGATCTTGACGTCGTCGCAGGCCGGTAATAGTCCGCTTTCTGTTCCCGTCAGCCTGTATGTGGGTACGCTCTTGTTCAATGACAACTTCAGCGAAGGCAACAACGGAAATTGGCTGATGTCACCTCTGGGCCATGCGGCAGACTGGTCGGTTGCCAACGGCTTCTACAGCTATGATGGCGCGGGCGCGACCCAGACCTATACCGGCAGCCAGAGCTGGACGGACTACAGCTACTCCGCTGACTTCCAGCTCTCCAGCACCAATAACTGGCCCGGAGGCATCCGTACACGCCTGAATCTCACGACTGGAGCGGGATATGGAGTGTGGTTCTATCCCGGCAGCGGCTTTATCAGGCTGTACTCCATAGGCCAGTGGAGCATCGATTCCGGATTCTCCACCCTGGCACAGGCATCGGTGAACTTCGATACCAACGTCCACAATATTCGCGTTGATGCAAAGGGAACCACTGTTAAGGTTTTCTATGACAATGTGCTGATCATTCAGGTAACTGATTCCACGTTTACCTCCGGAGGGGTTGCTCTGGATGTATCGAACCAGCCCATCAAATATACGAATGTGCGGGTAACAAGCTATTAGGCCGTTCGTAATTGGAGTCAACGGCGGAATCTCGCGGTGCGAATTGGGAGCAGTGAAGCAATGGGAACGGCAGTGGGGGCGCACTTAGAGAATCCAAAACCGCAACAGAGCGAGCGAGTGGTCCCCAGGGCTTATGCAGCATGGCTCCTGGGGATTTTTTTGCTCACTTCGTTCTGGTTGTGGGCCGCGTTTGTTCGCGGCAGGGTCCATTCCCGCGCCTCACAATTGTTGTTGCTGCTGGTCTGCGCGGCATTGCTGGCCGGTTTTGGGTGGCTCGTTTCAGGCGCCTTGCGCCGGCGCTTTTCGCTCAGCTCTCGCGAAGGCGCGAAGATCCTGGCTTACAGTTCAAGCGCCTTTCTCCTTCTGCTTGTCTTCTTTCCTGAATACCTGATGGGAAGACCGGTGCTGGTGCGTTCCTTTTTGCTGCTGGGATTCTCGCTGCTGCTTTTTGCCTTCTATCTTGCCCTATCGCTGCGGGGAGCGGCATCTTCGATCAAGCGTCCCCAGCCGAACGTGGCCCCGGCTATTGCTCTTGTCATTTTCTGCGCCGCCTATTTTGTGCTGACCAGTTGGATCACTTTGGCCAAACTGCACGCCTTTGGCTATGTGGGGCAGGATATTGCCTACTTTACGCAATGCCTTTACACCACGCTGCACGGCCAGTTGCTCTACAGCAACATGTACCATGATCTTTTGTATGGCAAGCCGGTCACCAGCGATCTCGCCGGGCACAACCAGTTGGTCCTGTTTTTGTTTTTGCCTTTTTTCATGCTGCACAAGGCTGCCAGCACGCTGCTGATCGTCAGAAACTTCGCTATTGTCCTGTGCGCCTGGCCGGTCTACCTGATCGGACGCCGCTTTTTGTCTCCCTGGCTGGCGGCCATCGCGGCCATAGCGTTCCTGCTGCTTCCGGCCGTCCTCTACCAGAATTTTTACGACTTCGCTCCCCTCTCCCTGGCTGGGTTGCCGTTGTTGTTTGCCTTGTATTACTACCTGGAAGACAGGTTCGTGCCTTATTTGATCGCGCTGATCTGCGTGCAGATCGTGCGGGAAGACCTGGTGTTTGCCGTTTTTGGCCTGGGCTTGCTGGCGTTATGGCAACGGCGCAGCCGGCGCTGGGTAGCCATTCCCTGCGCGTTTGCCCTGGGCTGGACTTTCCTCTCGTGGAAGATTGTGTTTCCCCACTTCCTGCAGGGTGCCACGCCGGCCGTAGCCAGTTGTTTTTCTTATCTGGGCGCAAGCCCGGGCGAGATGGTTCGCAACATCATGCACCATCCGGGCATGCTGCTCTCGCACAAGAATCTGCTGTACACCAAGCAGATGGTGGATTCTTACGGCGGAGTCCTCTTCCTGCTGAATCCCGCGTGGATTATCTCTATCCCTTACATTGCGATTAATGTGCTGGCGGAGGGCGGCGGATGCAACACTGCCATGATTTACAGGCATTATTCGCTGATCCCCACGGTGTTTCTGTTCGCGTCAGTCCTGCTGGCATTAAAGAGAGTGGGAACCCGCGCGGAAGGAAAAGGGCGAAGAGCTGAAATCGCCCAGGCGGCAATCCTCCTGTTTGTGTTGATGGCCGCGCTCAGCAGCACAGTATTTGTGACCGGAACGCAGCAGTGGGACGATTTGCAATCACGTCCCTGGCATCAGGAAGCAAATCAGGTAGCCGCCATGCTGCCGCCAAATGCCTCAGCGGCTGTGCCACGATACTTGCTGCCCGCCGTCGCCAACCGGGACAGTCTTTACCAGTCTTTGCGCTTGTTGGAATATCATCATCCTGATGCCGGCTACATTGTCATCGACAAAGACTGGCAGCGCATGGCCGCTACCGAGCAATGGCGGGAGAACTACAATGCACTTTGGCATCTGCTGGAGATCAGCCCGCAATACCAGATGACCTATGATAGTCCCAATTATGTAATTTATAAGCTGTGCGATGGGTGCGCTCCCAATCTTCCCCACCGCGAGCCGATGAAGGAGATGCGTGACTGAACTGAAGACCCTATTCCGCCATGCCTCTCACTATCTGGGTGGACGCGTTTGCCTGATGCTGCTGGGTTTTGCTTCGTTTCCAGTCTTTACCCGCGTATTTTCCGTTTCCGATTACGGGATCATGAGCCTGGTGACCAAGGTGCTTCTGCTGCTCACCGTCCTGGGCAAGTTCGGGATGCAAAACTCGGTGCAGCGTTTCTATGCCGAAGAAGGCGCCTCCAAAGACGCGGCGGTGAGCCGCCGGTATTATTCCACGCTCTTTTTTGGCGCAGGAGCCACCGGCGCAGTGATGGCCGTGCTTTTCGTTCTAGGCATGCTCTTCATGCCGGCGGCCTTAGTGGAGACAAAGCTGAAACACCTGTTTCTTCTTGTGGCCGTGCTGATCATTGTGCGCAGTTTGCAGCCGACACTGATCGGATTTCTGCGGGCTCAAGGGAAAACCAAGGCCTACAACGCCACGGAAATAGCCGTTAAAGCGGTGACGGTCTTGGTGGCCTGCACTCTGTTGCTGTTGTGGAAGCGAACGCTCACGGTCTTCTTCGGCAGCATGATTGCGGTGGAAGTAGTGGGAGTGATCGGGCTGGCTTGGTATCTGGCGCGGCGTGGCCTGATCGATTTCAAGGCGGTCGATTGGCACTACTTCCGCAAAGCGGCCGTCTTTGCCTTTCCCCTGATCGGCTATGAATTGGCCAGCGTAGTGCTTGACTCCGGAGATCGCCTGCTGGTGCAGCATTACATGGGATCGCAGCCGCTGGGCTATTATTCAGCCGCTTACAACGTCTCCACGTATGTGGAAGAAGCGCTCATGGTGCCCATCAATCTGGCGCTGTTTCCTATTTATATGAAGCTGTGGGTGGAGAAAGGGAAAGCAGAAACCCAGGCATTTCTCAGCCGGAGCTTGAATGGTTTTCTGGCGCTGGCCGTGGGAGTGGCGTGCATTGTTCTATTGACCGCGCGGGACGTGATCGTGGTGCTTGCCTCCAGCAAGTTCCAGGACGCCTACAAGCTGCTTCCCGTACTGGTGATCGGCCTGCTGATTTATGCCATCCACATTTTTCTGAATGCTGCGTTGCTAATCTATAAGAAGACAGCCACCATGACCAGGCTGGTTGTCTATGCGTGCGTATTCAACATTCTGCTCAACATGGTCCTGATTCCCCGCATTGGCTTGCAGGGTGCGGCGATTGCCACGCTGGTTAGTTACCTGATTATGGTGCTGTTGATGGGCAACGTCTCACTGCGCCTGCTGCCGCTGCAGATCAGTTATGCCGGATTTGCCTTCAACCTGGCGGCTGCGGCTGGCACATTCGCCATTGTCCGTCTGGCGCAGTTTCATCATGCGTGGGTGAACGTGTTAGTTCGAGGGGCACTCGGTTTATTCATCTATGCGGCCCTGGTGTGCCTGATGAATCCGGCAGTCCGGCGCCCAGTATCAAGGTGGTTGAAACCCGCGGTAAAGGAACCGTTGGCTGAGCTGGTGATCAACTGAGATGAAACGAAGAAACGCAGACAAGAACCAGGCGGCTCCGGGCCAGATCAACCATCTGGTCACCGCCGACTCTTACCTGCCGCACTCCGGTGGTTCGAGGGTTTACTATGCCGCGCTGTACCAGCATCTGGTGGCCCAGTATCCGGACACGGTGACCCTGCTCACCAAAAAAGTTCCCGGCTGGCGCGAGTTCGATCGCGCGCAGCGCAGTGAGAACTTTCGTATCCGCCGCCGCTTCCGTCCGCTGCCCAACTGGAAGTACTCGCAGTGGCCCAAAGCGCTGCCCCAGCTTCTGCACGCCGCGGGAACGGCCCTGACCGGCCAATACGACTGCCTGCACTGTGGCGACCTGTTTCCCCAGGCACTGAACGGTGTTGCCTTGCGGGCGATGTTCAAGCTGCCGCTGCTGATTTTCTGCCACGGCGATGAGATCTCGCAGACCGACCAGCGCCGCTACCAGCCGCGCGTGCGCGATTTTATCTATCGCCATGCCGATGCCATTATTGCCGCGAACCAGTTTGCCTGCGATGGGCTCACGCGCATCGGCATTCCCGCAGAGCGCATCCACAAGCTCACGCCGGGAGTGAACTTTGAGCACTTTCAGCCGCGCGCCAGGCGAGCGGACCTCATCGAGCGCTACGGACTCGAGGGAAAGAAGGTATTACTGACTGTGGCACGGCTGGTGCCCCGCAAGGGCCACAAGATTGTCTTACAGGCGCTGCCGAAGGTTCTGGGTGAAGTTCCCGACCTTAAATATCTGATTGCAGGCGAGGGCCCGGAAAAGGAGCGCTTGCAAACTCTGGCCCGTGAGTTGGGTATACAAGATGCAGTGATCTTTGCGGGCGATGTGGCCCATGACCAGATCTGTGATTTCTACAACTTGTGTGACGTTCTTGCCATGGTGAACAAGCTCGATGCGAGCGGTGATGTGGAGAGCTTTGGCATGGTCTTTACCGAGGCCAATGCCGTAGGCAAGCCGGTGATCGGAGGCCGCTCCGGCGGGACGGCGGAAGCCATTATCCAAGGCCAGACCGGGTTTCTGGTAGATCCGGAAAGCGCTGACGATGTAGCCAACCGGCTGTTGCTGCTCCTGAAAGACTCGCAGTTAAGCAAACGTATGGGCGCTGCCGGCAGGGAACGCGTCCACTTGGAATTCAACTGGTCTACTCGCGCACGGGCTTTGCGCCAGATTACGGCCGAGATGGTCATGAGAGCGCGGGACGGCGTTCATTCCCAACCCGCAAAAGCCAAAGTATCCGCTTAGAACTCTACTTAGGACGAAGACATTCGGCATTCCATGGCGTTTGCAGGTGCTTTGGTTGACGACAAAGTCTTGCCCCTACCGCAAGCCCGATGAGATTCCTTTAAAGTCGCCCAATAACCCCGCTGGCAAGGTCCTTGATCTGCTTCTCGATTGCCGGAGTGAAAGTGCCTATAGGATCGAGATTGATATAGAAACGAACATTGCCCTTGCGGACATGGATCGCATGAGCTGCATCAAAGTAAGCTTCGTCTCCAAGGCCCTTTACCGGCGTTGGCGTGCCATAAAATTTGCTCAATCTGGCGAACAGATCTGCTGCGGCTGACGGCGATAGATCAACGTAGGCTCTGAACCAGAGCTTGCTGCCACCCTTGGATAGATAGTTGCAATCCGTTCCCGTGTTGGTGTTTGCGAAAGGACGGGGAGCGGCGCTCTTTTGTGGAGGATCGTAGGCTCGTCCTAACGTCTTGCTTACTTCAGATGCCGGTAGCAACGAGCAGAGGTCGGCGGGGGTGGCTGCCCTTGCCGAGTCAACCAAGCAGGTCACGACAAAAGTTGCAACAATCAACGATAGTTTATTCAAGTGAGCCATGTGGCGCTCCTTTTCGGCAGCCGGGCGCTGCCACCAGGTCTGGGCTGGATTCTGATCGTATCACGGGTAAGCGCGAGGCTATGATCAGGATGGCTACTCAGCCCGGAAGCCCTTCTCAGCCGGCGTTGCCGTCTTTCTTGGGCAGTACGTTGTCTAGAAATTGCGAGAGCACCTGGGCCAGGATGCGCGGATTGTCACCTTGCACCGTGTGTCCGGCCTCGCCGACCTGCGCATAGTGTCCATCTGAGAACACATTGGCCAACTTTTGCGCCTCTTCGTTGGTAAACACATCGCTTAAACCGCCCTGTACGATAAGCGTTGGACAGTTTACCCGCGAAGCCTGGCTGAAGCGCTCCTTTAAACGGTCCCGCTCCTGCTCGCGGTTCCTCGGGCCTTGCCACATCCGGAGATCGGTCTTCCTGGCCCACTTCCCGCTCGAGTTCTGGCGAAAATTGTGCAGCAGGCTGCGCCGCAACAGCCGGGGATCACGGCGCGGGTTGAACTCAATGGCCTTTTGAATCACCTGTTCCAAAGAATCCAGTTCCGCGGTTTCGGTTACAAAGTCAACAATCTTTCTCGCGCCTTTCACTAGCATGCTGGGTCCGGCATCTACCAGCACCAGGGCGGCGAGGCGGTGGCTGTGGTGGAATGCATAGTTAAAGGCGTTAAATCCACCCATGGAGTGGCCCACGAGCACAAACTGATTGAGGTCCAGGTGATCCACGAAGGCTTCAATATCTCCACGGTGAGCGTCGCCACTATAGTCACCGTCCTCAGCCCACGCGCTTTCACCGTGTCCACGCTGGTCCATGGCATGGCAGTGATATTTCTGGCGCAAGGCGAGACAAACAACGTCCCACGTGTGCGCGTTGAGGGCCGCGCCATGGAGAAAGACGATGGGCCGGCGGCCAGAGGTGCCCCAGTCCAAGTAGTGGAGCCGCATTTGCGGCGTTCCAATTTCGCGTCCTTGAGGAAGTACGATCTCCGCCTCAATGCCTGAGATTTTGGCTGCCAGCGTCAGATGCTCAAGCTCTTCTGCCGGCTCCATTGGGGACTTCCGTGTTTGTTGGCCTTGTTTCACTTGACCCCCTCTGCGGGTTTCGAGCGTTCTCAAATATAAATCATTCGCGCAAAGGTGCAATGTTCTGCAGCATTGCCTATGCAAGAGCAAGAAAGACACTTCGCGGAACTAGTTGCTCCATTCAATATCTTAAGTGGGTCTTCACCTGTCGTAGTGATAGGAAGGGAAATTGTCGCTGCTACTCTCAAGGCCCAGGCTACAAGTACGCATTCCTGCTTTAGACCGTCATCATGGACAAGTTTCTTACTCAGAACCATCTCTCGCAGTTTCTTGCTGCTCTGCAGCCGCCTGTCCGTTTTGAAGTGAGCCCGGCAGGCGGTTTGCGAGATTTTTTCCGGCAAAGAAAACTGTTGTGACCTTTCTGCCTGCTGCTATATTTGTTGCCGCCCATCAACAACCGACAGCCTTATTTTGGAGGAGAAATGGCATTTTGTGGAAAATGCGGCGCCCAATTGCATGACAACGCTACTTTCTGCGCCAATTGTGGAGCAGGGACAGGCGTGGCAGCGGCGTCACCCGCAGCCGGAACGCCCGTCGTGGCTCATCCGGCGACTCTCGCCGGCGCCCAGTCGTCTCGTGGCTTCTTCGGGGCGTTGTTTGATCTCTCCTTTACCAGCTTTGTAACCGCCAAGCTGATCAAAGTATTGTTTGTGCTGGCCATCATCGTGGTCGCTTTGGCCGCCGTAGGCTTTGTGGTGTTAGCTCAAAACCAGCCCAGCCCGGCCCCGGTGGTATCCATTATCATCGCGCCCATTGCCTTTTTTATTTACATCATTCTGGTGCGAGTGCAATTGGAGATCCTCATCGTGATTTTCCGCATGTCGGAACATCTGGCGGAGATCGCACAGCAAGGCCGGCGATAACCGGCGCTTGCTTCAGGAGTGGGCTGTGCCAGGGCACGGGTTTGTCTATAGCACCGCACGCGCGAAACCTCCTGGAAGTCTGCTGGCCCTTCTGCAACGAGCGGCGCCGCCGCAATCTTTTTGCGGTTATAATATTTCCCGATCTGGAACCAGGGATTAATGCCTTTGTGCACCGGGTCAATATTATTTTGAAAGGGAAACTTTAAAATGGCAGAGAAAAGTAACAGAGTCCTCGCCCGCAGGGGTGCTCATTTCCTTACGCCGGCCGAAATTGCGCAGGTGGGCGGCTTTGGGACCCCCATTTTCTTCACTGACACAACCACGTTCAACTCACCCACGGGAGGCATAGACCACATGTTTGACGAGAAGCAGGCATAGGGTCTTTCAAATCCGATTCATCGGCAGCACGAGACAAGTTTTGCAGGAACAAAATGCGTCAGGGCATGAATAGGACTCATGTCCTGACAAAGTAACTCCCGGTTTGCCTTACGCTCAATTTTTGAGCTATAGTTGCCGCGATGTATATCTCTCTGCACAATACCCGGGCCGCTTACCCGCTCCCGTGTCCCTTCGGGGCAGAGGGGTAGATATGCGCTAAGACAAGTCAAAATAGCCATCATCTCGAACCCGCTGCCTTCCATGACAGCGGGTTTTTTGTTTTTGAAAGGAGAAAGTTTATGACTCTAGCAGAGACCAAGGTCAAAACCGCCAGACCTGCCGGCGCCGGGAGCCAGAAGAAGCTTGCACTGCTCGGTTGCGGCAAGTTGGGCGCGATCCTGCTGCAGGCATTTCTGGAACGCGGCCTTATGAACAAAGATGAGGTCATTGCCACCGTCCAGCATGGCGATAAATGCAAGTCCCTCTCGCACGCGATGGGGGGGGTTGCTTTTTCTACTGACAATCGGGCAGCGGTGGCCGCAGCGTCCATCGTTCTGATCTGTGTAAAGCCCCAGGTAATGCCGCAACTGCTGCCTGAGATTGCATCAGCCCTCAAACCCGGCACGCTGGTAATATCGGCGGTCACGGGCGTAACCCTGCCTTTTATCCAGCAGCAGATTGGCAAACAGGTAGCGATCATTCGCGCCATGCCCAATACGCCCGCCATGGTGGGCGCGGCCATGACTGCGCTCGCCCCCGGACTCGGCACTCAGCCCGAGCAACTGGAAACCGCAAAGAGTCTATTTGAGAGCGTTGGCCGGGTTGCGGTAGTGGACGAAAAGCATATGGATGCCATCACCGCGCTCTCCGCCAGCGGACCGGCATTTGTCTTTGTCATCCTGGAATCACTGGCTGAAGCCGGGGTCAAAGTCGGCTTGCCGCGCGACCTGGCAACCACGTTGGCGGCGCAAACCCTCTTTGGCGCCGCTCAGCTTGCCTTGCAGACCGGACACCATCCTGCCCTGCTCAAGGACGCTGTGACGACTCCTGCGGGATGCACCATTGAAGGCCTGATCGAACTGGAAAAAGGCGGATTGCGCGTCACGCTCATCAACGCGGTGATTAAAACAACTCAGAGGGCACGGGAGTTGATGACGGAATGAAGTTCAGGCGAAAGTGGAGCGAAAATTCTGTATGGCCGATACGACCGTGCGGCCCAACCGCCCAACCGGAAGCACCGGCAAAGCTCACGGCGTTGTATTCTTCTCCTCTTTGGCTGATCCAAACATTTCCATCAGTAGAAATGTCCGAGCCCGTGGATCCAATGGCCAGGAGCGTAGGCTGGTGGTCGCGCGAAACAGGATCAAAGATCGGAGTAACTGCTGAACGATAACCGGATGGAGATTGTCTGCTAAGCCTCCAGGTTCTTCCACCGTCAATGGTATAAGCGGCATTTTTTTCAGAGTTTTTGGGTTGCATGTAGTCTCCGCCAACGATGACGCCGTGTCTCTTGTCCCAGAACGCGACGGAGAAGATGCCTTGTGAGGCCGCGCCGCTCAGGATCGGTGTGGTCGCAACCGTCCACGTCTTGCCCCGATTCGAGGAATGAAAGACCCGTGCCGCAGGCCCCCCGGTTCCAAACCAGACGTCTTGCTCTCCGAAGGTTGTCGTGCACGTTCCGCTGGCGGCAAACGCGCCTTCATTGGGCAAGGCCTCCGGCATTTCTTGCGGCGCCAGCGGTCTCCACGTGGAGCCGTCTGAAGTGCTGAGCAAAGGAAATTTTCCATCTACTGAATCGCTTATGGCGATGCCATGATTGCGGTCCCAAAAAGCGAAGCAATCGTAAAAGGCCTTCGGATCGTGGTTGGTGAACTGGAGTTGCCAGTGCTGGCCTCCATCCGTGGTCTTGTAAATCCGGGATTGTTCGCCGGGGCCGATGCTGAGCGCGTACGCAGTTTTATCGTCAAAACCGCGAATGTCACGGAAATCGAGCTTGCCTGCGCCCTCGATCCTGAGTTTCTCCCAATGCTGGCCGCCATCAACGGTGCGCAGGAGGGTTCCGTTGGCTCCGCTGGCCCACGCTATCAGACCGGAAACAGCGCTGATGCCCCGAAGCTGGACGTCCGTGCCGCTGTTCTGCTCCTGCCATTGCCCAAAAGCAGCCTGTATAAGGCAGAAAAACACGATGAAAAGAACGAAGGACGAAGGGATGTTAGCCTTCCGCATGGTGAAGAATCATAAATGGTGCAGGCTGCAAACCATGGCAGTTAAAGCAATCAGAAGATATAGACTGAATTACCTATTCACGTTTCATTTCTACTCATCTTAATTTTCGGTTGCGCGATTTTACTGCTGCTGGTATATTGACGATTGATGTTGTTATCCGTCTCCAACATGGCCATGCGAATCCACATCATGCGGACGTGTGTGTCATTGAGGCGGACATAGAACACGAAGATTAATTAAGCAATTATTTCGAAACCCGCTGCCTCAGGGCAGCGGGTTTCGCATTTTAGGAGCAAATCATGAGCGCGCCAGTACCCTACCAACTGAAATGCCGTGAATGCCAGACTACCTGGGGCAATCAGCCAATCTCCTTTTGCCAGAAGTGTTTTGCCCCTCTTGAGATCGCCTATGACTGGCCGCGAATTCGCGAGCAGGTGAGCAAAGACGAAATTGCCACACGCGGGACCACGCTTTGGCGGTACAAAGAACTTCTGCCCTTGCCCGAGCAGTATGATTCGTCGCTTCCTGTGGGGTTCACTCCCCTGGTGCGAGCGTCCGGCTTGGCGGACATACTCCGCAGCAAGTCCCTCTATCTGAAGAATGACTCTGTCTGTTTCCCCACGCTCAGCTTCAAGGACCGCGTGGTTGCCGTGGCACTGACCCAGGCGCAGAATTTCGGCTTCGAAGTGGTGAGTTGCTCCTCTACCGGCAACCTGGCCAATGCAGTGGCGGCGCAGGCTGCGCGGCAGGGATTCAAAGCGTGCATCTTCATTCCCGCCGACCTGGAGCCCGCCAAGGTCCTGGGCACAGGAGTTTATGGCGCCCAGATCGTCCGCATCGCCGGCAACTACGATCACGTCAACCGCCTTTGCTCACAGATTGCCGACAAGCATCGCTGGGGATTTGTGAACGTGAATCTTCGTCCCTATTACGCAGAAGGTTCCAAGACCGTGGGCTATGAGATCGCAGAACAGCTGGGCTGGCGTCTGCCGGATAACGTGGTGGTGCCTATGGCCGGAGGATCGCTGATCACCAAGATTCGCAAAGCGTTTAGCGAACTCATCGAGCTTGGTCTGGTGGAAAAGAAGGATGTGAAGTTCTTTGGCGCGCAGGCCACAGGATGCAGTCCCATCAGCACGGCGGTAAAAGCTGGCGCGCAGGAAATCACGCCACAGAAACCCGACACCATCGCCCGCTCGCTGGCCATTGGAAATCCCGCCGATGGTTTCTACGCCGCAAAAGCTATTGCGGCCAGCGGCGGTTGGGCGGAAGACGCGACTGATCCTGAGATTGTGGACGCCATCACCCTGCTGGCGGAAACGGAAGGTATCTTCACCGAGACCGCCGGCGGAGTGACTGTGGCCGCGGCCCGCAAGCTGTATGCGCAAGGACGCATCAAGCCGGACGAGGCCACCGTACTGTGCATTACCGGCAACGGATTGAAAACCACCGACGTGCTGGCCGGTAGATTTGAACTCGCCGAGCCTATCCCACCCAAGCTGAGCGCGTTCGAACAATACCTGGAAACTGAACTGGCAAAGGAGGCGCAATGAACGTAGTTGTTTCTATTCCCACGCCCTTCCGGCGGCATACAGACGGTCTGGACCATCTGGAGTGCACCGTCGGCAACCTGAATGAACTGTTTAACGCTCTGGAAACGCGCTTTCCCGAGTTGAAGCCCCACCTGCGCGACCAGGAAGGCAAGGTGCGCCGCTTCCTCAATGTTTATGTGAATGACGAAGACATCCGCTTTCTGGGAACCAACTACTCTTTTCAGGAAGGCGACGAGGTAACGCTGGTGCCGTCCATCGCAGGCGGAAGGATATGAGGTTTATGATTTGTGAATTCTGATGCGTGATTTGAAAGCAAGGCAAGCTTCTTGCGTACGCGCGCAATTTGGCTCACACGCTGATGACGCCGCTTGCCTTTCAATCGAAGATCAAAAAGATCAAGAATCACAAATCCAAAGTCGTCTTGCCTGGGAACATTCTTGCAGCCTCAAGTGTCAATTCTTCTAGCACGCAAGCTGGGAGATGCTACATGGCAATGATGCTTGGAGGCCGGGGTGGTCCCACGTCCGAAATGAATGTCACGTCGTTGATTGATGTGCTGCTGGTGCTGCTCATCATCTTCATGGTTCTTCCCCACCCTTCCTTGGGGGAAAGGGCTGTGATTCCACAACCAGGCACGGACCAGCCTCTACCTCAGCCTGAGAAGATAATCGTGATTCAGCTTAAGGAAGCCGGTGAGAACCAGCGCCCAACCCTGAAAATCAATGAGGAGGCGGTAAGCTGGGACGATCTTGGCGGCCGCTTGCGGGACGTCTACAGCTTGCGCGTGGAGAAGATCGCATTCCTGAAAGGCGATCCTGAGATTGCCTTCCAATATGTTGCCGACGTCATGGACGTGATCCACCACGCGGGAGTCACACATGTGGGACTGATGGGAAAGTAACACCGGGAAAGATTTAAGACTTGTGATTTTTGATTTTGTGATCTGACTTTGAACTACAAATCAGAAATCAAAAATCAGAAACTGACCTGGTTGCGAACGGATTCACAGAGTTCCCCCATGAAATATGTGGACTCCTGAAGCTCCCCGCTTCTCACGACTTTTCCCACAACCAGGATAGCCGGAGCGGCCACGCTTGCTAGGGATGGCAGCTCGGATAGTGACAGAAATCTGATTCGTTGCTGCGCCCGCCCCGCGTTGGAAACAACCGCACATGGCGTTGCCGCGTCCAGCCCCATGCGCAGAAGTTCGTGCGCTGTCCCGCTGTAGTCAGGGCCGGGCATGTAGATTGCATAGGTGGCTTGCTCGGGATCGAACAAGGGCCCCGAGGGTGACTGCTTGCGGCAATTGTGGGCCGTCAGAATGACCAGTGCCGAGGCTGCCCGCCGGTCGGTCAGAGTAAAGTTGCCGGCAGCCGCGGCCGAGGTCACCGCCGTAACGCCGGGAACAATTTCGAATGGTATGCCGGCTTCGCGCAGCGCATCCAGCTCTTCACCCAGCCTGCCAAATACTGCCGGGTCGCCGGACTTTAAGCGCACGACGTTGCGACTCTGCTGGGCAAATTGCACCATCAGGGCATGGATCTGCTCCTGGCTGGTTCCATGCCTCCCGCAGCGTTTGCCCACGTTGATAATCTCCGCTCCAGGCGCAATCAGGTCGAGGATCTCCTGCGGTACCAGGTCATCGTGCAACACCACCTCCGCCGCGCGCAGCAGGGAGGCTGCCCGCACGGTAAGCAGGTCTGCTGCTCCCGGCCCGGCCCCGACGATATGGACTTTGCCCTGCATCGGCTATGCGCTCTTCCTTTCCGCTGCGCTTTCTTCTTCCAGCCACTCCTCGACCGAACGCACCAGGCTGCCAACCAGCTTGTCCACTCCGCCGATCATGCTCAAGCCATCTCGCTGGTGTTCTTTTAAAACTTCTCTCAAACGTGCTGCAAGGTTTCTTCCGGTGTATGCGCCTTCCTGACTCATCGTCCTGCCTCCGTGGATGGTTTTTGGTTCGTTGCCGGCCGCGTCTCGGCCAGCAAGTGCAGAAGCTCGATTCGCCTTTGGCTGCGCGGCAACGCCTTGATGAACCCCTCGCGCATGCGCCCCAGCCAGCCGATCCAGGATTCGTATTCCGGCCCGAACTCAACTTCCAGCTTTTTGCGCACGCGCTGGGCCAAAGCCGGGCTGTTTCCTCCTGTGGAGATTGCAATCTGAAAATCTCCGCGGCTCACTACCGCTGGAGCATAGAAGTCGCAATAGCCCGGATCATCCACAGCATTGCAAAGCACGCCGGCTTGCTGCGCTTCTTCATAGATTTGGCGGTTCACGGCTTCCGAATCCGTGCAGGCGATCACCAGAAAAAATCCGGCAGCCATCCCGGCCTGATACTCTCCGGCAATGTGTTGCACCAGGCCGGCCTCTGCCCAAGCACGAATCTGGGCGCTGATTTTCGGCGCCACCACGGTTACATCCTTCGCCGAGCGAAGCACGGCATAGATCTTTTCCTCGGCAACTCTTCCGCCGCCGGCGATCAAAACCTTCCGTCCTTCGAGCTTTAAAAAAATCGGATATAGCGCCATGAATATTCGCCTTTGATTTTCAATAACTTCATTGCCAAATTACCCGATGACCCAATTCTCATCCCCTACAATCCTGCATTCACCGCTCAAAACGTCCTCAAATCTCAAAAGCCAGGCAAAAAACAAATGGCCCATCGCTTGTTCTGGCGATGGGCCTGTTTCCTAGTGACTTATAAGTTCGTTTTAGGTAGCAGCGCCTGCCAGAGACAGAGATGTGTCAGAGCAACAACACATACACGGGTTCTGGCAAACAGATTGCATAGAGGAAACCTTAATTGGTAAACAAAATCCTGTCAAGTCCGTGGCTCACGATGGGTGTGCGACATCAGAGTTGGCATTAGTTCGATTTCTTTTTTTTGTGGCCTTTTTCTTAGCGCCTATATACGCTAGGTTAAGGAGGACACTATGCCTGACTCTCTGGCTCAACTGGAAAAGCAAAGAGCGGAGCTATTGCGCCAGATCGCCGATCTGGGAGATT